>FKKE01003649.1_pt1 | contig 15100 bp, 7 predicted proteins | sample 1106331 | NCBI WGS metagenome assembly FKKE01 (sample SAMEA3931202, study PRJEB13176) | freshwater metagenome | biome: Drinking water system; feature: drinking water; material: freshwater | place: China | collected 2013-02-06 | reverse complement strand
CGGAGTTGATTATGAGCCATATTCTTGGGATTTCAGCCTTCTACCATGATAGTGCCGCATGTCTTATTCGGCAGGGAGATATCATAGCGGCTGCTCAGGAAGAACGATTTACCAGAAAGAAGCACGATCCCGGTTTCCCTTCTCATGCCATCGCCTACTGTTTGAAGGAGGGAGGGATAACCCTGCGTGATGTTCGATATATCGTGTTCTATGATAAACCGCTCGTGAAATTCGAACGGTTGATCGAAACCTACCTGGCATTTGCTCCGAAGGGACTTCAGTCGTTTGTCGCCGCGATGCCGGTCTGGCTGAAGGAAAAGCTGTTGCTCCGAAACCTGCTGGCAAAAGAATTTATGGCGCTCGCTCCGGGAATGAAACAGTCGGAGCTACCGCAACTCCTGTTCGGTGAGCACCATGAATCGCATGCAGCCTCTGCTTTTTATCCGTCGCCCTACGATAAGGCGGTCGTCCTCTGTATGGATGGCGTCGGGGAGTGGGCCACGACCTCGGCTTGGCTTGGCGAAGGGAATGCGTTGACGCCGCTCTGGGAAATCCCATTTCCTCATTCGTTGGGACTTCTCTACTCAGCCTTTACCTACTACACCGGCTTCAAAGTCAATTCCGGCGAATATAAGGTCATGGGTTTGGCTCCCTATGGTGAACCCAAGTATGTCAAGGCCATCTATGACCATCTCCTTGATCTCAAGCCGGACGGAACCTTCCGCCTCAATATGGACTATTTCAACTACTGTACTGGATTGACGATGACGGGAAGCAAGTTCGATGAGGTATTCGGTGGGCCACCCCGAAAGCCGGAGAGTAAGCTGACGCAACGAGAAATGGATTTGGCCCGTTCAGTCCAGGAAGTGACCGAAGAGGTTATGCTCCGTGTGACGAGAACGCTCCATCATGAAACCGGCGTCGATTATCTGTGTATGGCGGGTGGGGTCGCGCTCAATTGTGTAGGAAACGGGCGAATTCTACGGGAAGGCCCCTTCAAAGGCATCTGGATCCAACCTGCGGCCGGAGATGCGGGCGGGGCAGTGGGGGCAGCGTTGAGTGCCTGGTATCGTTATGATGACCGGCCGAGAGCTTCGACCAGTGCTGACCGGATGAGCGGGAGTTATCTGGGGCCGCGACATACCAATGCTGAAATTGAGCGGTATCTCAAGCAGATTGAGGCTCCGTTTGAATTGCTGGATGATGAGCACCTCTATGACCAGGTAGCAAAGGATCTTGCCGAAGGAAAGGTTGTAGGCTGGTTGCAGGGGCGAATGGAGTTCGGCCCTCGGGCGCTTGGTGGCCGAAGCATCCTTGGGGACGCGAGAAATACGAAGATGCAATCGGTGATGAATCTGAAGATTAAGTATCGCGAGTCGTTTCGGCCGTTTGCGCCTTCGGTCCTGAGGGAGAGAGTGGCCGACTTTTTCGAGATGGATACGGATAGTCCCTACATGTTGCTGGTGGCGCCGGTCATGGAGAAACGGCGGTTGCCATTGTCCGCCGATCGGTCTGATCTCTGGGGGATAGACCTGTTGAATGTTCCACGGTCCGATATTCCAGCCGTTACCCATTTGGACTATTCGGCCAGGATTCAAACCGTTCATCAGGACACGAACCCTCGCTATTACCGACTGCTTAAGTCGTTTGAAGCGCAGACCGGTTATCCGGTTCTGGTCAATACTTCCTTTAACGTCCGGGGCGAACCGATTGTGTGTACGCCGGAAGATGCCTACCGATGCTTCATGCGAACTGAAATGGATGTGCTCGTTCTGGAGAACTGCGTGCTCTATAAAACGCAACAAAAACCGTTGGAGCAAGATACCAACTGGCAAAAAGAATTTGAGCTTGATTGAGGAGATTGTGCAATGGCTCGAACAATTCCACAGCCTACGATGAAGGATCTACGGCAGTTCGGTCTGCTGGTCGGTGGCGTGTTTGCGGTGATCGGTTTATGGCCTTTCGTGTTCCGTAGCGAGTCGCCGCGCCTGTGGGCGATGATTCTCGGGAGCCTGCTCATCGTTCTTGGTGCGGTAGCACCGCAGAGCCTGAAGCAGGTTCACGGGGGATGGATGAAAGTCGGCCATGTTCTTGGCACGATCAACACACGAATCATACTTGGGATCATTTACTATCTTCTTATCACTCCGATGGGGCTCGTGATGCGGCTGATGGGGAAGGATCCGATGCATCGTGCCTTGACGCAGGGGACGGATACCTATCGGGTCGTACGAGCGCCTCGACCGCGCCATCATATGCGAAACCAATTCTAGACGGATGTCGAACAGGTTTCCCAGCTTCACTCTCGAGCCGCTCCCCCCAACCTAACCTATTGCAGGGAGGATAGGCCGTCTCCCCTCTCCCCCTCCTGCTAGATGACTTCCCCACATGCGCAAAGATCGGTGAACTTCTAGAGGTGTTGTAGGGTATTGTGATAGAAAAGAACGAATTGGGTAATCAGTGAGGTCGCCACACAGAGAAGGTCACGCGCGATACTTACGTAGCTGATTCCTCTGTTCGGAGACCTAATTTCGAGAAAGAGCAGCTCCCCCCGCCCAATCTCACCTTGAAACGGGGAGGAGGAAAGGAAACATCATGGTTGACATATCTGACCATCGAGCGCAGCCGGAAATTACTGTTGCGGTAATCGGATCAGGATATTGGGGTAAGAATCTGGTTCGGAATTTTTCCCAACTCGGCGTCCTTTCGGCTGTATGCGATAGTAACGGTGAGCTGCTTCAGGCACTGGGTAAACAGTATCCTCAATGCCGGACGATCACCTCCTATGCCGAAGTTCTGGGAGACAAGTCCATTCAAGCCGTTGCGATCTCGACTCCTGCCGAAACTCATGCGACCATGGTTCGTGAGGCTTTGTTGGCGGGTAAAGATGTCTTTGTTGAAAAACCGCTCTGTCTGGCCGTTGAGCAAGGAGAAAAGCTGGTTGCGTTGGCGCGAGAGCATGGCCGCATCCTGATGGTTGGGCATTTGCTCTGGTACCACCCTGCGATCCTGAAGCTCAAAGAGCTTATTGACGGAGGCGAGTTGGGGAGAATTCAGTATATTTACTCGAATCGCCTCAATCTTGGAAAGATCCGTCGCGAGGAAAATATTCTCTGGAGTTTCGCCCCGCATGACATTTCGGTTACGCTTGGCCTCCTTGGGGAGACCCCGCACTCGGTCACTGCCCAAGGCGGGAATTATTTGCACGAGAAAATTGCCGACACGACCGTGACACTGCTTGCTTTTCCGAGTGGCGTCAAAGCGCATATTTTTGTCTCGTGGCTTCATCCGTTTAAAGAGCAAAAACTGATCGTGGTTGGCGATCAAAAAATGGCGGTTTTTGATGACTTGGAAAAGAAAGACAAGCTGCTGTTATATCCGCATTCCATCCAATGGAAAGGCCAGGTTCCCATAGCAAATCGTGCAGAGGCTCAATCCGTCGACGTCGGAACCGAAGAGCCGCTCAAACAGGAATGTGCGCATTTTGTAGAGTCCGTACGGACCCGTCGGCGTCCGAGAACCGATGGGGAGGAGGGCTTGCGGGTTCTTTCCGTGTTGCAACGATGCCAGGAGGCCCTGGAGGAACGGCGGAGCGGGAATGCCAGGGTGACAGGGCGGCAAACCGCTTCCAAGTGGTTTGCCCATGAATCGGCCTTCGTCGATGAAGGAGTCGATATCGGAGAAGGCACGAGCATATGGCATACGTCCCACATTCTGAAAGGGTCGCGCATCGGGAAGCAGTGTAAGATCGGTCAGAATGTCGTCGTCGGCCCGCACGTCACCGTAGGGGATGGAGTCAAAATTCAGAACAATGTGTCGGTGTACGAAGGTGTCACCCTTGAGGATTACGTCTTCTGCGGACCATCGATGGTTTTTACCAACGTGTTTAATCCCCGGAGCGAGATTCCACGAATGAACGAGCTGAAACAGACGCTTGTGAAGCGAGGAGCGACACTGGGGGCAAATTCTACCATTGTATGTGGAGTGACTATCGGTCGATATGCGTTTATCGGCGCAGGCACGGTTGTCACAAAGGATGTGCCCGATCATGCATTGGTGGTTGGGAACCCTGGTCGTGTGACCGGATGGGTGTGTCAGTGCGGAGTGAAACTCTCGGTCAAGGATAAGCAAGCCTCTTGTGCAACCTGTGGGCGACAGTACTTGTCTGGTTCCGCAGGAATGTCAGCCCTCTAGCCAAACAATCAAGGAGATCAGAATGGGAGTTCCATTGCTCGATTTGAATGCGCATCACAAGCCGCTCCACCGGGAAATCATGGCAGCGCTGGAACAGGTCTTTCAGAGTCAGGCATTTATTCTCGGCCCTGATGTGGGCAAGCTCGAGGAACGCGTGGCCGCCTATTGCCAATCTAAGTATGGGATCGGCGTGAGCTCTGGTACCGATGCGCTTCTGATCGCCCTGATGGCGATCGGTGTCGGCCCGGGGGATGAAGTTATTACGTCACCTTATTCATTTTTTGCCACTGCCGGAGCGGTTGTGCGACTCGGGGCTAGGCCGGTGCTTGTCGATATTGATCCGGTTACCTATAATCTTGATCCCGCCAAAATTAAATCGGCTTTGACGCCGAAGTGCAAAGCCATTATTCCGGTGCATCTCTACGGGCAATGTGCCGACATGGGCCCAATCATGGATATCGCCAAGCAGCACAATCTCAGTGTCATCGAGGACGCCGCTCAAGCCATCGGCTCAGAATATTCCGACGGACGTCGGGCCTGTAGTATCGGTACTATCGGCTGTCTGTCATTTTTTCCGAGTAAAAATCTCGGATGTCTAGGGGATGGTGGGATGGTTGTGACGAACGATCCCGACCTTGCGGAGCGGATGCGAGTTCTGCGTGTTCACGGGAGTAAGCCGAAGTACTATCACAAGCGGATCGGTGGCAACTTCCGTCTTGATACGATTCAGGCCGCCGTTCTTAATATAAAACTCAATTACCTTGATGAGTGGACCAGAAGACGGCAGGAGAATGCCACGCGATATGAGCGTCTTTTTCAACAGAACGGCCTTACTCAGAAGGGAAAAGTGAAATTGCCGGAGCCGGCCTATCGCAACGCTGGAGCCAAGCACTATCACATCTACAACCAGTTTGTACTGCGGGTTGAACAACGGGATGCTCTCATGGCCCATCTGAAGCAGAAAGGAATTGGTGCGGAAATCTACTATCCCGTCCCATTCCATCTTCAAGAGTGTTTTCTCTACTTAGGGTACCGTGAAGGAGACTTCCCTCAGTCTGAGCGGGCAGCCAAAGAGACCGTTGCAATTCCCATTTATCCCGAGTTGACTGAGGAACAACAGACCGAGGTGGTCGAGACAATAACAGCGTTCTATAGATAGGACAGGGAACGAAACGATAAACCTATGTTTCCAAAGATCAAGTGGCCAGACGGAAAAGATTTTGCCTTCACTATTTTTGACGACCCTGATCAAGATACGGTTGAGAACTCTGAAGCGATCTACCCATTCCTGCGTGATCTCGGTTTTCGCACGACAAAGGCAGTGTGGCCCATACAAGGAGATAGTACAAGGGCGGCCACGTGCGAAGACCAGCGGTATCTCAAGCTGGTACTTGAGTTACAACAACAGGGGTTCGAAATCGGACTCCACAACGCCACGAGTCGGACCTCAACACGGGAGCGCACTGCTCTCGGACTAAATAGGTTTCAGAGCTTCTTTGGCCATTCTCCTTACTCGATGGCGAATCATACAGGGTGTGGTGAAAATATCTACTGGGGGAGTGCTCGGCTTTCCGGTATCTATCGGGCCCTCTACCAAATGCTCAATCTGAGACTGAATGGGAACAGGCAGGTGGTTTCTCAGGGACACCTTGAAGGTAGTCCTCTCTTCTGGGGTGATTTCTGTAAGGAACAGATCAAATATGTCAGGAATTTCGTCTTTGGAGATATCAATACGCTCAAGGCATGCCCGGTAATGCCGTATCATGATACTGACCGCCCATTCGTGAATTACTGGTTTGCCTCTTCAGAAGGCGCGAATATCAATCTGTTTAACACAACTCTGAGTGAGGAAAGCCAGGATAGATTGGCAGACGAAGGTGGTGCATGCATCATGTATACGCATTTCGCTTCCGGCTTTCAAAAAAATGGGAGAATAAATGATCGTTTTAGGCTGCTTATGGAGCGACTGAGCAAAATGAATGGGTGGTTTGTTCCAGTTAACACGTTACTGGATCATATTTTGCGCATGAGGGGCCATCATGTCATTACTCGGAAAGAACGGAGTACTCTGGAACGGCGATGGATGTGGCATAAGATTGCCTATACTCGCGGAAGAAGCTGACGTTGCGGCAATTTGTTTCTATGCTTCATCCAACCAGGGCGGATGATCTCTTGAACCAGCTGGTCTTGGAGCTGTAAGACCTTAATACAGCCCATGGGTAAGGCACTCTCGGACGAACCGAATTGAGTCTAGGCTTCTCAACCTGTTTCTGCCACCGATGTAGGCATCGAGAATTTCTTTCAAGAGCCGCCTGTGCGGTATGCAGCCTGAAGACGTACGCACTATTTGATGGTTGGCTCAGGAATCAGACCTTCCCCGAGGTGCCGAATCAATCGCTGCTAAGAGGCTGTGAGGCTCGCTGGCGCAATGGGTGATTTCCTATCTGAGTCGCTATTTCCATAGCTTTTGGGAAAGAAGCATCCGCCGGTGTTCACATTCAGACGAATGTGTATGTCGAACAGCGATCGTCCTGCGACACGGTTGGTTCGATCAAGATCAGGTGCACCGTAGGGAAATTCTCCAGTCACAGGATTCCAGAGGGGGGTTGAGGTCAGCACGCCGTTGACGTATCGATAAAGAATATTCGCGCCAATATCGCTTCCACCTGTCCCGGCGCCTTTGACTGCGGCACCATCAGGTATCCAGACCTTGCAGGTTCCCATACCGTGAGCGGTGGTCGACGTATTCTTCCAATTGGATGGGAGTGGCGGGAAAATGCTTGCCCCATTACCATGTGACCAGACTCCATCCCCGCTCCAGGTGGCATGTCCTTCAAGCGAAACTCCCCTTCCTCTCACCCCGGCGACGAGAACGTTAGTAATAAATATGGAGTTTTCTGAAGCACTACCGCCGTATGCCGAATCCAAAGCCTGAATGCCAGTCACGCCGGGCATCGTCGGATCGGCGAGGACCGTAATATGGTCCAATGTCGCATTGACACAATCCTGACACTTAATGGCCGACGATGGCGAGGTGTAATTGACAATTGCGACATCGCGAATGAGAAGATCTTGCGGCGAGTGACTCAGGGCGGCAATTTTGCGTCCATTCGGGTAAATTCCGTTACCTGCTCCACACTTATAACAAATAGAACCCAAGACTTGGGCCCCACTCATGAGGGTGTTGCTTGCAAATGTTGCGTTCTGCTCGTTGAGAAACATAGGTGATTCCGTACCATCTGCAATCGAGTTTTCGAGGATGCAATCGCGGCATGGGTACATTGAAAACACCGCGTCGCCTGAGCCTATCGGCATCCCTCCAGCACTGAATCCTCCTGCTATTTTCCCACCACGCGGATTACAATATTGCAAGCGCACCGTCACGTTGGAGGACTCACCAGCTGAAACACAATGCCTTCCAAAAATATAGCTCTCATTCATCTCGAACAAGACGTGTTGCGAACGGTATGCTGTAAATGTGTGCGCGTTGTTATATCGATTTGGATTGACGGCGATAGAACGTCGGACGGTGATATGTTGACTGGTCTCAATATGGAATAGCTTGCCAACGCTCCCACCCAAATTGTCTTGTGAGCGCGCATACAATCCATCAAGTGTAATATAGGCACTGTTTTTCAGTTGGATGGCAATCCCAGTGCCGTTATCAAAGATCTTGGCTTGTCGCTCATTCTCAGCTTTAATAATCAGTTCATTCCCGGGAGTACACATTCGGCCAATGAGACTAATCTTTCCAGTACTTGTTTCGTCTCCATATGTCCCGTTTTTTAATACCAAGGTATCACCGCATAACGTACGAGATGGATCGAGCGCATAAGAGAATGTGAGCCAGGGCTTTACTGAAGTTCCTGGATTGGTATCAGACCCGATCGGGGAAATGTAATAGGTGGCAGCTTGGGTAGGGAGTGCTTCTAAGCACGCAACGACACAAAGAGTTGCCAGCCAGATGCTTCGTAATAATCCTGGAATCATGGGATCTCCCCCTCCAATTCAGGATAACATCCCTAAAAACCTTATCAGGAATTCGTCCGGTAGAAAGCATAATTTGTGCCGTATCCAATCTGACATGCCTAGGTAGCATCAACGGCTTCATACCAGATTTATCCTTGAGGTAGACAACCAAACGAGCATATTCAGAGCTGTTACCCTGGCAACAATGAAGTGAACAGAGCTGTACATTAATGTTCTCATGCAGGTTGTGCGGCCAGCAGGGCGCTTTTCTTGCGGTCATGTCAATTGGTGTGTAAATGGAGTTCCGGCGGCGGTTCTCTCGGTCTGATTGTTCCCGGTGCCCGCCACAGTGCTTGACAGGATCATCTTCCCATCTTTGCACGGGACATACCGGCGCCGACTAGGGGCAGCAACATCGGCGCATTGAGTTTTCGTCATGCTTGCTCAGCCACCCAGAGGATTCTCCTGGTAATGGCCTAGGTGCTCTCCACGCATTTGTAGCGACGAGGCTCGTTGGTACGAAGCTGGACGGAAGCAAAGGGCGATTCTGTAATATTCGCCGTTCTGATGTGAATCCAGTGTTTTTTCGAGGATGTGTAGAACGTGACCATGCGGTCCCAATTGCGCAGTAGCGTGTCCACGGCCTTCGGATCCGGCTTCCAGTACTGGCGGACGAGGGAGGCGCGCTGTCGGCTACACTAAGCTTGCGTTTCGGCGGCGGACATCGTCTTGAGGCGTTCGACTGCAGTGGCCTGGGCATCGAGAATGCGGGTGAACTTGTGGTTCCGGCACTGCTGTTTCTCTTCGGTGGGGTAAATCTCTCAGGGGGCGGCCCAGATGCCTGTCAGCCATCGTGAAACGTGGAACCGTTGATCCACACTCCCGCAGGCGGTGCAGCACCGTCAGCCACGAGTCCTTGCTCTCCCGCTCTCCACTCTCGCAGGCCACAACGATCTTCTTCCCCCGTAGTCAGTGCCCCGATAATCGTGAGGAGGGCGCTCCTGCGCCAGCGTGGCGTAAACACACCGTGCTTGACTCGGCTGCTCCAATCCTGCTTCTCTTCTTCATGGTGGCTTGTCCTTACCCCCTCCGCTCTAACGGAGACGTGGTTGGTTGTTGTCTAATCGAAAGGAAACGCCGCTTTCATCCTAATCCACACTGAAAGATGATACCTCGGTGCATGAAATTAACTTGGATTAACAATAACCTATAGCCACACTCTGGATTGTAGCCTCTGAGCCCTGGATTATAACGCCTTAATCTCGGTATTCTCTATTAGCCTTCAGCTCCCCATTATTGTTATGATGCGAATGACCCAAGTAGCCGTTCAAGAAGCCTCCTTTCAGGACAGCTGTGTTTCCATTGCCCCCCCAAAGAAGGATTGTGATTTTTTGAACTTGTGGGAAAGTGTGTCTTGTTTGGTGCGCGGTCTTTAACCAGAGAGGAGTTCAGCGAATGAAAGACTTTCTGCCGTTTCATAGATCTGATGTGGGTGAAGAGGAAGTCGCTGAGGTCGTTGAAGTCCTCCGATCTGGCTGGTTGACGACGGGTCCTAAAGTTCGAGAGTTCGAGAGAGAATTTGCTGCGATGGTGGGAGCCCAGCATGCCATTGCTGTGAATTCTTGTACGGCGGCACTTCATCTTGCGCTTGAGGCGATTGGCATATGTGAAGGTGATGAGGTTCTGGTTCCCACCATGACGTTTGCGGCGACCGCCGAGGTGGTGACGTACTTTAAGGCCAAGCCGGTGTTACTGGATTGCACCGAAGATACCTTGAACTTGAACACGGATTTGATTGAAAAGGCCATTACGAAGAAGACAAAGGCGATTATCCCTGTTCATTTTGCGGGGCATCCATGCGACCTCAAGCCCATTCATGCGATTGCAAAAGCGAACAACTTGCATGTGATCGAAGATGCCGCACATGCGTTGCCGGCACGATATCACGGGAAAATGATTGGGAGTATCTCTGATATCACATGTTTTTCGTTCTACGCGACAAAGAATATTACTACCGGCGAAGGCGGAATGATTACGACGGATAACGCTGAGTGGGCTGCCCGTATGCGGATGATGAGTTTACATGGACTCAGCCGCGATGCATGGAACCGCTATTCCTCGCAGGGCTCCTGGTATTACGAAATTCTGTCACCCGGATTTAAGTATAACTTGACGGATATTGCAGCTGCCCTCGGTTTGGCTCAGTTGAAGAAGTGCGATCGGTTTTGGAAGGGGCGCGAGCAATATGCGGCTAGGTATCGGGAGGGGTTCAAGGATCTGCCTGAGATTACCTGTCCTCAAACTGACGCGCACGTGCAACATGCATGGCATTTGTACGTAATCCAATTGGAGCTGGATCGCTTACGGATCAGCCGAGATGAGTTCATTCGTCAACTTCAGGAGGCCGGTGTTGGGTGTAGTGTGCATTTCATTCCCCTTCATCTGCATCCCTATCACCGAGATAAGGGAAGTTACCGACCTGAAGATTTCCCGGTTTCGAGCAGGATGTTCCAGCGAATCATTTCGCTGCCGCTGTATTCAAAAATGACGGAAGACGAGATTGATCGTGTCATCGGGATCGTTCGCGATCTTGTGAAGAGGAGCCGACGCTAATGAAACGCACCTGCGATATATGTTTGGCAACTCTTGGATTGATCATCACGTTGCCGCTTCTGGCTATTATTGCTCTGTTGATCAAGCTTGACTCGTCCGGGCCTGTGATTTTCAGGCAGATTCGCGTTGGACAAGGATTCCGTCCATTCGCCATTCGGAAGTTTCGGACCATGGTCGCGAATGACTCGGCGGGCGGCCCTCTTATCACTGTCGGACAAGATTATCGTATCACCAGAGTGGGGCATATTTTGAGAGGGCTTAAGCTCGATGAATTGCCGCAGTTGTGGAATGTCCTTCTTGGGGATATGAGTCTTGTGGGGCCAAGACCGGAGGTGCCTCGTTATGTGGAGCGGGCACGTGCGGAATTCGCCGAGGTGCTTACGGTGCGACCGGGGATTACGGACTTGGCTTCGTTGAAGTACATTGATGAAGCCGCGATTCTCGCCGCTTCGGCGAACCCTGAAGAAGAGTATCAAAGTAAAGTTCTTCCGGAAAAGCTACGGCTGGCCAAGCTTTATGTCCGCCATATGTCTTTGAGGCTCGATTTCGCCATTATTTTGCAAACGTTGCTTCGTATTGCCAAATTGCCTCTTGTGGTTCTTACGCTTCCGGAACTCAAGGCTGCTGTGGAGGTTTCAATTGATTCTCCATGGGCAGGCCTATCTGCTTTCATTACGCGATGGAGGCGGCCTATCATTGTTGTCGTCGACGTAGGTCTTATTGTTCTGGCCAACTACCTTGCGTTTTTTCTCCGATACGATGGAAATATTCCCCAGGGCGAGCGCTACGTCTTCGAGCAAACGGTGCTAGGGTTAGTGGCTGTAAGGGGGGTTGCATTTGCTTTGTATGGCCTGAACGAAGGTCTGTGGAGATACACCAGTTTGTGGGATCTTCAGAATATTCTGAAGGGCGTCTTGGTGAGCACAGTTGCGTTCATCGGCTGGGTGTATTGGGTGATGGGGTTTGACACCTATCCTCGTTCAATCTTTGCGATCGATGCCATACTCGTTGTGGGGTTTCTTGCCGGGGTGAGATTGTCGGCAAGAGTTTTGCGGGATAAAGTTGTATTTCAGAAAAGGCGAAGGGTGTTGGTGATCGGTGCTGGAGATTCGGGTGAGCGGGTTGTGCGCGAGATGAAGACGCGGAGCGTATTTAACTGTCAACCAATCGGGATTGTTGACGACAATAGTCTGCTCCTCAATCAGCGTATTCACGGAGTTCGCGTACTGGGGGGCATGCAGGATATCCCCAAGCTGATGGAAGCGCTTAAGCCAGAAGTTGTTGTAGTGGCGGTTCCCAATCCGACTCCTGAGTTCCTTCGCGACCTGGTCATCAAGCTAGAGCCATATGATGTGTCGATTAAGACGCTGCCTGGCAAAGAGGAGCTCCTTACGGATCAAAGCGCCGTCAGTCAGATTCGAAATGTGTCCATCCCTGATCTCTTGTCACGGGCCCCTATCAATATCGATAATTATGCCACACGACAGTTGGTTCAAGGTAAGTGTGTCATGATTACCGGTGCGGGTGGGTCGATTGGGTCAGAATTGGCTCGCCAAATTGCGACATTCGATCCGAAGCTGCTATTGTTGTATGAGCGTCATGAGAACAGCCTCTACAATATCCATAAGGAACTTGATGACAAGAAGTATTCCTGTCCCATTATCCCACTGATCGGGGATATCACAGATGTGCAAAGGCTTTCGGCCGTCTTGGAGCAATACCGCCCGCAGATTATGTTCCATGCTGCAGCACATAAGCATGTGCCACTTGTTGAAGCAAATCCCGTTGAAGCAGTGAAGAATAACTGCGTTGGTACCCGTATCACGGCTGAAGCGGCCAGTCTCTACGGGGTGGAGCAATTTGTTCATATTTCGACCGACAAAGCCGTTAACCCATCGAGTGTGATGGGTGCGACCAAGCGGGTGGCGGAGCTCGTTATCCAGGATATCGCCAGAACCAGCCGGACAAAATTTCTTCTCGTTCGGTTCGGCAATGTTCTCGGCAGTAGTGGGAGCGTCTTGCTCCGTTTCCAGGAGCAGATCAAATCCGGTGGTCCGGTGACGGTGACCCATCCGGAGATCCGACGCTACTTCATGCTGATTCCGGAGGCGGTTCAGCTGGTCCTGCAAGCGGCAACCATTGGAAAACAAGGCCATACCTACATTCTCGATATGGGGGAACAAATCAAAGTGCTCGATATCGCGCGAAGCCTGATTCGCTTGTCCGGGCTTGTCCCTGGTAAAGATGTTCCTATTCGATTCGTAGGGCTTCGTCCGGGGGAAAAGCTTTATGAGGAATTGGTCGGTGATGGAGAGGTTGCGGTGAAGTCCCCTTTGGATAAAGTGTTACAGATCGAATCGGTTAGCCAGCCTAATTTTGATGAATTTCGGAAGAAGCTCGCGGCGTTGGAAGCGGCGAGTTATCATGAGGAGATTAGTGTGGTGCTGGGGCGTTTAACCGAGATTGTCCCGATGTTCAGCGGATCTGCGACCGATGCAGATCTCTCACTGGTACCAACCAGCGTTGATTCTTTGATAAATTGAGCAGGATGGGCCAGCGAATTCTTGTAATCCGCCTTGGGAATTCTCTCAAGGGTGATCAAAGGTTGAAGTACTATGCAACTTTCTGAGTCGGCTATGGGTGTAGAGCAGAATGGTTTGGGTGTGGCGCGTGAGTACGCTCTCATCGCTGTGCGCAATAAATGGCTGATAGTGGGTGCGATCGCGGCCTCCCTAACATTCGCGGGGCTCTATTATGTGCTTGCGACCAAGTACTTCCAGTCGTACAGCATGTTGGTGGCTGAAGACCATGGCGCCCTCAATAAAGTCGTTGATGGCGGAGACAGAGGGGAAAGTTTCGAACAGCGGCTCTTTCTCATTCAGCGGCAGATCATTAGCGAAGATTTTATGGATGGGATTGCAAAAGAGTTTAGCTTGTATCCACCGGGTGTTGATGCCGAGGGAGAGCGCGAATTTCTTTTTGGATTACTTGGGATGATGAGGGTTGAGCGAGTGAAGATGGATCCGGCTCTTGCAACCTCTCCGACGAGTTTGGTGGAAGGTTTCGTGGTTTCCTTTCTGCACGAGGATCCGAAAACTGCTATGCAGGTGACCGCACGAATCGCGGAGAAATTCATTGAGGAGAACAACCGATTGCGTGAAAAATCGGTTGAGGGGGCGGCCGAATTTCTGGATGATGAATTGCGATTGCTAAAGCGTGAGTTGGAGAAGAAGGAAGAGATTCTCAGTGCCTTTAAGAAATCGCACGTGGGTGGTCTTCCGAGTCAGGCAGATGCCAATATGAGGTCCCTGGAACGTATAGAGACCGATATCACCAAGGCGACCGAGGATCTGCAACGCCATTCTGACAAGATCGCCATGTTGAACCAAGCGGTACAACAGTATCGTGTATCCGGCCAGCAGAGCCCTGGACTGCTGATATCGCGGTCGATGGAGCCTGACCCGCTCTTCAAACGTCTCCGAGAACTTCGTGAACAGCTCGTTAAGCTCAGGGCTGAGTTTTGGGATGGGTATCCAGAGGTTGTTTTGGTGAAGGAAGAGATTCGGCGTGTAGAAGAGGAACTGGTTAATGTATATGGCCGGGATGCCATTCGGTCGGATAAGGCCCAGCTCGATCCATACCTTCAAGACTTGGCGAAGTTACAGAGCGAAGAGCGCACGGAAATTTCGCTTCTGCAGCGTCGTCTCGACCAGCTCCAGGCTAATAGGCATGAGCTTGAAAGGCGGCTCGAGAGGGGCCCCATTGTTGAACAGGAGCTCCTGGTTTTGGAACGAGATTACAGCAACATGAAGGCCAATTATGCGATGCTCCTCGATAAGCGGCTGCAGACACGGGTTCAAGAAAATGTGGAAAAGCGGCAGAAGGGGGCAAAGTATCGGATTCTTGATCGTGCCAATTTCCCGCGTGACCCTGCAGTGCCAAACAAGCCGAAGCTCGTGATACTCGCATTTCTGTTTGGATCTGTTTTAGGAGCAGGGCTTTCGATCCTGCGCGAACAACTGACTCCGCAATTCCGAGGGCCAGAAGATGTGGAGTTTCTTCTGGCAGGCCCTCGACTTCTGGCGGCCATTCCGGACTTCTCATCACTGTGGCAAGTGGGCAGCAACGGTTCAGACGCTTCCCAGAAGTTGGCCTTGCCAAGACTTGCGCTTGGTATTCCTCTGAAAACTCGAGCGGAAGACGTACAAAGTGATCGGGCATTGGCTGAGCGATCCAACGTCTTTGAGATTGATAGAAGATTTGTGACAAAAATGTTCCCGCGCTCCATGGCGGCCGAGCAATATCGTGTGGCTGCCGCACGGTT
>FKKE01001359.1_pt1 | contig 15180 bp, 15 predicted proteins | sample 1106331 | NCBI WGS metagenome assembly FKKE01 (sample SAMEA3931202, study PRJEB13176) | freshwater metagenome | biome: Drinking water system; feature: drinking water; material: freshwater | place: China | collected 2013-02-06 | reverse complement strand
CTTATTCGATCGAAACAGCCTGGACGGTGCGCTGAAAGGCGTGCGCGCGGCTTACTACCTGGTTCATTCAATGGGCTCGCGCGGGTCGTTCGAAGAAATGGATCGAAGGGCCGCCCAGAATTTTGCGGACGCCTGCCGCACCGCGGGAGTGGAGAGAATCATTTATCTTGGTGGACTGGGAAACGACGAGGAAGAGTTATCGCCCCATTTGCGCAGTCGTCATGAAGTAGGCAACATCCTCCGTCAATCCGGCGTTCCGGTGCTGGAGTTTCGTGCCTCGATTGTAATCGGCTCCGGCAGTCTTTCATTTGAGATGATCCGCTCGTTGGTTGAGCGTTTACCTGTCATGGTTACTCCCAAATGGGTATCGGTGAAAGCGCAACCGATTGCTATTACGGATCTGATTAACTACCTGGTCGCTGCTTTGCGCCTGCCGCTCTCCGAATGCGGCATTTATGAAATCGGCGGAACTGATCAGGTTTCCTACGCCGAGATTATGCGCGTGTATGCTCGGCAACGAGGTCTTAAACGATTGATGGTTCCGGTTCCGGTGCTCACGCCCTTCCTTTCCAGTCTGTGGCTCGGTTTGGTTACGCCTCTTTATGCGCGGATCGGCCGGAAACTAATCGAAAGCATCGTGCATGCGACGGTTGTAGGGGATCGGCGTGCGCTGGAAGTCTTTGCCGTGCAGCCGATGGGAATCGAAGCGGCCGTCAACAGTGCGCTCAAGTTCGAAGATCGCGAGTTTGCGGAGACCCGCTGGTCCGACGCGCTCTCATCAGCTGGAGAGTCGGCTTCGTGGGGCGGAGTCCGATTCGGCAACCGTCTGGCTGACTCGCGCGAACTGCGAGTGAATGTTCCGGGCGCCATTGCTTTCAAGCCAATTCAGCAGATTGGCGGTGAGGCTGGCTGGTATGCCTTCAATTGGCTCTGGCGCCTTCGCGGTCTTTTGGATTTGCTGGTGGGCGGGGTCGGCGTACGTCGTGGCCGCCCCGCCCCCGATAAACTTCGCGTGGGTGATGCGCTGGATTTCTGGCGGGTCGAGTCTTTCGAACCTAATCGTCTACTCCGCCTGAGCGCCGAGATGAGATTACCTGGACGAGCCTGGCTCGAGTTCGAGGTCAACGATCAAGGGGATTCGGCCACCATTCGTCAAACCGCGCTTTTTGATCCGATCGGTTTATGGGGTCGAGTTTACTGGTATTCGTTATATCCTCTGCATCAACTAGTGTTCGGTGGCATGTTGCGCGCCATCGCCCGTGCCGCGACGGGCAACCTCGCTGGCACAAGTCGGAATTGTTGAGCTACCGTTTGGGTGTGTCTGTCCTGCTAATCTCAGGCCCGTCTCAATGCGCCGCCGCAAAGTCGCAGTCAAAGTAAATGACCGGATGCAGCAGGGCTACGTCTATTACCTCACCGAGCCTGCGGGCGAAAACTTCCATCCTGATTTCAAACCCGAGCTAACGCCGAAAGAGATGCTCGAGCTGGGTGTCTTTGGCGGAAAGTACCTGACTGACTGCCGGAAGGAATTTCCCGCGTCATGGTTCAAGCGCGCGAAACTCTGTCATGAAAAGCACGACGCGAAACTCAACTTCTTTAGGGTGAACGCCTCGCAGCCGTTGTCGGTGTGGAAGAAGAAGGGCTGGATCTATCCCGAGGATCCGCGCGGGTGGTTTCAGTGGTACTGCCGCTATTACCTGGGACGGCGGACCGCCGACGACGACCGCCAGATCCGGCGCTGGAAGCAGATGACGCGCCATGTGGCCCAGATCCGCCAGAACTGCGCGAGGTACGACCTGGACTGCCGGCCCCGCCAGCGGCAGGCCCTGCTTCAATGGGCCTACGACAGCCGGAAACTCTGAGACCCCGACCGCCGGTTCAGCCCCAGCGGCGCCATTCGCCGAGCCTCACCCCTCTCAGCCATTCCGGCTCCAGCAGCTCGACTACCGGATCCGGAGCGGTCCAGTCCACAATCGCGATACCGCCCCGCTTGACCGGCCCTTCTCCCTTCCGCTCGTAACCGCACCCCGCCAGCCCGAATACCCGGGTTCCCCCCAGGGAGAATTCCCCCTGCCGGTCGTAGTGGCCGAAGAAAGCCAGCGGCGGCTTGACCGCGTCGAGCAGCAGCGCCAGGGCCTCGCTGCCGCCCAGATCGTGGCGGAACCGCCCGGTGATTCCCGCGGGCCGCTCGTGACTGATGAAGAGGTCGATGGTGCCGGGCGCCCGGGCTGCCAGCCGGAGTGCTTCCTCTTCCTGAAGATGCACCCGGGGATGGACCGATTTCTTCAGCGCCCGCCCGTCAACCCCGGAAACTCCGGCTATCCGGACGATCCGGGCCCCCTTTCGGAATTCCCACACCCGGCCCGAGCGCAGGGCCTGGATCTTACCGTCGGGGGTTATCGGATAGACTGGCGAAGCCCCGGCTCGGGCTTCATGCCGGGCCAGGAAATCGAAATCCTCGTGATTCCCGGGAATGAAGACCAGGGGCGGACGGGGATCGAGCAGAGTCCTGGGAGGTTCGGGGCGGGCAAAATCCCGGAACCCCATCTCCTCCGGATCGGTCCGGGCGTGCCGCTGGGTAGCGCGATCCAGCTCCGACCCCGAAGCGAACGCGCCCAGGTCTCCGACCTGGAGAATCAGGTCAAAACTGCGGCCGCTCTCCCGCTGCCACCGGCCCAGAATGGCATAGAGCAGGGCCAGGTGCCCGTGGACGTCTCCCGCCACCGCCAGGTACATGGCGGCAGTAGAGGCACGGTCCGTGCCCGGTAACTCAACCGGAACTCACCGGGCCGGGGTGGCGGCAGTGAGCTGGGTGGTAAGGCTGCCCAGGTCCACCGCGGCCCATTCCTCCACGATCCTGCCGTCCCGAATCCGGGCCACGATGATCTCCGGCAGGGTGACTGTCCGACCGGTGGGCTTGATTCCCTCGTAATCGCCGGTGTGGGTCAGGTGGAGACTGATAACAACGGCCACCAGGTCGCCCTCGGCCAGGATCTGTTGAATCTCATGGCGTACGTTGGAGAAAGCGGCGAACACGCTTCCGGCCAGAGCGCGGTAGCCGGCCAGGTCCATGGTGGTGCCGTTGAGGTGAAGCCGGTATTCCGGGGCCAGGTACTTGTCGATGTAGGCCAGGGAGCCGCCCCCGCTATCGGCCTCATCGATCAGCTGACGCACCAGGGTCTTGTTGGCTTCCGCTGGGTTATCGGCGGTGCTGGCCGCGCAGGCCGGCAGGGCCAGGAGAGCCAGCAGCATTCCGCTACGGATCGGCATGAGCATTCTCCTTGGGACCGCGGTCAGGGCGCCCAGGACCGGTCGCCCGGGTGATAGTCGAGACAGGGATCGAACCGGCCGGGGATCGGAGCGAAACGAAGCGCCTGGGTGCTGCCGATCTCCGAGGTGAAGTATCCCAGCAGGGTGAGCTCCTTCATCATCCGGAAATAATGGGCCGGCTCGCCGGAGCGCCGCTGGTTCATGTAATCGCGGGCTTCCCGGTCTATCAGGGTGATAAGCTCGGTCCGCTGGGCCGGGCTCGCTTCCAGGAACCCGGCCGAAAAGGCGTGGCGGGCCCGCTCGTCAATCGCCCGGATGCCGTCATGAAAAACCCGCTGGTCGCGCTCGTCATAGCAGTCGGTCACCATTACCACCATGAAGGCGCCCACGCCGGCCGCTTTGGCTCCGGGGGTGCCGGTCGTGGGGATGATGGTTTCACCCACTTCATCCAGGAAAGCCGCGTCCTGCTGTTGCAGCAGCGCGGGTCCGGCCGGACGGGCGTGAACCCGCCCGGTCCACAGGGCCGAGCCGCCCACCAGAGTGCCGCCCAGGATCGCGGCGACCCGCTGCACCGCTTCGCGCCGGCCGATCAGAGCCGGCTTCGATCCCGAGTCGCTCATTACAGGTTCCTCCGCTTGAGCTGCTCCACCGCGTAGTGGGCGGCCCGGGCGGTGAGGGCCATGTAGGTAAGCGAGGGGTTCTGGCAGGCCGCCGAGGTCATGCAGGAGCCGTCGGTCACGAAGACGTTGGGAGCGTCCCAGACCTGGTTCCACCGGTTCAGTACCGAAGTCTTCCGGTCCCTGCCCATGCGGGCGGTGCCCATTTCGTGAATCCCCATGCCGGGCCAGTAGCCGCTGTCGAAGGTGCGAACGTCCTTTACTCCCGCGGCCTCCAGGGTCTCCGCCATGTCGGCCATCATGTCCTTCCGCATTTCCCGCTCGTTTTCGCCGATCTCGCAGTCGATTGCGAGCACCGGCAGTCCCCACTTGTCGGTGCGGCTCCGGTCCAGAGTGACCCGGTTCTTCGGATTGGGCAGCATCTCGCCGAAGGCGGTAGCCCCGATGCTCCAGTCGCCCGGCTGGGTGAGCCGCTCCTTGAAATCGGCACCGACCCCGAGCTCGGCCACCCCGCGGGACCAGCCGCTCCGGCTGGCGCTGCCCTGATATCCGAAGCCGCGGAGATAGCTCCGCTTGTCGCCGAAGAGGTTGCGATACCGGGGGATGTAGAACCCGGTGGGGCGGCGGCCGAAGTAGGTCTTGTCGGCCAGGCCCTCGAGCCGGCCCGAGGCGCCGCAGCGGAAGTGGTGGTCCATCAGGTTCCTGCCTAACACGCCGGAGCTGCTCCCCAGCCCCTCCGGCCAGACTTCGGTGGCCGAGTTGAGCAGGACCCAGGTCGAATTCAGGGTGGAGGCGCACAGAAACACGATCCGTGCATCGAAGTCCATTACTTCTCCGCTTACCGCATCCACTACCCGTACTCCCCGGGCTCGCTTCCGGTCCCGGTCGTAGACGATCTCCTTGACGATCGAAAAGGGCCGCAGGGTAAGCCGGCCGGTGGCCACCGCGGCCGGGAGGGTGGAAGACTGGGTGCTGAAATAGGCCCCGAAGGGGCAGCCCAGCCAGCAGGCATTGCGGTAGAGGCAGGGCGAGCGGCCCGGCAGCGGGGCGGTGAGATTGGCGCACCTGCCGGGGATGATCCGCCGCCGGCCGTCGAAGTGCGGCCGGAGCCGGTCGGCCACCATCTGCTCCCCGCAGTTGAGCGGCATGGCGGGCTGGAACTCGCCGTCGGGCAGCTGCTCCATCCCTTCCCGCGACCCGGCGATCCCGGCAAACCGCTCGACGTGATCGTACCAGGGGGCCAGTTCGCGATAGCGGATGGGCCAGTCCACTCCCACCCCGTCTTTGGCATTGGCTTCGAAGTCGAACTGGCTCAGCCGGTAGCTCTGGCGGCCCCACATGAGGGACCGTCCTCCCACATGGTAGCCCCGATACCAGTCGAAGCGCTTGACCTCGGTATAGGGTGATTCCTGCTCGTTGACCCAGAACTCCAGGTTGGTCTCGTTGAGCGGGTAGTCCCGCCGCAGCACCGGGTAGTTGCGGACCATTTCCTGGGTCCGCCGCCCTCGGTGGGGGAAGGCCCAGGGCGGCTTGGTGGCGTTGGGATAGTCCTTGATGTGCTCGATGTTGCGGCCCCGTTCCAGCAGGACGACCGAGAGTCCCCGCTCGGTCAGCTCCTTGGCGGCCCAGCCGCCTGCGATTCCGGAGCCGACCACGATGGCATCGTAGGTAGCGACTGGCATTGATCCCCCGGGGCCGGGTAAGAGGCGAACCCATAACGTATCGCCCGGCCCCGCCTACGTAAGGGGTGGGCCGGGTTCCGGATCAGTTCCTGATCGGACCCGGGATCAGGGGCGGCCTTATCCGGGGTCGGTGTTGTGGCCAAAACAGAGCCGGTATCCGTTGCAGTCTTCCACCTCGAAATCCCGGCAGCCGTATTCCTGGTCACAGATATCGCGGGCGATCCTGACTCCCTTGCCCCGGTATTCCGCGATCAAGCTATCGGCGTCGTCCACCCAGATATAGGCATCCCATGCGTCGCCCTCCGATCCGGGAATTGCCCGCCCGTTTGGCCGCATCAATCCCGGCCCCTCGGAGCAGCTCAGCATGATTACCACGCAGCTTCGCTCGACCATGCAGAATGCGGGCGGCTGGCCCCAGAACCGCTCGTACCGGAAGCCGAGCCGGTCCCGGTACCAGTTGGCGCTCGAAACCACATCGTCCACCAGGAAGTAGGGAGCGATGCTCCACCTGGGCTCCCGGGTGTTCATTGCCGGATCATTTGTCGGATTGCGGCCACCACCTCCCCATGGGCCCTGACCGCGTCGTGATTTATCTCCGCGGCTTCGAGATAGCGGACCCCGGGCCAGCGGTCTCTGAGCTCTCGGGACTGGGGGGCCAGGGGATCCGCTCCTCCCGCCACGACCAACACCGGGACGGAACGATCCGGCCGTTTCCCGGGCTCCGGGATCAGGCCGCCCATGGCGCGGAAGGAGGCGATCAGGGATCCGAGATCGTTGGCCGCCATCAGCTGGGCGTTGAGCTGCACCATCATGTCGCGGGGAATGCCGGGCAAGATCCACATCCCGAACTCCACCAGACCCTCCCCCTTCTGCAGCGCCGCCACCCAGGGCTCGCTCATGGCGGCAAACGAGGCCGAATCGGGGAAGAACGGCCCCGCGATAAGGGTGGCCGAAGCGACCCGGCGGGGGTGCTTGAGCGCCACCCCCGCCGCCACCAGGGCGCCCATGGAATGGCCTACCACATGGGCCCGCTGGATCCGGAGGTGGTCCAGCAGCCCGACCACGTCGTCCAGCATGGGCCGGCCGAACCGCGCCGGGTCGGAATACTTGGTGCTCTCCCCGAAGCCGCGCTGGTCCAGCACGATTACCCGGTGCGACCCCGAGAGGGAATCGGCCAGGTCCTGCATCAGCTCGATTCGCTGGGTGTATCCGTGCAGCAGCACCACCGGCTGGCCCCGGCCGGCCTCCCGGAAGCGGAGCCGGGCGTCGCCCCGGCTGAACCACTGGTCGGGGGCTTCCATGATGGTACGGGCCGGGGTACCGACCGCCGGGGCCTGCGAGAAAAGAGGGGCCGGTACGGCCATGAGGAGGGCCACGACCGCGCCGGTCAGGAATCGGGAATACGGGCCCATTTTCGCCTCCGATCGGGAATGAGCGGCCAAGATATCACGCCGGCTGGCCAAGCGCCGGTCGCGGCCGGTTTCCGGGGCCATTCCGGTTAGCAGTCTACTGGGTCTTAGAGTAGGTTAGGGGGATGACCTCCCGGCTCTCCCCGTGGGCAATCCTCGCGGCGATTGCCCTGCCGATCCCGACCCTGGCCCACGGCCAGGGCGCCGCCGTTCCCACCAACGATCTCCCCAACCCCTACCGCACCATTACCGGCTGGGCCCGAATGCCCGAGGGCCGGACCTGGGGTTCCACCAGCGCGGTGGACATCGACCGCGATGGGGTAAGCATCTGGGTGGGCGAGCGGTGCGGGCAGAACAGCTGCGCCGGCTCCGACCTCGACCCCATCCTCAAGTTCGACTCCACCGGCGCCCTGGTTCGGAGCTTCGGCAAGGGCCTGTTGCTCTCTCCCCACGGCATCATGGTGGATCGCGACGGCAACGTCTGGGTAACCGACTGCGCCTGCACCGGCACCCAGGAGCAGCGGAATACCCCGGGTAAGGGCCACCAGGTATTCAAGTTCAGTCCCTCGGGGGAGCTGCTTCTGACCCTGGGCAAGGCCGGCGGAGGTCGGGACGAGGAGTTCTTCTGGCAGCCCAACGACGTGCTGGTGGCCCCGGATGGAAGCATCTTCGTGGCCGAAGGCCACTCCGATGCGGCCCAGGCCAACGCCCGCATCCTCAAGTTCGACCGGACCGGCAAATTCCTTAAATCCTTCGGCCGGAAGGGGAGCGGCCGGGGCGAGCTGACCCAGCCCCATGCCCTGGCCATGGACTCCCGGGGCCGGCTTTTCGTGGGCGATCGCAGCAACAACCGGATCCAGATCTTCGACCAGGACTTCAAGCTGCTGGCGGAATGGAGCCAGTTCAGCCGTCCGAGCGGCATCGAGATCGACCGGAACGACATGATCTATGTCGCGGATTCGGAGTCGGGCTCGGTCAACCCGGCCCACGGGGCCTGGAAGCGCGGGATCCGGATCGGGAGCGCGCGGGACGGCAAGGTGATGTTCTTCATCCCGGATCCCAATGAAGCCGCGACCAATACGAGCGCGGCCGAAGGAGTCGCGGTCGACGCGCGCGGCAACATCTACGGAGCTGAGGTCGGGCCCCGGGCCCTCAAGAGGTACGTCAAGCCATGAGCACGAGCTTCAAGGTCAACGGCAAGGATGTCACCGTGGACGTCCCGGGCGACACGCCGCTGCTCTGGGTCCTGCGCGACGTGCTCGACCTCAAGGGAACCAAATTCGGATGCGGGGCGGCACAGTGCGGCGCGTGCACGGTCCACATCGGCGGCGCCGCGACTCGTTCGTGCGTGTTCCCCGTTTCGGCGGTCAGCGGGGCCGACGTCACCACGATCGAAGGGCTGTCGCCCGATGGTACCCATCCGCTTCAGCGGGCGTGGGAAGAGCTGGACGTGCCGCAATGCGGGTATTGCCAGGCCGGGCAGCTGATGAGCGCGGCGGCGCTGCTCGCCCGCAAGCCCAAACCGACCGACGCGGACATCGATGCGGCGATGAACGGAAACCTGTGCCGCTGCGCGACCTACCTGCGGATTCGCCAGGCCGTTCACCTGGCGGCGACGCTTCCGGCGAACGCGGCGAGCTCCACCGGACGCAGCCTGTGAGGGGAGTTCCGTGTCCGCTTTCGATGGGAGTCCGGTGGCGAATGGAGCTGGGCGATGAGCACGAAAACCATTGATCGGCGGGAGTTCCTCGCTGCCACGTTCGTGGCCGGGGGCGGCCTGCTGCTCGGAACCCGGCTTGGCGCATCGTCCGGCCGGGCCGCCAAGGCCCTCGAGTTTGCTCCGAATCCATGGATCCGGATCGCGCCCGACGGGGCAGTGACCATCATTGCGCAGAACCCCGAGATCGGCCAGGGCGTGAAGACCATGCTGCCGATGATCGTCGCCGACGAGCTCGATGTGGACTGGAAAGACGTCCGGATCGAGCAGGCCAGGCTCGACACCGACAAGTTCCAGCAGCAATCGGCCGGGGGCAGCACCGCGACGCCGAATCACTGGACCCGGATGCGTCGAGTCGGGGCCGCCGGGCGGGCGATGCTGGTCAGCGCTGCCGCTCAGACCTGGCAGGTCCCGGAATCGGAATGCGAAACGGCCTCCGGCACCGTTTTTCACCGGGCGACCAACCGAAGCCTCAAGTACGGCGATCTCCTCGAAAAGGCGGCTGCCGTGCCGGCTCCTCCGCTCGATAAGGTGCCGCTCAAGGACCCGTCGAAGTTCAGGATCATCGGCCAGCGGGTGAAGAGCGTCGACAATCACAAGATTGTGACCGGTGCGCCGCTGTTCGGGATCGATACCGTCGTCCCGGGCATGCTGTACGCCGTGTACGAGAAATGTCCGGTGTTCGCCGGGACGGTGCAGAGTGCCAACCTGGACGAGGTGAAGGGAGAACCGGGGGTACGCCAGGTCTTCGTGGTGGAGCCCGGTGCCGGCAACGCTCTCAATGGTCTCCTGGGCGGAGTGGCGATCCTCGCGGACAGCTGGTGGGCCGCCAAACAGGCGCGAGCCAAACTCCGGGTCGTGTGGAACGAGGGGGCGACGGTTTCCCAGAGCAGCACCGGGTTCGCCGCGCGAGCCGCGGAGCTCTCCCAGGCAGCTCCGCAGCGGACTCTCCGGAAAGACGGCGATCCCGACGGCGCCCTGGCCGCGGCGGCGAAGACGGTCAAGGCGGAGTACTTCTATCCGTTCCTGGCGCACGCGGCCCTCGAGCCGATGAACTGCACCGCGCAGTATCAGAACGGCAAGCTGGTGATCTGGGCGCCCACGCAATCCCCCGCCAACGGCCGAGGCCTGGTTTCCCGAACCCTGGGTATCGCGGAACCGGACATTACCGTCCACATGACCCGGGTCGGCGGCGGATTCGGCCGGCGGCTCAACAACGATTACATGGTGGAAGCCGCCGCCATTGCGAAGCAGGCGGGTGTGCCGGTCAAGCTGGTGTGGTCCCGGGAAGACGACATCCGGCACGACTTCTACCGGCCCGCCACCCGGGTCGACTTCGCCGCGTCCCTGGGCCCCGACGGCGCCCCGAGCGGACTCACCGCCCGGATCGTGTGCCCCTCGATCATGAGCGCTCTCTTCGGCGCTCCCCGAACCGCGGTAGACGAAAACGCCGTCGAAGGAATCAGGAATCTGCCCTATGCCATCCCCAATCTGCGGGTTGAAGCAATCCATCCGGACTGGGCGGTTCCGATCGGGTTCTGGCGCTCGGTTGGCTCCTCCCAGAACGGTTTCGTAATGGAATCCTTCCTGGACGAGCTGGCCTGGGAGGCGGGTCGCGACCCGGTCGAATACCGGGCCGCCCTCCTGACCGGGAAACCCCGCCATCTCGGCGTGCTCCGGCTCGCCGCGGAGAAGGCCGGCTGGGGCTCTCCCCTGCCCCCGGGCCAGGCCCGGGGCGTTGCGGTGGTCGAGTCCTTCAGCAGCTACGTGGCCGAGGTCGCCGAGGTATCGCTCCGGCCCGATCGGACCGTGAAGGTGGAAAGGGTGGTGGCCGCAGTTGATTGCGGGACCGTGGTCAATCCCGACATCGTCCGGGCCCAGGTGGAAAGCGGCATCGTCTATGGGCTTACCGCTGCCCTTAAGGGCCGGATAACCATCGAGAAGGGCAGGGTGGTCCAGAGCAATTTCCACGACTACCCCCTGCTCCGGATGGACGAGATGCCGGTGGTCGAAGTTCACCTGGTCCCCAGCACCGAGCCCCCCACCGGAATCGGCGAGCCCGGCACGCCCCCGATCGCGCCCGCGGTATGTAACGCGGTCTACGCCCTGACCCGGAATCGGGTCCGGACTCTTCCCCTGACCGAGCTGTGACCGGCCGCCCTTCCCGCGATCCGGAGTCCCAACCCATTCTGCTCTCAAGGAGGCAGCAATGAAGTATGCAGCGTCGCTGGCCGGTGTCCTGGTTCTCCTCGCCGGGTGCGGACCCCAGGCCGAAACCGCCGAACAGGCCGAAGCCCGGATGCAGACGGAAACTTCCGCGGCCCGCACCGCGATCGATTCGCTGGCCCGGGAGTTCGCCACCCACTTAAACGCGGGGCACCCCGACGTGGTCGCCGGGTTCTACACAGAAAACGCGGTCGCCATGCCGCCCAACCTGCCTACCGCCAGCGGGCGGGCCGCCATTCAGGAGCTCTTTGCCCAGTTCGTCGCGATGAAGGCCCAGCTGACTCTCACTACCCAGTCGGTCTCCGCCAACGGCCCCATCGCGATCGAGCGGGGCATTTATTCGGTAACCATGACGCCGCCGGGCGCCCCCGGGCCGGTGACCGATACCGGGAAGTACCTGGTCCACTGGCACATGGTCGATGGCAGGTGGCTGATCGCCGAGGACATCTGGAACAGCGACCTGCCGGCGGTCCCGGCACCGCCCGCCCCAAAGTGATCCGGTAGCCGCGCGGGCGGGGCCTCCCCCCGCCCGCCCGGCCTTCCGTCCAGCTACTTCCGCTTCGCCGCCTCGGTCCGCACGTACTCCGCCGCGTCCCGGTGGGTGGCGAACCACGTCCGGCCTTTCTTCCGGGCGTGGTCCACCAGCAGCTCCAGCGCCACGATCCGCGACCGGTGCCCGATGATGTGGGGGTGCATGGTCAGCACGAACATGGTGCCCTCCTCCCAGGCCCGGTCGAACTCGTCGATCCACACCTGGGCAACCTCCCGGGGCGAGGCGTAGTTGGCTCCCTGCACGTTGAACAGCGGGGCGTCGTCGAGGATCCACTCCACCGGCAGCTCGATGATCCCGGTCGGCTGGCCGTGCTGGAAGAGCTCATAGGGCCGGTCGTCCGACATCATCGAGCTCTCGTAGAGGAAGCCGAGCTCGCGGATGATGCCGAGGGTCCAGGGAGAAAAGTTCCAGGAGGGCGCGCGATAGCCCACCGGCACGGTCCCGGTGATCTGGGTCAGGTAATCCCTGGCGCGCTTGACCAGGTCGCGCTCGACGTCCTCCGCAAGCAGGCTGTTGGTCTCGTGAATCCAGCCGTGCACCCCGAACTCGTGCCGGCCCGCCCGCTTGATGGCCTCGGCCATTTCGGGGTGGGCCCGGAGGCTGATCGCGGGGATGAAGAAGCTGGCCGGGATCCGGTGCCGGTCGAGCAGCCCTAACACGCGGCCCAGCGCCACCCGGGCTCCGTATTCGCCCTGGGAGAGCTGCCCGATGGTGGGGTCGCCGGTTCGGAGGGCCAGGGTCTCGTTGTCCACGTCGAAGGACAGCAGGACCGCACCTTCGCCCCGTTCGGCCAGCTCCTGGGTTGGAGGCTTCGGCCGGCCCGTACCGCATTCACAACTTTGTCGACCGTGTCATTCGACCATTCCCACGCCGGCCGGCGAGGCGGCGTTTGGGCCGACAGATATCCTGGGAGGCAAACCGAGAGTGAGAACGCTGAGGCAACGCATGTCGGTGGCCTGGGAAGAGAAGTGGGAGAAGGTACCTCCCGGGGATTGGTGCAGACAGACACTGGCAGGGCTGCAGGTCCGACCTCACCGACCCACTGACCTCACCGACCGACTGGCATCTAACCCCTAGTCCCTGCTATCTTTACCCGGCTATGGCCCTGCCGAACGAGTCGATCGCTCGGAGCCCGATGCTGTTGCTCTCCGGGACGGCCAATCGGCCATTGGCGGAAGAAGTCGCCGAGGAGCTCAACGCGACACTCTGCCGGGCCACGATCCGACGGTTCAGCGACGGCGAGATCTTCGTCAAAATCGACGAGAACGTGCGGGGCCGCGATGTCTACATCATCCAGCCCACCAATCCGCCGGCCGAAAACCTGATCGAGCTGTTGTTGCTGATGGATGCGGCCCGCCGGGCCAGCGCGGCGCGAATCACTCCGGTCATGCCGTATTTCGGTTACGCTCGACAGGACCGGAAGGACCAGCCCCGGGTGGCGATCAGCGCCAAGCTGATGGCCAACATCATCTCGCAGGCTGGGGCGGATCGGGTGCTGGCGATGGATTTCCACATGCACCAGCTCCAGGGGTTCTTCGATCTGCCGGTGGACCACCTGTATGCCGCGCCGGTGTTCACCGCGCACTATCGCGCCAAGGGGCTGAAGAACCTGACGGTGGTGGCGAGCGATGTCGGCGGCGCCAAGATGGCGCGGGGCTACGCCAAGCGGCTGGATGCGACCCTCGCGATCATCGACAAGCGGCGCACCGGGCCCAACGTCGCCGAGGCGGTGAACGTGGTCGGCGAAGTCGAAGGGCGCGATTGCATCATCCCGGACGATATGATCGACACCGCCGGGACGATGTGCGAGGCCGCGCGGGCCCTGAAGCGGCTGGGTGCCCGGGACATCTACCTCTGCGCCACCCATCCCCTGCTCTCGGGGCCTGCGGTGGACCGGCTCATAGAGGCCCCGGTGGTGGAAGTGGCGGTCACCAACACGATTTACGTGCCGCCGGAGAAGCAGTTCGACAAGCTCAAAGTGCTCTCGATCGCGGGGCTCCTCGCCAAAGCGATCGGGTATACCCACAGCGACCAATCGGTCAGCTCGTTGTTCGAGTAACGGAAAGGTTCGAACCATGGCACGACAAATCACGTTCCAGGCGGCTCCCCGGGACAAGAAGGGCAAGGGCGTCGCCCGGTCCCTGCGCCGGGAAGGCAAGATTCCGGCGGTCATTTACGGCCGGGGCCGGGAGCCGGAGTCGCTCGCCCTCGATGCGACGGCGGTTACCCGGTTTCTCTCCGACGGCGGCGCCGCCACTACGCTGATCGACGTGGAGGTCTCCGGCGGCGGCTCGATCAAGGCGCTGATCCGCGAAGTCCAGCGGAACCCGGTTCGCCCCGCCGACGTGATCCACCTCGATCTCTATGCCGTCAAGGCGGACGAGAAGATCAGCGTCGAAGTGCCCCTCAAGTTCGTGGGAACCCCGGAAGGGGTGCGAAACTTCGGCGGCGTGCTGGACATGACCAGCCACACCCTCGAAGTCGAGGTCCTGCCGACCGAGATCCCCGAATTCCTCGAGGTGGACGTGACGCCGCTCAACATCGGACAGTCCATTCACGTCTCGGAGCTCAACTTCCCGCACCTCACCATCCTCACGGATTCCCGTCAGACGGTGTGCACCGTGGTGGCGCCGCGCGCCGAGGAAGTGGTCGCGCCGACCGCCGAGGCAACCGAGACGGCCGAGCCCGAGCTGATCCGGAAGCCCAAGGAAGAAGGCGAGGAGGGCGAAGAAGGTGCCGAGGCTCCCAAGGCAAAGGGCAAGGAGGAAGCCGCACCCGCCAAGGGCAAGAAGGAGAAGGAGTAGTCCCCCCTGCGCGCGATCCTGGGGCTCGGCAATCCGGGCCCCGAGTACGAAGACACCCGCCACAACGCGGGCTTTCTGCTCGCGGATGCCCTCGCCGATCGCTGGCAGCTCGGCAAGTTCAAGCGCCAGGGGCCGTCGATGCTGGCTCGGGGCAAGCGGAACGGCGAGCCGTTTCTGCTGATCAAGCCCTGGACCTACATGAACCGGAGCGGGGCGGCGCTGCTCCCCCTGGCCGACGACGAATCCTTCGATCCCGATTCCAACCTGCTGGTGCTGGTGGACGACGTCGCCCTCGACATCGGGACCTTCCGGCTCCGGGCCGAGGGCAGCGCCGGCGGCCACAACGGTCTCAAGCACATCGAGAGCGTGTTAGGGGGCCAGCAGTACGCCCGGCTCCGGATCGGGGTCGGTCCCCGGCCCTTCGACAGTGCCGACATGGCCGATTACGTGCTGGACAAGTTCAGCCGAAGCGAGCGCAAAGCCCTCGACGATATCATGGAGACGCTCTGCGAAGCGGTAGAGTCCTGGTTCGACGAGGGCATCGAAGCGGCCATGAGACGGTTCAACAGGGTTCCGGGTTCAGGGGGCAGGGGTCACGAGAATCCTCCTGAACTCAGAACCCCGAACCCTGAACGCTAGCAACCATGCTTCGCCTTGGGCATCGTCGGCCTGCCCAACGTCGGCAAGTCCACCCTCTTCAATGCGCTGACCTCCGCCAAGGCGGCGGTGGCGAGCTACCCCTTCGCGACCATCGAGCCGAACTCCGGCATCGTGCCGGTCCTGGACAAGCGACTCGATGCGATCGCCGAGCTGGTCAAGCCCAAGAAAACCATCCCGGCAACCGTCGAATTCGTGGATATCGCCGGCCTGGCCCAGGGTGCCAGCCGGGGCGAAGGGCTCGG
>FKKE01003092.1_pt2 | contig 15210 bp, 19 predicted proteins | sample 1106331 | NCBI WGS metagenome assembly FKKE01 (sample SAMEA3931202, study PRJEB13176) | freshwater metagenome | biome: Drinking water system; feature: drinking water; material: freshwater | place: China | collected 2013-02-06 | reverse complement strand
ATAACGTCCTTTATCATACTGATAGTTTGTATTCTGTCAAGCAAAACAATGATCTATAAGAGTCAGTCCCTATCACGGTTGACACAAATCATCATGTGTCATACACTTCATACACGTACAACATGTATTACGGAGGTGGGATGGTCTCCCTACGATTGGGGAAAAAACTGGAAGACCGCTTAGAACAGCTTGCCGAAGGGACAGGCCGGACCAAGACCTATTACATCCGACTCCTGTTAGAAGAGCATCTCGACGAGTTGGAGGATCGTTATATCGCGGAACAGCGATTAGAAACGCCAGCCCCCCGGCTCAGCTCCGACGAGATGAGGCAGGAACTTGGCCTGGACCATTGAATATGACCGGCGCGTGCTCAAAGATCTGAAGCGGCTCGACCGGCAGGCTCAACAGGCCATTCTGGAGTATTTCGATGACCGAATTGCGCCCACTGAAGATCCTCGCGTGTTTGGCAAACCCTTGAAAGCCTCGTTCGCGGGTCTGTGGCGATATCGGATCGGTGATTATCGAGCCATTTGCCGGATCGAAGATAACAGAATGGTCGTCTTGGTGGTGCGGGTGGCCCATCGGAGCACGGTGTATGAGGACTGAATCTCTGAGCGGGCTGTTGCTCGTCGACGCCACAGGATCGACATGAATCGAGAGTGAACCCATGGGCGGCACCAATCGCCGTGGATTTCTCAACGATCTGTTGAAACGTGAACAACGGCGAATCTCGGGACGAGCCGTGTTGGAAGCCAATCATGATGAAGCGCATGACCCAGCCTATCAAAAGGAGTTGGCCACCTGGCAGCGGACCCTGCCCGATGGGTTGGAGCCCACCTCGTAACCGAAACCCCACAGGTCGCTGGCCGTACAAGCAAGCACGGGAGTATGCACAACAGCGAAGATACCCAGACCACAGACCGTGAGACCTGGTCAGGCAATCTCTTTACTGATCTTGGGCTTGATGAAGCGGATGCACTCTCTACCCGCACCGCCCTTGGCATTCAGGTGATGACGACCATCAGGGAAGCGGGATTCAGCCAAAAAGAAGCCGCGAAACGGCTTGGACTCACACAGCCGGATGTCTCGGCCATCATGCGGGCACAATTCCGTCGCTTCAGTCAGAAGCGCCTGGTTGGATTTCTCAACAAGCTGGAGCAGAAAGTCACGATTCACGTCAGCCGTCACCACCGAGGAGAACCGTATCAACAGGTCACCGTCACGCGATGACGCCATGCCCTTGAACCACGAAGGCGTCTGCGGGCGTCTCCGGGTGTGATCCGCTCAGTCTCGAACTTCAGAAGCCTTCCCACATCAGACTGAGAAAGGACCCTCCTGACGGTGTGCGGACGAATCACACAGACGGCACTCTCTGACGTGATGGCCGAGCAGTTCCACCTTCAGGACCCTCCCCTCTGCGTTTATTCGCGGTGATCACGAAACATCAGCGATATCTCTCTATTCCCATTTCTCATGGCATATGGCATCGTACAGAGCATGGCTGTCAAGACTGATAAGTCGGGTCGGATCGTCGTGCCGAAACCCCTCCGAGATCGGCTCGGGTTGAAACCTGATATGGAACTGGAGGTCCACGAACACGCGGATGGCGTGTTGCTCCGGGTACACCAGGGAACGGCTCAGGCCAATGCGGACTGGGCGCGCGTGCTCGAGGACGTGCGCGAGGAACGCCTCCGGGCCGTGGGCTCGGATTGAGCCGCGATGCAGGTGTTTTTGATACGACGGTCTTGGTCGCCGCGTCGGAACAGAGTCATCCCCATCATGCGCGCGCCCTGACCCCCGACTATGTTTCTGTATCGACGCACCCCTCTTTGGTGGCTCTGACGGTCAATAGTCTCGGATGGGTGGCAACAGGAGGAGGATCAGGACTGCACGACTCCCAGGTCGCCTACCCACCATCTAATTGTTGATTGAACTGCCCGGGGTGACGCGCAATGATCGCGCGCGTGATGTTGCGGGTGCGTTTGCCCAACTTGCTACCCGCTGGCCTGTTCGAAATAGTCTTTTACTGCGACCATGGCGAAGCAGTCGTCCTCGTTGTAGGTCAAGATCCGTTGTAGAGGCGCTTCGTCGGTGGGATTGGCGAGGTATTGATTGTACCAGGCGATCGAGTTGGCTCCGGAGGGGTCCGGATCACGCCACCTGAAGCCGATTTGCTTGGCAATCTGTTTGATCCCGTAGGAATAGGTCGGCCAGTCGGAGTATTTCACGATGAGATCGGTATACAGGTCGTACTCCTTGCGCTTATAGGTTTCCAGCACCGTTGGATCGAGGTCATAGCGGTCCATCAGCTGCTTGAGCGTACTCCGCTCTTTATGCGAATAGACGTAGTAGACTTCCTCGCCGGCCGTCAGTAGGAACTCCCAGAAGGCCCGCACGGTGGCTTCTTCATCATCTGGTCGTTTAGCGAGGAAATACTGAAAGTCTGGCGCCCTCCCCTGCTCCTTAATCAACAGCCCAAACAGATAGGTCACGCCACGTGTGGGATCATCCTCGATGTCGAAATACACCTCGCGCGTCCGTGCAGGAAAGGTGAAGCCCGATCGAATCTCTGGCTTGCCTGCTAGCCGAACCCTGGCCCGCTCCTTCATGCGCAACAATGAGTCTTTCCCGGTGCGTGGGATCTTCTTCGGCGGTTTCAGGTATTGGTTCACATCCATGGCGGCAATCTCCTGGATTGTCGTAAGTCCGACCTCCTTGAGTCGAAACTTGACCTTCCCCACAAAAAACAGTCCCGTTGGATCGGCGTGTTCGGTGACCCAGCGCTCGCAGCGACGATGCCACTGGCACAGCTGGCAGTGACTCCCAAGCACGGGTTCGGACGTGTCTTGTCCGGAGATCAATCGCTGTGCCTCGGTCAGCGCTTCCTGAAAGTCTTGTTCGAAGTCGGCCACCGGGAATGCTTCGAGCTGTTTCTCGACATTCACAATGCGCCCGATGGGGAGAGACGCGCCTTGAATCCGCGCTAACAACAAGCGGTAAAAGAGGATCTGAAACGCATAGTGATCTTTGAACTTCGTCCGTTTCCCATCCCGCTCTTCCCAGCCCTTTCCGGCCTTGATGTCGATGGGTTCGTAGCCATAGGAGCCGAACCGTGAGGCAAGATCCCTCCGTTTGAGCAACAGATCAGGCCTCCCTACGAAAGAGCCGTCCACGAGGCAGCCTTGGTAGATGAGGTCCGCGCCTTCCTTCATCAGTCTCTGTGTCTCGACCCACGCTTCGTCGATTCCTAACTGACTGAGGTCCGAGACGGCCAGCTCACCGAGTGTGCCGAGATACTCCCGTTCGGTTTGAAGGCCCAGCTCCCACAGCAGCTTGACGAACGAGCCGACCTCGCTGCGATCCTTGGGATCCCCATTCGCATCGAGGTACACGCGATGCGCACACTTGGTGATGTTGTAGAGGGCTTGAGCGGTGATGCGCATAGAATAGATGCGATCGATCGGTGAATACTTCGGTCGATTACGGGAGGATAGAAGTTATACCAAGCGGTAGGAAAATGGAATTGGGCTGGTCATCCGCTAGAACACAGTGAGGATTCACAATGGCTGTGATATTCCTATCCACAGCAAGCGCGACTTGCCGTTCGCGTACGTTGTAGCACGGCAAAGCGAGGCCAGAACGGTATGCCACGAATGTGATAGCCACCAGGGGAGCAGTATGCCAAAGTTTGAGCACATTCCTATCTTAGGGCCGCTCCAGAAACGTATAGACCCATGGATTGTTACAATGCTACGAACCGGCTCACCAACCCCGCCAGCGTCATATTCTCAGCGATCACATCGTGCGGAATCAGGACATATTTCCACGGTTTACCGCCATTGCTCTGTGCGTGAGCCGTGGCGCGACTGCACCAGAGGACGGCAGCCTCTTTCTTAGCCAGCACGTCGGGCGCAGTCATTTCGTTCCGAGCTTTGGGTTCCAGCATATAAATGCAATCTACTGTTTCAGCCACGAAGTCTGGCTGGTACTCATGCGGTGACTCAGTGGCGAACATGATTCGACTTTTCCGGGTCGTCCAGCAGGATGTGCGGCTCGAGCTTCGGCCGGCTCTCCTTCCCAATCCAGGTCAGTTCGAGTTCGGTTTTAGTGGCTAGGCTCAATCGTTGTTCATAGGTCGGAGATGAAGTTTATGATTCCTCTGGACGACTAAATATAGAACTTGAAATTAGGGCTTCTTTTTTCGATGCTTGGATTACTGACAAGAATCTCCCCCACAGCATCGGAATATCCGATGGTAACTGGCTCCCCTTCACCAAGCCGGCAAGTGTTGTAGTTCAATTTTGTGAGCGCCAGAATATCTCTGGCAACCTGCTCAATGTCATGCTCTCCATGCTGGATGTCAATTTTGAGAGGGATCGGCACTTCAGTCCCATCATACGTCCCTAGTCGCGCTTTGAATCCAGATCCCCAAAGGAATCCGGCTCGGGCATCCAATTTCCAAAAGGTTCCGCGAATCACGGGCCAAGCACCTGGCCTATACAGTCTCAGCCCTGTTCGCTCTTGTCGGACACGGATACCGACCAGTTTGACTCCAGTCGGACAGGCAGATTGATACCCTTCAAATTCCTCCTTACTGATCTCGGATCGCGAGTGAAGAAAAATCTCACTGAGCTGTTTCCCATGCATTTCTTGATAAGTCTTCAATGCTCCATCCAGAAGGGCTTTTGCCGCCTCAGGCGTGAGATGAAACTGACGATCATTCGGTGAATACCAAGGCCCATACTCTCCCATGAACACGATGCCATCGCCGGAATCAAGGAACATCTGTGCAGCGCAAGAAGCCGTACGATTGTCAGCGGCGTCACTTTTCCGAAAGGCAGTCCCTATGTAGCAAACCCCTTCACGGGCATTCGCAAGCCGCCACGGCTTACCACCTGCCTTGTAGTACATGGCGGCAGATAAGTTCCATGCTCTATCGGAAAGTGGAGTTAGTCCCCTTGGGTTATCAGCATTTTGAGGCCCTAGTCTGAGCGTTGACTCACGCACGAGTTGGATTGGAATTCCATACTCCATGATTCTCGCCTTCAGCTGACGCCTAAAATCGACAGATAGCTGGTATTGATCGAGGGTATATCTGCCATAGAGATCAGCCTGGCCCAAGGATCTTCTCAGCCGTTCAGCTTTCGAAATCGCTGAACCGACACCATCGACAGGACGCGAACGAGGCCGACAGTTTATCCAAACCTCCTCAGGAACAATGCATGCAATGATGTCTGGGCGTTCGTCTTTCTTTGCAACCGTGCGAATAGCATCCAGGTACTGATTGACGACGTCAAAGGTCCGCTTGTTAGGATCCAAATCACGGGAGGCCACTAAGATTGATTGTCGATCCAATTCTTGAACGGAAACGGGACGCTCAGGCCATAGCGTGCAAAAGGCTGCCTCGAATCCAGGGAACGCAGGCCACAGCCTCGTATTCATGGGCCTATTGCTTGGGTTGTCACGTTTCTGATCAAGGACAAGGCCACGATTGATTGTCTGGGACCACTGCGAGAATGACGCGATCCCATCTGGAGGACCGACCACTGCATAGACGATACTTTTTTTATGAGAAGGGGTCCCCAGGTCATACGGCCCAAACAATCCTAGCCCATCATGGGGATCTTCCAAACTCTGTTTGAGCCCAAATTCGATCAAGGGCTCTGGAAGAACCTGTACTGTATCAGTCACTGGAATCCTCTACTTCTGCAGGAATGTCTGTCGCGTCCTCCTCTGAATGTTCATCATCGAACGATTCATACGGTGACGCGTCCTGCAATGCCGATTCATCGATACTGGTGGGCGCTAGTAGCCTCACTGATTGAGTGGCGATGTGAACCGATTCCTCTACGGTATGTCCAATGACTATCTCACCGGTGCCATCTGAGAGGAAACTGATTAGTGCTAGGAACCGCATGTGCCACTCGTGATTCCGCCATGCTCGAGAAATTTGTTTTCGCTTCGATGCCACCATTCGATCCGGCAAAGCATTCCCGGTCAGATCAGTAAAGTAGACTGTCGGCACCATTTGAACATAGAATCTTTCTTGAATATCCCTCCTAACTCGAAACTTTACGGCAAGGTGGTAGTTGTATTTTTGCGTTATGCCACCTTTCCGATATGAGCGCTGGCCGACTGTCCATACCCAAGCCAACTTGCCCTTATATGATTGGAATGTCACCCGATTGCCCTGAAGCAAACCACTCGGGAAATAGTGCATCTTATAGTCAGGTGTTTGCCGAAGGCCTTTTTGAAGACATTTGATCTTAATGGACTTATCAAGCAGCGATGAAATGAGGTTTTCTGTCTGAATCCCACAGATGCTCTGCTGATCGACAACCGTCAGTTCTTCAAGCAAACGGATTCGTTCACCCTCGAATACCGGGGAAGGCGGTTGTTGGAAGGCCAGCAGCACCTGCTCAGAAAGAAACCAATGAGGCCAGATCTTGCTGGCCATCACGCGCTCGTTCCTTGTTATTGGACTAACGAGCGAGATTTTTTTGACCGTTTGGGGACATCGGGCAATTGGGAGCAGATTGCTGGAGAGATACTCTGGACTGGAAGAGAGTATGGGACCCGGCAGAAAGGATGCTATCGCGATTTGTCGGCCCTGCACTAATGGGCGAGGGGTATTCACCGATTCCAATTTACTGAACAACTGTCGAAGACCAGCTGCCCAGCTTTCGTAGAATGGGATAAAGGTAATATCAGCCGTCATCCAGTCAAGCTCGGACGGTTTTAGCCCATCAAGGTTAATTGGAATGAGAAAATCATTAACCCCCAGGCTCTTGGCTAAATTAAGAGCCATGGTTCGCTCTTTGACAGGATTTGGCTTGTTGATCGAGGAACGAGAAAGGATCCCCAGAACTCGGAAAGTGCCTGTCTTGAGAGCTAGGTCAATATCCTTGGGATAAGATTCCCCGCCAAGCAACTTGAATCGATCACACCATACCCGATAGCCCCTCGCCGTCAATTGGCGGGTGAGCCACTCTACAAACGACCAATCCTCGGTTGCATAACTTATAAATAGATGGTCGCACATGCGTGAGGTCTTCTGACCGCCCTACTCACATCCCACAACTTTTACAGCCAGGCGCTTTTCGCACTCGCGGCGGATGGATCCGAGCGGCGGCGCAGCCCGGGACTCCGTCAGCTTAATCTCGGTCTTACAGGTGAGGCAAATGATGGTTGGTTCACTCCTACAATGCTCCTGGGTTTGGCACCCAAGCTATGAGACTCTATTACACTCCGAGTACTCGTTTGAGCTTCTCCAAGGACTCGATGCGTTTCTTCTCACTCATGTGCCGAATGTTCTTCAATTTCCACTGAACCGCAGGGAGCTTCTCGATACCTTCGATACCCATGAGGGTCCACTTCGGGTGGCCTTCTTTGAGCGATATGAGAAAGGTCTTCTCGTCGTCGGTCAATGCGTTCTTGACCGTCTCAATGAGCGCCTCCCTGGCTGCGATCAAATCTTCATACGCGATCTCGTCTACCGCCATGCCCGCGAACTCGTTCTCATAGATCTGTCGTATGTCCTTCCTGGTGGGATCGAGCAGTTCACTGATGGGCCGATCGTGGCTGGCGAGATACACGACGAATGCTTTGCGTATCTCATCTGTCACCCCCTCGTGTTCCAGCAGCATCCTCACATCAAAGAGATCTCGTGGGTGTTGGCGGTCTAACGCTGCACAGATCTTGCCTCCATAGAGATCGGGGATTGAGAGGACGCGTGCCGTGACTGAACGCTCAAACATCTCCTCTGCGCGCTCGGTCAACTCGCGTTCTTCAACCGGATAGACCGTTCCTCGAATCACCTCGTTCGGCTCGATTTTGATTCTGGTCTGGCTGGATGCCACCACGAGCTTTGCGATTCGCTTGGATTCCCGTGCCTGGCTTTCCTGTACCTTCACACCCGGAATGACCCTTTTGATCGCCGCCGCGATACGGCGGAGCGTGTCGCTGATCCTGTTCAATGCGGTGTCACGGGGTTCCTCCACCGGTAGATACGTCAGATCAATGTCCACCGACAGCCGCGGCATGTCCCGTACAAACAGATTGATTGCCGTCCCGCCTTTTAGAGCAAAGTCCGGTTCCGCAGTGACGTGTGGGATCGTTTTCAGCATCAACTCCACTTGGTTGAAGTATCGGCTGTCTTTCATGCCCGGCTCTCCGGCACCGTGATGCGGTACTTGGAGTCAAACCGTCCTCCCTTGAGCAGCATGCGCTTTCCCTTGCCAAACTCCACGTGTGACAGGTCCAGCTTGTTCACCCATGCGTGCTTGCAGCGTTCCGCCAATACCATGAACAGTCGCTTGACCTTCACCGAGGCGCAGTGTTCGAGTAATGTCTGCACCAGTCGTGGACGTAATGTCGTCAGCCCCTCCATCAGAAGCGTAGCTTCTTCGTACGATTCTCTTTTCGGTACCTCATAGAGGACCTCCAGCATAGCCCGCTCAGGTGTCGACACCGTGACCGAGTAAAAGCCCATCTCTTTTTGTGTCAAACCGTGTTCACCCTTACTGACGAACAAATTGGTCGTCGTATACCGGATCTTGACACCCCAGCGATATTGCTTGAACCACAGCGGGAGCTTGACGCTGGGAGCGCCGAACAACACGACCGTCGTACTTTGCCCCATCGGCATGTAATGGGCATATCCCTGCAGGGACAGCGCCGTTTTTCCCCCTGCATGGATGGGAAGGCCTAGTTGTTCCTGGAGTGCATAGAGACCACCAGGCCACTCGACCTTATCGCCCGCCCTGGCATAGGCGCCGCGACCAACCCGCCGTACCCAGGAGGTTTTTTCATATTCATGAATGAGTTGCTGATAGACCCCTTGTTGTTCCAACCAGGACAACACCGCCACGGCGCCGGTGGGCCATTTCTTGAGGAGCTGGTTTATTTTGCTGCTCTGAGCACTAGTCATGCTTGTTAAAATAGCGCAATAGTAAACCTGCTGCAATATGAAAGTTTATATTGGTTCTGATTTAACAAAAATTACTTGTTATATGGTATCTAGGATAAACCGCGTCTAGTTGCAGGCCGAACCGCTCTTGAGCCCTCACTGCACCTTCCAACGAATGGCGAAGGAGCTGCTCGGAGCTTACCTGGTGTTGCAGTTTCCCCTCAACCTCGGCAATTAAATGCTCCCGTCGGCGTTTGCCCCGCATTCAGCAATCCCCCTTAGCCTGGACACCGTTGCCTGTTGGCCGACGCCTGTGCCAGGAGCGCCACAGGACTGTCTCCCTCGCAATCTTTCGCTGTGATGAGTCGGGCTCACAGCCTGAGAACGGTAGCCCGAGATCTTGGCGCCTCGTTCGGTGAATCAGCGCTGCGTCGCTTGCTGCTGACAAGCAATGACCGGCTGGTGTTCTGATTTCCGGTGCCAGTGCGGGTCGATCCTCGGCCCTGGCTTTTCCCCGTCGGGCTGCGTCGATCACGCCAGCCTTGCTGTCATTCCTCCGCTGGGCGCCCGTCGGTCCGCCAGGTCGCCTCGTCCTCTCTATCTCCTTTGCCGTCGCTGTGTGGCCTCCACCGCTTGTGAGAGGCCGACACATCAACTCTAACCAAAGGAGATCAACCCATGGCACCTCAAAATAACAAACCCAAGCCGGTCACCACACTGCGCTGCAGCAGCATCAAGGCGAGCATCTGGAAGAACGAGGGCATGAACGGTCCGTTCTACAACGTGACCGTCGCTCGCTCGTACAAGGGTCCAGATGGAGCGTGGAAGAACTCCGAGTCCTTCGGCTTCGCTGACCTGGAAGCGCTCCTGGTCGTCGTTCAACAGGCGAAAGTCTGGGTCAGCGAGCATTCAAGCCGCTGACTGTCACTGGAAGCCTCCGGCTCTTGTGTCGGAGGCTTCCACTACATTATGAAAGGAAATACATGATGACTATCTATCGAGACTTTGCAACACAATTGGATCAGCTCCTTGACGGTCATTCCGCTGTTCGCGTCACGGTATCAGGCTACATGCCGCTGAGCGTTGAAGAGATCGGCATCGACGGAGAAGGCCACCGGCTTGTATCCCTGTGCCACTATGGCGAGCAGAACGGCGACCTCATGCGTGATCCTGATATTGTGTTCATGGTTCAGGATGCTCCACACGGTTTCATCGCTGAACCGGTGTCATTCAGGAATGATTATGTTGGCCTGGAGCAAGAGGTCTATCGCTACGATGAGACGGGCAAGCGCACTCATCTGGATACCAAACTGAAAGCGCAGTTGAGGGAGTTCGCGCAGATCTGGTTTGCCAATCTCAACGAACAAGGGTTTTTCGGTGACCAGGCGGTTCGGAATATCCTGTCACCGTAATCATTCATGGGGCATGATCTTTCATAAAGAGGTCCTCAGCCCTATTGCATTAACGGCCCGCATCGCCTGCCGACGGTCAGATGCATGCGGATGTTAGCCGTGATTCGATTATGCGGTCGGGACATCGAAGAGCATGGTGCAAATTTGGATCTCACGTCCAGGATCCGTGGCTTTTACAAAAATATAGCGGGAATCGGCTGCCGGGTCGTGCGCGACCGTCTTCCGGTGCTCCGCCCTAGACGCCATGACCTCGTGCATCTTCTGCCGTACCGCGGTCGAGGCCTTGGACTGGTTGAAGATCACCAAAGCGCATTTGGAATCTCGCCACGAGAGATAGCTTAGGAGTTGATCGACAGCATCAGTGAAGGACTTCGGCCCACGCCAGAACTTACACTCCGCGAGGAAGATGTTCCGGTTCTCGGCCCGAATCAAGAAGTCAGTCTTTCCTGCAGCATTGAACGTCTCACCAGTTGCCGCTCCCTCATAGTGGCCATTAAGCTGCAGCAGAAAGTGCGTTCGAATAGCTTCTTCATCCAATGACGCAAAGGCACCAGGATTTCGCTCGATTACGAGAGACATACTCTTGAGGATACCGAGAATATGCTCGTACTCCTGCTGATCCAGAGCGGGCTCCGGGGCGTATTTCTCGATAGGCGCCTGTGGCCGCTTGACCGGTGACTCGCGCCGTTTCGTTGGGACACTAAACGTCAATGGCTGGCTACGCTGTTTGATCGGTATTCCGAGAGCAGCAACTGCCCCGACGGCTACTTGCGCCTTGGTTCGCTTCTGAGAGAGTGCTGAGCGAATTGCCTGAGGAGCGGTTCGGTTATGGTTTTCCACGTCTCGTCCCAGGTTTGCGACTGCATCACCCAGGGATTTGATGTTGTTCTGAATCTCGCCTTTCAGGCGCTCGGTATTGGCAGAGTCGTCCGGGAACGTGCAGGCGAAAACTACTACATCGTCTCGGATCTCTAGCTCGGGGTAGCCAGAAAGGCTGTATGTCGATGGCTGTATACGCCAGAGATTCCGATCGCCGGAGTAGGGAATGGCGATGTGGAGAGTCGTGCCTTTAACGATCGCCCTCTCGCCGGGAACCACGACACGGTCGAAGTGGTGAGTCACGTCCAATTCAGTGCCTTTCTGTCCCTCGATGTAGTGATTGTCAGAATCCAAAGAAAGAGGGGTAACCGTGACCTTCGAGATGTAGTAGTCCTCAAGCTCCGTAGGCGATGCCTTAAGAACATACTCGTTCTCAAGCGACTCAATCTCTCGAACCGTGTTTTCGATAAGTGCGCGAAAGGTGGCGAACGTGTCGCCGTCTCTGAATGGTCGTGTCCTCATTTGCGCTCGCGTAACACTTTGGTCAAGGGCTAACTATGCTTAGGTCGATCCGCATAAGAACAGGATCTGCCATTTTCCGTCAGTACAAGACGACACTACGGCTCGCGAACGATACGCCATAATTGCTGCCGTTTCAATGAGTTGTGACTGGCCGAAGATGTATCACGAGTTTTTGCGCGGATCGGCAGAAGCCCCACTTTAAGAATGGGTCACAAAGTCATGGTCAGCTCTTGCTATGTGCATCGTTCCGCCACCCTCATGCGTTGATAACACACCAGACAAGAGCTGAGCACAATCTTTCGTGATCCACTTCGCTTCTCTCTCGTTGGCTGTGTCTGGTCGCCACCGGCAACAGCCGACCGGCTTTCACCTGTGAGATGCACCCCTCGCGCCAGTATCCTGTCACACCCACAGCCTGATTCCTCTCCGGCCCGCCGATTCCGGCCTCTGCCGTTTGTTTCCCTGGGCGGTGCCTCTCCTCCTCCCGTGAGAGACTTGTTTAGAGGACACACAAGGAGGAAACGCCATGGCGACCAACAATTCATTCAAACGACCGGCGACCACGCTGCGATGCGGGAACATCAAAGCGACGATCTGGCAGAACGGCAGCGAGAACGGACCGTTCTTCTCAACCACCTTTTCTCGCCCATTCAAGGATCAATTCGGTGTCTGGCACGACGGCACGTCGTTTGGTCTCAACGACCTCGAGGCGCTCCTGACTGTCGCCTAGGAGGCGACGGAGTGGATCACCGCTCATGCTCTAAAGCGCTGAGCCGCTTCAGAGGGAAGTTTCTGGCCCTCCAGGGGCTTCCTTCTCCGATTCTCGACTTTACGATTTTGGCTGACGGGGGATGCTGTCAAAAAACTGGTTGCGCCGGGGTTGCGCGGTTTCTGAAATCTTGCCTGGATTTTCACTCTTCTGCCTGTGTAACGTCTCGATCTGTTGTGTTCTTCTATTGATCCGGATTGTTCGCCTGTGATGTCGAACCTCCGAGACTCAGGCCACCCAGAGCTGCCCCCGACACGTCCAGTGTAGACATAGACATGACCCTTTCACGACTGTGTTTCCTTTCGATGCTTGAACCCCCTCTCAAGCAACCTCCGAATAAACCCACTCGCAGACGTTCCCTCCTTTCGCAAAGCGTCCAATTTCGCCTTCATTCGAACGGGGAGCTGAATGTTCAGCCGCTTCCTCTTCATCAGTGTCACCTGCTTCAAATGGTAACACTGTTACTATGTTACATTGAATGGTATCAACCGATGTTACTTGACACGCTTTCAAGTATTTCATATGGTTCCCGCCATGCCGAACAAATCCCCAGAGCCAACAAGAAAACAAATCGGTGCACGAGTGAATCAGGGGCTCATCACAGAGGTCCGAGTACTCGCTCTCCGTCGAGGCCGACCCTTTAACGAACTGATTGAAGAAGCACTGAAGGATGTGCTGAAGAAGTACCGCGAGAAGGGGAAATAGACGACCGGCAGCTTAACGGCTGACGAGAGTCTCTTGAGAAAAGGTCGCTAACCGGAGTGGAGAATACACACGATGGTTGATCTTCCTGAACCACTGAATAGCCGAATACAACAGTGTGGTTGGATCCCTATAGAACTCGTGGGACAAGGAGGAGGGGCCAAAGTATATCTATGTTCCAAAGCAGAACAAGTTAAGGTTATCCAAGAACTCATGGGTGCTCGAGGAGCAGTCTCCAGGCCAGCAGCGGACCTGAAGGAGGCAGGAGATATCCTAAAATGCCTGAGCAATGGCTTAGTTAGAAGGAAAGACGCATTAGCCGCACTTAAGGTTCCTCACGCGGAAAATTCTGTTCCGTTCCAGCGGCTTAAAAGAGAAGTCGAAGCCATGAGAGCGATTCAACATCCTTCACTCATCCGGCTATTTGGTGCAGACGAGCAAGATCCTCCAGAATGGTTCGTCATGGAATGGCACCCTAATGGTACCCTTTCTCAATCCATCGATCAGTACAAAGGAAACCTAGTAAAAAGCCTCCGGGCGATGCTGCCGATTATTGAAGCTGTTGCAGACCTGCATGATAAAGGATTCATACACAGAGATATTAAGCCCAGCAACATTTTCATCTCTGACCAAGGCCACCTCGTGCTAGGAGATCTAGGGATCGTCTTTCCAACAGAAGAGAGGGAGCGACTAACTGAACCAAGTGTATCTTTGGTAAGCAGAGATTGGATTCCTGACTGGGCCAGATTTACAGAATCCCCTCCGCAACCCAAGATTGACGTGTTCATGCTGGCGAAGGTCCTTTACTTTTTGGTTACCGGTGGAGGCAAGGTCCTCGCTACTCAAATCGATGATGAGGAGTTTGACTTAACGAAACGTCTGAAAAATGTCGAAGGGGCAGCCGAGTTGCAGGAGGTCCTGCTTAATTCCATTACAACCAAAGAAGCTCTGTGTAGGTTCGGAGATGCCAGGGAACTCTTGAGTCGACTGCAAGACGTTCTGAACCAATTGGCAGGAAATCTGCAATCGTGTCTTCTCTTCAGTTTCTTGTCAGTGCATTCGACCACCCACATACCGATAAGACCAAGTTACGAGCAAAATCCCCGCTATTCTTCGCTTAGGAGACTCAAGATATTTCTCCCCAATCAGTGCAAGAAAAGCCTTCGGGTTCGGATACGATTAACGGAAATTTCAGTAACCGCAACTTTCTTCTTGTTTCTCCAAGTCGACAACCGTCACATCACTCCACCAGACAGCCTCCCGCTCAACGTGGAGAAACCATATGGAGCTGAAGAGGTGTGGTCGTCGGAAATTCTGATCAATTTGACATCCCCACTAGATAGAGGCTGGCATGACTTGGATATCACTCTCGCATCTGAGAAAGGTGGTTTGGTTACTGGGTTTATGCTCTACGGCGAGTGAGCGTACGGTGTCCTTCATTTTGCATGTTATGCAAGCAGCATAACTCCAGGGAGGGGCTATGCACCGGTTGAAGAAATAGCGACAGAGGCAGAGAACATCTGGAGATTATGAGAGACCTTTTCTAATCTATCCGAAGTTTTCAAAGTTGCACGACATTGCCTTCATCTAGCCTCGAGCGGAAGTCATGCCCAATATTGCATTTCTCAGTCTTATTTACCTACTACTGGCCGTTCCAGGGTTTCTGTATCGATCGTTCTATTACTCTGGTGAATTCACGCGGGGCATGCTCCCCAGGAACTGGACTGGTGAGATTGGAAAGGCGATTCTTCTATCAGTGCCCTTTCATGCACTATGGATCTCCCTTTTTCAATCAGCTCATCACATCGGCTTAGTTCATTACTCGATTAGTATCGAGACTGTCATTCGCCTTATGGCAGCTGAGTATGGGCTCGATGAGCATAGTTTTCATAGCATCATTGTTCGGCTATACGAGAATCTGGGCTATATTGCCAGCTATTACCTCATCGTTATAGGCACGGCAGTTCTTGCGGGATATTGGGCGAGAAAGATCGTCTGGGGGCAGGAGCTGGACGTGACCCACTCCTGGTTACGATATCGTAGTGACTGGCTCTATAAGATCATGGGGCGCGGTGCAC
>FKKE01006914.1_pt2 | contig 15234 bp, 13 predicted proteins | sample 1106331 | NCBI WGS metagenome assembly FKKE01 (sample SAMEA3931202, study PRJEB13176) | freshwater metagenome | biome: Drinking water system; feature: drinking water; material: freshwater | place: China | collected 2013-02-06 | reverse complement strand
CCTGGAAGCCGGAATGGAAACGATGGGACTCCTTCAGCGTGTCTCGCGCCGCCGCCTTCTCCGTCGACGGGCTCCAGAGCACGAGACCGATCGAATACCCCGTGCGCGCCCCGAAAGACGCGGATGCCATGTTCGACGTCTTGACCTATGAAAAAGGCGCCTCGGTTCTCCGCATGTTGGAGCAATACCTCGGCCCCACGGTCTTTCGCGATGGGGTCCGCGACTACCTGCGAACGCACGCGTACGGCAATGCCGATACGAAGGATCTCTGGGTCTCACTAGGAAAAGCGGCAAAACAACCAGTGCCGGAGTTGATGGACGGCTGGATATTCCAACCCGGTTTTCCGCTCATCACAGCGGAATTGAACTCCCAGGGCAAACTGATGCTGACTCAGCAACGCTTTACCTATCTTTCACATTTCTCGCCCCTCACCCCTCAACCCCCATCGACCTTGTGGCATGTGCCGATTCAACTTCGCGTGACCGTCGACGGCCGGCATGAAACGAGACGACTCCTGCTGACGGAACGGGAAACCCTGATTCCTCTGCCGGGCGCGGCGCAGGCTGTCCTGATCAATGAAGGAAGCCACGGCTTCTATCGCGTCCGATACGGTCCGACCTCGTTTGCGCGTCTCGTCGACAGCGGTCTCCAGAACCTCGCGGCCACTGAGCGGTTCAGCCTGATGAACGACGCCTGGGCGACCACGCTGGCGGGACTCATGCCGTTGGAACAGTATTTGGACCTGACTGGACTGTTCTCGTCGGAGCGAGACAAGAACGTCTGGGCCCTGCTGATCGATTCCTTCGCGTTCTTGAATCGAATCATCGATCCGCACGACCGGCCGGCCCTCGAAGCCTTCGTAAGGAGCCGGATCGGCAGGATCGCCGAGGCCGTTGGCTGGACGCCCGCGCCGGGCGAAGACGATCTCACGAAGCAATTGCGCAGCGAGTTGATCGCGGCGATGGGCAAGCTCGGAAACGATACGGCCATTCAGGCACGTGCGGCTGAGCTGTACGTGCAGTCCCGAAAGGACCCGTCGGCCGTCGATCCCAATCTTCTCCCGGCCCTTGTCTCAATCCTGGCGTTCACCGGCGACGCCGCTCGTTACGATGAGTTCACAGGACGCTTCCGGGATGCGCCGACACCGCAGCAGGAACGGCGCTATCTCTTTTCTCTGGCGGGCTTTCGCCAACCTTCCCTGCTGGAGCGAACCTTGGCCAAGACTCTCAACGGTGAGGTGCGCGTCCAGGACGCGCCGTTCCTCGTCAGCGCCGTGATGGGCAGCATCTATGGGAAAGAGCTGGGGTGGAACTTCGTTAAGACGAATTGGGACCGCATGGACCGCCTGTTTCCGAAACAGGGCCTGCGCCGCATGTGCGGCGGCATCACCGGCCTCGCGACGCCGGATCTCGAAAAGGAGGTGAACGACTTCTTCCGTTCTCGCAGGATCGACCTGGGCGGGAAGACACTCGACCAGTATCTCGAACAGCTTCGGATTACAGTGAGTTTTCAAGAACGGTCCGGAAAGGCACTCCGCGATTATATCAATCCTAAGTGACGGTGAATTCTACAGGGCGTTTTACCGGCCGTCATTCGTGGCGTAGAATGGCCAGCGGCCTCTGCCCGAGCAGATGAAACGTGCTGAGACAGCCTACGAGCACGGTCAGCATGATAGTCACGGCGAGTCCGGTGAAAAGCACCGCCGGCTGAAGCATCCAGGACAGTTCGAAGACGTACGTCAGAATCAACCAGGAGAGCACGCTGGACAGACCGACGGCAACCGTGCCTCCCACCGCTCCAACCACGGCGTATTCCACAGCGAACGCCTTTGCGATCAAGCCCCTGGTGGCGCCGAGCGCCTTCAAGATCACGGACTCGTACAAGCGTCGATATCTCGTCGCAGCGAGCGCCGCGGCCATGACCAATCCGCCAGCGATTAGACAAAAGAGCGCGACCGCCCGGATGGCCAGCGAGAGCCGGTCCAAGACCCGTCCGAAGTTATCCAGCACATCGCCGACATGGATCGCGCTCACATTCGGAAACGCGGCAACCACCGCCTGCTGGATCGACACCTCCAAGGCAGGCGGCACATGGATCGTGCCGACGTAAGTAAGCGGCGCCCCTTCCAATGAACCGGGGGACAGAATCATGTAGAAGTTGGTCGAGAAGTTTCCCCAATCGACCTTGCGGACGCTGGATACCACAGCAGTGATAGTTGCCCCTTGGATATCGAACTCCACGGTGGATCCAACCTCGAGTCCCATCGCCTTCGCCGCTTCTTCTTCAATGGACAGGAGCGGCTTTTCTCGCCCCGCTTCCGCCTCCCACCACCTCCCCTTGACGATCGCGTTTCCTTTGGGCAGCTGATCCAGATACGTCAACACGTACTCGCGGGAAAAATACCACTGGCGCCGCCGCTCTTCCTTGTCCTCATCGCGCCTGTCTTCCGGTTCCCGCTCTTCCTCCACCGTCATCGCTTCGTCGTTTACGGTGCGTAGCCGAGACCGGACCAAGGGAGTCAATTCCGGCCTGGAGCCGCCGGTCTGCCGGTGGATCAGCTGCGCAAACGCTTCCCGCTGATCGGGCTGTATGTCGATGAAAAAGAACGTCGGCGCATTGACGGGTCTGGTCTCTCCCACCTCTCTCAACAACGCCTTCTCGACGAGGGACACCGTCACGATCAGCGTCATGCTGAGACCGATGGCCACGATGATGCCGATCGTCTGGCCTCCGGGTCTCCCGACGTTGCCGACCGCGTATCGCAGGCTCAATGAACGAAGTCGCGGCAGTCGCGCGATGGCTCCGATGAGTCCCTTCGCGCAGCCGATTAACAGGAATGCCGCAACTATCAATCCTCCCAGAAACAGGGCACCGATTTTCCAGCTTCCGGCTTGCCAGATCGATAAGCCTGCAAAGCCGACCAGGAGTCCGGCTGCCGTCGACACTTTGAGCCCGTCGTTGAATCCCCATCGCCGCCACCGGGAAGAGACGCTCTCGGGTTCTCCCGTGCCATCCACTTCCCGTCGGAAAATCGCCGCCGGCTTGACATCGCGGATTCCGAGGAGCGGCCAGAGTGTGAACAGCAAGGTCGCCAACAGGCCGAGGATGCCTCCTTTAACCAACGGCACGACCGACACCGTCGAGAGATTCAGCGAGACGCCCAATTGATCGAGGATTTCGCTGGCGAAGACGTCCGTCAGCAGTGGAGGCAGGATGCGCTGAAGAACCACGCCCGCACCCATGCCTGCGAGGCTGCCTAACAGACCGAGCCCGAGGGCTTGCCCCACATAGACGCGCATGATCATCGATGAGTCAGCACCCAGAGTCTTGAGGATCGCAATCGTCTTCATCTTCTCCCGGATGAAGGCGTGGACCGACATGGCCACGCCGAGTCCACCGATGAAGAGCGCAGTAAGCCCGATCAAACCGAGATAACGGGCTAGCTGGTCGAGAAACTGTTTGAGCTGCGGCTGGGCATCCCGATACCCCGTCACTCGGACCGAATCGCCGGACAGTCGCCCCCGCAGTTCGCCGCGAAGCGGCTCCAGCACTGCATCGGAAGGGAGCTTGAGCAAGTACCGCTCGCGCACCCGACTACCAGGCTTCAGCAAATCCGCCGCCCGAAGTCCCTCCTGGGACACGATGACGCGCGGTCCCAAACTGAAGGCGTTCGCCATGCGATCCGGCTCCATCCGGACGATGCCGGTAATCATGAAGGTCGCGGTTCCGACCTTGACCCGATCTCCGATCGAGAGCCGCATCTTGTAAAGCAGTGCCTCCTGGACCACGGCGCCCAGGCAGGGAGTCGTGCCACAGTTCACGCCCGTCGGATGGAGCAATGTGTCCAGCGGTTGGGCTGGCTCGACCCTGATGGTTCCATAGAAGGGATAGGCGGCTTCAACCGCCTTCAATTCGACGATTTGAGTCGATGGACCCAATTCGGCTAATCCCTCGGTGCGGGCCGCCATCGCAACGAGTTCGCTCACGTGGGTGGTCTGAATCCCTCGCGCGACTACCTCGGACAACAGGGCCTGGCCCTTCGCACCCAAGGACCGAGACGCCCGGATCTCCAGATCGCCTCCCAGCAGACCTCGAGCCTCCTTCGTCACGGCACGATTGACGTGCGCGGCAAACAGCGAGACGCTCACAAGGGCGCCGACGCCCACCGCGACACAGACGAGAAAATACAAGAAATGGCGCCACGATCCTCGTGTTTCTCGCCACACCATGTGGGGGATGAATCGGGTCATGGAGCTGGAGGCAGGGCTGAAGAAGAGCCGTTGAGCATTTCGTCCGATTCGACGCGACCGTCGCGCAACGCCACGAGACGTTGCATCGACGATGCGACGGTCCGATCGTGCGTCACAAGGACCAATGCCGTGCCATAGTCCCGATGGAGCGAGAGGAGAAGATTCATGACCTCCTGCCCTGTCGCCGAATCCAAATTCCCGGTCGGTTCGTCGGCCAGGAGAATGGGCGGGCGACAGGCGAACGCCCGTGCGACGGCCACCCGTTGCTGTTCACCGCCGGACAATTGCACAGGATAGTGGTGAAGCCGGTCGCCGAGTCCGACTGCGCCGAGCAGCTCGGTGGCGCGCGAGTCGGGCGAGGCGAAACCTGACAGTTCCAACGGCACCAGAACGTTCTCCAGAGCCGTCAGGGTGGGGATCAAATGAAACGACTGAAAGACATAGCCGACCGTGGACCGCCGGTACCGGGCAAGGGGTCCCTCCCCCATACGGGTGATGTCAACGCCGTCGACGTGGATCGATCCCGAAGAGGGACGGTCTAGTCCCGCTATGAGGCCAAGCAACGTCGATTTCCCGCTGCCCGAAGGCCCCACGATCGCCACCTTTTGTTTCGCAGGAATTTTCAAACTGATGTCGTCCAGAATGGTGACGGCTCTACCGGCGGCAGTCAACCGCATGGACAGATGAGAAATTTCAATCATGTTGCATGTTCCACGAGATTGAACTTCTTCCGGTGGTATTATACTGGACTCCGATGATCCTCTCAGGACTTTTCAGCTCTGTGCTGTTCCTGGCCGCGTTCCTGCTCCCGGCGCTTTCGATGAGCGAGTCGCTTCGCGAGGTGCCCGCCGCAAGCCGAACACCGCGAAGTCCTACGCCTTCTGCCCTAGAGCGGCCGCGGATCGTCGCGTTCGGCGACAGCTTAACCTCCGGGCTGGGGGTAGGGGCTGAGGAAGCGTACCCGGCGCAGTTGCAACGGCGGCTCGACGCAGCCGGTCTTCGTTTCCGGGTGATCAATGCGGGAGTAAGCGGCGATACGACGGCGGGTGGCCTTCGGCGCGTGGCTTGGGCGCTGCAGAGCAAGCCAGCCGTCGTCATTCTGGAGTTGGGTGGAAACGACGGGTTGCGCGGACTCAGTCTGCAGGAAACGAGGGTGAACCTTGCCCGCATCATCGAAGAGTTCCGGAGGGCATCCGTCACCGTGGTGCTGGCCGGCATGAAACTGCCTCCCAACTACGGCGCGGAATACACTGCGGAATTCGAATCGATCTATCCGGCTTTGGCGAAGCAGTATCGCCTGGCCCTGATTCCGTTCTTCCTCGATAAGGTGGCGGGGTCAGAATCACTGAACCAGGCCGACGGCATCCATCCAACGGCAGCAGGCTACAGGCTTATTGTGGAAAGAGTATTGGAGACGTTGAAACCGGTCCTGGAGAAGTCGGCAGGATCAACCAAATAGTATTCAGGCGCCCAAGCAGTGTGCTTGGGCGCCTGAATCAGAGAAAGGCCCAGGTACAGACTTAGCTCTTCTTGAAGAACGTGTCGTACACGCCGTAGGCGAGGACCAAACCGATCAGGGCATAGTACATCCCGCTGATCCCGCTGTAATCCGGTGCGCCGCCCTTCGGCTCGTTGGCCAGCACTTGCGTGGCGCTGATCAGGAGCACCGTCCCCGCGATCGTCCCCAGCTGCGATAGCATCTTCAACATGATTGCCCCTCCTCCAGACTAAAGAATTCCAAACGAGGGCCGCATTTTACAGAAGTATTCTGGAACGGTGCAAGGGGTTAGACCATCGGTGGAGGCGAGATTTCCTCAGCTGGTCAACTAGCGGGGAGAGGCTGACTTCGTGACGGTTTTGAGAGCGGTCGCGACTTCCCTGAACGAATTGGCCAGCTTGTCGAGTTGCGCCCCCTTGGACAGGAGCTCACCGGCAATCGACTGAATCTGACTGTCGTAACTCCCGACTTCAGAAGCTATTTCAGACACTTTGGTAAACATGTCCTTGTACGCCGTCAGTTCTTGTTGGAGGTGCAGGCCGGTGGTCTGCACGGCTTTGACTTCGGCGATGGACGCCTGGAGTTGTTGTGTCATGCGTGCGACATAAGCTTCTCTGTCGCGCCGTTCCGCCTCCAGAGCCTGCCGGTTCGATTCGCTCTCATGGCGGCGTTCGTCCAAGGCTCGAATCGTTTGAACCCACACAGCAATCTCCCCGCTCAACCGGGAGGAATCCGGCAGGGGCTGACCCGCTTCAATCGCTTTTATCGCCGGCTGAAGCCACTCAATAAAAGCCATCACTTCGCCGAGCCTGAAGTCCGTCCCCGTTCTCGTTCCCACGGACGTGAATGGGGCGGCAGTCCCATTGCCCATAGGAGGTGGCGCCGCCTGGGGCTCCGCCGTCGGAGGCTTGGTCTTCTTGGCCGCCGCCCGTGGCTGCACCCACCTGTGATACTCCAGGAGCACGGCGATGCAATGACGGCACATCGGTTCTTCCGGGAGCGAGCAACTGCATTTGGAGACGAGGTGGCCGTCTTTGAGGCGGATAGTCTGTTCATAGAGACCGGAATTCCCGATCACGGCGGAGGAAATTTGGGATTCATCGGCTTCGACGATGCGCACCCGATTTTCTGCAAGATATTGATTGCCGATGTGGAAGGCGTTTCGGTCCACCACGCCCTGGATCATGGGGGGATCAAGGAGGCTAAGCCGTTCGGCCGAGCAGGGAATCTTGTTTCTCATCGTCAGCGGTTCAGTGTGATTCAGACTTTCATTATTTCATCATGGATGGCATCCGCCATAGTCTGAATTGAGCGGTGAAAACTGTCAAGGGAACATCCGTTCTCGGCAGGGGTACCGCTGACCGCCACCCGGGGACGATCGGACCTCGTGCCTCACGAGTGACCGCAAGTCCATGGCCGGCTGAGAACTAGCGACAACGGCGCGGCGACCCCTGGGTACCGACCGGTGTCAGCCAGACAAAGTCGGCGATTTTTTCCTGAATCATCTCGCGGATTTCGTTGATGCGCTCAGGATCGAACGAGGCCATGTAGATAGTGAGCTGGGAGACGGGGTCAGAGAGGCGCCGAGCGACCCGTTTCGGCACCGGCAGGTGGTACTGAACATGGCCTCCTCCTGTATAGGACACAACTGGTCCGGCATGGGGATCGCCCATGGATCGCAACCGTTCGACTTCCCGAGCCACGGTGCGGGCCATCCCTTCGTCCCGTACCATCGAAGCCTCGTACATCGTCTGATACATCGCATCGGCCCCGCCGTCATGGCAGGCTCGAAGCTGCCCAAGAAGCCGCGAGCGATACGCCTGGTCGTCGACGATCGCCTCGTGTTGCATACCCCACTGAGCCATCTCCGGCCCTTGGCGGGCCTGTTCAAGTCCTAGCTTCGCCACGGCCCTTACCAGCGGTTTGGGAGGATTCAACGCGATAAGAGATAGATGGTGGACCCGTGTGTACTGCACCAACGGCTCGTAGTCCTCGAACGCACCTCCCCAATTTCTTTGCCAGAGAGCTTGCTCAAGAAAGTCTTGTCGGCCGAGTTCAGGGCCGGTCAAAAATCGATTGATGGCTGGCTGGCCGTCCCAACCGAACATCTCCATGGCAAGAACCGGCTTTCTGGCCTGAGTCATCAGCCGTTGAAGCAGCGTCAGCGCCGTCTCGACGTGGAACTTGTTGTGGTGTTCTTCCCCCAGGTACACGACCTCTTGTTGCAGGAGACGAAAGGTGAGCTGATCCAAGGATATGGCCTCGCCGGTGGCAGTTTCGATAATCGAGCCCTCGCGCCAATTCGGAGCGGCGCCATCCGCCCTAGCGCTTGTTTCATTGGTCTCATGCCACGCGCAGCCCCACTGCACGAGGAGCAGCCCTGCTATACAGAGGCGCAAGACCAGGTAGAGGCCAGTGCTTCGACTAATGCAAGAGAGCTGACTCATGGCTGTTCCCTACCATACGGCAGCCGCCCCGGCAACCGCTCACCTTGACCCCTCCTCGCCTGTGCCGTTATGCTCGCGGCGCTTGAGGCCGCGAGCCTCGGGCGCCTTGAGAATCGCACCTATTCATGCTCATGCCCCCTATGTCCGCACACGCGCAAATTCTTGCCGACTTCCGTTCGCAGGTGACCAAGGTTTTGCAGGAACGCGAACATCAGTGGGAAGCGTCCCGCCGGCTCGTGGGCGCGGGCCAGCTGCCCGCGACAGTGAAGCGGCTGATGGAAGAGGCTGGCAAAGTGGACCTGCCCACCGAAGTTCGGGAAACAATCACCACCGCATTGCAGCAGGGGCAGGTGGAGCGGATTCAAGACCTGCCTGGTCCGCGCCTCAAGGAACTGACCGGTCTCCCACCGACAAAGGCGTTGCGGGCTCTGTGTGTATGGTTTGATCTGCTCGATTCGCCTGACGGGGACACAACCTTCAGACCCCTGAGCAACGAGGTGATGTCAGACCTCGAACGACCGGAATTCAATCCGTTCGACATCCTGCTTTCGGCCGACAATCCCTCGCTCCTTGACCTCGGTGCCGGAGATCTCTCGTTCGCGGAAGAGTTGGCCGAACAGTATGCGCCGGCTCTGCACCGCCAGGGGCACACCTTGGCGCTCCATTGCTTGGACCGCCTCCATCCTCAGTCAAGACTCGGCGGTCCGCTCCATCCGGCCCCCTTCCGCCTTGAATCGTTGCGAGGGAGACCGGACTTGTCGTTTCAGTTTTTCGCCGATCAAGACATGTTCGCACTCGACCGACTTGACCGTTCGGGAAAGCTGCTGCGGCGGTACACGATCGTCACCTGCTGGGCTCCTGCGACCCCGACGTTCGCCTATGAGCCGGCCCGTCTCCGCCAGGACATCATCTCGCGGGACCTCCAACAAACCAAAGGCTCCTCCCACCGGACCGAGTATGCCGGAGAGCCGGCCCTGGAGGTCCGGCACGCAGGCCGCGCCCTCTTGTTCCCTCCGTGGAAATTCGAGATCAAGGGGCCCCTCGCACTGCTCGACTTGCTGGCCCGCCGGGCGCAGATCTGCGTGCTGGGGGCCACGGACAGCCAAGTATTTTGGGAAATCTTGGCTCAGCTTCTGGACGATGATGCGTATCGGCCGGTCGATCGACCGTTCACGCAAGAGATCCTCCCGGCAGTCTTCGGCGAGCTCTTCGGTCGCCTCTCTAGCCTGGGAAACAGCGACCTCCTTCCATTGTCCGATTGTGTCGGACTCCGACAGCGGATTCCCAGAGTGCTGCCAACACATGGGCGATACGCGTCGCATTACCGTTTCCGGTCCGTGTACGTCCGCCGCGGCGGGGACTTCCCCGGCATGCCTGCGAGCAGCACTGCCAGAAGGTTCCGAGAGATGGTCGAAGAACCTCTTCCCTGGATGCTGCTTCTCGTCCCGGAAATCTGATTCTGGGCATTGAACCAGTCCCCCATCGAGGCTCGAACCTCTACGACAGGACCGGCGGCGAGAATCGGCGGATAAATTGACCGTCATTGGACCCTTTGTTAGACTTCGTCCGTGCCACATCACCGTCCATTTTCGAGCCCCCAGAGCCGATAATCCGACATGAGCTCAGCATCGACGATCCGGCGGATTCAGGACAACATTGCCCTCGTCATCAAGGGTAAGGCTTCCGTGATCGAGATGGCCGTGGTCTGCCTGCTGGCGCGCGGTCACTTGCTGCTCGAAGACGTTCCCGGCGTAGGCAAAACGACATTGGCCCACAGCCTGGCGCGGTCGTTGGCCTGCACCTTCAAACGTATCCAGTTTACGAGCGACCTGCTCCCGTCCGACATCGTCGGCGTCTCCATTTTCAACCGGCAAAAACAGGGGTTCGAGTTCGTGCCGGGTCCCATTTTCGCCAACATCGTGCTGGCCGACGAGATCAACCGGACCACGCCGAAGACTCAGAGCAGTCTGCTCGAAGCCATGAGCGAGTCACAGATCTCGGTCGACAATCAAACCCATCCGCTGCAACAGCCGTTCATGGTCATCGCCACGCAGAATCCCGCGGAATATCACGGAACCTTCCCGCTACCGGAGTCTCAACTTGACCGATTTTTAATGCGGCTGCGGATCGGTTACCCATCTTTGGAAGACGAGCGGAAAGTCCTCGACCGTCCTCACTCGCTTCACCCGGCGGAGGATTTGGAGCCGGTGTTGTCGGCGCAGGATGTGCTGGACCTCCAGACACGGGTGGATCAGGTCCACATGGACGAGAGCCTGACCGAATACCTGTTGGCGATCGTGCAGGCCACCCGGCAGAGCGAACTGCTTTCTCTCGGCGTCAGCACGAGGGGCGCTCTCGCATTGAACAAGACGGCCAAGGCGCTGGCCTCGGTCCGTGGACGAGATTACTGCCTGCCCGACGACATCAAGGAACTCGCTCCGATCGTCCTCTCTCATCGCGTCATGCTGAACCGGGCGCACGGCATGAGAGCGCAGAGTTTTGAACAGGCCGAACGCATTATTCTCGATATCGTCGAGACGATTCCCGTTCCGGTTTAGCCTGCGACGGGACAGGCCGGCCTGTTATGACCACCGTACGACAGCTCTGGCACATCCCCCTGACCCGCCTTCGGGCCCTCGTCACCAGGCGATCGATTCGACTGACGTCTGAGGGCATTCGCTTTCTCCTGTTTACCCTCGGTATCGGTATCGCCGCCGTCAATACGGGCAACAACCTCTTTTACTTGCTGCTGGCGCTCATGCTCAGCCTGATCGTGGTATCGGGCCTGCTGTCCGAGCATTGTCTTCGCAAACTTACGTTTCATCGGCACGTCCCGGATCTCATCATGGCGAACGATCCCGCCACGGTTTCGCTCTCAGTGACCAACCACAATCGCTGGTTCCCCAGCTATTCGATCCGGTTGTTCGACGTCGCCGGCGGCCAGGACCTCGACCGCGGCCTCTTCGTCTCTCACCTTGAGGCGCGGCGGTCGGTGCTGCTGTCGTATCCTTTGTTGGCCACCACACGGGGCCGTCTGCGCCTGGAGCACCTCCGGGCAGAGACGCTCTTCCCTTTCGGACTCTTCTTGAAGCGAGCCCTCTATCCGGTTGAGACCACCGTGTTGGTCGGCCCTCCGATCAAGCCGCTTTCGCTGCGCTTCGTTGAGGATCTTTTCAGCCGGGGGCAAGGGCATCCACTGCCCCAGCGCGGCCATGGAACCCAGTTGTACAACCTGCGGCTCTACCGGCCGGGCGACGATTCGAGATCGATCCATTGGATGACAACGGCACGGACGGCTCAGCTCATCGTCCGGGAAACCGAGATCGAGGATCAGCGCCGCGTCACGGTCGTTCTCTCCGTCGTCGCGCCGCATCATCTCGACGGTCTGTTCGAGCGGAGCGTGACGTTTACGGCCTCGTTGCTCTGGCAACTCTCCCAGCGGCAGTACCCATTACGCCTGGTTGTCGGGAGCGACGACTCCGGAATGGGCATGGGGGCGGACCATCTTCTGATGATGATGAAGGCGCTGGCGCTCTGCCGCCGCCACGCCCCAGACAGCACGGATGCGCAATCGATCCGCGCCGGTTGGGGAGACCTCGTGGACCACGAGAGTGGATACATCGTCGCCATCCGTCCCTGGCTGGAAGAGGGAAAACAGGAAGGCCCGTTCGTCGCGGACCGTGTCCTGGGAGGCACCCAATTGGAGGAGCTCACCCGTGCCTTTTGACCGGGCCTTCCGCTTCAGCACCCTCCTTTTGGCCGCGACTGCTTTCGGAGGGTTGGTGTTGGCGCACGCCGTGCCGCCTTGGCTCGCCACGCTCACTGCTGCGATTCTTGCGCTGAGTGTGGTGAAGACGATGGATGTCTCGATTCTCAGCAGGGTTCCGGCCCACACCATGGTTCCCGCGGGTCTTTGGAACGTCCTGCTCATCTGCGCATTCCTCTTCTTCCTTATCGACCTTGCCGCGATCTCCGGAGATCTGCTGCCGGCGGGCATTCATTTTCTCACGTTGCTCCTCGCCCTCAAGCTGTTCACACTCCATCAGCGTGGCGACTATCGTCACCTGTTTGCCATCAGCCTCATGGCGATCCTCGCTTCCGCCGCGCTCACCACGGAGATATGGTACGTGCCCGTCTTCATGTTGTATCTGCTCACGGCCGTATGGACTCTTCTTTTGTATCACTTGTGCGACGAAGCTCGCGGGGGGCAAGCTCCGGCGAACTCAAGTGCTCCGCCCCTTGCGCATGACGATCATCCTCGTAGGATCAGGGCGCGTTTCTTTTGGCTCACAAACGGCATCGCGGTTCTGGCGTTCGGCCTCACCTTGGCAATATTTTTCCTGTTGCCGCGAATCGGCGCAGGGATGTGGCAGAAGACCCGGGGGGACGCTTTGAGAACGACGGGGTTCTCCGAGAGGGTCGACCTTGGGACCATCGGCGCAATTAAGCAAGACCCGCAGATCGTGATGAGGGTCGAGCTTCCGGAACCTCAGCAGGTGAAGCGAGATCGGCTGTACTTGCGGGGAGTCGCCTATGATCGCTACAACGGCCGCTCCTGGAATGCGGGGAGCCTGCGCAGAAGAAACCATGGGAGCACAGAAGATGGAACCTTTTCCGTCCTTCCGGCCGGCTCCCGCTTCCCCGGAGCGCTTTCCGCTCCCATCATGCAAGATATTTTGCTCGAGTCTCTCGACACAGCGGTGCTGTTCAGCGTCCCGATGGCCGTTACGGTCACAGGCGAGTTTCCCGGTCTCCAGTCTGACAGCATGGGCGCAATGTTCCTCCCGTTCGTCTCTTCCGCGCGAACGAGATACTCCGTCACTTCCAGGGAACCTCTTCTGTTGCCGGAAGAACAGGCGGCAGCGGAACTCCTATACCCGCACGCGATCCAAGAGCGATATCTCCAACTCCCGGAACTCTCCGGCCAGGTGGCGGACCTCTCGCGAGCTGTGATTCATGGCGCCGCCACGCCGTATGAACGAGTCATAGCGATCCATCAGCATCTTCTCCAAGGCTACCAGTACAGTCTCGACGTTGAAACCGCCAGCTCCGTTCACCCGCTCGAGGATTTCCTCTTCACGAGGAAGACCGGTTATTGCGAACACTACGCTACGGCTATGGTCGTCATGCTTCGGGCCATCGGGATTCCTGCGCGGCTCGTCACGGGATTTCTCGCCAGCGAATGGAACGAGTTCGGGGGTTACTTCACAGTCCGTCAACGGGATGCGCATGCGTGGGTCGAAGTATTCTTCCCCCGCTCCGGCTGGATTACATTCGACCCAACCCCGGCCACCGGCTCTGTGGCGGCCAGATCGCGCTGGGAGGCACTTTCCCGGTTCAGCGAGTCGTTGCGACTGCACTGGGATCGGGTGTTTATCCGGTACAGTGCAAGAGACCAGTTCGCGATGGTTCAGGGAGTACGGGAAGGCGGCGATGCGACACGAGATTGGGTTCGCCGCTGGATTTCGAAAGTGGGAGTCCCCGTTGGAGAAGCCGTGAGGACCCTGGCCAGAACGGTGCGTGGTATCACGTTCGGATACATACAACTCCTCATTGCCTTTGCCGTCATCGGCATCGCCCTGGCGGTGCTTCTGGTTCGCGATCGCATCGGCCTGTGGATGACGACCCATCTTCCCGCATCACCCCGGCACCCGGCGATCGCGCAACTATACCAACGGATGCTCGGAATTCTTGAACGGCAGGGAGTGCGCAAGTCTCCCGCGGCGACGCCCCGGGAGTTCGTGGATGAGGTCGAGCGGCGCTGGCACGCCGCAAGGCCCCTCGTGTCGGATATCACCGCCTACTATTGCCGGGGGCGCTTCGGCGAGAGACGGCTGTCGCCAGAGGAGTTGACGCATGTGACGGAACAGATCACCAGGCTACGCCATCTCGCCCGGACGGCCCGCTAGCGTTTCATTCACCTTAGTACCTGTGCGGTCTGATCCCAAAACGCCGAGAGATCCACGTTCCCTCCCGTCAGCACGACTCCGACCCGCTTGCCGACAAGTTGCGCCTCCAGCCTGAGAACAGGAGCCAGGGCAACGGCGCTCGAAGGCTCGATTGTGAGATTGAGCCGTTCCTTGGCAAATCTCATTGCCGCTATGATCTCCTCTTCGCTGACGACGAAGAACCCCGTGAGCCCCTCGTGAAGAATCGGTAACGTCCGGTCGCCCACGCTGGTTCGAAGACCATCCGCGATCGTTCGTGGATGGTCCATCGGAATGATTCGATTCTGGCGCACAGACTCCACTGCATCCAATGCGCCGGCTGGTTCACAGGCAAAGAGCATAAGTCCCGGCCTGCGTGTCCTGGCGGCCAAGCATAAGCCGGCAAGGAGGCCGCCACCGCCGATCGGAGCCAAAACCACATCGAGGCCGGCCACCTGGTCGAGGAGTTCGATCATGACCGTGCCCTGCCCGGCGATCACCAGCGGATCATTGAAGGGATGGACGACGACGGCCGGCAACTCCCGCGCGAGTTGGGCGAGGAGGATGTTCGCGCTCGGACGATCTTCCGATTCGTGAATCGTCGCCCCATGTGACCGAACCGCGTCGCGCTTCAGCGTCGAGCTGTTTTTAGGCATCACTACATGGACCTTGCACCCGAGCAGCTTGCACGCAAGCGCCAGGCCCTGCGCATGGTTGCCGGAGGAGACCGTTGCAAACGTCCGAGACGGCGTAGCCGAGGCCCAATGTGATACGGCGTGATACGCTCCCCGAAATTTGAACGCCCCAACCCGTTGGAGATTTTCACACTTGAGAAATACCGTGGCGGCGGCGGCCCTATCGAGCAATTCGCTCGTGACGATCGGCGTGACGAGAGCGACGCCTCGCAGCACCCGCTCGGCCTCGCCGATCAAGGCCGTGTACTGGTCGGCCATAAAGAGCCTTGCGCAGAGACGTTGAACGGCAATGAGGACGCTCGACGACGAAACGGAGAGAACCGTACGAAGCGGCCTCACCCTTCTGAGAATCGCCGACGAGAGGTCTCCCAATTTGCGAAAACGCGAGGCGAGGCTTGGAGCGGGAAAAGGGATTT
>FKKE01000425.1_pt4 | contig 15261 bp, 11 predicted proteins | sample 1106331 | NCBI WGS metagenome assembly FKKE01 (sample SAMEA3931202, study PRJEB13176) | freshwater metagenome | biome: Drinking water system; feature: drinking water; material: freshwater | place: China | collected 2013-02-06 | reverse complement strand
GTAACTGGCTTCCGTCTTCATTGCGGACAGGTTGTACTTCTTTTTTAACAGCTGCTCCTTCTCCCGAAGGAATTCCCCTAAGGTCTCGTCAACGATAAATCGAACGATATGGTCGGGAGTATAGAAGATACCCTCTTTCCGGCGACGGCCACGTTCAATTGAATTAGTTGTGGCTGTTGCGAAGGGGTTCCTGCTTGCGGCGACTCGCTGACGAATCTCCTCCAAGTCGGAGATTGACTGCTCAAAGACGTGGCCAAGAATGTTGACCCGGAGGTCTTCCTCAAAGTCGTACTTTGCGCCAAATCTCGTGAACGTGAGCAATGGGGCGTCCGCGATAATTAGCTCGTCAATGTCTTGATTACTCGCAAACAGTCCGCCGTTGTATCCTCTCGGGATACCGAGCCCATGGCTACCCCTATCGATTTTTGAAAAGAAGTCGCGCAGCTCACCCCAGAGATCAGTATTCGAAGAGTTAGCCGCATCTCGCTCAATACGTGCCAGAGTGCCTTCCGGTAGAAGATTCGAGTCCTCCGCGAAACACGCAAACATCAATCGATCGATTATGGTTTGCACACGAGGAATTACGGCCGCGAAGTTGAGCCGCAGGCTTGGATTTCTCAGGTATACGTCTTCCAATAGATGTTCGCGTGCACGTTTGTAATCTGCGTAGAACTGTTCGCCGACACGCTCTTGCTTCTGGCGGATATCCGTTAGTAATGCTTCCGTCTTCGACTTTCCGTGCGCACTCACCATATTGTCGGCGCACATAAGCACGTACCACTTCTTGAACTTTAGATAGTCGTCCGTTGAATCAACAAGATCCTGAAGTGTCCAAACTTCGAAGTCCAATTGGTTATCGTTATATAGACGAAATTCGTAGAAGTTGCATACCACTACGAACGGACATGACGCGTACTGAGGCTTGTACTTGAAGCCCTGCTGAACCGGACTTAGGTTGCCTTCGCGCTGCTGCGGCTTGTCAAGGTTGATGCTCGCACCCTTGAGTTCGACGACCGCAGAAATGTTGTTGACCGCCGCCTCCGAGTCGGTAAACCGTAAGACTGCATCCGGAATCTGCTTGTTTGTTTCGGTCCGGTCCTTCGGGTCGAAAGTGTACGGATTGGCTGGCTTCGCTCTGTAACCCAGTATCTTAACGAAAAAGTCAGCGTTGTACTGCTGTTCTCGTGACGTCTCGGTGTCCTTTTTCAGGGACCCCGTCTCATAGTCATCCAGCCACGTCCGGATGAGCGCGACATGATCGAGGATGTTGTCTGTCTCGATCTGCTGCGCACGCTCAGCCAGTGCGTTTCGTCCAAATAGGCTTGCCACCTAGATCACTCTAGTGCTCATTGCTTGTGTGTCGGACGGGCGACACGGCGCGTGATGCCTCGTCGAGCCTCTGGTCGACAGAGGCAGGACTTGCCACACGGGCGTGTACGCCCTCTAACTACTGCGGAGAGTACTAGTTGGGTGACGAACGTCGACGTCGTCGTCGCGGTTTTGTTGGTGGCGATGGCTAACCATCCGCCACCGGGGGGGTACGCGAGCACCGCGCGGAACACGCGCAGGCCACCGACGGTAGCCCGGTCGATGACCGAAGATCACACGACGCTCGCCGCGCCACTCGATGGCGACAGCTTGGTCGACACCAACTACTTCCATGACCAGCAGCAGCTTGAATTCGGCCCGTTGATCGAGGAGACAATCAAGATATGCGATCCTTAGTTCGCACATCCTCGTTCACCGCGCGCTTGCACCCGAAGATTGCCGGTGATCAGTTCTCGTCGATGCCCCGCGAGTCGATTCGCGCCTCTGCCGGGCGACAGTGCTGTATTCCGATGAGTGACAGGTGGCCGCACGCTGAACAGGATCTTCATATGGCGTTTCACGACGGTTTGTAGAGATCTGTCGGGCTCTACCGTCGAACTCGGCAGCTGAGTGGCCCTCGGTACGGAACAACGTGAGACCGGACATGGCCCTTTCCCCTGGGGCTTGAGGACACGGATCAGCTCGCCACCACCGACCCACTTTCGAACACGTCCACTGGCATTGCCCTCCGCAGGCGCCACGTAATCGAGATTGGACGCTCACCCTGATGCGCTACGTAGTCCACAGGGCCGAGGTAGATGAACGGGGCCGCCCCGAAATCACCATTGGGCCGGTCTCGGACGAAGAGCAGGATGTCGCAGCCGTTTGTGCACTGCTCTACGAAGCGTCGGCCCATATCGGAATCCGTCGCGGTGTTGTTCGGTGACTCCCAGTGGAATTCGGTACGCGAGATGGGATAGTCGCGGTACATCGTCGTGGGACTGAACTCGCGCGCGTCTTTGTGCAGGTTCACGAACAGTGCGCCGGTGTCGCCGTTCCAGGTGACGCCGCCGGCTTGGCCGCGCGCCTTGCGCTGGAGGTTGGCGAACCCAATGGCCGCCAGTACTTCTTCCCGGCGGTACTCCGCGTGCGTGAGGAGCGGCATGTCGTCGGCAGCGTCAGGGACCGTACGAGGGACATGGTGTATGCCATCGGTGGCGACAGTGAGTAGCTGCTCGATCTCTTCGCATACCGCGGGATGAGTGCGGAGGACGTCGAAACCTTCGTCGTAACTGGTGAATCCGCCCAGGTCTGACCAGAGCGTGAAGAACAGCATCCGGGCCAACGCCTGTTCACGAGGGCTCAACGAGTCGTACCGGGGACCATGGAAAGAGACCAGCTGGCGATACATCGATGCCCGTTCGTAGTCGTCAACATGCGCGAGAGCTCGCACTCGTCGGAGCAGCGCATCCTCGTCGGGACCCGGTTCAGGAGCAGGCAGAGCAGCAGCACGCAGAAGTGGCGTCCACGCCCGCGTTCCGCTACCCGCGTAGATATCTGTGAGGTCTCCTCCGGTCGTCTGCAGATACTGGCCGAGATCGCTGGTATTGATATCTCGAACGGACGCCACAAGTGCCGACCGTCGATTGGACGGGAGCGCATGCTTCACCGAGTCGAGGACGATCTGTTGTGATTGGCGGTCCAGCACAAGCCGACTCGCTCCAGGCAGGAACGGAAAACCATCGTCGATCTCATCGACCAAGTTGCGGCCCTGTGCACCGGTCAGCGCGGTGAACCGCGGGGAAAAGTCGAACTCTGCCCGCTGGTGCCCGATGAAGTCCAGCACGGTCAGCACGGCCTTACCCGTGCTGCGCCGCAACCCGCGACCCAGCTGCTGAAGGAAGACCGTGGCGCTGTGTGTAGGCCGCAGCATCAGCAGGGTGTCGACGTCAGGAATGTCGAGACCCTCGTTGAAGATATCCACGGCAAACAGGCACTTGGTCGTTCCATTGCGGAGGTCAGCGAACGCTTGTGCGCGTTCGGCACCTGCGGTTCCCGCGGAAATTGCCTGAGCGGCAACACCTTGACGCGAAAACTCACGGGCCATGTACTCGGCGTGCGCGATCGACACACAGAATCCGAGAGCGCGCATCATGGTCGGGTCTGTCACGTAGTCACGTACCGCGTTCAGGACTAAGCGAGTACGCGCATCGTTGCCGGTATACACATTCTCGAGGTCGGAGCGGTTGTAGTCACCTCGCGACCAACTGATGTTCCGTAGGTCGGTGTTGTCGGCGATGCCGTAGTAATGAAACGGGCACAACAGGTCCTGCTCGAGTGCATCCCACAGGCGGAGCTCGTAGGTGGAGCGCCCGCCGAACCAGTGCAGAATGTCGAGTGAGTCGGAGCGCTCGGGGGTTGCGGTCAGGCCGAGCAGTTCTGTCGGGTCGATCCGCGAAAGCAGTGATGTATACGTCGACGCGGCCGCGTGGTGGAACTCGTCGATGACGACGACGTCGAAAGGTGTCGGGTCGATGCAGTCGATGCTGCGACTCGTCAGTGACTGGATGCTGGCGAACACGTGCTTCCACTCCGTGGGGCGGTGATTGTCGACGTATAGTTCGCCAAAGCTGCCGTCCCCGACGACTTCCCTGTACTTGCGGAGCGACTGCTCCAGGATTTCCTTCCGGTGCGCCACGAACAGCAGACTGAGCTGCTTGCCGGTGTCCGCACATAGACGGCGGTAGTCGAGTGCAGCGACGACCGTTTTGCCGGTGCCGGTCGCTGCGACGAGCAGGTTGCGGTGCTGACCATGTACCTCGCGCGCTACCGACAGCGCTTCAAGCATCCGCTCCTGGTGAGGATACGGCTGAACATCCAGACCGGAAACGGTGATGGTTTCGCGGCCAGAGCCGGACCCGCCTGCCTCAGCAAGTGCGGTGTCCAATCGATCGGCGTCGGTGCGCGGGTCGTAGGGCTTGAACGCGGGGTCATTCCAGTACGTGTCGAAGGTTGCCTCGAACTTGCGCACTAATGCCGGTGTGCTGACGTTCGAGATTCGGACGTTCCACTCGAGCCCGTCGACCATCGCCGACCGGGACAGATTCGAACTCCCTACGTAACCCGTATCGAAGCCGGAGTTCCGACGGAACAGCCACGCTTTGGCGTGCAGGCGCGTCGACGCCGTCTCGTAACGGATCCGCACATCAGCGCCGTGCTTGGTGACCAGTTCGTCGATAGCGCGCCGTTCGGTGGCCCCGCGGTATGTCGTTGTGATCACCCGCAGCGGAACGCCGCGATCTCGTAGGGCTTGTAGCTCGCGGCCGATAACTGCGATGCCTGCGAACCTGATGAACGCACATAGCAGATCGACACGGTCGGCGCTCTGGAGTTCGCGAGAGACCTCACTCGCCATGTTTGGCTCGTCGCGCGTGTTGGTGAGCAGCGCTACCTCCGACAACGGGGTCGTCGGACGAACCGGAACCGGGTGGTGGGCGGGACGCAGAGATGCCAACAGGTCCTGTTGGGCAACGACGTCGAGGTCACCGTCAGCGAGTCGTTCGATGATCGCGTTTGCCGAGGTGAGTCGATCCGCCGCGTCAACTTGCGAGAGGTGGCGTTCAACTAGGCCGGCGATATGGCGTGCGTACACGTGAGCTTGTTCGTCTGTGGGCACCTTCAGAAAATTCCGCGGACAGCTCGCTCCCGCTGAGATGGTCCTGCAGGCGCTGTGTGACAACCGATTCATAAATTCCGGAGGCGAGGGGATCATGCACGAATCGGAGTAGATCACAACGTGACGACAACAACCGCAAGTCTGTCGCTGCGGTGTGGGAAGGTCTGCGGTAGTGCCTTCGAAGGGGAGTGTGGTGACCGAGTCAAGCTCGATTGGTGAGAAGTCTCTACTCGAAACTGTCTGGGAGCTGCTCGATGCCGATCACGAGCTGAGTGACGAGGCAAAGTACGTGGTGCTCGCCGCGCTAGACAGCGAGTCGGCATTGTCGGAGCAGCTTGGCGGTGGGACCGTGACACATCAACGACCCGACGCCACACAGATGGTGCAGGAACCCGCTGGTGCGTTCCTCCGAGAGATCCGAGTCGCTGGATTCCGCGGAATCGGTCCCGAGGCGAGTCTGACGATCACGCCCTATCCAAGTATCACTGTGATCAGCGGTCGCAACGGCTCAGGTAAATCGAGTTTCGCCGAAGGCCTCGAGTACGCACTCACCGGTCAGAGCTACCGCTGGAAGAACAAGGCCAAACTGTGGGTCGACACCTGGCGCAATCTGCACCAGGGCAACCCATGTGACGTGCGCGTCGACTTCACCACAGAGAACGGACCCAAGACCTCTATCGGCGCGCAGTGGCCCGACGGAGCCGCGCTGAACGACGCACAGCACTGGTCCCAGCGCGAGGGTGAGAAGCGTCAACACGGCGTCGACGCGCTGGGCTGGTCCACGGCGATCGAGATTTACCGCCCGATTCTGAGCTACGACGAGATCGGCGGTCTACTCGAGCAAGAGCCGTCGAAGCTCTACGACGCGCTGGACAAGTTGCTCGCCCTCGACGAGGTGCAGGACGCAGAGACTCGATTGAACGCGGAGCACGCGGAACGTCGGCGCCCGCGCAAGACCGCACGAGATTCAGTAGTTGCGCTCAAGAAGGTGCTCGCCGATGCCGACGACGAACGCGCCGCCGTGCTGGCAAAACTCGTGCGCTCACGGACTCCCGACCTGGATGCGATCGCCAACCTGGTAGCCGGTACTGACTCGCGCGAACATGCGACAGCCGTTGCCCTCGACGCGATCGCAGGAATCGACCTGCCAGACCTCGATTCCGCTGCGATGCTCGCTGCCGAACTTCGCGATGCTCTGAGCAATGCACGAACCCTGGCCGACAGTGCGATGCGGACCGCCGAGCAGCGGTCTGATCTGCTCCGGCGAGCCCTGGAGTACCGGAGCGCGCACGACACCGACGCTCCGGCCTGCCCAGTGTGCGGCGAGGGTGCGCTGACCGTCGACTGGGAAACTCACGCCCGAGAGGCCATCGCCGCCGACGACACACAGCTGGCGATGTATCGGGAAGCGCGGCGGAACGTGGACCAGCTGGAGCGGTCAGCGCGCCAACTGTTCGAGTCACTTCGAGGTGTATCGCCGGTTGCCGATGTTGAGTTGCCTAGCCTGGCGACTTACCGCGAGGCGTTCGCTACAGCCTCGGCGGTACCCGCTGGCGTCGATGACCTGCCAAGTCACATCGAGGCCCAGCTTCCCCCTCTCTCTGAAACGCTCGCAGCACTCCGGACAGAAGCTGCAAGTGCGGCGGCGGAACTCCAAGACGCATGGGTGCCCATCGCAAAAGACGCGCTGGAATGGCTTGCGTTGGAACGGCTTGCCCGCGAGACCGACGACACGGTGAAAGTAATTGAAGAAGCTCGCAAATGGGTTCAGGAAAATTCGCAAACCTTCAGGGCGCAGCGGCTCGCACCGATCTCCGAAGGTGCGCGAGCAATCTGGTCGCAGCTGCGACAGGAGAGCGACGTCGAAATCTCGGAGATTGCGCTCGAAGGTAGACGCACACAACGCAAAGCGGTCTTGAAGGGACACGTCGACGGCAAGCCAGTGGGCGCCCTGTCGGTGATGAGTCAGGGCGAACTACACGCCCTCGCTCTCGCACTGTTTCTACCGCGAGCGACGGCCATGGCGAGCCCGTTCCGGTTCATCGTGCTCGACGATCCAATCCAAGCGATGGACCCGGCCAAAATCGACGGCTTTCTGAACGTGTTGACCGACCTCGCCGCCAGCCGGCAGGTCATCGTGTTTTCTCATGACGATCGTCTCGCGACCGCGATTCGCCAGCACTCGATCGATGCACACCTCATCGAGGTCACCCGGGAGTCGGGCTCGCAGCTCGTGGTGAAAAGCGCCGACGAACCTGCGCGTCGCTACGTCGACGACGCCTTCGCGGTCGTCGCCGACGAGAACGTACCCGACGACATCAAACGGCGAGCGTGTCCCGGTCTGTTCCGGTTTGCCATCGAAGCAGCAGCTCGCCAGGTCTACTTCACACGCAGCAACGTCGACGGTCAGCCGCAGCACGACACGGAAGCGCGATGGGCCGAGGCTAAGAGTGCGACTGCCTGTGTGGCACTTGCCCTGCACGGCGCAACCGATTCAGACCTCTCAGGGTGGAAGTCTCGGCGGCAGCATCGTTCTGCGGCGATGTCCATCGCAACGAAGGGCGTACACAGGGGCGCAACCATCGGCAAAGACGACGTCAGAGATTTGCGCAAGACTATCGACGACATCTTGGACCAGCGGTGACGCCGGCCGAACTCCTCGCCTATGCCCAGCAATTGCTGCGAGGCCTAGGGGACTCGACCTCGGGTAACGCGTCCCGACTCGCTGCGGTGGTGGCGCGCCAAGCACTCGAAGCGACCGTGCTCGAGCGCTGCGGTGTGGTCAACGCTCCCTGCGAGTGGGCGTCGATGCGGTCTAGGCTGGCGATCCTGAAGGCGCTCGATGATCGTGAGACAGCTGATCGACTGGCTTCGCTATGGCATCAACTGAGCGCATGCTGTCACCAGCATGCGTACGAGTTGTCGCCGACAGTCGGTGAAGTGCGCTCTCTGTGTGAGGGTCTGGCGGCGGTAATGCCTGGGTCGTAGCGCGTGCGTCGAGCCACTGCGATGCGGTGCAACCGAATTCGGCTGCGCTGCAATCCAATTGCTGGCAGTCGCAGCGAAGCCACGGCAAAGAGGCACCGCTATGGCTGTACGTTGACCACAATTTCCTCGGAGACGGGACTGTCTGTCGTCCCAGGTGTGGAAAACTGCTCCCGCCGTGCCGGACTGGTATGACCTGATGTGTCTTCAACTCAGCCCAGGAATCGAATCAGACGCTTATCGTCGCTCTTGCAGTTTGGTGTCGACGCGCTTGCCCAGCACTTTAAGCACGGAGTGGCTCGTCACATCGTCCAGCGTGAGCAGCCGTTCCGGGTGCGTGATCCGCGCTAGGTCCTCGTTCGTGGGCTGCGGCACGTCAAGCGCAATTCTCTGGGCGTAGGTGGAATGTATGTCTTCGAAGAACAACCCGCTGTCCTCAGTTGACCACGCTTCGCTGACGAACCAGTTCGCTATAAACATCCTGGTGCTGGGGATGAGTGTCCACACGGTCGCACGGTTAGCTGCCGTTCGCCCGGTGGGTCGTGTGGCGCCGAGCCAACGCAACTCGCCGCCATCGTCTGTCACTTCCCAGAATTGCCACCCTGACGATGCCATACGGCGAGCCTAGCGCTACTGGGACATCGAAGTAATGGCGTTAGCCTGACCTGGCGACTCGGCTATGCCGGCGAGTTGCGGCCAACACAACAGTCGGAGCGGCAATGGATCTCACGATCCGAGCGCGACGTATCGCAGCGCCCCGCGCAGATCGGACGCGGTCTTCTCCCAGCCGCGCGCTTCGTGCAAGCACGCCTCGGCTTCCTCTCCGCCGCCCTCCGACGCCGCGTTGTCTGCCCGGTTTCGCCAGTTGATCATCTGCTCTTCGACCGTCCGGATGTACTCGAGGATCTCGTCGGTGTCGTGATGACAGATCCGTGCGACGTCCTCGGGTGACAACGTTTCGTTGCCGTTGCTGTCGAGCTGGATCAAGATCTTGACGGGTGTGGGCAACTCGTCGTCATCATCGGAGTTCGGCGAATCAGCATCCCAGGCGAAACGACCGCCTACGTCGTGCGCGATATCGGCGCCGTCGGCCATCACTGCTTCGAACTCGGCAAGGCATCGCACAAGATGCGACTCGACTGGCGGGTCCGCATTCAAGACTGCTCGGACACGAATCGTATCTCCAACCAGAAAAAACTTGAGCTGCAGATTATTTCGGTTGAGGGTCTGGACCACAAACGCCGCGTAGTCGGTCTTGACCACGTCCTCCACCAGGGTCGAAAACAAATGTATCGACCGCTCCTTCTCCACTGCGCTGATAAAGACCAGACCCGCCTCGAACCGGATCGGGAAGTCACCGTCATCGTCAGTAACAGCTTCGTGACCGACCACCGGCTCGAGCGCTGCACTTATCCAGATCCGCAGATCAGCCGCGGACAATGTTCCTCCGGACATCACAGACCTTCTCTCTCGTGTATCTGCACAGGCACCAGTGGTGCCCACGTATCCGTCCTTATGGCCGAGGCTCACCCGCTGCCGCCCAGACAACCCCACGTCCGCGTGCACCAGGCATAGCCTCAAGCACAGCGGCACGCACCTTCTCAACCGAGTGTCCGAGCATCACGCCATACTCGACCGCGACGCTCGGCGTCCGCTGATGTCCGGCGACGCAATGGAGCAACACCGTCTTGCCCTCTGCACGCAGGCCGCGGACGGCGTCGGCTGTGTCCGCAAGAACGAACTCGAGGTTCGGGTTCTCGGCAGGATCTCCTGAGTCCATGAGCCGGGACGCGACAAACTCGGTTGCCTTGCCGAAGCACTCCTGGCGCCGTCCGACCCGGCACATCGACACCACGGCGTCCGCACTGTGGTCGATGGCGGCATGCGTGCCGAGCAGCACACCGTCGTCGAACGGGTGGGGGACCGCGTTTGTGAATGCGTGCTCGGAGTACTGGACGTCGTCGACCAGCGGCCAGCCCTTGCCGTCGGGTTCGCCGTTGCGCACCGCAAGGGTTGCTCGCGAGACCAGGTCGTGCGAATCGCTGGGTCGTCCGTCGCGTTCCGGCCAACCGTGCACGGCATGACGCCAGAACCACGGGACCGCACTTGCACCCCATCGAGCACCGAGCAGGCCGCCGGCGATCGCGGCCACCGTGTCGGTGTCGTTGCCGACGCGGATTGCGGTGTCGAGCACACTCTGCAGGTGACGGCACGGCATCGCGTCGGGGATCGGGGTCTGCGTGATGGCTGCGGCCGCCGCTTGAAGTGCGGTAACGGTGAACCCATTCGGCGAGAACGACTTCGGAGGCTCTGACTCGGCAGCGTCGAGCCATGCCGACCACTGGTCGACTCGCTCGTCGGGTAGCAGATCCAGTCCGGCGCGGACGTCGAACTGTCCGTCCGAGACCGCCACCCGGATCGCCTCGCACCACAAGACACACGAATCGCCGGCGAGGGGATCGGCGTGGGTGAGTCCGGCCACGAGCCGAGCGGCGTCGGCGAGGGCGTCCCGATCGTCGAGGTGCGCGAGCGCGACGGGTGCCGTTCTCATCAACGCACCGTTGCCGGCCGAGTGCGGATGCTGCTCGGCGTAGGCGTTCGCCTCGTCGCGCATGATCGCGCCCGCGCCGACTCCGCCACGGCTGAGCCGCCGCCTCGTCGTGCTGAGAACAGCCCGGGTCTGGATGCCGATGTCGGCGGGTCCGCCGTCGAACCAGCGCAGGAAGTTGTCGGCGATGGCGTCGAGCGACTCGTCCGTGGTGAGGTCGGCACCGGTCGCCGCCACGTCGGCGATCGCCATCGCCATGGACGTGTCGTCACTCCATTCGCCGGGAGCGAAGTCACCCAGACCTCCGCCGAGCATCTGGGGCGCCTCGTCGCCGCGCAGGACGCGGGACTCGAACTCGTACGGAACGCCGAGCGCATCACCAGCGGCTGTCCCGAGGAGAACACCTGCGGCGCGGTCGAGTTGGGCGGTGGTGAGGTGCATATCGTTCCTCCTGGTGAAGAGTTCGGTCGCGCTCGACGCGGTGGGTCGTCGGCGTTGAGGGCAGAACCTGGGGACAGGATCGTCGAGCACGAGCTCAGTCCCGGCGCCGACCACGCTTCCGGTTGGCGAGATGATACGAGTCGCGGGTCGCCTTGGACACGTAACCGGCACCTGTCGTACGGACATCGGCAGCAAGCACGTCAAGCGCACCGACCTCCGCATCGATGGCCTCGCGGTCCTCGGGCGGGCAGAATGAGGCAGCCTCGGTGAGGCGCGCCCGAGCGACGCCGAGCGCCGACTCGCCTCCCTCGATGTCACCACGCTCGAAGGCCTGCGACGCCCGGAGTTTCTCGGCCTGACCTTCTTGGTAGAGCTTCTCGGACTGCACCTTCGGATCGGGTATCCGATCACCCAGCTCGTCACCCGGCACCACGTTGACCGAGATGGGCAACGTCACCGTGTGCTCGGTGAGCGTGGCCGTTTCCACGTAGCGCAACTCCAGGTCGGCGACCTGTGTGACCCCGAGCGCGGCAAGCCCGTCGACGTTCATCTGCAGTAGCAGCTTTCGCTGCTCCAGCGCGTGCAGGTCACCGAGCTCGATCATCAATTCGCGCTCAGCAGTCTCGTGGACGGGAAGATCGTTGTACAGGGCCAGCTTCTGCACCTGCGGTAGGAAACGCACGGTCAGTGTGACGGCCTGAGCCGACTTCGCCAGTAATCCGTCCACCTCGCCAGCGATTGCCGCCCCAGCGGCATCCGGGTCGTCGGCGAAGACGTGGTTTCCGTTGCCCGCCTTCGCCATCGCGGACAGCAGCGTTTCGTCGTACCCGCGGCCGTAACCGAGCGTCGACGTGACGATGCCGTCAGCGGCGGCCTTCGCGGTGACGCCGGCGAGGGCGTGGACGTCTTGGATCCCCTGATTCACGTGACCATCGCTGACGATCAGCACGGTTCCGCCACGAATCCCCGCCGCTGTAGTTCCGCGTCGCAGCTCCTGCAGAGCGCGTAGGTAACCGGATGACAGGTCGGTGAGGCCCCCGGCGTCGATGCGAGCAACGGCATCGGTAGCACGCTGCTTGTCGGTGAGAGGTCCGGCGGGGACCACGACGTCGGCCGAGTCGTCGAACGTGACCAGCCCGAATACATCGGTCGGGTCGAGCTGGGTGACCACGCTCGCCAGAGCTTTCCGTGCGCCGGCGAGTGGGGCGCCGGACATCGACCCGCTCCGGTCGAGCACGACCTGGAACGCTGTGGGTGTTCGGTCCGTGACGGGACCGGCCGGTGCCTGCAATTCGAGCAGCACGGTCACGTCGTCGGCGGCTTCGTGGGCGACGACCTCGACATCAAGCGCAGCAGAGAGTTTCATCCGTCTTCCTTCCTCCAACCCGCCTCGATCGTGCTGTCATACAAGCCCTAGGCGACGACGCTGCTCGTGGTGAGCGAGCGCGACGGCGGTAGAGCATTTGACGGTGAACGCAGATCTGGGGCGAGAACCCCTTATGACTCACAGAGGATCGCATCGACCACTGACAATTTCGGTCGGCCTTGGGGATGCGGGATGACGCCGCACTGTTCTGGCGTCCGCGGGGGCCAACGTGCCCCAACTCGCGGTAGCGTCCCGAATCCTCGGGGTGAGCGCTGCCTTTCGCAGACCAGCCCGTTGATGTCCGCGATTCCGCGTGAGGTTGGTGCGATCGGACATAGGCTGCCCTGACGCCCGAGCGGACCGCGGGCGGGCCTGTGCAGCTGAGAACGGATGGCAATGACGACTGATTCGGAGCATGATCACGTCGCTGCGATCGAGCGGCTCAAGTACCGCTACTGGCGAGCGTCAGATGCCAAAGACGCGGACACATTCCGCGGCTGCTTCGTCCGCGCCGGCGCGCGGATCGACTACGGGCCGATGGGCACCTTCGACGACGCCGACGCCCTGACGGACATCTTTCGGCGGGTCGCACTGCACAAGGTCGACGGCCGGTTCGCCATCCTCGACATGCACCACGGCATGCATCCGGACATCACCCTCACCAGCGAGACGACTGCGACGGGGCGATGGTCGTTGCGCTTCCGACAGGTGAACCTGCTCGACCGGACCGAGACGGTCATGGTGGGGGAGTACGACGACGAGTACGTCGTCGAAGATGGCGAGTGGAAGATCGCCGCGTCGAAGCTGACTGAACGCTGGTGGATGCGGCAGCCACTGTCGCCTGACGTCGAGATCACTGCGGGGACGTTCGGGGCCGCCTGCGGTTGATTCGGTTGTCGCTCATGGCTCTTGACGGTTGGCATTACAGATGCCTAGCAGGTGGCCTCTATGCGGGCCGCAAGACCGCCACGAGGAACTCCGACTTGTCGGTGAACGGGCGGACGTCCCAGGACTCCAGGAGCAGGTCCTGAGCGAAGCCGGCGGTGGCTGCGTTCTCGAGGAACTCGTCGAACGCGTAGTCCCGGCCGGCGCCGAACCCGATAACTGCACGGCCGTCGTTGCGCAGATGTGCGCGGAGTCGCTCGAGGACGGTGACCCGGGTGCTGGGCGCGAGGAACGCCATCACGTTGCCGGCCGAGACGATCAGGTCGAACGGTTCGTCGATGCCGCGGGCGGGGAGGTCGAGTTCGGCGAGGTCGTTCACCAGCCATCGCGGGCCTGGATGGTCTTCTTCAGCGGCTTGGATGAGGACCGGGTCGACGTCGACGCCAACGACTTGGTGTCCGACCTCGGCGAGGTACCCGCCCACGCGCCCCGGGCCACACCCGGCGTCGAGGATGCGGGACCCGCGCGACGCCATCGTGTCGATGAGCCGAGCCTCGCCGACCAGGTCGTTACCCTCGCGCGCCAGGGTGCGGAAGCGTTCGACGTACCAGCTGGAGTGGTTGGGATCCGCGGCGGACTTCTGCATCCAGATGCTCTGTTCGACCATGCCCGCATTCTGCCAAACGCCGGAATCATCGACCGAGCCGAAACGCAGCGGGGCGTTGGCCGACTGTCAGGTCACTTCTGGCGGAAGTGGGGCGCTGAACGCGGATGCCAAAGGAGACTCAGTACGGCGACTTCGATGACCAACAGCAGGACGTCGAGCGTGCTGGTCACTGACCTGTCGTAGGTTGCTACGGACGTGATCCCGGAGACGATGCCTACCGCGCCGATGACGGTGGCCGCCACGCGTGCCCAGCGGAAACCGCGCAGATTGGCGTACGCGAGCAGTAGCCAGAGTCCGGCAAGTGCGAGGCAGGACGCGACGATCAAACCGGTCGCGACGTTGGTCCCGGTCTCGCTCGCGACATCTAGTGCGTCAGAGCTCCGATAAGTTGATCCGTCACCGAGGCGAACGGACTGCCGCAGACGTGCTTCTTCCCTGACTGCGTCGACCAACGAGAGCGCGTGGAACATGCCGATGAACTGGATGCTCGCTCCGGTGATCATCAGTCCGGTGGCTAGCCACACCGTGGACGGTGCGGACGCGGAGCGTGTTCGCAACACTCGCTGCGCACCATGCGTGTCAGTCGTCATGCGATGACAATAGGGCGGTTCGACGGTAGCGAGAGATTCTGCTGCACAGTGCATTGGCCCACATTGGTCCGAACCGTCTGGGCGTCCCGAAGCTGCGACTGCACGCCGGTGGCCGAACGTCACCGCAGTCCTCATCCGTTCCAGGTGGGTGATCAGGCCAGCATGAGTCTCGTCGATACGTCGGCTATCGCGGCTTGAAATGCTCCACTGCTAGACAGGCAGGTTTGCTAGCGTGGACACTTAGCCGTCCTGAAACTCCGTCGAACCGGCCAGTAAGTTCACGCTTGAGGGCGAGAATGAATAGCAGCTGCTTGGACGGTGGGTGATGAGAATTCAGAAGGTCGCATGGCGAGCGGACATTAATCGTCGCAACACGTCCGTAGAGATCGGCACGGTAATGCAATGCCGTATCGCCCAGTACGAATCGGTCTGAGACGGGTAGCTATATTGGGATGATTCCGCTAACGCGGACTATGTTCATTTCGGTATGTCTTCTATCGTGGCCTGTAAAAATACTGCTGCCATGTCACATATCTGCTCGGTCGGGGGCCGCTTGATATCGAATCGAGTGACTGATGTGACCACCACAGCGCTTCCTGAGCGCACGTACACAGCACAGTCGGAGGGTGTTATCGAACCGACTAGCACTCGGCGCCCGCGAATCTCTCGATCGGGAAACCATTCCGTTGCGGCGCTATTCAGCGCCTTGTGGCCCTCCAACCCAGCCGCGGGGTCGATGATATTCCCGACGATCTGTGAGAGCGTCGACAATTCGTCGTCGAAGTAGGTCCATTC
>FKKE01006993.1_pt1 | contig 15264 bp, 16 predicted proteins | sample 1106331 | NCBI WGS metagenome assembly FKKE01 (sample SAMEA3931202, study PRJEB13176) | freshwater metagenome | biome: Drinking water system; feature: drinking water; material: freshwater | place: China | collected 2013-02-06 | reverse complement strand
TCAAGGTCAGGATACTCACGCAGCTGATCTTTTATCCAGGGCAGATCTGTTTTGCATAATAAGTAAAGATCGTATTTTCGATCAACGATCTGCTCCAGTATCCATTTATGACATTTGCCAAAAACAAACTCACACCACACTTTCATTACATACATATCTGTGTCGATGAAGAGAAGTGGTGAATGGTGAGTGGTGAATGGTGAATGAGTTTGCTTTGATCGACCGGCTTCTATTGACCATTCATCTTTCGCCATTGACGAAAAAGAATCTTCCAATGCCAGCTGTCCTTTTGCAATGGTAAGCAGATCATCATAACGATAATTCATTCCATGCTTAAGTAAATATTCACGGGCATACTCAGGGCACCATGGTGTATTATAATGATTTGCCAGCATCTTACACAAAGTGCTTTTTCCGGTTGATTCAGGCCCGGTCACAACTACTTTTATCAGCGACTTTTGTTCCATGCTGGTTTTGCTTTCAATACTTTTTTGTAAACAGGGCAACTTTGCTCATGAGCATTGGGCAAATATCCGGTGCTCATCAAAAATTCATTGACGATCTCGCCGCCGGTAAAACGAAATGTTTGCCTGAACAGCTTTGTCCACTCTTCTTTTGTTTTAGGATGATGTTTATCGAGCCAATTCTTAAATGATCTGTGTTCTTTTTGTATCTGGAGAATTGTTTTTGCATTTTCAATCGCTGCATTGATCTTTAAACGGTTCCGGATAATGCCTGCATCATTCATCAATCGTTTAAAGTCTTTCTCTTTATATGATGCCACTTTCTTTATATCAAAATTGTGATATGCTTTTCTGAATCCTTCCTGTTTATTTAAAATAGTTGTCCAGCTTAAACCTGCTTGATTAATTTCTAATATCAACCGGCAAAAAAGTTCATTATCATCATGAATAGGAAAACCATATTGCTTGTCATGGTATTCACGATGCACATTATAATCGTCCGGCTTAAGTGAGTTGATGAATTTGCAGTAGCTCATTTTTGATTTTTAATTATAGCTCTTCTTTTCCATTCTAATAATCCAAACACAGCCATTATCAGTAAAACAAGATAATAGACACTTGTAAAAACAAGACCTTTTACAAAGTACAACGGGATAGATGCAATATTGGTTGCGATCCACCAATACCAGCTTTCCACTTTTTTCTTTGTCATCAGCCACATACCGGTAAAAGCTGTGGCACTGGCAAAAGCATCAGCCCATGGTATGGCACCTTCGGCAAAACTTCTTTTTAAAAAGGAAAGTGCGGCAAAAATGCTTATGTAAAAAAACAGGAAGAAAAGGAGCTGATTAAACCACATTCTTTTATCAGAATGAGTAACCTGTAGTATTAATTGCTTCCTTTCATCTTTACGCAACCACATATACCAGCCAGCGATGCTCATTATGGTATAATAAAAATTTACCGATGCTTCTCCATAAAGGTCAGCTTTAACACTCAGGTATATATAAATAATAGTATTGATCAGTCCGATTGGGTACACCCATATGTTTTCAATACGGCTGAACCAGACACTTGCTATGCCCGCAAATACTGCAATGTATTCAGGCCATGTTGTGTTCTTCATGCCTGTAATAAACTGCTCTATTATTTCCTGGAAACTCAAATGGAATTTTTTTCAAAAATAAGCGTAAGCCTTTACTGCTGTGCAGCAGTTTCCAATGTTTGCGGAATATCGTTATTTATTTTTCTTTTGTTGCGGTACCATTTCCACGGTTTCAAATATTTTATTCCTTTTGATGTGGAGAATCTTGTAGGTACCTGCTGCCAGTTGCCAGCCGTGTTTTTCCACACAATGAAATGAAGATGCGGCATGGCGGCAAAACCGGTTTTACCACTAAGGCCGATCACTTGTCCCTGCTTTACTGTATCACCCACTTTTACCAATGCACCATCTTTTTGCAAATGCCAGTACCCGCTGCGTGAATTATCACTATGCTGTATCACAATATTGTTTCCATGACTGCGGTACTTCCTGTTCCAGCCGCCTTTGCTGCCATCTTCTTTTACTCTTAATACAATACCATCTCTTGCGGCAAGTATCGGTGTACCTCTTTTCATCTTAAAATCCAGTGCTGCTCTTTCTTTATGTGACCACACGCCAAAATATCCCTGCACCAGCAGGTGTTTCTTTTTGTTTTCAAAAGGAAGTATATAGACATAGCTGCTATCATCCCTGATAACTCCTCTTTGCAGCAGCTTCACTTCCTTGCGCAGGGGATTGTTGCTGACAGCACAACCGATCATGCTGCAGCAAAAGATGACAAGGGAAAATTTTGTAAACAAACTTTTCATTGATACCCGTAAAGCTACATTCATACCACAAATTTCTGCATTCATAATTATTTAATTTTTCCGGCGGTAAAATAATCGTAGCTTATCTGTCCTTTTTAACTTTTAAACCAAAAGCTATGTCAACTTTAGAAGCTGTAAGAACCACACAGGAAGTGGCAAATCGCCTGAATGAACTTTTTAAAGAATTCAAATGGGAACAGGCACAGGAGGAACTTTTTGCCGATGATGCGGAAAGCATTGAGCCGGAGAATTCTCCCGGCTTGAAAAATGTAAAAGGAAAGGATGCCATTAAAAAGAAAGGAGAGGATTTTAATGCCATGGTAGAAGAGTTTCATGGGGGTTGGGTTGGCGACCCTGTTGTAGGCGGCAATCATATCGCATTTGCCATGGGTATTGATGCAACCTATAAAGGAATGGGAAGGCAAAAAATGGAAGAGATCGCAGTGTATGAAGTAAGAAATGGAAAAATTGTAAAAGAGCAATTCTTTTATTGATGAAATTATTCGGGTTAGTAAGTCCCGCAACTGCGGGACTTTTCTTTTTAAATTTATGGCATGGAAAAAAATATCTTGCTGAAAAATTCTCGCAATTCTCAGAACACTACAGTCCGAAGGTCGCCGGTGAATTGAATGGCCAAATGGTAAAGCTGGTAAAATTCAAAGGGCCATTTGTATGGCACCATCATGATAACGAAGATGAGTTGTTCTATGTGGTGAAAGGAAACTTTGATATGGAGTTTCGTGATAGAACAGTTACGATCAATGAAGGTGAATTCATAATTGTTCCCCGGGGTGTTGAACACCGGCCCAATGCAAAAGAAGAAGTGCATGTAGTTTTATTTGAGCCGGGAACTACATTGAATACAGGGAATGTGAAGAATGAGATGACGAAGGAGAAGTTGGAGAAGATATAGCGTTTTGAACATTCTCTCGTCAATGCAAACCCAAGTTGGCCCAAGCCTTTTAGCGATCTTGGAATGCCTCAGCAAACGTCCTGTTTGTTTGTAATAATTCTTCTCTTATTTGCCTATTATTCGAATGAAATAAGTAAATATGTTCGTCGACGAGTTTTTTAATGAATGGAATAGCATCATCATATTTAATCAAATCCCGATCGTGTTGTTGTTTTGTCAAGTGAAGCTCATATTTATTAGCGGCTACTAAGTAGTGCCTAATCTTTTCCATGTCTTCGGGAAATTCATCTTTTAACGCCTTAACATTTGCCAATTTTCCTCTGATATCGTCAGAATGAACAGGAGTTTTGTCTAAATCCTCTCCAGGCTTATCCTTTTTTAAATCAGGTTCGTCTTGAATTTCTCCATTATTGTGCAATTTAATACCTATAACTTCCAAAAGCATCCGACCTTTTGTTATTGATCCTACAAAAACTCCACGTAGAATTTGGTTGTCGTTGATCTTTTCATGGTACTTTTTTCTATATACTTCATGAGACAACATGATTTCGATACAGTATGGAACATGTTCTCGAACGTATTTGTCAATGTCAATGTTCATTTTATTTTAATAATTGTTTTCTTATACTTTCGTACAAATTTTTAAATATACACAATAGCTAGTACAGTTTCTGTCCCATTGGGTTCTTTGCAAGAAAGAAGTTATTGACTAAGTGAATTTTCTTACGAAACAGTGGTATAATTGATGGGTTTAACTCTCCGCATCCACCTTCGCCGCTTCCCAACCAAGCATTGCGGATTTTCTAACACTTCCCCAATGATACTGGCCAAACTCACCGGTTGATCTTATCACACGATGACAGGGAATTAAAAAGGCAACAGGATTGTCACCAACAGCAGAACCAACAGCTCTCGATGCATTTGGATTTTCAATTTGATTTGCAATAGAAGAATAGGTTGAAACATCGCCCATTGGAATTTTCAATAAAGCTTCCCATACTTTTATTTGAAATGCCGTTCCTTTTAAATGCAATTTTATTTTAGAAAGATCTTTCCAGTCTTGTGTAAAGATGAATAAAGCATTTTGCTGTATAGTATCTACCACCTGTTTAAATGTTGCATTGGGGAATTGTAATTGCAATTGCTTTAATGCATCTTTTTCATCATCAGCAAATGCAAGATGACAAATTCCTTTTGAAGTAGATGCAACAATTATATTTCCAAAAGGCGTTTCTGCAAAGCTGTAATTGATCTGTAATTGTTCACCGCCATTTTTATATTCACCCGGTGTCATTCCTTCAATGCTGATAAAAAGATCATGCAATCGGCTTGAACCGGATAAACCCGTTTCATAAGCGGTGTCAAGAACTGTATGATCTTCCAATAATTTTTTTGCATGTTGCAGGCTGATGTATTGCAAAAACTTTTTCGGGCTCACTCCTGCCCATTTTTTGAACAAACGCTGAAAATGAAAAGGGCTAAGGTAAACTTCTTTTGCTACTGCATCAAGATCAGGCTGCTCTTTAAAGTTTGCATGAATGAATTCAATTGCTTTTTTTATTCGTTCGTAGTCTGTCATCATTATCAATTTAGTACAAAACTATTTACGGACAATAACTACATCAACCCGAAACTTGCTGATATTTCGCATCTTTGTCGTCCTAAAATTTAATTCATGAAAGTTGCAGTACTTGGCTCAGGAATGGTTGGCAGCGCTATTGCTCTTGATCTTGCTTCACGTCATCATGTTACCGCTTTTGATGTAAGTGAAAAAAATCTTGAATTACTTAATAAAAGAAATCCAAGGATCGAAACACAACAAACTGATCTAAGCAACTACTCAGCGTATCCGCAACTTTTTTCTTCATTTGAAATCATCGTTACGGCTGTTCCCGGTTTTATGGGATATAAAACCCTGGAAGCTTCTATCAATTGCGAAAAAGATATTGTTGATATTTCTTTTTTCCCCGAAGATGTTTTACAACTTGATCAATTAGCAAAACAAAAAGGCGTAACTGTTATCACTGATTGCGGTGTAGCTCCGGGCATGAGCAATTTTATCATTGGCCGCTATAATGAAGAAATGAGTATTGATGCGCTGGAGATCTATGTTGGCGGCTTACCCAAAGTGAGAAAGAAACCTTTTCAATACAAAGCACCCTTTTCTCCTGCCGATGTGATTGAAGAATATACAAGACCGGCCCGATTGATGGAGAACGGTCACATCATTGTGAGGCCGGCATTGAGCGAAGTGGAATGGATACATTTTGAAAATCTCGGAACATTAGAAGCATTCAATACTGATGGTCTTCGGTCTTTATTATATACAATGCCGCATATAAAGAATCAGAAAGAAAAAACAATGCGATACCCGGGCCATGTTGATATCATTCTTTCATTAAAAGAAAGTGGTTTTTTTAATGAAACGCCGATCGATGTGAATGGAACAAAAATTTCGCCATTAAAAGTAACCTCGCAAATTTTATTCAATGAATGGAAGCTCGGACTAGAAGAAGAAGAGCTTACGGTTATGAAAGTAAAGCTGACCGGTAAAAAAGATGGCGAGCCAAAAACCATTGAATGGAACCTGCTTGATTTTTATGATCAGGAAACAAAGATATCATCCATGGCAAGAACAACAGGGTATACCTGTACAGCCGCTGTTAATTTGATTGCGCAAAATTTGTTCAATGAAAAAGGAGTGTTTCCTCCTGAGCTTGTTGGTAAGCACAAAAAGTGTTTTGATTTTGTACTTGATTACTTAAAAGAAAGAAAGGTGAACTGGGTGAAAAAGTGATCGCCTGAAAAATCATTAATTTTTCATTCCTCATTATCCCTCGCACATTTTTTTTAAATTATTTAATCCCGTTACAAATTGATCATTCAATTGTTTAGTGATCGTTGGTCCCATCAATCTTGCAACCGGCCAGGGAAATTCGCCGCTGTTTTGCCAGGTTACTTTTGTTTCGCTTCCATCTCCCCATGACTCAAACAACCAATTATCTTTTGCTTTGCTGCTGAATGGTTTAAAAAATTCAAGAAGAAAATGAATATGCTTTTCGTCAATTGAATTAAGCGTTAAAGCTCCTACGCCAACTTTTTTTCCTTCCCACGCATATTTATGGCCTGCCGTTTTTGGAATGCCCGTTATTGTGGCTTTTGCAGTAGCATCCATTTGTTGCCAGGGATTCCATTGGCTGTAATAATTCAGGTCCCCAACCTTATCCATTACCAACGCAGGACTTCTTTTAATGATCATCGATTTTTCTACATTATAAGTGCCGGGCAACATAGCAGCAACCAATAATGCCAAAGCAATAAGACCCACAATTACAAATACAATTGTCAATAACATAACCAATAAGTTTGAATGGAAGTTACGGATTGAAAGTATTATTCCAAATCTTTTACACCCTTATTCAATGAACGGCACGATAGAAATGACCGGGTCGCAGATAGACCGTCCCTTTGTGTGTAGAAAATCTTGTAGGCAACTGTTTGACGAATAGAATATGGCGGCTGTGATTTACAGGCACGGCAATCGATAAATAGTAAGACAAAAACAACTAAATGTCTCATGAGCTATGAACTTGCCAGGCCGGGGATCTCGTTCAGCAAAATAGTTTCAAACATGGGATCGCCGGGCTCAGGCAATTGTGCATTGATGATCTTTCCATCTGGTCCAATGAATATATAACGGGGGATATATTCTATACCATATGCTTTTCCAAATAAATTTTTATCGGTGGAATGCAATTGCAAAACCCGGAATGACTTTTCACTGGCTTCATTTTGCCAGGCCCATTTGTTATCATCAATTGATAAGGCAACAAAGGCAACATTTGGCGCCGTGTATTGTTCAGCCAATCGTTCAAAGTTGGGTGATTGTACACGGCATGGTCCGCACCAGGTAGCCCATACATCAATAACAATATAGCGGCCATTAAAATCTTTGAGTGAAAAAGTGTCTTTGTTCAATGCGGTGGTGACAAAATCAGGTGCAGGCTTGCCGCGGTTCAAACTTTTTAATAAAAAATGTTGTGCAACTAAAATTGATTGAATTTTGTTTTGCGATACTGCCGGTAAGTATTGCGCAAGCAAAATTTCTCTTTTCACGGTATCTCTTGTTCTTCCTATTGCCTCTTTTAATTTATTATAGATAAGAAAATCTCTTATGTTTCCTGGTGGTAATACAGTGAGAAGTTTGGAAAGATAGGCTGTGTCGTTTGATAAGCTGAGCTTGTACATTTGCTGAAAATATTCCATCATATTATCGCGGTATTGCCCATAGCTAAGTAAGCTGCTATCGGCATAGTTCACAGTATTTCTTAATGCATTAATTGATTCAGGATATTGCAGCTTTTCATTGGGATGATATACTCTGAACCATTGCGCATATTTTGTATCCAGTAATTTCAAATAGTATAGAGACGCCAGCTTTGTTTGCAAGGCGATAAAATCGGCTGCAGGTTTCAGGTTGTCTGCCGTTTTATAATTTTCGATTTTGTCAATATCATTTTTCCAAAGTCTCATCACTTCCGCGGCAAAGGCTTTTGGTTTCATTTCATAACCAAAATTTTCAAGATAATAACTCGCATAGCCACCGCCGCCGGAAGGATTACCATTTTTTAAATACTCATTTTCGGCAATACGGTTACCGGATGTATTCATCTTTGTGCTCTTTCCATCTGATTTGATCTTAATAAACAAACTGTCCTTGTTTCCAAAATAAATTCTTTGTGGAGTGATATTTCCTGCTTTCAGGTAATAAATACTGAAAGGAATACTCTGATCGGTAATAAAATGAAAACGGTTATTCTCAACCGGTATCACAAGCACGGTATCCATCAGCGGTTCTGCAAACAGGTATGCAGATTGTATCTTTTCATCCGTTTCAAAAGTGCCGGCAATCACTGTGCGATCATGCGATGTAAGTTCAACCGGTTTATTGATGTAAATAAAAAATAAAGTAAATACAATTGCCGGTATAAATACATGCAATAATCGCAGCGCTGGTTTGAAAAATGCCCGCTTAAAAGTTTTTCGTTGATACCATTGATAGCCCAGCCATAATGCAATAGCCATCCAGCCAATGCTCATCCATTCATAATACATCAAAAAATTTCCGGCGTTGCTTCCTGAATCATTTACAACAGTTAATCCCGGTGCTGTATATGGCCACCATAAAAATTTTCCGAAGCCTAATAGTATGCTTCCTGCAATGGTTGATGCAATGCCAATGCTGAACGGACCAAGAAAACCACTGATAATAACTGAGAACATATATTGGATGCCAAGTACACCAAGTCCTGATATCAATAGACGAAACCCAAGCATTGAAATAAAATCAAATGGAATAGAAAACTTTGAAAAGGATGAGCCAGGTTTTGCCAGCATGATGATAGCACCACTCAATAAACTAAAAAGAATAAGTGTAAAAATGCAGAATAAAGATATCACCACCGCCATACTGAATTTACCAAGGTAAAGCGAAGGTCTTGATATAGGTTGTACTTCTATTAGTTTCCATCCACCGCCACGATGTTCCATTTGTGTTAACCGCACAACCAGCAGTGTAAGAAAAATAGGATAAAAGAATACACCAAATCCCTGGAAGCAAGCACCTGCATGTTCTTTCCACGCATTTTCTGTATTTACAGAAGTGATACCACTTTCAGATTGCAGCAGGCCGATCAGCGTAAAGATGGCAGGAATAAATGCAGACATGATCAATACAAGCCAAAACACTCCGGAGTTTTTCAGCTTCAGCCATTCTGCTTTGATGGCTTTCATATAATCACCGAAAAAATTCATATTAATTAGTTTGATGTCATTTTAATAAACCATTCTTCCAGTCCTTCATTAGTACGAACACCTTTTACCGGCACCCCCTGCATCACAAGCTCACGGGTGATGTTTGTTACGTCATCACTGTTTTCAACCGGGAAAATGAATTCATTATTCAGCGTAGTCACAGCCTGCGGATATTTTTCTGTTAGCTGGTTTTTCCATTTTGTAGTGTCATCTGTTTTTATTGTTACCTGCTTGCCATGGCCGGCACTATGTTGCAAATCAGCCATTGTTCCCTGGAACTTCATTACACCTTTATGAATGATGCCAACATGAGTGCATGTTTTTTCTACTTCATTCAATAAATGACTTGATACAAAAATTGTTTTGCCCTGTTCTTTATTCAATCGTTTTAGCATTTCCCTTATTTCAATAATGCCAGCAGGATCAAGGCCATTTGCCGGCTCATCAAGTATCAATAACGAAGGGTTGGGCAAAAGGGCCATTGCAACACCAAGCCTTTGTTTCATTCCCAACGAGTATTCTTTTACTTTTCTTTTCCTGTCATTATAAAGCCCGACAATTTTCAGTATATCATCAATCTTGTTCTCATCCATTTTCCGTAAACGGGTGATGACCCTTAAATTATCGCGGCCATTCAAATGAAGATATAGCGAAGGGGTTTCGATCAATGTACCGATGCCTTCAAAGATGCCAGGTATATTTTTCTTTAATGACTTTCCGTAAATTGAAATATTATCTTTATCATTTTCCAGCATGCCGGTGAGCAAACGTATCGTTGTTGTTTTACCGGCGCCGTTTGGCCCAAGAAATCCAAAAATGCTTCCATCAGGAACTTTCAGGCTTACTTCATTCACTACTTTTCTTCCATAACGGAACATGTAATTCAGGCCGGAAGTTTCAATAGCATAAGAGTTTGATTGGCTCATGTCCTGGTTATTAGGTGGTAAACTTAAAATAAAAAAGCGAACACAAAGTCCGCTTACTCGTTTTCTAAATAAAACTTTTAAATCGCAGTTTACTCAGCTTCCGCCACCACTTCCTTCACTTCAGGTATCATTCTCTTCATCATTCCTTCAATACCCGCTTTCAGGGTGATCATTGATGATGGACACCCGCTGCAGCTTCCCTGTAACATAAGATTTACCACACCATCATCATAACTTTTGAACTGAATGGCACCGCCATCCATTTCCACTGCAGGCTTTACATAATTTTCCAATAGTTCTTTTATGCGTTTTACCACATCATCATCATCGGCATTGATCTCGTTGCTGCTTTCTTTTTTTACCGTTACAATTTCTTCTTCATTGATCACCGCTTTTCCTTCCTCCAGGTATTCTTTCAAAAATTGGCGGATCGTCGGGATCACATCATTCCAATCAGTATCGGGAGTTTTTGTCAGTGTAACAAAGTTGCTTGCAATGAACACAGCTTTAATAAAAGGGTAGCCAAACAGCTCAGTCGCCAGCGGCGATGGCTTTGCGCTTTCCACATCAGGAAAATCAATGCTCTTGCCGGGATATAAAAGCTTATTTGCTACAAACTTCATTGTCTCCGGGTTGGGCGTCATTTCCGTATAAATGCTGATAATAGGATTTCCTGTTTTTATCATAACTCACCAATTGAAACACAAAAATAACAAGAATAAAAAATTGTGGTTTACGAAGACCGGAAAGAGATTTTTGATACCCGCTTTTGAGCCCTGGTTGAGCGACAATTGCGACGCTCCGTTCAGGGTCCGGTAATTCTATTTGGCATATTTCACGCAACGATCGCAGCGGATTGTATATTATATATTTGTGGCAAAATCTATTTAGCAGCGTCGCTGCGAGAAAACACACATGAAAAAGATCTACACCATCGGTCATTGTACCACCAGTCTTGCTTTATTCGAAGAAACCGGTCTTGATAAACTGATCGGTCCAAAATTTACCCTTCAGAATATAAAGTTTGAAAAGATAACTCCTGCACAGCTTGATGAGATGAAAAAAATGGCAGGCAGTTATGAAGCATTGTTTAGTCGCCGTGCTATTAAATACAAAGAATGGAAATTAAAAGACAAGAAGCTTACTGAAAACGATTATCGCAAATACATCCTGGATGAATATACTTTTCTCAAACGACCGGTGATCATCATGGATGATAAAATTTTTGTTGGCTGTGAAAAGAAAACGATAGAAGCCATAAAAAGGGAGCTGCAGTAAGTGCAGCCCCTCCGCTCTCATAGAGCTGTCCGGCTATTGCGTGACTAGAAACTCATTTTAGCACCGAACGTTGCATAAAATAAATTCTCACCTCTCTCGGAAAGATCGGGCCGTCCTTCAATTACAATAAGATTTTGTGGTATTACATAAGCCGGTGTGAACAGGAGTTGAAATTTTCCGGTAGCAAAAATTACCGGCACAGAAAATTCATAAGAAAGAATATTGAACTTCTGTGCCGATTCGGTAACCAATTGTTCATTGCCGGGAAAAAGCAGAAAACCACTGGTCCTTTTCAAATAGCTTTTTGTGAATTGCTGCGTACCGGCATTTATATATATAGAAGGGTCGATTACTAAAACAGAATTATCATTTACCTGGTGCCTGAAAATATGATCAACACCGGCCATAACTCCAAAATCGGTGTTATCGCTAAACTTTACATCACCGCCTCCCGTTACATTCAGCACTTTATTCAGCAAAGTGACCGTCATACCGGCTTGTGCTTTCAAAGCAGATTGAACAAGCTCAGAACTTTGCTGGTAAAAAGGCCTGGTTACATAGATATTTCCAAGCACTTTATTATTACTATTGAATTGATAACCCGCAGAAGCGATGGTTCCCGCATATTGAAATGAAACAACAGAATTATTTACAAACACCGGCGCTGCATTGATATAAAACTTTTCATTGAACCACAACTCGGCCAATGGAAAAAATCCGCTGCTTTTAAGACTATCCACTCTTCCATAATAGTTGAGACCTGTATTATAATTAACGCCGATCTTAAATTCTGTTTTTACTTTTTCACTGCTATCTGTTTGTCCATTTGTTATGCCAACTGATAATATGAAGAGCAATACGATTCCTGTATATCTCATATATGCCATGTGATACAATTAATTTTTTAATGAGATCTGTCCCGGATTTTCGGGACAGATCTTTATCGGATGAAGGATAAAGAAGGAATTCAGAATATGGATCTACTGTTTTGAAGCTTTCACTTTAGTTTCAGATTTCACTTCACCTGAAACTGAAGCATTGGCTTTAGGCTTTACAGATGTTGCTGTTTCTTTAGCTGCTTTTACATCTGATTTTACTTCAGCCTCGGTTTTTGCTTTGATCTCTTTTGTTTTATCTACTGTTGCTTCTGCTTTCTTTTCTGCAGCGGCTTCAATATTTGCTGCAGCTTTTTCTGTTGTTTCAATCGTATTTCTGCCATTTACATTCACTTCCGTATTGGCTGAAGTATTTGAATTTACACCAGCCTGGATACCTGAACGGGAAGCTGAGTTATCTGATTGTGCAGATCCGCTTGCTGAAGTTTGTGCATTTACAGCTGCTGAGGCGTTGATGTCAGCATTGTTCTTTACATCATTCTTTACTTCGTTGGTAACCTCAACTGCTTTTGATGTTTTTGCATCAACAGTAGTAACAGCTTTTGTTTTTACAGCCGCAGCAGTATTTGTAGTAGCGGATACAGCTGCTTTTGTTGATTGTGTTGCAGTAGTAATAACTGGTTTTACATTTACTGTATTTGTATTCACAGTTGCTTTAGTGGCTGCCTGCGTTGTTGAATTCAGGCCAAGATTTACTTGTGAAAATGCTACAGCCGAAAAAAGGGTTACTACTGACAGGGCGATTGTTTTTTGCATCGTCTTCATAGATGTTTGTTTTTGATTTAATAAAATTTTTCTATTAATGACTTTGCTGTTGCTACATACATTAAAAATTGTGCCAATCAGCAAAGTAGTGTACTACAAAGTTCTTTTACTTGAAAATCAATTCATTCTTACGTGGAGAGTGTTCGTTGGTGTCTTCGGATATAACAGACAGGACAAACCCATAAGGGTTTAATAGAAGGGGATAAATCTATTTTTATTTTTAAAAATTTGTGGTCGTGTTTTTTACAAAAAAACTTTTCAACAGCATTAAACCTTTTGCAACTTGTATCCATTGTGATAATGGGCCTTTAAATATTGCTGGTTCAATTTTTCATTTGTCAGTTGCTGCTTAGCCTTGTCCCATGTAATTTTTTCTTTGCTTCTGTATGCAATATTTCCCAGTTGGCAAACAGTGGCAATATGTGCACCTGTTGCTATTGGACAATTCAGATCATCCTGTTTTCCGGATCTGATTGCAGCAATAAAATTCTCCCAGTGTTTCAGCAAACCGTTATCGGTTGGTTTCTTTCTTTCCACTATTACCTTTTCTTTGCTGCCTTTTTCCGGCATTACTTCCCAGCCACCACGATCCAACTCCAATGTACCATTGTTACCAATGAATGCAATGCCATGATCTTTTCCAAACAAGCCATTATCAATTCCCATAGCATGATCCCATATCAAATTGAATTTATCAAACTCATATAAAGCTCCCATTGTATCTGGTGTTTCCTGGTACAGGTCAGGGTATGCAAAATATCCGCCTAAGGCAGAAACTGTTTTCGGAACATCAGCATTCATTCCAAACACTGCATAATCCATTAAATGAACTCCCCAGTCAGTCATTAATCCACCGGCATAATCCCAAAACCAGCGAAACTGAAAATGAAAATGACCCGTATTGAATTTTCTTTTTGGAGCAGGACCCAGCCACATATTATAATCAACACCAGGGGGCGGATCTGAATCCGGAGTTTTTGCGGCAGGTTTCATCCAACCCTGGTAACACCACACTTTTACGGTTCTGATATTTCCTAATTGACCTGTTCTAATAAAATCAACCGCATCACGAAAATGTTGCTGGCTTCGCTGCCATTGACCTGCCTGCACAATCTTATTATATCTTTTTTGTGCTGCCACCATGGCCCGGCATTCTTCAATTGAATTGCCAACCGGTTTTTCAACATACACATGCTTGCCCGCTGCTACGGCATCGATCATTATCAAGGCATGCCAATGATCAGGTGTTCCGATGATCACTGCATCAATATCTTTTTGCTCCAGTAATTTTCTATAATCGCCATATGTTTTCACTTTCGAAACATCAACATTCATTTTCGTGAGATCATTCATTCTTTTATCCAATACATTTTTATCGGCATCACATAATGCCGCCACATTTACTCCCGGTAATTTTAATGCAGCCGTCAAATTACTCCAACCCATTCCATTGATGCCGATAGCCCCGATATTCAATTGGTCATTGGGCGATACCTTATTTTTAAAAATTGAAAAGGGTTCTTTGTTAAATGAAGACAACAGTGTGCTTCCTGCAAAAAGAGTTGCAGATGTTTGTAAAAATTTCCGGCGATCACTCATAAAATTATTTTTGAAATGTATGAATTGAAGTTAGTGTTTATTTAAAATATTATCTTGTTCCTTCTAATGTTTTCAATTTCATGGTCAACATACCAGGCCATCCTGCTTAGCTGGATCGGCTTAGCAGTAATTGTATTTTTTATTTTATTAAAGATCGCTGCTCCCTACGGACGACACAGTGCTGCAGGCTGGGGGCCGATGATATCAAATAAATGGGCCTGGGTAGTAATGGAGCTGCCGGTACTTGTGGTTCTATACCTGCTGATATTTCCGGGAATAATTCTTTTTTCTTTTCCTTATGTAATAATGATCGGCTTATTCACCCTGCATTATCTCAACAGGGTCTTTGTTTTTCCTTTCAGGCTACATACGAAAGGGAAAAAGATGCCGCTGATCATATTGTTATCTGCCATTTTTTTCAATATTGTAAATGGATTTTCATTCGGGTACTATTTTACGCATTTCGCCAATTATACTAACGATTGGCTTACCGATCCACGGTTCATTGCCGGGGTAATCTTATTTTTTTCCGGCATGTTTATTAACTGGAAAGCCGATAGTATTTTGATCCATCTTCGGAAACCAGGTGAAACAAATTATAAAATTCCTCATGGGTGGTTATTTGATAAGATAAGCTGTGCCAATCTTTTTGGAGAATTGATCGAATGGCTTGGCTTCGCTGTACTTTGCTGGAATCTTCCGGCTCTTACATTTTTTATTTGGACAGCAGCTAATCTTATTCCCCGTGCTTTATC
>FKKE01001311.1_pt1 | contig 15266 bp, 16 predicted proteins | sample 1106331 | NCBI WGS metagenome assembly FKKE01 (sample SAMEA3931202, study PRJEB13176) | freshwater metagenome | biome: Drinking water system; feature: drinking water; material: freshwater | place: China | collected 2013-02-06 | reverse complement strand
CGCTGCAGCTGCCTGCGACCTCTGCCGTCCCCCTATTTGGTCTTGCTCCGGGCGACGCTTGCCGTGCCGTCGATGTCGCCACCGACGCGGTGGGCTCTTACCCCGCCGTTTCACCCTTGCCTGATCCGGAGTTCGACAGGCTCACCCCGGCCATCGGCGGTCTGTTCTCTGTGGCGCTAGTGTCGGATCGCTCCGCCTGGGTGTTACCCAGCGCCCCGGCCCGTGGAGTCCGGACTTTCCTCCCGCGAGCGAACCCGCGAGCGATCATCCGAGCCTCTCCTGCACGCAGAGTCAGTATACGAACCGCCAGGCCAGACATCAAGAGAGCACGGCAATCCCCTCGACTTTCTCCTGAGAGCAGATCAAGAACCAGCCGGAGACCGCTCGAAGAAAGGCAATCTAGTCCGACGTCTTGCCGGACACGGCGAGGGACGGGGCTTCGGGAGCGGAACCCGGCTGAGCCGTGGGGTCGCTCTCGAAAAAGAGAATGCGATGGCAGTAACTGCAAGATTGGACGGATTCGCCGCGTTTGACCTCGGCGACCAGCTGCGGCGGGAGCTGGAGGCGGCAGCCGGTACAGATGCCGCCCCGGACCGGGACGACCGCCTGATCCTTCTTGCCGCTGCTTCGGAACTTGAGGTAGCGATCCAGCAGGTCCTTGCTGATGCCCGCCATTTTCGCCTTCTGCTGGTCGCTCAGTTGCCCGAGGTCGGCCGCCAAGCGCGCCTGCAAGGTTTCCAGCTCCTGCTTCTTGGTCTGGGACGCCGCGTCGGCGTCTTTGAGGAGCGCCTCGCCTTCTTTCACCTGCGCCTGGAGCTTCTCGATGGTCTCCATGATAGACAGGACGCCATCCTCCACCTCACGCTTGCGCTTGTTGGCCATTTCGATTTCGAACAGGGCGGCCTGATACTCCTTGTTCGTCTTCAGCTCGGCGAGCCGCGCCCGGAACTTCTCGACTTGGGATTCCTGGAGTTCGAGATCGCGTTCTCGGTCACGCCGCAGTTTTTGCTGGTCTTCCAGCGATTTCTTCGCCCGCTCCAATTGAGCGGCCGCCTCGCGCGCCGGGACTTCGGCGGCTTCGATCTGGACGGGCAGCTTGCGTTGCTGTTCGGTAAGCTCGTGAATGCGAAGGTCGAGGGCTTGCAGCTCGATCAAGGGCGTGAGATCCGTATTCACTCCGGCCTCATCGGACACATGTGCACCCCAGACGGCGCCGCGGGGATGACCGATTGATGGATGTGTGTCGGTTGCATGGCTGATGCTGGTGGGCCCACCAGGACTCGAACCTGGGACCAACTGATTATGAGTCAGCCGCTCTGACCACCTGAGCTATGGGCCCTCGGGGTCTCAAGCCGCTGGACCAAGCGGTTGATTTTAGTCACCCATCAAGCCGGTGTCAATGAGCCGGAGCCGGCTACAGACTCTCCACAAAGCTGCGGAGCTTCTTGCTCCGACTTGGGTGGCGCAATTTGCGCAACGCCTTGGCTTCGATCTGCCGGATTCGCTCACGGGTGACCTCAAAATCCTGTCCCACTTCCTCCAGCGTATGGTCCGTCGCCTCGCCGATGCCGAATCGCTTGCGCAGGACTTTTTCTTCGCGCGGCGTCAGCGTTTCGAGCGCGCTGTTGATCTGGCGCTGCAGGTCATACCGGACCGCCGCATCGAGCGGCGAAATCGCCTTCTTGTCCTCGATAAAGTCGCCTAAATGGCTGTCTTCCTCCTCGCCGATCGGCGTCTCGAGGGAAATGGGCTCGCGCGCGATCTTCAGAATCTTCCGGACTTTGTCCAAGGGGAGATCCATCCGGACGGCGATCTCTTCCGGGGTCGGCTCGCGGCCGAGCTGCTGCACCAGATGCCGGGACGTCCGGATGAGCTTGTTGATCGTCTCGATCATGTGCACGGGGATCCGGATGGTACGGGCCTGATCGGCGATAGCCCTGGTGATCGCCTGACGAATCCACCAGGTGGCATAGGTGCTGAACTTGTAGCCACGCTTGTATTCGAACTTGTCCACCGCCTTCATCAGGCCGATGTTGCCTTCTTGGATCAGATCCAGGAATTGCAGCCCGCGGTTCGTATACTTTTTGGCAATGCTGACGACAAGCCGCAGATTGGCCTCCACCAGCTCGGCCTTCCCGCGCTTGACCTTCTCGTCCGCCAGATCGAGCATCTTGACGGCTTCCTTGATCTCCTCGGCCGACATGAAGGCCTCGGTCTCTTCGAGCTCTCGAATCCGGCTCTTGGCCGCCAGGTAGGTCTTCTTGATCTCGTGAAGCGTGTCCTCCGAGAGCCCCGTTTTCCGGCGGACCGCCAGGAAATCCTTTCGGCCCCGAGCCAGGCGTCGCAGCAACTCCAGCCCGGTTTCTCCGGTGGAGCCGACCCGGCGTTGGCACTGCATGATCTCGCGCTCGGCTCCGCGAATCTTGGCGGCCAACTCCCGCACGCTCTGAACCAGTCGATCTTTGAGCAAGGGATTGAGGTTGACGGCCTCGATCTTCTCGACGACCTGCTTGCGCGCATCCTTGATCTGCTTTTTGATCCGCAACAGCTTCGCGGGACTCCCGCCGGCCTTCCGGGCCGCGGCGTAGAGGTCCATCAACTGCTTGGCCGGCTTCTTGACCTTGCTGAGCGCCTCGAGCGTCTTTTCCCGCAACTCGGTATCGTCCCGTTCCGTCTCTTCCTCATCGAGTTCCTCTTCTTGTTCCTGGACAAGTACGATCTCACGGACCGTGATCTTCTCGGCTTTCAACTTCTCGCGAAGATCCTGCACGGCATCCATGACCATCGGCAGCCCAAAGACGGCCATGGCAACGTCGAATTTGCCTTCTTCGATCCGTTTGGCGATTTCGATTTCGCCTTCCCGGCTCAGCAGCGCGACGCTGCCCATTTCCTTGAGATAGAGGCGCACGGGGTCGTCCGTGCGGCTCAACACCCCGGGAGTCAGGTCGATTTCTTTCTCTCCTTCCTCCTCTTCCGCTTCGCCCTCTTCGCCTTCGACCACTTCCTCGCCTTCCGCGATCTTCTGGTTCCGCTCGGCCTCGGCCGCATCGATCACATCGATGTCCATCTCGCCGAAGGTGGCCATCAAGTTCGTGAGCTGATCGGACGACACCATCTCCGGCGGGAGCGCGTTGTTCAAATCGTCATAGGTCAAGTAGCCCTTCTCCTTGCCGCGGGAGATCAGCTTTTTCACTTGGCCTTTGAGTTCTTCGTCTTTTCTCAGTGCCATTCGCTCCACCACCCGTCTTGTGCTATTGCGGCGCCACCGCGGCGCCGGCTTTGCTGAGTCGAAGTTCATTCACGAGCGTATTGAGCCGCTCCGCCTCGTCCTGGCGACCGTCGCGTTCCGCCGCCCGAAGCTGGACCACCAGATCGCGCAACATCGACTCCCGATGTTTTCGTTTCAAAGTCTGCACACACCCCTGGAGATGTTCGAGCGGATCGTCGAAATGCCGCTCCGTGAGAGACAACTCGGTCACGACCGGCGCGCATATCGGATCCGCCACCGCTTCATCCAACCACACTCGCAACTCGAAGTGACCGCGCCGCGCCACTCCCCCCTTGGCCATTTCGACGAGTCGTCGACAGGCCTCGGAGGCAAACCACTCGGGTTGCAACTCCCGCATCACATCGGCCGTGATTCGGCCTTGTACCAGGAAATAGGCGAGATCTCGCTCTTCGACGGAACCGACCGTCTGCACGGAGGACAGGGCCGGTTGCCGCGCCGGTTTTTGCACGGGACCCGGCCGCCCTTCGGCCGCCAACTCCCGATATCGCTCGACCAGCAGTACCTGGTTGACCCCGAGCCGTTCCGCCACGGCGCGAAGACACTCCTCCTGTTCCACCCGATTCGCGGCCTTTTGGAGCGTCCGCAAAATCGCGTCGACGCCCCGCACCTTCGCCTGCATGCCGCCGCCCTCGGCCGCCCGCACACAATGGTCCACGGCGAAGGTCAGCAAGCTCGGCGCAGAGGCCTGCAGCGCGGCAAAGGCCTCGACCCCTTCCTGCCGGACAAACGTGTCGGGATCATGGCCCTTCGGCAGCGAGATCACGCGGACGTCGAGGCCGGAATTGGCGAAGAGATCGAGCGCGCGCAGCGCCGCGTTGACGCCGGCGTTGTCGGGATCGAACAGGAGAATCACCTGACCGACAAACCGGCGAATCATCTGGACATGGTCGGGCGTCAGGGCGGTGCCCAGGGTCGCCGCGACCTGCCGAATCCCGGCTTGATGCAGCGCCACGGCATCGAAGTACCCTTCCACGAGAATCAGCGATTTGGCGCGCGTGGCCGCTTCGCGAGCCCGATCCAAGGCAAACAGCGTTTTGCCTTTCGAGAAGAGCGGCGTCTCGGAGGAATTCAGATACTTCGGCGGGGTGTCGTCCATCACCCGCCCGCCGAACCCGATCACATGGCCTGAGAGATCGCAGATGGGAAACATGATCCGATTGCGAAAGCGGTCGTAACAGCCGGTTGCCTGGCCGGCCTTCCCCGCGGAGGCCTCCCGTGGCACCACGAGCCCGGCGGCCAGCAGATCATCGGCCGTCGTCCCGGCGTGGGAGAGCGCCTTCAGCAGCCCATCCCAGGCCGGCAGCGAGAAGCCGATATGAAACTGCTCGGATGTGGCCGTGGCAATGCCCCGCTCGGCCAGATAGGCGCGTGCCTGGCGACCGAGCCCCGGTTCGGTGAGATTCCGCCGGAAATGGGCGGCGGCCGATTCGTTGATCCGTCGAATCCGCTCACGGACTTCGGCGGTCTGGCGCTGCCCCGGCGTCGATGTTTCAGGAATCTCGATCCCCGCCTTGTGGGCCAGCTTCCGGACGGCTTCCGGGAACGAGAGCCCCTCAATCCGCATGACGAAATCATAGAGGCTTCCTCCGGCGTGACACCCGAAGCAGTGGAAAAATTGTCGTGCCGGGCTGACCGAGAAGGAGGGCGACTTCTCGGAATGAAACGGACAGAGTCCCTTGAGATTTTGGCCGGCTCTGGTCAGCGACACATAGGCCGACACGACCTCCACGATATCGAGGCGTTCCTTGACCCGTTCGATGATGTCTTGCGGAATAAGGCCCTGGCTCACAGAGGATCCCGTTCCCGAATCAATGGCGATGACATTGAACCGGGTCTGCGGTGACGCCGGCCTGGAAGGAACCTACCCAGTTGCAAAAATGACCGGATACTGTAACAGACGCCAGAAAATCCTGTCAACGCGGGGAGTTATCCCGGCGGCCAGTGCATGGGGCGGCCACCCAGCACATGGACATGCAGATGAAAAACAGTCTGCCCGCCGTGCGCACCGGTATTGATGACGCACCGATAGCCGGACTCGGCCACGCCCTTGTCTCGGGCGATTTGGCTGCCCACCCGCAGCAAGTGGCCTAGGAGGAAGTTGTCGTCCGGTTGTGCTTCGGCCGACGAGGCCAGATGTTTTTTAGGAATGACCAGCGTATGGATCGGGGCTTGCGGATGGATGTCGTCGAAAGCCAGGACCTGCGAATCCTCAAAGACCACTTTGGCCGGAATCTCCCGTCTGACGATTCGACAAAAAATACAATCGCTCACCGTTCCACTCCCTCCCCCCCCGAATTCGCCCCCTTCTTCTCCCGAAGCCCCGAATGGCCGTACCGGTCGGCCAGCTCCTGATAAATGTCTTCCGGCGTCACGTCATGGTAGCCAAGCACGACCAAAGTATGGAATAACAAGTCCGCCGCTTCATGGATGATTTCTTCCTTCTTGCCGTTCTTGGACGCCAGCAGCACCTCGCCGGCTTCTTCCGCCACCTTCTTGAGCATCCGGTCCGTCCCGCCGGTCAAGAGACCTGACACGTAGGAACCCGCCTGCGGCGACCGCTTTCGCGCCTGGATCGTATCGTACACCCGCTTGACGATCCCGCCCCAGGCCGCCTGGCTCTTGCCGTCGTCCGTCGTTTCGCCGTCGAGCGGCGTAAAGAAACAGGCGCGCTCGCCCGTATGGCAGGTTGGGCCGATCGGCTCCGCCTTCACCAGCAAGGTGTCACGGTCACAGTCCGCAAAGATGTCCTTTAAAACAAGCCGGTGGCCGGAGGTTTCGCCCTTTTCCCACAGCTGATTGCGTGATCGGCTCCAGAAATGCACCGAGCGCGTGACGAGCGTGCGTTCGAGCGCCTCCCGGTTCATGTAGCCGACCATCAGGACCGTGCCATCGCGCCAGTCCTGGATCACCGCCGGAATCAACCCTCGCTCATCGAACGTGAGTCGACTGAGATCCATCGTCGTCGTTATACCGTGGCCATGCGCACCGGAATGCCGCAGTCCTGGAGATAGCGCTTCGCCTGATCGATCGTATAGGCGCGATAGTGGAAAATCGACGCGGCCAGCACCGCATCCGCTTTTCCCTTGAGAAAGCCGTCGCGGAGATGTTCGAGCGTCCCGGCGCCGCCCGAGGCAATCACAGGAAGAGTGACCGACGTGCTGATGGCGGCGGTAAGGTCCAGATCATAGCCGACCTGCGTGCCGTCCTGGTCCATGCTGGTCAACAAAATCTCTCCGGCGCCAGCCTGCTCCATCCGCCGGGCCCAGGCCACGGCATCGATCCCGGTCGGTCGCCGCCCCCCGTGCGTAAACACTTCCCAGCCGCCCCCGCCGTTCGATCGCCGTTTGGCGTCGATCGCCACCACGATACATTGGCTGCCGAACCGCGCGGCGGCCTCCTTCACGAATGCCGGGCGCTCGACGGCGGCGGTATTGATGCTCACCTTATCCGATCCGGCATTGAGGAGCTGGCGAATGTCGTCGACCGTGCGGACGCCGCCCCCTACCGTCAGCGGCATGAAGACCTGCTCGGCCGTGCGGCTTACGACATCCAGGATCGTCTTCCGATTCTCATAGGACGCCGTGATATCCAAGAAACAGATTTCATCGGCCCCTTCTTCGTCATACCGCCTGGCCACTTCGACCGGATCGCCGGCATCCCGCAAATCCACGAAGGAGACGCCCTTCACGACGCGTCCATCCTTGACATCGAGGCACGGGATGATGCGCTTGGTCAACATGCTCGTTCACTTCGTGAACTCGGAGACACGAGATACGAGGCGAATGAAAGCGCGGGCATACCTCTTGCTCCTTCTTCCGCGCCTCTAGCCCCCATCCCCTGACGCGGCCGCGAGGGCCGCGCGCAAATCGAGTTTTCCGTCATACAAGGCCTTCCCGACGATGACACCGGCGACGCACGATCCGACCGCCTTGATCGCACGGATATCCTCGACGCGACTCACGCCCCCCGACGCGATGACCGGAACCGGCGAACGTGCCGCCACGTCGGCCAATCCGGCCACGTTCGGCCCTTCCAGCATCCCGTCACGAGAGATATCCGTGTAGATGATGCCGGCCAGGGCATAGCCCTTCAACTGCTCCAGCAACTCATGCGTGCTGGTGCCAGAGAGGCTGGTCCAGCCTCGGACCGCCACCTGCCCGTCGCGCGCATCGATACCGACCAGAATTTTTCCCGGAAATTCAGCACAGGCCCGATCCAATACCTCGCGCCGCTCCAGCACGGCGGTTCCCAAGACGACCCGCGCCACGCCGAGCGAGAGATACCGCTTGATGGTGTCCGTACTCCTGATCCCGCCTCCCACCTGGACCGGGAGGGACACGGCGCGCACGATCGCTTCGATCGAGGACAGATTCTTGGGATTGCCGTCGACCGCGCCGTTGAGATCGACCAGATGAAGCAAGCGGGCGCCTTGCTCGACCCACTGTCTGGCCATCGCCGGCGGGTCGTCCGAATACACGGTCTCGCGCTGCAGATCGCCCTGCCGGAGACGGACACAGCGGCCGTCTTTTAAATCGATGGCGGGAATGACCAGCACGAGCAGTTTCCCGGCGCCTACCGGGCCTCGGACCCGAGCGGAAGATTCTTGGCGATGAGTTCGGCGCCGTAGTCGGCCAGTTCATCGGCCGTGACGAAGACAAACCCCCGCTGGACGGCCCCCCAGGCATCCTCGACAAACGGCCGCTGGCGTTCGTAGTAGTTGCCGGTCCAGAGCGTCACGCCGTCAGGGCCGACCAAGCGGACTTCGAAGCCGACTTCCGCCGGAACCCCGCCGAACTTGCTGCCCCCCCGTTCCTGATAGACGTTGACACGCCCGATCAGCGCGGCATCCGCCCCCAGCCGCGAGGCGACCCGCCAGGCCTGCTTTTCTTTGGTCAACCCGCGATCCGCCCCGGTCAATGACCGGGCAACCGCCGCGCTCTCTTCCGGCCTGATCCAGCGAATTCCTTGCCGATCCTGAACCTTCGCAAAAACCAGATCCGTAACCCGGTCGCCGGCCTGCGGCGGAACGACAACGGTCGCACCCTTTTCGCGAGGCGGCCCCGACGGCGGCGTGCTGAATTGAATGTCCGACCTCCGGGCCCCTTCCGGAACCGGCACCTCCGCCAGGGCCGCCGGCAGATACTGCGGCGTCTGGAGAACCTCGAAGGGCAACACCGCCACGGTCGCCATTCGATATTGTTCCAACTCACTTGAGGCTTGATAGGTGGCCTTGGACGGAGCACACCCGACGATGGCCGCGAATAACACCATGGCTCCCAGACATGTTCTCGGCTTGTGCACGACTTTCCTCATGACCAAGCCCCGAAGTTGCGGATGATCTGCAGCCCGGCGCGCTGGCTCTTCTCCGGATGAAATTGGCACGCGAAGACATTGTCGCGACTGACGCTCGACGCGAACGTCACCCCGTAGGCCGTCCGAGTGGACACCACGCCGGCATCGTTCGGAACCACATAATACGAATGAACAAAGTACAGGTGCGTCCCGCCGGCGATGTCTGCAAGCACCGGTGAGGATTTGGTGATCTCCACCGCATTCCATCCCATGTGCGGCACTTTCAGCACACTCTGATCCGCCCCCACAGTCTGGGCGTGAGCCGGGAAACGCACGACTCGACCAGGGATCAGATCGAGTCCCTTGTGAGTCCCGAACTCTTCGCTTTCCGTAAACAGCACCTGAAGACCAAGGCAGATGCCCAAGAAGGGTTTTCCGCCGATGATCGCCCGACGAATCGGTTCGATGAGATCATAGCGTTCGAGATTCGCCATGCAGTCGGCAAAGGCGCCGACACCCGGCAGCACCACGCGATCGGCTTCCGCGACGACACGCGCGTCCCGTGTGACGACCGCCTGGTAGCCGACGGTCTCGAAGGCTTTCTGCACGCTCCGCAGATTGCCCATGCCGTAGTCGATGATGGCGATCATGTGAACCGTGAAAGGCCAAAAATGAGAAGTGAAAGAGTCGGTGTCGGTTCGAACCTCTTACCTTTCACCTGTTACTTTTCACTCATTACAATTTCCCCTTCGTCGACAACACACCGGAAATTCGGTCGTCGATCCCGGTCGCCTGATCCATGGCCTTCGCGAGGGCCTTGAAGATGGCTTCCATAATATGGTGCGAATTCCGGCCATACATGACGTTCACGTGGAGATTCATCGCCGCGTGGGTCACCAGAGCCTGAAAAAAATCTTCAAACAGCCCCAGGTCGAAGGACTTGATCCGCTTGCTGGGCAACTCCACCCGATAGACCAGATACGGACGCCCGCTCAGATCCACGGTCACCTGCGCCAGGGTTTCGTCCAGCGGGACCGAGGCGAAGCCGAACCGGCGGATACGCTCCTTGCCGCCGAGCGCCTGCTTGAGCGCCTCGCCCATCACGATCCCGATGTCTTCGATCGTGTGGTGATCGTCGATGTCCGTGTCTCCCTTGGCCTGCACCGTCAGATCGAAGAAGCCGTGCTTGGCCAAGAGGGTCAGCATGTGGTCGAGGAACGGAATGGTGGTCTGGATCTTTCCATTCCCCACACCATCCAGGACCCAGTCCACTTTGACCGAGGTTTCCGTCGTCGTCCGGTCGATCAGGCCGCGGCGCGGCGAGTCCGTCGTTTTCATGAGTATCGGCTCTCCATTGATTGGCCGTGGGCGTCCAAGCCTTCCATCTGCGACATGCGCGCCACGTAATGCTTGACCTTCGACAGCTCTTCCTTGCTGTACGAGATGATGTTGCTCTTCTTCACATAGTCGTCCAGCGACAGCGGCGAGAAAAACCGCGCCGTGCCCCCGGTCGGCAGCACATGATTGGGTCCCGCCACGTAATCGGCCACCGCCGGCGGCGTATGCCGGCCGAGAAAGAGGGCCCCCGCGTGCCGGATCCGCTCCAGATACTCGAACGGCCGGTCCACCGACAGCGCCAGATGCTCGGGCGCAATCTCATTGGCCACCTCGATGGCATCATCCAGCGACTCGACTACGAAGGCCACGGCATGGCGGGACAGCGACTTGGCCAGGATTTTGTTCCGACTGAGTTTTTTCACCCGGGCCTGCATGTCGCTCGTCACCAGCCTCGCCAAACGAGCCGAGGGCGTGACCAGGAAGACCTGAGCCTCCTCGTCATGTTCGGCCTCGCACAGAAGATCCGCGGCGACATGCGACGGATTGGCCGATTCGTCGGCCAGGACGAGCAACTCGCTGGGCCCTGCGATCATATCGATGTCCACCTCGCCGTAGATCATCCGCTTGGCAGCGGCCACATACATGTTGCCGGGCCCGATGATCTTGTCGACGCGTGCGATCGTCTTGGTCCCATAGGCCATCGCGCCGATCGCCTGGACGCCGCCGATCTGATAGATCTCGTTGACCCCGGCAATGTCCGCGGCCACCAACAGGTACGGGCTGATGCCGTCCTTTGACGGCGGCGTACAGAGAATCACCCGCGGCACTCCGGCCACCTTCGCCGGAATCGCCGTCATCAAGATGGTCGAGGGATAGACCGCCTTCCCGCCCGGCACGTAGAGACCGACCGCATCGAGCGGCTGAATCATCTGACCGAGCGTCGCGCCGTCGTCTTGATACATCCAGGTGCGCGTGCGCTGACGCTCATGAAAGGCGGTGATCCGTTGCGCGGCATAACGCAGCGCGTCGCCTTCATCCTTGCGAATCTTGTAATAGGCTTCCTTGACTTGGTCGGCCCCGACGCGAAATTGCGCCGGTTTCAGCGATACGCGATCGAACTTCTTGGTGTAGCGGGTGACCGCTGTGTCGCCCCCGCGCTGCACCGCTTTCAGGATGGTCTTGACGCTGTTTTCGACCTTCGCACTTTGCGGCTGGGACCGCGCGGCCGCCCGCTTGAGCACGTTCTTAAACGCGCGATCCGTGCTGGCTATCACCTTCATGCCCGTCTCCTCGTCGCCCGCTCGGTTATCCGGCTTTCCGGGCACGTACCGCCCCGTTCATGCGTCGGCAACCGGCATCCAATGAGCCGATGAGTTGCGAAATGACCTCGTGATTCAACTTGAGACTGGCCCGATTGACGATCAGTCGCGCCGTCGAATGCGCGATCACCTCGATCTCGACCAAGTGATGCGCCCTCAGCGTCTTCCCGCTCGACACCAGATCGACGATACGGTCCGCCAAGCCAACGATCGGGGCCAGCTCGATCGACCCGTAGAGCTTGATGATCTCGACCGGCACGCCCCGCTGGTTGAAGTACCGCTCGGTAATGTTCGGATACTTGGTCGCGACACGTATCTTCTGCGACAGGCGGTCTCGCGATTCCTGATCCTCGAAGGCGGCCACCGAGATGCGGCACTCGCCGAATCCAAGATCGAGCGGCTCATAGACATCCCGGTCCTGCTCTAAGAGGACGTCCTTCCCGACGATGCCGACGTCCGCCGCGCCATATTCCACATAGGTCGGCACGTCGGTGGGGCGCACGATCAAGAAGGTCATGCGCTGATCCGTCGTCGTGAAGACCAGGCGACGGCTGTCTTTGGACAGACCGGGCGGGTCATAGCCGGCGAACTTGAGCAGCGCGAGGGTCTCCTCCAGGAGTTTCCCCTTCGATAAGGCCACGGTGATCATGATGGCGCGGCTGCCTCCCGCTTCGCAGAGCCTTTGACGCGGACGATCTGCGCGCCCAAGCCCGAGAGCTTTTCTTCAATCCGTTCGTAGCCCCGATCCAGGTGGTACACGCGTGAAATTTCCGTCTCCCCTTCCGCCGCGAGACCGGCCACGATCAACCCGGCACTCGCTCGGAGATCGGACGCCATCACCGGGGCCCCGGTCAGCGCCGCCACTCCGGTGACCACGGCATGGTTCCCATCCACCTGAATATCGGCCCCCATGCGGCGGAGCTCCGGGACATGGATGTACCGGCTCTCGAAGACGGTCTCTGTGATCACGCTGGTGCCTTCCGCGGTACAGAGCACCGCCATCATCTGGGCCTGCAGGTCGGTCGGAAATCCCGGATAGGCAAAGGTCTTCACGTCGACCGGCCGCGGACGGCGCCGCGCCTTAATCCGAATGCTTTCCTTCTCTTCCACGATCTCCGAGCCGGTTTCCCTGAGTTTCGTCATGACCCCGTCGAGATGTTTCGGCATACAACCACGTACCCAGACTTCGCCGCCCGTGATGGCCGCGGCCATCAGAAAAGTCCCCGCCTCGATCCGGTCGGGAATGACTTCGTGATCCGCGCCCTCGAGGCGAGACACCCCTTGAATCGTGATGACGTCGGTCCCCGCCCCTTCGATTCGCGCGCCGCGTTTGACCAAGAAGGCCGCCAGATTACCGATCTCCGGCTCCTTGGCCGCATTCTCAATAGTCGTCACCCCGTCGGCCAGACAGGCCGCCATCATCAAATTCTCCGTTCCCGTCACGGTCGGCACATCCAAATAAATGCGGGCGCCGGTCAATCGCTTCGCCGTCGCCTTGATATAGCCGTGCTCGATCTTGACCTCGGCGCCCAACTTAGCCAGCCCGGCTAGATGCAAATTGACCGGTCTGGTCCCGATGGCGCAGCCCCCCGGCAGCGAGACCTTGGCTTCGCCGCATCGAGCGACCAAGGGCCCCAGGACGAGCACCGATGCGCGCATGGTCCGCACCAACTCGTAGGGCGCATCGGCTGACCGAATGTGATCCGCACAGACGACATACCGTTCGCCCTCCGCCTGCACCGAAACTCCCAACATGCCCAAGAGTTTCCCCATCGTCATGACATCGACGACCCGGGGCATATTGGAAAGGACGCATTGTCCTCCGCCGAGCAGGGTTGATGCAAGGATAGGCAGAGCCGCGTTCTTAGCCCCGCTGACCCGGACCTCTCCCTCTAATCGACGGCCTCCGGTGATCTTGATCGAATCCATAGGTATTCTTTACCGCGGAGTCCGGGCCCCTAGCATCCGATCGATTCCCTGATCGTCCTTTCGAACCACGATCTCCCGGTACCTGCCTGAAGCTTGGATGCAAGCCCTCAAGGCTGGATGCTGGTTCTGCCCGATTTCGAATAAGAGCCAGCCGTCAGGAACCAGCCACCGAGACGCCAGGTCCACAAGTCGCCGATGCACACGGAGACCATCTGGACCGCCATCCAAGGCCAGCTTTGGCTCGTACTCTGCGACATCGGGAGGCAGAGAGGCCCATTCCGACTCGGCGATGTAGGGCGGATTCGAGAGGATGACGTCCACCCGTCCGACGAGTGACTGCGTTTTCAACGGATCGAGCAGGTCCCCATGAAACGCGGTGACCCGGTCTTCGACGCCATGCCGCCGGATATTGTGTCGCGCCACGTCCAACGCCGCTGCCGAAAGATCGATCGCCCACACTCGACTGGTCGGCAGCGCCTTCGCCACAGACACGGCCAGACAACCGGACCCCGTGCCGACATCAACCACGTTGACCGACGCCCGGCCCTGGCAGAGCCGAACCGTCTCCTCAACCAGCAACTCCGTCTCCGGACGGGGGATCAGCACGCCGGGCCTCACCTCGAATGTGTGCCCACAAAAGTCTTGCGTGCCCAGCAGATACTGAAGCGGCTCATGCAGAGCGCGCCGAGCGAAGAGAGCCCTGGCTCGGATTGCCATCTCCCCACTGACCATGTGATCGACACCCGTGAGGACCTCGATACGCGGAATCCCTAGGCTCTCCAGCAACCATAGGGTTTCCTGGGCTGCATTGGTCACACCGGCTGCGCGCAGTCGCCCTTCGCCCTCGCGACGCAGATCGGCGATCGGCATACCGGTCCCCGGCTTATTTTCAGGCAGAAGCGTCGCCGGCAAACTCATCCCACCTCCGCCACGGCGGCCTGCGTGCTCGCCGCCCGTAATCCTTCGATGATCTCGTCGAGAGCTCCCTCAAGCACTTGATCGAGCTTGTGCAGCGTCAGGCCGATTCGATGGTCCGTGACGCGGTTTTGCGGAAAGTTGTAGGTCCGCACCTTTTCGCTCCGATCCCCCGTCCCGACTTGAGAGCGCCGGGTTTGGGCGATTTCCGCTTCTTGTTTCTCCCGTTCCGCTTCCATAATCCGGGCGCGAAGCGTCCGCATGGCCTTCGTGCGATTCTTCAACTGCGACCGCTCGTCCTGGCAACTCACCACCACCCCTGTGGGGATGTGTGTGATCCGAACGGCCGAATAGGTGGTGTTGACGCTCTGACCGCCGGCGCCCGATGAGCAAAAGGTGTCGATCCGGAGGTCTTTCGGGTCGATGTGCACGTCCACTTCGTCCACCTCCGGCATCACCGCGACGGTGACCGTGGAGGTATGAATGCGCCCGCTGGCCTCCGTCGCGGGTACACGTTGGACGCGATGCACCCCGCTCTCATGCTTGAACGTGCCGTAGGCGCCCTTGCCGTCGATAAACAACACCAGATTCTTGACGCCGCCGATCCCCGTTTCATCGGCCTCGACCGTTTCCACCCGCAGCCGCTTTCGTTCCGCATAGCGGAGATACATGCGCATCAGATCGCTCGCGAACAGTGCCGCCTCTTCCCCGCCCGCGCCCGCGCGGATCTCCAAAAAGGTGCTCTTCTCGTCGCGGGGATCCTTGGGAACCAACAACACGAGCGCCCGCTGTTCCAACTCGCGCCGGCGCGCCTCCAGTTCCTTGATCTCCTCGACCGCCAGCGACCGCAACTCGCTGTCGGCCGAACCGTCCCGTTGCACCTGCTCCGCTTCTTGGAGCTGCCGAAGCAGGTCCTGGTAGACGTCGAAGAGCTCGGCCGCCTCCTGAAGGTCCGCCCGTTCCTTGTTGAGCTTGCGGATCAGATCTGGCTGGGCCAAGACGGACGGATCCGTGAGCTGGTCATTGAGGTCCCGAAAGCGATTCGCCGCGGCCCCCCATTTGGCGACCAACACGGAGTCCTTGCTCTCCGCTGGTTTTGCGTCCGCCATGGCCTCCCATGCCTAGATAAAAAAAACAAGGGACCCTGCCCCAAGCCGAAGCAGGGTCCCTTGCAATGTTCCGAC
>FKKE01002225.1_pt4 | contig 15284 bp, 14 predicted proteins | sample 1106331 | NCBI WGS metagenome assembly FKKE01 (sample SAMEA3931202, study PRJEB13176) | freshwater metagenome | biome: Drinking water system; feature: drinking water; material: freshwater | place: China | collected 2013-02-06 | reverse complement strand
CTCGTCGACGACCGCAGAGAGCTGCGTGGTGAGTACGCCTTCCTTCGCCTGCGATGCGGCGATCTCGGCCTGCAGCGCCGCGATCCGCGCGTCGATCGCGGCCTTCTCGCTCTCCGGGGTCTGGGCGGACGCCGTGGCCACCAGGACGAGACCGAGCGCGAGCACCACGAGCAAGCGTCGTGCCATTTGCCTATTTTCGCGCATTTGCAGGTCGAACCTCCCCCGTATCGTTCGCGAGCGCCTGGATCGCAGCCGCCGCGTCGCGCCGCAACGACCCGACCTGTGAACNNNNTCGGAGACGGTCCCGGTGCGATGCTCGAACTCGAGCTCCTTCAGCGCTCCCAGCGCGCGATCGCGCTCTTCCAGCAGCTCCAGCCGACGCCGCTCGTCGTCATCGAGCTCGTCGAGGACGTCGGACTCGGGCTCCGGCTCGCGAAGGAACGGAAGCGCGACCACGACGACACACGCGACGGCCAGCGTCGCAGCGAGCAGGAGGCCCAGCGTCAAGGCGCGACGGGGAGACCGGCTTGCGAAGCTCGCGTGACGAGGCGCCGCTGCTCACGTCGGTCGGGCCAGAGCGTGATGACCGAGCCGAGGAGAAAGACGAGGCCCGCGAGCCAGATGAGGTTGACGAGCGGCTTCACGAAGACGCGGAAGTAGACGCTCCCGTTCGGATCGATCTGCTCGGCGATGACGAACAGATCCTCCGCGGTGAGCTTGTCGCTCCGGATCCCGACCTCGTTCGAGACCTGGCCTTCGACCGTATACGCGTTCTTGCCGGCCTCGACCGTTCCGAGGTCGCGGTCGCCGCGGCGGACGTCGAGCGTCGCCCGGATCCGGGTCGCGTTCGCTGCAGCCCTCTCGTCGAGCGAGCGGTACGTGAGCGTGTACGCGCCGATCTGCATCGACTCGCCGCGTTCGAGCCGCGCTTCCGCGACGGAATCGAACGAGCTCGATCCCGCGACGCCGATGGCGAGGAGGACGATCGACGCGTGGACGACGTATCCGCCGTACCGGCGGCGGTTTCGAGAGATCAGAGAGCCGAATGCCGAGAGCCACGACGGCGCGCCGAGCGCCTTGCGCGCTCGAGTGCCCCGTGCGAACTCCATCACGATGGTGGCCAGCACGAACGCCGAGAACGTGTACGCGACGAGCCCTGGGATAGAGCTTCCGGCCCCCAGGAGGACGAGCGCGACGCCGGTCCCGAGCGCGACGAGCGTCGGCCAGCGGAAGCTCGTCGCGAGGCTTCTGAACGACGCTCGCCGCCAGGCGACGAGAGGGCCGATCCCCATCAGCAGGAGCAGCGGCAGCCCGAATGCGCGGAGGAAGAAGTCGTAGTACGAGCGCCCGAGCACCAAGGATTCGCCGCGAACCGCTTCGGAGAGCAGCGGGTAGACGACGCCCCAGAGGACCGCGAGCGTGAGCGCGAGGAGGAGGAGGTTGTTGTAGAGGAAGGCCGCCTCGCGCGAGATCGGCGACTCGAGCTTCGTCGGTGAGCGAAGCAGCGGTAGCCGCCAGAGGACGAGCGCGAGCGACACGACGACGATCACGACGATGAACGCGAGGAACCACGGCCCGATCGAGCTCTGCGTAAAGGAGTGGATCGAGTTGAGGATCCCCGACCGCGTCAAGAACGTCCCGAAGATCGAGAGCGTGAACGCGAGGATGACGAGGAGCACGTTCCACACTCGGAGCATCCCGCGCTTCTCCTGGATCATCACCGAGTGCAAGAAGGCCGTCGCCACGAGCCATGGCATGAGGGCCGCGTTCTCGACGGGGTCCCACGCGAAGTAGCCTCCCCACCCGATCTCCTCGTAGGCCCACTTCGAGCCGACGAGCTGACCGATCCCCAGTGCCATCCAGGCGAACAACGTCCATCGTCGCGTCGCGACGAGCCAGCGCTCGTCGAGCTTGCCCGAGGCCAGCGCACCGATCGCGAAGGCGAACGGCACCGTCATCCCGACGTAGCCGAGGTACAGCAGGACCGGGTGGGCCCACATGTACGGGTTCTGGAGACTCGGCGTCATGCCGGCGCCGTCCGGCGGCGCAGCCTGCGTCACGAATGGGCTGGCGACCACGACGAGGATGAAGGCGAAGAAGGTCGCCACCGCGGCGAACACCGGGACGACCCAGGCCGTCAGGTCCTTCGCCCATCGTCGGTTCAGGCTGACCGCCACGGCGGCGTACGCCATGAGGACGAGGAGCCACAGCAGCAAGGACCCCTCCTGGCCGCCCCAGAACGCGGAGATCTTGTACGCGGTGGGCAGCGTCTCGCTCGTCGTGCGGGCGACGTACGTGAAGGAAAAGTCGCTCCGGACGAGCGCCGACAAGAGAACGGCGGACGCGACGAGCGTCGTGAAGAACGACGCGACCAGCGCGTTCTGCGCCGACTGCGCGAGGCGACGGCGACCCAGGTGCGCCGCTGCGAGGCCGGCGACGAGCGCGTAGACGCTCAGGCCGAGGGTGACGACGAGCGCGGCGCGACCCAGCTCAGCCATGCGACCGCGTCAGGCCGGGCCGGCCGACTTCGGCGCGTACTTCGACGGGCACTTCGTGATCATCGAGCCAGGCTTCGTCACGAACGTTCCCTGCCGAAGCCGGCCGTCGACGACGATCTGCCGCCCGACCTTGAAGAGGTCTGGCACGGAGCCCGTGTACAGCACCGCCACGGTGGTCTTGCTGTCGCCGCTCATGTCCTTGAGCTTGAAGCGGAGGCCGCCGTCGTATGCGTCACCCCGTACGGGCCCGACCACGATGCCCGCGAGCCGCACGGCCCCCGTGCGCCCGGCGAGCTCGCTCGGAGCGAGTGAGGGGTTGCCGCCGCCGGCGATCGACGTGTACAGGAGAAAGACGGCAAGCACGGCTGCCACCGAGAGCGCGATGACGAGACGCGCCGGGCTCGACTTCCGGGCCATGGCGGAAGTCTAGCCCCGTAGCAGCACGAGCCCGTGAACAGCCGCTTACGCGGCGCGTTCTGCGGGGTCGCGCTCCACGAAGCGCCGGTCGGGCATCCGGTAGCCGTGGTCGATGCACAGCGAGCCGGGCGACTCCTCGGTGAGCGCGTCGCAGTACCCCTTCCCGTACGCGGCCCTGATGAACGCGGCGACGATCTCGAGACTCCAGTCCGAGACGTCGACGGCCTCACGCCACAGGTCGGCGAGGCGAAGGTCGATGTCGAGCTCGAGGAGCTCGATACGGGTCGGGTCATTGGCCATGCATCGAGCGTACGGACCCCGTCGGACGGAAGCTCGGGGCGCTGTCTACTGCTCGTCGGCGCGCACCGTGAACGGCACCCGCCAGTCGTCGCGCGTGTCGTTGTCGATGGTGAGCCGCCACTCGTAGCGCCCGGGCGCGAGCGGGAGTGGCGTCGAGTTCACGGCGACGGGGAAGTCGAGCGGCGTGCCGGGCTTCAGCCCCGGTGGCCGTCCGACCTCGAACTCGCCTCCGAAAGCCACGACCTGGTCCGAGTCGTCGTCCTCGTCGAAGCTGACCGGAGCCCCGTCGGCGTCGAGGAGCTCCACCGAGAACGAGTGCAGCGTGTTCGACTGGTCCCACGGCACCTGGATCAGCAGCCCGATCCCGAACGCGGCGGGCTCCGGGCCGGTCTGTGACCAGCCGCCGCCCACGATCGTGAGCTTGCCGTCGGAGACGACGGCGTAGTCCGCGAGCAGCATGGTCGCTTTCACGCACGGAAGGCAATCACATCGGTACTACGATCGTGAAGTGGCATCGCACATCCGCGTCGGCCCGGCACGCATGCCGTCACGCGAGTCGCCCGAGCAGGCGCTCGCGATCCTTCTCGAGCGCGGCTACACGGCGTGCGAGATCGACTTCGAGAGCGGGTTCTGGATGGACTACCCGTTCGCCGAGCGGTTCGGCGAGCTCGCCCGCGAGAGGGGCGTCGCGCTGTCCGTGCACGCGCCGCTGTTCGGGTTCATGGGCCACCTCGAGGCGGGCGGGCGGAAGTTCACGTCGGCGGTCGGCGCGCTCGACCGCAGCGCGGGAATCGTCGCTGCGAGCGGCGCGGAGCTGGTGGTGTTCCACCCCGGCTTCCTCCTCGGCCGCAGCCGCGAGGACGCGATCGACGCCGTCGTCGAGCAACTCGGGATGCTCCGCGAACGGCTCGAGGGAAAGAATCGCGCCGTTCCTTTCGGCATCGAGGTCATGGGGCGCGTGCGCGATCTCGGATCGGTCGACGACGTCGTCGAGATCTCCCGTCGGGTCGACTGGGTGCGCCCCGTTCTCGACTTCGCACACATGCACGCGACGAGTGACGGCGCGTTCGTCGAGTCGACGCCGTTCCGGGACGCCCTCGCCCTCGTCGACGGCGTTCTCGAGCCCTCGGCGCCGTTTCACATCCACTTCTCCGACATCGCCTTTGCGAACCGCAACGAGACGAAACACCTGCCCTACGGTGAGGGCACGTTGCGAGTCGATCCTCTCCTCGAGGCTCTTGCCGCCTTCGACCGCCCCGCGACCGTGATCTCCGAGTCGCCGGACGAGGAGTCGAGTCAGGCGATCCGCTCGGTCCTGCTGGGCTCCAAGGGCAGCAGCTCGGCGATCCGAGCCTCGCAGGCCGCGGCATCGTCGTCGCGCTCGCGCGCCCGGTAGAACGCGAGCAGATCCTCCAGGAGCTCGAGCTCGAGGAGCGCGAACCCGTCACCCGTGCCGTCCAGCGCGTCCTGATAGAGCGCCTCGGCCTCGTCGTCGCGGCGCTGCGCCGCTCGTACCGCTGCGAGCGTGGTATTGACGGTGACCTCGAAGTGCGGGTCCAGGCGAGGGCTCGCCTGCACCGCGAGCGCCAGCTGCTCGGCCTCGTCCACCTTGCCCTGGGATGCGAGCACCTGCGCGAGCGACGCCTGCACGTCCGGGAGGATCCCGCGATCGCCCCGCGTGCTCGTGATCCGGAGGGCCTCGCGATGCAGCTTCTCCGCACGCTTGTAGTCCTTGCGTTTCGAGGCGACCGCTCCCAGGCGCATGAGCGCTGCGGCGATCGTCGGCTCGATCCCCAGCTCCGCTGCGGACTGCCGCACCTCCTCGTAGACCGTCTCGGCGGCATCGAGCTCGCCCTTCACCGCGAGGAACCAGCCATAGGTGAGCGAAGCGCCGGCACGGGCGCGAATGCTGCCGCTCTCGCCCGCGAGCTCGAGCGCCCGCGTGAGCAGGAGCTCGGCCTCGTCGAGCTCGAGCCGGATGATGTGCGTCTGCGCGAGGATCTGGGCGGCGATCGTCTGCAGGTCCTTGCGGCCAGCGTCCATCGCGATCGCATAGGCGCGCTCCATGTACAGCACGACCTCGTCCATCTTCCCGTGCCACCCGCCGACGATCGCGCGTGTCGTGAGCGCGTCGAAGCGCGCCACTGGATCGTCTTGCTTCGCGAGGATCTCGAGCGCTCCGTCGACGAGCTCCTGCGCGCCGTCGGGGTTGCCGTCGCGCTTGAGCACGGCCTCGCCGAGCGCCGTGAGCGCGAGCGCCTCGATCACCGGCTCCTCGAGCTCGATCGCTTGCTCGCGCACCTTCTCCATCTCGACCTGAACTGCCGCGAAGTCCTGCAGTCGCCAGGCCGCGCGCGCCGCGACGTAGCGCGCGCCGAGCGTCGGGCGCAGCTCGAGCGCCCGCAGCCCGAGGGTCCGTGCGTTGGTGTACGCCTCACGGGCGATCGCCCGCTTCGCCGCCTTGACGAGAGCGGCCGCCGTCTCGTGGGCAAGCTCCTGGGGCGGCGCCCCCTCGAGCTCGGTGAGGTACTCGACGGCCTGGTCGAGATGGTACGCGCGGATCTCCACGAGCTCCTCACCCGTCCGCTCCGCGAGCCACTCGGCGAAGCGTGCGTGGTACTGGGCGCGCGCAAGCTTTGCGAGGCCCGTGTACGCGACCTCGCGGATCAGCGCGTGCTTGAAGCGATACGCAGTCTCACCCGAGATCGACGAGCGCGGCTCGCGCAGGAGGAACTCGCGCTGGAGGAGATCGTCGAGCAGCGCTTCGTGCCCGCTCACGTCGGGAGCCAGATGCTCGAGCGCACCACGCCAGAAGACCCGGCCGACGACCGACGCTCGCTGCAGAAGCGTCTTCGCTGAGGGGTCGAGGTGATCGATGCGAGCGGCGATGAGGGCCTGGAGCGTGTCCGGGACACGATCCTGCGAGCCGTTCCCGGCGCCACTCTCGAGCAGCATCCGGATCGTCTCCTCGACGAAGAGCGGATTGCCCTCGGCGCGGTCGATCGCGTCCTGCGGCAATGCCATCGGCGGCTCCCCTGCCGCGCCGGCGAGCTGGCTCAACAGCTGGGCGACGAGCTCTGCGCTCTCCTCTTCCGAGAGCGGCTCCAGCTCGATGGACGTCGAGCGAACCCGGCCGCCGCCCCAACCCGAACGCGCGTCGAGCAGCTCGGGGCGCGCGAGGCAGAGGATGAGAACAGGCGCGCGCACCCAGTCCGCGACGTGCTCGATGAGGTCGAGGAGCGGCGCCTCGGCCCAGTGGATGTCCTCGAACAGGAGGATGAGCGGCTGCACCTCGGCGATGCCCTGCATGACCTCACGCGCGGCCCAGGCGATCTCCTGCGGGCTGCGCTCGCCCTCGAGCGCTTCCATCAGGCCGGCTGCGAGGCCCAGGACGTCGGCGACGGCGTCCTCGGCGCAGCACTCGCGCAGCTTCTCGAACGCCTCCTCGAGCGGGTCGTCGTCGGAGATCCCCGCCGCAGCTTTCACCATCTCGCCGAGCGGCCAGTAGGTGACGCCTTCGCCGTACGGCAGCGCGCGCCCGATGAGCACGCTCGCTCGCTCGACACCGTCGAGGAACTCGCGCGCGAGCCGGCTCTTCCCGACGCCGGCCTCACCGTAGATCGTGAAGAGGTGCGCACGGCTGTCGCGCAGGCTGCGGTTGAAGGTGTTCTCGAGGAGGTCGAGCTCCGCGTCGCGGCCGACGAGCGGCGCGCGTCGGTCGAGCGGGCGCCCAGGCCCGACGCGCAGGTCGACGACGCGCCACGCCCGCAGCGGGCCTTGGATCCCCTTGAGCTCGAGCGGTCCCGCGTCCTCGGCGACGAGCGCCCCGGCCGCCAGACGGTACGCCGTCGGGCCGACGAGGATCTCCCCGGGGCGCGCAGCCTCCTGCAGTCGGGCCGCGAGATTGACCGCCTCGCCCGTCGCGAAAGTGGACTCGGACGCGTCGACCACCACCTCGCCGGCCTCGATGCCGATTCGCGCCTGGAGCTGGAGCTCGTCGACGGCCTCGCGCATCGCGAGCGCGGCGGCGATCGCCCGCTGCGCGTCGTCTTCGTGCGCCTGCGGCACGCCGAACGCAGCCATCACGGCGTCGCCGGCGAACTTCTCGACGATGCCTCCGTGCTGCTCGACGCAGCTCGAGACCGTCTCGAAGAAGCGCGTCACACGGCGGCGGACGACCTCCGGATCGACGCCGGTGACCATGCGCGTCGAGTCGACGATGTCGACGAACAGCACGGATGCGAGCTTGCGCTCCATACGTGAAGTGTAGAAACGCCGACGGAGGCGGCTTCCATCCCGGTGATCCTCGGGCGCGCATAGCATCCTGGCGTGCTCGATCCGTCCGTGTTCAAGGCCTACGACGTCCGGGGCGTCTATCCCACCGAGCTCGACGAAGAGGGCGCGTATCGCGTCGCAAGGGGGTACGCGGAGCACTTCGAGCCACGAGCAGTCGCCGTCGGCCACGACATGCGGCTCTCGTCACCGACCGTCACCCAAGCCGTCCGCGATGGCGTCGCGGATGCGGGTGCCGACGTCGCCGACCTCGGACTCGTCGGGACCGAGATGCTGTACCACGCGGTCGGCGAGCTCGGGCTGGATGGCGGAATCTGCGTCACCGCATCGCACAACCCGCGCGAGTACACCGGGATGAAGATCGTCCGCCGCGGCGCACTTCCCGTCGGCGGCGACTCCGGGCTTGCGGAGGTCCGCGCGCGCGCAGAAGCGGGCTTCGACGAGCCGGCGAGCCGTGGAGACGTGCGCGCCGAGGACGTCTGGCCGAGCTTCGTCGCGAAGGTGTTGTCCTTCGTCGACACGTCGTCGATTCGCCCGTTGCGCGTGGTCGTGGATGCCGCGAACGGCATGGCCGGGGCCATGCTCCCGCCCGTCCTCGAACGACTTCCCCAGCTCGACGTCGTCCGCTGCTACTTCGAGCCGGACGGGAGCTTCCCGAACCACGAGCCCAACCCGCTCCTTCCCGAGAACCGCGAGTTCATCGTCGCGAAGGTGGCGGAGGAAGGCGCGGACCTCGGCGTGGCCTACGACGGCGACGCCGACCGCTGCTTCTTCGTCGACGACGCCGGCGAGTTCGTTCCCGGCGACTTCGTGACCGCGTTGCTCGCCGAAGCCGTCCTCGCGCGACACCCCGGCGAGAAGGTGATCTACGACGTGCGCGCGAGCTGGGCCGTGCCGGAGACGATCGCGCGCGCCGGCGGGACGCCGCTTGCGAGCCGCGTCGGCCACGCCTTCATCAAGCAGCGCATGCGGGCCGAGGATGCCGTCTTCGCGGGCGAGGTCTCGGCGCACTACTACTTCCGCGAGTTCTCACAGGCGGATACGGGCGTCGTCCCGTTCCTCGTCATGCTGGAGCTGCTCTCCCAGAGCGGCGCGAAGCTCTCCGAGCTGCTCGAGCCGTATCGGTCGAGGTTCTTCCTGACCGGCGAGATCAACACGCCGGTTGCCGACGTGCCACTCAAGCTGCAGGAGCTCAAGGAGCGATACACGTCGGCCGGTGGCCGCGCGTCGCACGTCGACGGCCTCTCGATCGAGTTCGACGACTGGCACTTCAACGTACGGCCGTCGAACACCGAACCGCTGCTGCGCCTGAATCTCGAGGCCCTCTCGGAGGCGACCATGGTCGAGCGCCGCGACGAGATCCTCTCGATGATCCGCGCATAGATGAGCGATCTGTCCGAGCTCGGCCGCGTCACCGACCGGAGGCCGCCGTTCAAGTACTCGGCGCTCGCGCGGGTCTGGTTCTCCGACACGGACGCGCAGGGTGTCGTGTACTACGGCCGCTACCTTCCGTACTTCGACCACGCGCGGACCGAGTACCACCGCCACCTCGGTGGGCTCTCGGTGCCGGGCTGCGAGTTCGTCATGCGTGCGTCGGCGGTCGAGTACCACGCCCCGGCCCGATTCGACGACCTGATCGAGGCATTCGTCCGCGTGCGCCGTATCGGGCGATCGAGCATGACGTACGAGTGCGCGGCGTACCGACTGCCCGACGACACGCTCATGGTCACGGCAGAGCAGACGCTGGTCCTCATCGAGCGCGCGTCACGTCGTCCCACGGCGGTGCCGGACGAGCTGCGCGCCTCCGTCCGAGCGTTCGAAGGCCAGGACCTCGAGACGTGAGCCGAGCTGCGGCAGAGGAGCTCGCCCGTATCCTCGACGAGACCGACGAGGTCGACGACGCGCTCCGCAGCGTCGTCGCGCTCCTGTCCTCGCACGACGGCGTCGCCTGGGCCGGCGTGGCGTTCCTCGAGGATGGTGAGCTCGTGCTCGGGCCGTCGGCCGGCACACCTGACGACACGCGACGCACTCGTGTGCCCATCCTCTTCCACGGCGACCGCGTGGGCGAGCTGCTCGTGGACGGCGACTCCGACGCAGCGCTCCTGGGGCTCGTTGCGGAGCGGATCGCTCCGCTCGTCTTGCTCGGCTGGGATACGGGAGGCGTGGCCTGGGAGCCCTGATCCGCTCGATCGAGGCACGCGTCACTCGTTCGGGTGGGGTACCTCATACGAGGGATTGCATCCCTCGGGAGGGTCATTACAAGGAGGTCTGGGGAGAGGGGAAGGGAGCCGCGCGCTCGTCCCAGCGACGGGCGCGCGGCATAACAACTCGACCCCCACCGGTCGGGCTGCCGCCGCTCTCCCCATGCTTTTCGCAGATCGGGAATCTGCCGAGCAGACCACGCCTTTTCGCAGATCAGGAATCTGCCGAGCAGATTCCTGATCGCGGGAGTCAAAGACGTTCGCTGCGACCTGCGAACCGGGGTGCACGACTCCCAACGGTCAGCAGAAAAGCGTCGGAGCCAGGCGAATCGATCGCCTGGCTCCGCAGGTCGTGCCTAGGCGGAAGGCCCGCCGAATGCCGGTGGCGCTCGCGGCGAACCGGAGCCCGGCCAGAAGCGGTGCCGGCCGGCGGACGGACCCCGCAAGTCGCCGTTGACGAGGGCCTGCATTCGTTCCGCGAGCCCGGCCTTCAGCCGGTCGGCCTGCTCGTCTGTGAGCTTGCCCTCGTCGACGGCGTCGTCGATGCGCTTCGTCTGAGCGGCGACGAGCTCGTTCACGAGCCCGGCTGCGGTCTTCCCCTCCTTCTTCGCGATCTCGGCGAGCGTCTGGTCGCCGAGCGCCTCTCGCAGCTCCGCTTCGGTCATGCCGAGGTACGAGGCAGCAGCTTCGAGAATGCCGGAGCGGCCGAAGGGGCCGCCGCGATCGGGACCACCGAAGCCGTGCCCGCGCCCAGGCCCCATACCGAACAGGAGCGGATAGTCGCTCGACTGGAGGCGCTCCTTCAGCCGGGCGCCCTGCTCCTCGGTGAGCCGCCCCTGGTCGACAGCCTCGTCGATCCGGTTCTCGAGCGCCTGCTTCAGCGCATCCGAGAGGGCCGACGGCTCGACACCGAGCTGCGCGGCGGCGTCGTCGATGACGGCCTTGCTCTCCTCGCCCGGCGACAGCATCCGAGAGGCTGCGATCGCGCCCGCCGCACCGAGGCCGGCGACGACGAGAACGGCGGCGCCCGCGCCGGACGCAACGACGAGCTTTCTCCGAGCAGTCATGACTCCGATCTCACCACGCGTGAGTAAGAAACCCTTGAGAGCACCCTAAGAAGATGCCGGCACCGCGTGGGGTGCGCCGAGCGTCAGCACCATGCGCGTACCACCGCCATCTGCCCGCTCGGCGACGACGTCCCCTCCGTGCGACTCCGCCACCTGCCTGACGATCGCGAGGCCGAGGCCGGAGCCCGGCAGGCCACGCGCCGCTCTTGCCCGATAGAACCGGTCGAAGACGTACGGCAGATCCTCCTCGGCGATTCCGGGGCCGTGGTCGCGGACGACGAGCTGCCCGTCGCGCACCTCGACCTCGACGGCCGCACCCGCTGGGCTCCACTTCGCGGCGTTGTCGAGCAGGTTCCCCACGGCCCGCTCGATCGTCGCGGGGACGCCCTGCACCGTGGCGGGCTCGAGCTCGACGTCGTACGCGACCTCGGGACGGTTGCGGCGCGCGCGCTCGACAGCATCGGCGACGAGGAGATCGAGGCGCACGGCCTCGGGCTCGACCACCTGCTGCTCAGCGCGCGCGAGCTCGATGAGCTCGGCGATGAGCGTCGTCATCTCCTCGAGCTGCTCGACGACGTCGGACAGCAGCCGTCGGCGGTCCTCAGGCGCGAGCGTACGATCGCCGGCGAGCACCTCGATATTCGTCCGAACGCTCGTGAGCGGCGTGCGGAGCTCGTGCGACGCGTCGGCCACGAGCTGGCGCTGGGCGCGCGTCGACTCCTCCAGTGCTTCCATCATCGTGTTGAAGCCCGCAGCCAACCGGCTCAGCTCGTCCTGGCCCTTGACGTCGATGCGCTCCGACAGGTCCTGCGTCTCGCTCACGTGCTCGACGGTCTCGGTGAGCCGCTTGACCGGCGTGAGCGCTGCTCGCGCCACAACGAGGCCGAGGCCGGCCGCGATCACCACGCCGCCCGCGGCGATCAGGAGCAGGAACAGCCCGATGCGCCCGAGCGAGTCGTCGACCTCGGTCAGCGGTCTCGCGACCTGCACGGCTGCGTCGGGGCCGTACGCGAAGGTGAAGACGCGGATGTGCTCGCCGTCGACGTCGACGTCTCTCCAGAACGCGGCGCCTCGCTGACCCGCGACGTCGAGCACGTCGTCGTCGACGGGAAGCTTCACCCGCTGCCGCGGCGGCACGAGGACGCTTCCGTCGGTTCGCACGAGCTGCACGTACCCGCGAGCCTCGCCGAACTCCGGGCGAACGGCCAGGTAGGTCTTCCCGCCCTGGCTCGGCAGGATGCCCAGCGGCTGCACGGAGATCTCCGCCGCCCTCGCCTCGAGCGCCTCGTCCACCGGGACGCGCAGCTGCTCGCGCGCGACCAGATAGAGCAGGATCGACGCCGCAACGACGGTGAGCGCCACGGCCGCGGCCGCCGAGATCGCGATGCGCGCGCGGAACGTCATTGCTCGCGGAGCGCGTACCCGACGCCTCGGACCGTATGGATGAGGCGCGGCGCTCCGCGCTCCTCGGTCTTGCGGCGGAGGTACCCGATGTACACGTCGAGCGAGTTCGACGTCGGCCCGAAGTCGTAGCCCCACACGCGCTCGAAGATGATCGAGCGCGTCAGCACCTGCCGCGGGTTGCGCAGGAACAGCTCGAGCAACGCGAACTCGGTCCGGGTCAGGTCGATGAGGGAACCGCCCCGACGCACCTCGCGCGTGCCGGGATCGAGCTCGAGATCCGCGAAGCGGAGCGCGTCGTCGTCGGCTCCGACACGGCGCAAGAGCGCGCGGAGGCGTGCGAGCAGCTCGGCGAGCGCGAACGGCTTGGGCAGGTAGTCGTCGGCGCCGGCGTCGAGGCCGGCGACGCGGCTGTCGACCTCGGCGCGGGCCGTGAGCATCAGGACGGGCAGGTGGTTCCCCTCGGCCCGAAGCCGCCGGCACACCTCGAGGCCGTCGATCCCCGGCATGAGCACGTCGAGGATCATGGCGTCCGCGGTCGACGCGTCGAGGCGGGCGAGCGCTTCCTCGCCGTCCACCGCGAGGTCGACCTGGTACCCCTCGAGCTCGAGCGCGCGCTGCAGCGACTCGCGGACGGCGCGCTCGTCGTCGACGACGAGGATCTTCATGGCCCGCATTGTGAGCGTCCGCATCGCCGCCCAGCGGTCGTCTTAGCGACTTCTTAGCCGCTCCTTATCGCTCGTTCAGCCGGCGCTGCCCCCCTTGCGCCAGACTGATGACGAAGCGCATGTCAACTCGAGCCCGCACACCCCTCCTCGTCGGAGGCCTCCTCGCCGCCCTCGTGCTCGGGATCGGCCTCGGCGCCGCCACCTTCGCGGCGCTGGACGACGGCTCGAGCACGGTCGTGCGGCAGGTGACGGTCGAAGGATCGGAGCCGGTCGCGTCCGGGGCGCTCTCGGCCGGCCAGATCTACGATCGCGCAGCTGCCTCCGTTGTCGAGATCTCCGCAGGCAGCGGATCGGGTCGTGCGCAGGGCTCCGGGTTCGTCTTCGACGAGCAGGGCCGCATCGTCACGAACCAGCACGTCGTCGCCGGCGCTTCGAGCATCTCCGTCCGCTTCTCGAACGGCGTCGAGCGCGCCGCGACGCTCGTCGGCGCGGACGCCTCGACCGACCTCGCCGTGCTCGCCGTCGACGCGTCGCCGTCGCTCCTCCGGCCGCTTCGGCTGGCCGACTCGAGCGCGGTCGACATCGGCGACGCGGTGTTCGCCCTAGGTAGCCCGTTCGGCCTCGAAGGCACCTTCACAGGCGGGATCGTCAGCGCGCTGAATCGCGAGATGACAGCCCCGAACAACTACGTCATCACGGACACGATCCAGACCGACGCTGCGATCAATCGCGGCAACTCGGGCGGGCCGCTTCTGGACGATCGCGCACGCGTCATCGGGGTCAACGCTCAGATCGAGAGCGAGTCGGGCGGCTCCGACGGCGTCGGCTTCGCGATCCCCTCGAACACGGCGCGGACCATCGTGCGCCAGCTGATCGAGACGGGCGAGGTGCAGCACGCCTTCCTCGGTGTCCGCATGACGCCCGTGCCCGGCGGCGTCGCCGTCACCGAGGTGGTCGCAGACGGCCCCGCAGAGAAGGCGGGGCTCGAGCCGTCGACGGGCACCGAGATCGTCGACGGACAGGAAGTGCCCACCGGCGGCGACGTGATCGTCGAGTTCGCCGGGCAGGACGTTACGTCCGCGACTGCGCTGCAGAGCGCAGTGGATGCGAAGCAGCCCGGCGACAATGTGACCATCACCGTCCTTCGCGACGGGTCGCGCCGAAGCATCCAGGTCACGCTCGGCGTCCGTCCGTAGCGGCTGTCTACTCAGACGAGATTGGGATCCCCCGCGCCTGCGACTCACTGTCGATGCGATCGCGTACACGTTTGATCATCCGCCAGTCACGGCCGAAAGCCTGCTGGATCGAACGCACCAACCACCAGACGAACACGGCGTAGCACCCGAGCAGCGCCGCGCCGTTGGCGAGACGAGCTCGCAGCGTCGGCCTGTACCACGTCGTGGTCTCGGCCAGCTTCGTTCCGTCGACCCCAGGCGGCCGCAGCTAGCTCGGCGTGACGCGGTAGGCGTCGAAGACGGCCTCGAGGTTCCGCAGGGCGGTCAGGAGCGAGCGCAGCTCCTTCACGTCGCCCACCTCGGCCGTGTACCAGTTGCGCGCCATCCCGTCCTCGACCGTGCCGCCGTACGAGACGATGTTGGCGCCGTGCTCGGCGAACGTGCGCGCGACGTCCTCGAGCAGCCGCGAGCGGTCCCAGGCGTCGACGGCGATCTGGACGAGGAAGCCTGACGATGCGCCCCCCTCCCACTCGACGTCGGTGAAGCGCTCGGGATTGCGCTGCAGGGCGCGGACGTTCGGGCAGTCGTCGCGGTGCACGGTGATTCCGCGGCCCATCGAGATGTAGCCGACGATCTCGTCTCCCGGGACCGGCGTGCAGCACTTCGCAAGCCGGACGAGGACGTCCTCGACCCCGACGACGTGGATCCCGACGCGCTCGCTCGAGACCGCCTTCCTCGCGCGTGACGGCTTCGTCGGGACGACCGGCTCGGAGGCGACCTCTTCCGTCTTCAGCCGCTGGATGACCTTGTTGACGATCTGCGTCGGCGAGAGCTTCCCCGCGCCGAGGGCGACGTAGAAGTCCTCGGCCTTCTTGAAGCCCGTCTCGCGGATCACCTGCGCGAGGACGCTCGAGCCTTGGAGCTTGCGATACGGCAGCTTCTGCGCCTTCAGCGCCTGGTCGAGCGCCTCGCGACCCTTTGCCTCGGTCTCACCACGCGTCTCACGCTGGTACCACTGGCGGATCTTGTTGCGCGCGCGCGACGAGGTGACGAGCGCGAGCCAGTCGCGCGACGGTCCGCGTCCGGACTTCGACGTCAGGATCTCGACGAAGTCGCCGCTGCGCAGCCGGTAGTGCAGCGGCACGATCCGGCCGTTCACCTTGGCACCGACGGTGCGGTGCCCGACGTCCGTGTGCACCGCGTACGCGAAGTCGATCGGCGTCGCGCCGGAGGGGAGCACCTTCACCTCGCCCTTCGGCGTGAA
>FKKE01000803.1_pt1 | contig 15306 bp, 14 predicted proteins | sample 1106331 | NCBI WGS metagenome assembly FKKE01 (sample SAMEA3931202, study PRJEB13176) | freshwater metagenome | biome: Drinking water system; feature: drinking water; material: freshwater | place: China | collected 2013-02-06 | reverse complement strand
TCGGTTTCAGCCTCGACCTGGGAACACATCAACAACAAGACGAAGAACGACCACCCACACGATGTCGGTAACGGCAGCTTCACGAGTATCACCAATTTCCGTTCAAAGAGTTTTGACTGCCGGAGTTTGTGTCTCCTGGATCTGGCGAGCGCCTCAGACAACCGTTTGAACGCACATAGCTTCTGCGCCAATGTTCGATTGTCTTTCAGATTTTGTCCACCAGAGGGGCCGAACAGGGAACTATGTTCGGTGCAATGACTCCTCTGTTTACTTGCAATAGATAAATCTGGTGTAGGGACTTTGGTTCGCACTCTATATGGTGAGCAAACAGATCTCTGTCATGTATAAGACAAGACATACGAGTTTCTGGTACTCGACGATGGAAATGTTTCCCCTGAAATTAAGCTTCGTGTTGATTTCAGAGGAACAAACACGGTTTTGAGAATGACTGACGTGCAGCGGTGGGTGGGTGAGCAGCAACCCTCTTCCACCTGGGGTCGGACGTGCAGTTCATTGAATGGCTATGGTTGCCGAAGCCCGATGAGGGTTCGCTGCTTCTCGGGCAAAGTCTTAAGTTGCGGATGTCAGGAGGCCTCATTCATTTTGCAAGGCTTCTCATGTAGTGAACGAGTTGCCACACTTCTTCATCTGACAAATCCGGGAAGGCCATCATCCCTGTACCTGATGAGCCGTACTTTGTAATCCAGAACAGCTGCCCATCGGAGATGCCACGCATCATCGCGCTGCAGGTAAAGTCGCGTGCTGGTGGCATCATTCCCCCACTTACTGGTCCTTTCCCCTCTCCCCGCTTGCCGTGGCACAGGGCGCAGGCCATCGGCTTCGCGTCGCGAAGATACAGTCCTTTTCCTGCCTGAAGGACGTCGCTGGAGGCAGGAAGCGGATTCGCCTTCGCGAAGATGTCTTCCGGAGCTGTGGCGGTTTTCCTCAGCTGGACGCAGGAACTGTGTTGCCCTCCCTCGGAATCAGTCGCTATGGCCTGCTGAGTGAATGGCATTATCCAGAAGATTAAGGCCATTGTTGCTGCCACGTTCCGTTGTGCCCTCACTGAATTCATCGCACACTCCTTCTGTTAAAGAAGCTTTTTCAGGCATCCTGTTGAGTCCGTACACTTCCAGCTTGTATCCGCCATCATGGTGATTGTTGACCTCCGTGACGGAATCCGTAGAACCTTCCACTTGTCTTCATCCAGGTCTGCTGCGTGATTAGAATCGGTGAGAAATGGAATCCGCAGAAAATGTTCTCGTTGACATCGATCCATGTGTAGATGCAGTAGGCCCACCCTGGTGTAACTAACGCAGAATCTCGCGCATAGGTATTTCCAACATTTTCGCCACTCCTTCGCCATACGCCCGATCAGCCTGCACACAATGTTGAATGTGCCGAATTTGAATCTCATGAGGAGCGTCGCCGATGGAGCGGGCCGTATTGTCAAACAAAGATTGCTGCTGCGCAGGGGACATCAACCGAAACAACTTGCCAGGCTGCGAGAAATAATCGGTGTCTTCACGGTGATCCCAATGATCTGCAGCGCCTGTCAGGTTTAGCGGAGGCTCGCGATATTCTGGCTGTTCTCTCCATTCACCGGAACTGTTGGGATTATACGATAGGCGACTCCCATAGTTTCCGTCGACGCGCATGCTTCCATCGCGATGATAGCTGTGGACGGGGCAGCGTGGCGCATTGACTGGAATCAAATGATGATTCACGCCAAGCCGATACCGCTGCGCATCACCATACGCAAAGAGACGTCCTTGCAAAACCTTATCGGGAGAAAACCCAATTCCAGGCACGACATTGGCCGGATTAAATGCCGCTTGTTCGACTTCGGCAAAAAAATTCTCCGGATTGCGGTTGAGCTCCAGAATTCCAACGTCCAACAAGGGATAATCCTTATGCGACCACACCTTGGTAAGATCAAATGGATTGTATGGGACCGTCAGGGCATCTGCCTCGGGCATGATCTGCACCTTTAGTCGCCACTTGGGGAAGGCTCCTCCCTCGATGCTCTCGTACAGGTCTCGTTGGTGACTCTCCCGATCTCTTCCAACGAGAGCTCCTGCCTCCGCATCCGTCAGATTTTTGATGCCTTGTTGAGTGACGAAATGGAACTTCACCCAGAATCGGACATTCTCTCCGTTGATCAGGCTGAAGGTATGGCTACCAAATCCATGCATATGACGGTAGCTTGCAGGAATGCCTCGCTCGCTCATAACGATTGTCACTTGGTGCAACGCCTCGGGGAGAGATGCCCAAAAATCCCAGTTATTCTTCGCACTGCGCATGTTCGTCCGAGGATCTCGCTTGACCGCATGATTGAGGTCCGGAAACTTGAGAGGATCACGGATAAAAAACACAGGAGTATTGTTCCCGACCAAATCCCAGTTTCCTTCTTCCGTATAGAATTTGACCGCAAACCCACGAATATCCCGCTCAGCATCGGCCGCACCCCGTTCTCCGGCCACCGTCGTGAATCTTGCAAACAACTCGGTCTTCTTGCCTATTTGAGAGAACAGCCTTGCGCGTGTGTATTTTGTGATGTCATGCGTCACAGTAAACGTCCCGTACGCCCCAGATCCCTTTGCATGCATGCGGCGTTCAGGGATAACCTCTCGATTAAAGTGAGCCAATTTCTCCAAGAACCAGACATCTTGAAGCAACTGTGGTCCTCGCGGGCCGGCAGTAAGAACGTTCTGATTGTCAACCACTGGGCATCCTGCCGTAGTGGTGAGTTTGGGGGGTTCCTCAGACATTTAGGGCCCTCCTTATGTGTGTTGTGTGTATGGTACGAGTATGGGTGAGAAATCTGTCCATCTCGTTACGATCGAGACGACAGCTTCCAAAGAGATCTTGGGAAGTGGCACGAATATCCGTGAGGGTTTCGTTCAAGATAGTCTTGATGCTCGGTTCCGCCAGCCAAGATGGGCCCGCGGGTCTCACCTCTGTGACCACCTTGCTAGGCCAGAGACCTGACGCATTGACTTCGGCAATCATGTGTTCTGCTACTTGACGTTGAACCTCTGAAGTATAATAAATCCCTGATCGATACGATGTGCCCACATCGTTGCCCTGGCGATTCAACGTGGTGGGGTCGTGGATTTGAGTAAACACCTCAAGTAGACTGCGGAAAGTCAGCTTGCCAGGGTCAAACACAATTTCAATCGCTTCCGCATGAGTACCATGCTTGCGGTAGGTCGCGTTCGGCACATCGCCGCCGCTATAGCCCACCCGAGTCGAGGACACCCCTGGCAGCTTTCGAATAAGATCTTGCATGCCCCAGAATCACCCGCTGGCCAGAATGACAGTTTCCGTCTGACTCATATGGCGCTCCTTATCATTCAAGTAGTGCCTTTACGTACCACAGAACGTCTGATAACAGGCCGTCACTTCAGGAGGGGCGGGGGCGACATAGACGTGGAGCTCCGGATCCTCATCAAACGGTCGAGTCACGGCTTTCAACAGCCGATCAAATGGTGCCAGATCAGCATGGTCCGTAGCAGCAGTGAGCGCTTCCTCAACGCGGTGATTTCGTGGAATGTATAGTGGATTTGTGTGCCGCATAGCCGCAGCCTGTGCTTCCGCTCCGAGGCACTCACGATCAAGACGCATGCGCCACCGCTTCAGCCATATCGAGAGGACTGAAGGCTCATGAAACATGGCCTGAAGCGGACGGACGTTCCCCTCCACTGCGTCGGCGAGGTATCGCCAGGCGAGCATGTAATCGGCGCCTTGTGTGTGGAGCAATGTCAACCATTCCTCGGCGAGCGCGTCGTCCCCTTGCTCGCTCGTGGAAAGGCCGAGCTTCTTCCGAAGGCCTGTAAGCCAATAGTCGTGGTAGCGAACCGGAAAAGCTTCCAGGACCTCGATGAGCGGGTCGACGACAGGTTTGCCGGAAACAGTGTTCATCAACGGAGCAATGGCTTCGGCAAGACGTGTTAAATTCCACCGTATGATGTGCGGCTGGTTGTGGTAGGCATACCGCCCCTGTGTATCGATCGAACTAAACACCGCATGCGGATCGTATGCCTCCATAAACGCACAGGGTCCGTAATCGATGGTCTCGCCGGAGATCGTCGTGTTGTCTGTATTCATCACGCCGTGGATGAAACCGACCAACATCCAGCGAGCGACAAGACTCGCCTGTCGGTCAGCCACGGCCCGGAACCATTCCTGATACCGATGAGGATGGTCGATGAGCTGAGGATCGTGCCGTCGGATCGCATAGTCCACGAGTCGTTGTACCTGGTGTGGTTCCTCACGCGCCGCGAAGAATTCAAAGGTGCCGATTCGCAGATGACTGGCTGCGACGCGCGTCAATACGGCCCCCGGCAGTGGCCGTTCACGAAAAACTGGTTCGCCTGTCCAGACTGCCGCGAGTGCGCGAGTGGTCGGAATACCCATTGCATGCATGAACTCTCCGATGAGGTATTCCCGGAGTACCGGGCCCACCGTCGCTTTCCCATCTCCACCGCGAGAAAAGGGGGTCGGCCCCGATCCTTTTAAGGCCAGATCTGTACGACGGCCGTCTTCCCCCAAGACCTCACCCAGGAGCAAGGCCCTACCATCGCCGAGTTGTGGAGCGAAGTGCCCAAACTGATGGCCTGCGTAGGCTTGGGCAATCGGTGTTGCACCAGGTGGTATTTCATTTCCGGAAAATATTGCGCTGCCCACTGAGTCGCTCAAGACCTCCGCCGGCAGATTCAACTGAAGGCCTAAATTCGCATTCAATCGCAGAAGTCTTGGGGAAGGGACTTTGACAGGCTGCCAGGGAACGTACGTACCTTCGAGTTCCCTGGCGTAGGTGTTGTCGAATCGAATGCGAGTAGTCATGAGGAAAATGGATGAGACATCACCATCCGTCAGCCATCCTCTTGAGGGTCGCTACACAGGCATGTGTCTTGAGCTATTGTTTTTGCAAAATAGGGTAGCCCAGCGTATAGATCCATTTGTCTGCATCTGCCGCATTTGCAGGAGCCAGTTCCCGTGCAGGAATGTGGCAGGGAATACATTCGACCTTGTAGTTCTTCGTGACGGAGTGCCCCATGTCGCCCTTATTAAAGAGACCCCAGGCCCACCCATCTCCCCATACCATGGAATCTTTATACCGTCCCTTTGCGTCGCGCACGAGTACAAACCAACCTTTGAGAGTGGTGGCATGACCGACTGCGGGCCCTGTACTCATCGCCATCGTTTCGGCGTTTAAGAGTTCCTTCACCAGCACTGCGCCATCCGGGAACTGCCCCATCTTCTTATAATGGGCAATCGTTGAGGGCTGCGTATACACCGTGTGGTACTCGTGAAGGCCAGGCCCATTTTTTTCCAGTTTCTCATCGGTGTTGGCATGAGCCCATGTACCGAGCGTGGGCCATTCTGTGTAGTTGTCTGGCACGCGCAAAGCTCCCGTGGCGGCGTCGACGTTCGGTGCAAACGGTTTTTCTTGTTCTGCATTGGATAATCCAGCCAGCCCAATAGCCCCGCATGCAAGAAAAAGAACCCAGAAAAATATTCGATTCATGATTTCCACCTTTCATCAATAAAGACTGTCAGCGCCACTCCGAACATACGAAGTGGCTGGATCCCATCGTAATTCTATACTTTGCTCTTTCGGTCTTCCGTCATCTAGACGACAAACCTTGTAGGTTTTCGACGTGAATGAAATCAGGCGTCACAATGCGATTGAGGGCGGCAAGATCTCGCACGCACACGTAGGCCCGCGTGTAGGAGAGAAGGCCTTGGTCACGTAAAGTTTTCATGACCGCACTCACATTGGGACGGGAGGCCCCGACAAGCTCAGAAAGCTCCTCATGGGTCATCCGAACGTCCACCACATAGCCAAGGCCATGATTGCAGGGCCGTCCCTCGAAGCACATCAGATCCACAAGTGCCATCGCAACCCGTCTTTGTAACGGCGAAATCAGCTGCCATTGCAGTCGGCGATCAAGAAAATGCAACTGGAGACCATAGGTTTCCAGAAGCCCCAGCCGCAGATTCACATCGGTTTTGGAGACCCTTTCAATACTCACCCGATGAAGTTCTAACACAATGGCCACTCCATTTGCTACTGCCGCTTCAGCATTCTGGAAGGTCGTAAGACCAAAAGGAAGATCCCCCCAAATAGCCCCGGCTCCTAATAACGATCGGGTGAAGTATCGACCACTGGCGTCCGTAGACACCACGCGGACATATCCTGCCTCGATGACATACGTTTTCCCGGGCATGAAGGACTCATACACCAACATTTTATCCTTCAACGTACGTCGTCTGATCGGATGGACTTTCTGGAGAGCAGCGAGAAATTTTGTCGATAGCGAGTCCGGGATCCTCATGGTGCAGGTCTCCACTCATTGTGCCTTGCAAGAACAATGGATTACGTAGTCAGGCACTGGTGATTCATGATCGCAATCTATCAATTGGATAACATAAGACCAACTCCTCATCCCATATTCTCTTCCCCTGGCCTGCGTTCTGAATTTACATAGCGCGGCCAGTCAGCTCTCTGTCACGCTCAACATCCCCCCGGGGAGCATATTCTCAAACACCAAGATGATGTTCATCCATTTAACTCATCTTCATCGGAAGTATCTGTCACCTAGAAGACAGACAACCATGGTCCCTGGCTAGTACCTTTCATCATGACCTCGAGTTCAGCCAATCAAGTGACAGCGTGCGATCTTCACGTATGAGTGAAACGACTGACGCGTGGTTCGCGTGGTTTCGATGGAACAGCGGACTTCTCCTGATGCAAATATTCTTACAACGGCCGATATGATTGAACGACAATGTGTAAACAGGTGGGCACTGAAGGCGTATGGCTATGGCTCTGGACTCATTCTCAGCATGGTTCTCCTGGCCTTAGCTCTGCCGCCCAAGGCTGCTGCCCAGGAAGCCGTACTCGACATTCTCCCGCTCCGGCCCTTTAACTTCGATGTGTCCTTCAATCACCGAACGTTTGCGCCAACGCGCCGGGTCCTCATGCTTCAAGCAGGGTTCACCACTCTTCAGTACGGACCGCTGGAAGCGAGAACCATCTACCAGTACTACAGTCACCACACCCCGGCGTTCACCACGGATCAACATGCGCTGTACCTTAACCCCCGGTGGAATAATTTCATCGACGTCTTGGATTTTCCCAAAGCCTGGCCGATCAATCGAGTCATCCGACATGTGCTCTTCGGACCGCTGGAGGATCGGGCGGTGCCGTACGTTGGAACCATGCTGGGCGGGACCCTTCCTGGACGCGGGGAACATTCCCCCGGGTATCTCTACGGTGGGCAGATCGGGGTACGATTCCCGGTGACCCATGGGCTATCGGTCGACATGGGACTTCAATACACACGGTTTGAGATCGACTTTCGTGGCACGTCTGATCTGTCTGAACAATGGCTATTCACGATCGGATTCCGACTTTAAACGTTATGCGACTGGTTCGTTCCATGAGACAAACCATCGATGCACGTAAAAGACTTGCACACTTCAATCTCAGCATCCTGTTGCTGTTTGGAGTGGCCTTCTTGCAGGGGTGCGGATTGGTTTATGACGCGCTCACCATGGTCCATCCGTTGACTCGCGATGAGCTGTCATCCATCTGCGCTCGCGGACGATTGCGCGTCGGCATCGCCGTGGAACCGTTTCGCCCGTTCGTCTTTCCCGCGGTCTACACCGACGAAGGGATTCGAGTCGCGGGTCTGGATATCGAGCTAACTCGCGAGATTGCAAATGCGCTGACCTCCTACTGCGGGGGACCAGCCCCGATCGTGCCGACCTTGCACGTGACACGATTTCCCGACCTGTTCATCAAAATGAACGAAGGGCAGCTCGATCTGTTTGTCTCGGCCGTGACCGAGGTCGTTCCTGGGACACGACCGACTGGCTTGTGGTTTTCGGCTCCCTATTTCCGTGGCGACGGAATCGCCGCCATCATCCAACAACCAAAAGTAGCAGAGCGTGTGCGCACACAGTTTGAAACACAGAAGGGGAAGTGGGATACACTCGCAGCCATTCAGGAAGGCTTAACTGGCTTGACCGTGGCGGTTCAGAAGGCACGCTCCGCTCACCTTTATGCGCACGCCAATCTACAGCACATTCGCTTGGTCCTTTGCGATTCGATTCCGGCGGCCATCGAAACCAAAGAACCGACGATCGATGTCATCCTGTCTGAACGATCAATTCTTGAGTATGTGACGAAACGAGTCTGGGACAATTGGCACCTCCTGACACGCATCGACGGTGCTCCCGTGATGCTGACCCACGCGGATCTGTCGATCGTGACGAGCGATGAGCATCGGCGCTTACAATGGTTTCTCAACAACTTGCTCTTTCGTTTAGAAGAATCAGGACGGTTGCACCAGATGCGTACACGTTGGATCGAGGCCGAATACGCGCCCACTCGGCGAGCCACCGCCGAAGGCTTACCACTTGAAGTCACACAGGTGCCCGACCATTATGAGCAGGGCCAGTGTCGGTTGGCAGAGGAGCACTGAAACTCCCGAGGTAGTCATGATCGTCCGGTCAAAAATCCTACGATTGTTTGGTGTGGTCCTGCCGCTCCTTTGTCCCCAGATCGGCTGGACGCAGAACTTGCCCAAGGACATGGAGCAGACCGCACAGCTCCTGACCGCGTTCCTCAATGCAGGACGTCTCGTTGTTGACCGGCATCAATCCGTGATCAACGATCCAGGGAAGGGCGACAAGGGATTCACGCCGGAGGTGTTTGAACAATTGGTGTGTGACGAGTTTTTCCAACAGACCCGCATTGACGTACGACATCCGTCCTCGTCGCTCCCGTCTCTTGCCAGAGAGCTCTTAGCTGCATTGCTCGTGGCGGGCAAAGAGGTGGTCGGGGATGCCCAGTTCGTGATCAATCAACGTGGGATCGGCTATAAGAATTTTATCCCGGCTACATTCGGCAGCCAGGCTGCACGGAAGTTTTCCACTCGATCACACGTGACGATCAAACAAACCACCCTGAACCCGAGGAATCTGAAGAATACGCCAGATGCCTACGAAGAGACGGTCTTGAAGCGGTTGGTAAACCAACCGGCGTCGACCACCCCGATTGTCGAGTGGGTCGAGGGTGGACGGTTACTCAGAACCATGATGCCGATCTATTATTCGGAGGATTGTCTCACGTGCCACGGATCCCCCAAGGGGATCCTCGACATGTCCGGTTATCCGCGAGAAGGCGCGCAGACAGGAGAACTCGCTGGCGCCATCAGCGTTCAGATTCCCACGGACCACCGGTAACAGACAGCCCTTACAGACTGAATTCGTTCCGCTTCCTTGGAGAGAATATTTGAGTTCATAGTGCTGTCTAGTGGTGTGAACCTATGCGACAGTGGGCCGTGCAGGCAAGCACTCTCAACACACGGAAGCGGGCCTACGGCCGTCAAGCGCGCGACGCGGTCTGAGTTGATTTGTAAATGGTCGCATAACGTGCCACGCCCATCCTAGGCGTTTGAGATGGTCTTGCAAGCATAGAAATAGACCCCTTTATACTTGGGGCTCCGCCACAGCCGTTCGACAAAGGCGTTGTTTCGCCAACGCCCGACCACATCCATACAGATCTGAATTCCGTGGTCTTTGAGAAATCCGGTAGATTTCTGACTGGTGGACTGACAGCCAGTATGGCCTTTCAGAGATCCTCAACGCCGATCCTGGGTGGCGACCTCCCGCACCGCCTCGAGACAGAAGTCCGTCATCAGTGTATTGGAGAGCCGTCAGGTCAATACCTGACGACTCACCCAGTCCAGAATGACACGCAGATACCATGTGTCTTATTGTTTAAGAGGCCCATGGTAGATACTTTGTAATAGTTCGTGGTTCCAATCTCCTTCGACCATAACATGGCCAGCCGCACCATACTCGACAGCTTCAATTAGATTATGGTTCAGATACACATACAAACCAGGTTGCTTGAACGTATATAACGCTGCACCTGCCGCGCCCCCTCGTACAAACCATGTCTGCACATCTTTCAGCGGAGGAGATGCAAATGAACCTGTTTCCCATACATAGTCACCGTGTCCGCCAATGAGATGAGGTCGGGTATCCCGATTGCCTTGCATGTGAATAAACAGCACCCGTTCGCCAACCTTGGCCGTCATCGCGTTTTTTCCCGTTAAGGCACCGACGCGACCATTAAAGACGATATGAGATGGAGTCAAGCTATGCATTGAGGCAGCCCAATCGTTCAAATCCTCTCCCGAAAACGTATACTGTTTAAACTTTCCCGTTGCATCACGCGGTACATAAAAATCGTTTTCCCCCACGTAATAGGCCCGATCGTAGGTTAACGGTTTGCCCTTTTCATCGGTTAGCCCTTGGCGTGGCATAACTAAGATGACCCCTGTCATACCATGCGTGACATGGTACGGGGTCATGATCCCCTCTGGAGCACAGTGATACAAGAAAGTCCCTGACTTAGTCGCTTTGAAACGAATGGTGGCCTGGTTCCCTGGCGTAACTGTCGTAAGCGCCGCACCGCCCAATTTTCCGGTTACGGCGTGAAGATCGATGTTGTGCTCCATGAGGTTAGTCGAGGGATTCTTGATCGTCAGTTCAACATAATCTCCTTCGTGGACAACAATAGCCGGAGCAGGGATTGAACCATTGTAGGTGAGTGCCCGTATCTTCGTGCCGTCATCATCTAGGACCCATTCTTTTTCCTGCACTGTCAGCTCAACGATAACCACTTTGGGTTCAGCGGCCGTTGCCTGATCGTGCTGTGGCAGCATTGGCGGAGCGACAAGATTCAGTTTCACTCGCTCGAGTTTAGCAACCAATGCCTCCACCTCTTTGGATACCACCGAATCCGCCGTGGCCATCATACTCAAATCATGCCCGGCTGTATCCATATTGGAACTCTGATGCGTAACGGTGGCAAGGTACGCGACCACATCACGACGAGCCTGAAGATCTTCAATGTGGATTGGCATTTTGCTATGTGTCTTTGGATCGCTCAAAAACAACCGCACAAAATCCGATGGGCCGTGCAACCACTGCGCAATTAAATCGTTGGTCCACACTAGCCCCTTTTTGTTGGCATTCTGGAGCGCAAAGCTATAATCGTATCCGGGATAGGAGCCGGCTTTTCTGCCGACCACCCCATTTAAAACAGGGCCAAATGCATTTTGAGCAGTTTCACCAATTTGATGACATGCAAGACATTGTTTAAACAATGTCTTGCCACGCTCTGGATCACCTGGAAGATCACCTGCTGCCATAACAGAACTCCAACAGGCCAACACACCAATCATTCCCACGAATACAGAATAGAGCTTTAGATGTATCATCCTAACCATCCTTTCAATGTTTCTCCCTATCAAAACCCAACCAATTTCAATCCTCAAGAAAACACACCGAAAAAACGACCAATGTTGGGGGCTTGGTGCAATGCGCTATGAGCCAATACTTTTCAACCCGTCTCTTATTGAGAATTTTCGTCAACCATGGTGTCGCCTGACATTAAGAGTTAGCAGATCATCCGAGATAAGTCTGTCATATTCATGACAACAATCCTGAAAGACAGGGTGCTCACACGAGCGAATGTCCTAATTACACAACCCCAGCAATATGTATTTCTCAGAAGACCTCAAGGTGAAGTTCGGTGATATACCGCGTCCATTTTCCTGGAGATATCGTGCCCTGTTGTCTGGGTAACCCTCCTATCTAATCGAGAGCTCATCACATCTCAGCTTGGTGGTAGCCCTCAGGAGCAACTGGCTCGCCCTGCGGTAATACAATGTCTTTATCCCAAGAGAGCCGTCACGCGCTGACGCGGGATGGGGGCATGGTCTCAAACCCCTGATGTACGCATATTGATCATGATGGTCATCTAGATGACAGACAGAGTCAAAGAGGATGACGTATGACAGTGCGCAGTCAGGCTAATAGTTGAGCTAGAGAATTGTGGCCGAGCGACCAGGCCCATAGGAGAAAGGGCACATAGATCTGTGCGCTCTGATGTCCACTGGTAGAAGAAAGTACCGGAGGGTGTAACTCTCTGTACGACCAAGGGAGTATTCATGGAAGGACAGGAACATCACAAAGCACATGATTTGCCATCGATTGCCACCCTCACATGGAGTGAGGTGACGCACCTGGCCAAACACGGCAATCCATCCCCGCCGCGCCGTGTCGAGAAGACCGAGGTCCAGTGGCGCGAACTGCTGACCGACAAGCAATTCCGGATCACCCGTCTGAAGGGGACCGAACGGGCCCACAGCTCGGAGTTCTGCCAACTGTTTGACCCAGGCCGGTACGAGTGCCTTTGTTGCGGCACAGAGCTCTTTGATGCGGCGACCAAGTATCAAAGCCATACGGGGTGGCCTAGTTTCACGCAGCCGGTCTCGCCAGGAGTCGTCGCCTATCATCAGGATACCAGCCACGGCATGCAGCGAATCGAAGTGACCTGTAATGTTTGCGATGCTCACCTCGGCCATGTGTTCCCCGATGGACCAGAGCCTTCAGGGTTGCGGTTTTGCATCAATGCCATTTCCCTGCACAAAATTCCTATGCGCGAGTGAGGCCGGCTCTTGTAGCAGATTAGGAAGTGCGCCCACACAACCGAAGCAGGCATTGAGGGTGGACCGATCGATGGCAGTATCCATTGATTCCAGGAAAGGCCGAGAGTCGGCGGCCATCAGCAGAATGGCCCTGGTGGTCACATGTTGGTCATAGGGTGGCACACAGGAAGAATGGCGATTTGAGGGACGACCGCATACACACAGGCATGATTCATTAATCAGAGGAGGTGTGATTATGACGACTCACCAGAACCAGTTTCTGTATATCCAAACAAACGACATCCGTGAGGGACAAAATGCGGTGTTGGGTTATAACCGAAACGATGATGGCACGCTGGATCCGTTGCCAGGAAATCCGTTCTATACAAGAGGCACGGGCATCAACAATGACACACATGGCAAGCTCGGCCCACATGACAACGACACCCCGCTGATTGTCAGCCAGGACGGGAAGCGTCTCTTTACGGTCAACACACACAGCAATACCATTGCCGTCTTCGATATTCAGCCCGATGGGTCGTTACGGCATGTGAAAGGATCGCCGTTTCCGTCGCACGGTGTCGCCCCCAATAGTCTCTCGCTCAGTGGCATGACGCTGCTCCTGTCAAATCGAAATGAGGACTATCACCAGATTGAGGCGTTGCGTGGTGCAGCGAAAGCCAGCTATGTCTCGTTCACTATAGAAAACACCGGTGCGTTACGATTTGTATCCAAAATCGATGTCGAGGACTCACAGAAACCGACGCAAGTCTACGTTCCACAGTCCAACCCCCAGGTTGGGTTTGGCAATGACTTTCAGGTCGATGTGGATTTCGACGGTGAAGGAACAAGATCGTTTCTGGCTGGCACCAAGCCGAGCGTGCAGGGGCAACTCCATGTCTTTCAGGTGGGGCGAGATGGCCGGCTCACTGAGCGAAGTCGTATGCAGTTACCCGAGACGAATGCCGGCTACAAGTACAAGGGCATGGACGGCGTTCCGTCGATGCCTTTAGGCATCTGGGCGCATCCGACAGAATCATTGCTGTATGTGGGCTTCGTGACGCGCAACGAGCTCGGTGTCTACCGTTTTACTCAGGACGGCGAAATGACGTTCTTGGGGTCAGTTGAAAATAGCGGTCAGGATATTTGCTGGTTGCTCACCAACAAAAAAGGGACGCGTCTCTATACGGTGAACAATCTTCCACGGTCTGATAAGGATGACAAGGCCGCCACAGTGAGTACCTATGACATTGCTGGTGAGCGAGCAGTCAAGCCTGTCGAGATCAGCCGACTGCAACTGCCTCACCCAGGGGAGTGGTTTATCAATAACCGCATGTTTAGCCAGCCGGGAAGCACCGCGTTCCAATGTGCGCTGTCTCCAGAGGAGACGTTACTCTACGTGATCTGCCAACGGATCAATCAAACCGATGAGAACAAGAGCGAAGAGGGCAATATTCTGCACAGCCTGCTTTTAGACAAACAGGGGATTCCATCGATCGCGCACTCACGGCATCTTAGCCAAGACGGGGTGCACTATCGTTCTCGTCCGCAGGGGATTGCGACGCTTAATCGCTAATGTTCCAAGTCCATGGCAACGCGGGAGTTCTCCACGTTGACAGCCGAGCAGACATGACCATGAGCACCCATGGGCTTGGTATCGATGAGACGATGCAAAGGACAGTCTAACGCATGTTGAGGGGTTCACGATGAGGATTGCGTCCCACTCCGCTATGGAATGGGCAGAAGGCGATGGGATGCGCCTATTTTGTTCTGGCGTACATGGGTGGATACTGTGCCGGAGACAACAAAAGGTTGGTGTCACGTCCCACGGCACTACCTCCGGCGATCTCACTCAACGCATCCAGCGTCCGAAGACAAATGTAGGCCCGTGAATAGGTAATGACGTTCTGAGCACGGAAAGTGTTCAAAATAGGCGTCACGTTTGATCGGGCCGCCAGGACGATTTCGGAGAGCTCTTGGTGCGTCAGCCGGATGTCAAGGGCGTACCCTGAATGATGGGGGCAACGCTTCCCTCCAAAACACATGAGGTCCAAAAGGACCGTCGCAATCCGCCTCTCTAGTGGCGTGACAAACTGCCACTGGAGTCGACGATCAAGAAACTGAAACTGAAGAGCGTAAATCTCCAGCAATATCTGGCGCACACTCTCATCCTGGCGTGCAGCTGTCTCTATGGCGGCACGGCTGAATTCGAGAACGTGGGTTTCTCCACTCGCAACGGCAACTCCGCTTTGCTCGAAGATAGCAGGACAGAACGGAAGGTCTCCAAAGATCGAGGCTTTTCCCAGCAGTGCACGAGTCGCATGGTGACCGTCTACTTGGGTCACTCCTAGGCGCACATATCCGGACTCGACAATATGCATTTTCCCCGGTGTGAATGCCCCAGAGACCAGTGCCTTGTCCTTTAACACGTATCGTCGGGCGGTTTGGAGACGTCCTGCAACCATCAGAAGGTCCTCCGCCAGTGAGGCTGGGATTTTCATGTTAATAGACCCTCAGTTTTGCCGCGAATGTTTGTGCAATTTTATTGTCGTTTTGTCATTCAGATGACAGTTCTTTGCCCGACGAACATGTACATGTAAGGGTACGTCATATTGATCATCTAATTTTAAGGAGGTTTGTATGTACAAAACAAGTGGTAGTCGCACTGCACGTATCGTCTTAGCAGCAACCGTTGCGCTTGGAGGAATGCTGTGGTCGACCGTCGGCAGCCTCAGCTCTGCAACAGCTGGTGCTCCCCCCGGTGCTCCCCCGTCCACAATACCTG
>FKKE01003520.1_pt1 | contig 15378 bp, 12 predicted proteins | sample 1106331 | NCBI WGS metagenome assembly FKKE01 (sample SAMEA3931202, study PRJEB13176) | freshwater metagenome | biome: Drinking water system; feature: drinking water; material: freshwater | place: China | collected 2013-02-06 | reverse complement strand
CCCTACCCTCCCCCACAAGGGGGGAGGGTTTCAGAGTTTTGGACATCGGCGCAGGCTCGGGCGTGTTGGCGATCGCGGCGGCGAAGCATGGCGCGGAGGCGCTCGCCATCGAGATAGACCACCGCGCCGCGGCGATCGCCGCCATCAATGCGAAGCAGAACAAGGTCGCCCACCGCGTGCAGGTGATCGCCGGCGACGGCGCGCGCTACATCGCCGGCAAGCAATTCGACCTGGTGTTCGCCAACATCCTGATGCGGCCGCTGATCCGCCTGGCGCCGAAGCTCGTGCGCGCGCTTGCGCCGGGCGGCACGCTCATTCTCTCGGGATTGCTAAGGCAACAAGCGCCGCTGGTGCGCGAGGCCTACGCCAATCGCGGGTTGATTTTGGAGAAGCAGATTCCGAAAGAAGCCTGGATGACTTTGGTCTGGCGCAAACCTCAGCGCGTGTAGACGTTCACCGCGTAGCGGCAGCGCGGCGCATCGCAGCGCGCCATGTCGACCTGGATCGTGTGCGGGCCGAACATTTCCGCGCGCAGATCGACCACAGGATGGTCGTTGCCGCGCGTGTCGGCGCCGACAATTTCGCCGCGCGGATTGAGAATGCGGAGGTCGAGATCCTCGCAGGCCTCGTCGCAGACGCCGGCGATGCGGACCTCTTGGCCCACGCGCAGGGTCAGCGGCAGCGCGGCGGCGCCTCCGCTGGCGAGAGCGCCGGCGAGCGGCCCGGCGGCGTGCGCGAAGCCGTCCTCGGCGTTTTCCGGCTCCCTGTTGTCGAGCTGACGGGTCAGGAAATCGCGCAGGTCGGGCTGGGCCGACGCGACCGGGGCCGCCGCCAGCGCCACGGCGATCAGCGCCGCTCCTGCCTTTCGCACCCAGGAACCCATGTTTCTCCGCTCGTTGGCCTCGGTTTTCCGACCGCCGCCTCTTTGAACCTCTCAGCGCAAAGCCCTAAACTCAAGCCACTGAACCCGCCCTGAACCGGGCCGCAAGAGGACGCCACGCACGTGTTCCAGACCTATGACGATCCGGGCGGCCCCGCCCTTGGCCGCAAGCACTTGCCCCGCTTGAGAAAAGCGCTGAAGGCCGCCGGCCTGGACGGCTTCATCGTACCGCATGAGGACGAATGGCAGAATGAGTATGTGCCCCCGGCCTACGATCGCCTGGCGTGGGTGACGGGCTTCACCGGATCGGCGGGCGCTGCGGTGGTGCTGGCGGACGAAGCCGCGGTTTTTGTTGACGGCCGCTACACGCTGCAGGTGCGCGCGCAGGTGGATGGCGATCTCTTCGCCTATCGCGATCTCGTCGATGGCGGCGTGCCCGCTTATCTGCGCGAGCGCGGCAAGCAGGGCCAGCGCATCGGCTACGACCCGAAGCTCCACAGCCCCGACAGCCTCGACCGGTTGCGCAGCGCCGCCGAGGCGGTAGGCGTCACGCTTGTGCCGGTCGACCGCAACCCGATCGACGACATCTGGGACGACCGACCGCCCATCCCGATGGCGAAGGTCGTGCCGCAGCAGGAGGCCTACACGGGCGAAAACGCCTCATCGAAACGCCATCGCTTGGGCGACGGTCTGTCGAAGGAAGGCGCCGACGCGGTGGTGATCACCTCTCCCGCTTCGATCGCCTGGCTCTTCAATGTGCGCGGCGGCGACGTTGCGCGCACGCCGCTGCCGCTCGGCGAAGCGCTTCTGCGCTCAGATGGAACGGCCGATCTGTTCCTGGCCGACGAGAAAGTCTCGCCGGAGTTGCGCCAGTGGCTGGGCAACGAAGTGGCGATCAAGCCGAGTAACGAACTACAACCGACGCTCGCGTCGCTGCGCGGCAAGCGCGTGCGGCTTGATCCAGCGACGGCGAGCGCTTGGTACTTCGAAGAGTTGAAAAAGGCGGGCGCCGAAATCGTGCGCGGGCAAGACCCGGTGGTGCTGCCGCGCGCCTGCAAGAACGCGGCCGAGATCGAAGGTTCGCGCAACGCCCACATCCGCGATGGCGCCGCGGTTTGCCGGTATCTGCACTGGCTCGCCACCGAGGGCCAGAGCGGCAAGGTGCAGGAAATCGAAGCCTGCCAGAAACTCGAGAGCTTCCGCGCCGAGACCGGCGCCCTCAAGGACTTGTCGTTCGACTCGATCTCCGGGGCCGGCCCGAACGGCGCCATTGTGCACTATCGCGTCACCAAGAAGACCAACCGCAAGCTCGCGCGCGGCTCGCTGTTCCTGATCGACAGCGGCGGCCAGTATCTCGACGGCACCACCGACATCACCCGCACCGTCGCCATCGGCCGCGCTTCGAAGGAAATGAAGGACCGTTTCACCCGCGTGCTGAAGGGCCACATCGCGCTTTCGCGCGTGCGCTTCCCGAAGGGCACAACCGGCCATCAGCTCGACGCGCTTGCGCGCCTAAGTTTGTGGGAAGCCGGCCTCGACTACGATCACGGCACCGGTCACGGCGTCGGCGTTTATCTCGGCGTCCACGAGGGTCCGCACCGCATCGCCAAGCTGGTGAACACACAGCCGCTCGAGCCGGGCATGATCGTCTCGAACGAGCCCGGCTATTACAAGACCGGCGCCTACGGCATTCGCATCGAGAATCTGCAAGTGGTGACGCCTGCCGCCGACATCGACGGCGGCGAACGCCCGATGCTCGGCTTCGAGACGCTGACGCTCGCGCCAATCGCGCGCGAACTGATCGTCAAGGCGCTGCTCACCAAAGAAGAGATCGCCTGGGTCAATGCCTACCATGCGAACGTGTGGGCGAAGATCGGTCCGCAGCTCGATGGCGACGAAGAGGCGTGGCTGGAAACGGCGACGAAGGCGCTTTAGCTCCTCTCGATCGACTCGACGAACGCGCCGGCTCATGGGCGCGCCGCTCTGCCCGAACACCACGCGCGGCGCCGCTGCAGCTAGCTGCGAACGCGCTCGTCCAAGTGTTCTCGCAACACAGACCAGTATCTGTTTTTGATGCCGGCCGGCTCGTACTGCAGCGCCCGCTCAGCGCCCGCGCGTGACAAACGCTCGCGAACATCCTGGCGCACGACGAGGCTCAACGCCGCCGCGAATTCGGATATGTCATTCGGCGGTGTCAGCACGCCGTGCGACGCGAGAGTGGCGGTCCCGATCAAGCCGCGCGCAGTCCCCGCAACAATCTCCGACGGGCCCGATGGGCAGTCCGCCGCAACCACCGGAACCCCCAAAGCCATCGCCTCCACCAATGCGTTTGGAAAGCCTTCGCCGTTGGAGCTCAGCGCGAATGCATCGGCGCCGGCGATGAGTGGGAAAGGGTTCGCCAGACGGCCTGGAAGAATCACCCTTCCTTCCAAACCGACCGCTGTCGCCAAGCTCATGAGGAGTTCGCGATCGGGGCCCTCGCCGAGGATCAAAACCTTGTGGGGTAATCCTGCGTGAGCGACAGCGCGCAATAGGAGCGGGAAGTTCTTGATGCCGTACAACCGGCCGACAGCGACGATGTAGGGGCCGCCGATGACGATGGGCGGCGCTTCGCGCGCCATCCTGGCGATAGCGGCGACGTCCACGGGGTTGGGTATGCTCACGATGCGCGCCGGGTCGACGCCGAAATTGACCGACAGGTCCTTGCCGACATCCTCCGAGACCGCGACAATCTTGCTCGCGCGCGGATAGCTGAGGCGCACCGCGGCACCCAAGGCAGCGTTGGGTTTCGCCGCAAGATGGGCTGAGGTGTTGATCCGCGCGCTGATGACACAGCGCCGCCCGCGCATAGCCCAGACATTCGCGACATTCGCTCGGGTCAGGAAACTCAGTGTTACGTCGGGCCGCTGTTCGGCGATCAGCTTTGAGACTTGCCTGACGCTCTGCCAAACCGAGCCGCGGCAGTCGAGCTGATGCGTGCTCACCCAGTCGGGAATCCTATAGTCTTCGCGTGCGCGGTCGAGCAGAACGAGCGAGACGTCAAATTCTTCGCACTCCTCGCGCGATTGCGCGAGCAACGTGGCCATGACCCGCTCTGCGCCGCCGTCGGCGAGGGAGTTTAGGAGAAAGGTGACTCGCTTCCTTCGCATCGCCGGGAACTCACGTCCCCGCACGCATTGTAAACGATACGGGCTGCGCGCCGCCTCCTTGAGAAGCAGCAGGATATGACCAAGCCTCGCCCAGCTCCAGATCGATGCGATCAGGCGAAAAGCGGCAAAGGCCCGCTTCCGGCGCGAGCGTCAACTCCCCGAACAACGGCCTGTCTGGCGTGTCATAGAGATCGACGCGCAAGAAGCGAAAGCCAGCGGCCAGGGTCTCCGCAGCCGCAAGCATTCGAGACAGATGTTTCGGCGCAGGGATGTCGTCGGGCGCGCTGGGGTACTTCAACGCGAAGTCGAGCCGTTCCCATTGTGGGTTGTAGAACTGACGCCGGTGTTTCTGAAAGCGCTCCAGATCGACTTGGACAAACCGGACCGCCCCATCGAACACCCAGAATTTGTAGTCGTTGAGGGGGCCGCCGTTGGCAATGAGCGGTTCGATCAAAATTTGACGCTTGATCTGACCGTAAGCCCACTCGCGATGGAGGACGTGATGATCGTACGTGAGCCAATCATTCGCTGCGCGTGCCGCCTCGCCCAGGTTGGTCTCCCCCGACAGAAACCTCACATGTGCGCTTGAATGATTAGGCTTCATGACCGCCGGCTTGGGAATTTCGCCAAGTATCGCCTCGGTGACTTCATCGCCGTGCCAAATCGTCGGGATCAGCCATTCGTCGCCAAGGGTCTGTCTGACGAATTCCTTCACGCAAATCTTGTCGACGATCGTGGGCATTGTCGGATCGCGGGCAGCCAGCTTCATATGCTGCATTTTTTCCGAGAAACGCCTGGGCGTCCGGAGGTTTGGGAGCCGCCCAAACACCCGGAAGTAGTCGATGGAGAGAGCGACGCGATCCGGTAAGTGACGAAGCACGTTCAATGCGGCGCGCTTCGCGGTCCATTTGAAGTCGGACGCCAGGGTCATGTCGGCAAAGCGCCGTGCTGACGGGCGCGCGCGACGCGCCGCAGTGCCGCAACGTATGTCACGCAGTCGAGATAGTGCGCGTAGTGGCGCGGGAAGCTCTTGCCGGCGCGTATTTTCGCGTTCGCGTCAGCAAGTTCGTGCTGCATTTCCGCCTGCGACGGCAGCATGCACTGGCCAAGCAGGATATCGCGGACGAAAATGGCCTGCTGCTCCACCATCGGCACCACCCCGCAACCTGGGTTGATGAAGCCGACGAAGAACAGGTTCGGATAGATCGGATCGACAATCTGCATCCAAGCGGACGTGCTGTCTCGCAGCCGCTCTGAAAGCAATTTGTCGAAAAACGGGAAGCTTCGCTTGTATCCGGTGCAGTAGATGATTGCGTCCGCTTCGATGGCGCCTCCGTCCGCAAAGCGCACGGTTCTGCCTTCAAAGGACTTGATTTCCCCTCTTATCGCGATGTCGCCGCCGGCGAGCCGTTGATAAAGTTCGGAGCTAATCGTTGGGTAGGCGTCGAAATAGGCTTCCTCGGGTGTTGGGGCCCCATGTTGCTGCGGCAGACCAAGCGCCGCCTCCAGGCGCCTGAGGCGGACCCATTCGCGCACGCTTCGCGGAATAAGGGACCTCAGGATGACGCGCGGATTGCGCAGCTTGAACTTGCCGCGAACCGTCGCCGGATGTGGGTAATGCGAATCCCAGACGCGCGAGCCGAACTGTCTGGGAATGACCCATCGCCCGCGCCGCGTCGAGACATAGACCATGGCGCAATTTTCTTTGCGACCCAGTTCGCAGGCGATGTCCAACGCGGAATTGCCGAAACCGACGACGATGACCTTCTTGCCGCGAAGATCAATGGGATCCGATGGGTCTTTGTAGTCTTTCGAGTGAAGCTCGACGCCCTCGAAGCGCCCCGGGGGTTTGGGGCTGGGGAGCGCCGGATTCCAGAATTGGCCGCTGGCGACACAGAGCGCGCCATAAGAACGCGTCTCGCCATTATTCAAAGTCACGTCCCAGACGCCATCTGGGCGTCGGTGCGCGCGTTCGACACTACGCCCGAATTCGATCTTATGCTTGAACCCGAACCAGTCGGCGTAGGCGTCGAAGTAGAGCGCCAGTTGCTCGTGATGAGGAAAGTGCGGCCAGTCGTTCGGGAATGGGAAGTCAGAGTAGCTGGTGCGGTCGCGGCTCGTATTGGCATGCAGCGATCTGTATGCCGCGCTGAGACCGCTCTTGTTCTTGAACGCCCAGAGTCCGCCGACGCGATCTCCTTTCTCGAAGCAATCGAACGGCACGCCCGCGAGATAGAACGTCTTGGCCAGCGCCGCGCCCGACGCGCCGGCCCCAATGATGCATACCCTTTGTAAATTGGGGTTTTCTTGCACTGGCCCTGCGGGCTGTGGGGCAAGCCTCAGCGAGGGCGCGCAAGCGTTACGATCCGCGGGCTTGAACACCGTGAACTCTCCGGCTTCCTTGCTTAAGCCAATGCGTGGAGCAACCTTGAAGCGGCGATCCATGCAAACCTCGCGCCTGCCGCCCGAGGCGACAAGAGGCAATCGACGCCCTCGGAGGACGATAACCTTACCGCCTAGGGATGAGGCGCCGGCGCACGCACCGGTCCCCGACTTGCATGCGTCGCGCGACAGATTCAGCTATAGGAAAATCGAAGCAGCGATGGCGATGCAGTTCGATCTTCTGCGCAATGAAGAGTTGCCGCCATTGGCGTGGCTGCTTTTCCACGAACGCGGAAAGGACCGCGCGCGCGTGCTCGCCGGAGCGGATGTGCGACTGCAAGGGGCGTCGGCCTTTTGGGAGGGCATTAACCCCGCTTTCGAGCGACCCGAACTTACCCCGCTTCACCATTTTCCGCTCTGCACCGGCTGCATCACGCGCGGCGAGGAGATCGTCGCGTTCACACCCGGTCATATCTTCGATCGATTGTTCCTGATCCGCGATGGGGACCGCTTGCTGCTCAGCAACTCACTGCCCTTCGTGCTGAGGGCCGCGGGGACAAGATTGAATCCGCGCGATCTGCTTTATGCATGGCGGTTCGGCGTGATCCAGGCGCATCGGCAAACCGCGCCGCTCGAACGCGGCAAGCTTGAGTTCTTTCACAACACCAACATCGTCATTGGTCGCGATCATCGGATCGAGCTTGAGGCCAAGCCGGCTTCGCCGGATTTCAATAACTTTGCCGAATACCGCGAAGGACTGGACGCCTACCTCCGCGAGATATCGGACGCGCTCCAGGGACAGACCGGTGCGCGCTACGAGCCGGTGTCCACCATTTCATCTGGCTACGACTCAGCGGCCGCCGCGGTGCTGGCTAGGTCCATCGGCGCCAAGCGCGCCTTGACCATTTCGGACTCGCGCTACGGCGAAGCCGGAGACGACAGCGGCGCCGCCATCGGCGAACGTCTGGGGCTGGAGGTGACAACACGCGGACGGACAGATTATCGCCAACATGGGATCGAGGCGGAGCGCCTCTTCTATACGTGCGGTCTACCGGAAGACATTATCTTCCACGCCTTTGCCGATGACGTCCGGTGCACGCTTCTGTTCACGGGCCACAAGGGCGACACGATGTGGGCCAAGCACGGCCGCCCGGTGGGTTCTTGGAGCCTCGATCCAGGCGGCGCCACGATGCAATGCTTCCGATTGCGGATGAATTTCGTGCACTTCCCGCCCGCCTTCTTTGGTTGGGCGCGGCACAAGAAAGTCCTCGAGATCTCGCAGTCCGAGGAGATGGCGCCATGGTCTCTGGGAAACAGCTACGACCGGCCGATTCCACGTCGCATTGTCGAGGAGGCCGGCATTCCACGCGATTGGTTCGGCATGGAGAAGCGCGCGGTCTCCGCTATGTACGGCTTGGACAACCGCAACTATGTGGCCCCTGAAGAACTGGGCGTCAGCCGAGAGTTCGCCGACTTGCTTCGCCAGCATCGTCAGCGATGGCGGTCTATCCGTGTCGACTTAGGCATTGGCGCCGGCAATTGCGTTCACTCGGCAATGCGGCTTGCCAATCGCGCGCTGAGCAAGAAGAAAGGCTCAGGGGGCGGCGGATCGCCGCGCGCGACGTCGCTCAAGACGCGGCTGACGATGGCGATGGACCACGTAGGCAACATCCATCGCGCCTTCTGGCTTCCGTTTACGGATCTGACCTTTGCCCCCCAGGTCGCCAATGAACTCCTGGCTGGCGACTATCCGTCGCCGGAGCGGATTTTGGCGGACAATCGAGCGACGCGAGTCTAAAAACGAGCGAGCAAATGAGGCTCGGGCCACGAGGCTCTTCGGCGGCCGTCGACCACCCACTGGCTGATCGACTCCGCCCGTCGACAGGCTTAGGCTAGTCCGTCACGCCAAAGAGATGATCCCATGAGCTATGCTGTCGGCCCCAGCGATCTCGTTCTCTGCGTCAACGCCGCCCCGAACCATGTCACCGGCGAGCCGGTGCCGCTTGTCGCGGGCGAGACCTATACGGTCGGCGCGGTGATGGAGTTCGCGTGCCCGTGCGGGCGCTCCGACGCCTTGCTCGACGTCGGCGTCGATTTCGCCTGGTGTCAGACCCGCTTCAGGCTCCTGCCCAAGCCGAAGTTCGAGGCCAAGGAGCGTCGTGTCTCCGCTCCAAAGGAGAAAGAGCCTGTGCGATAGCCCTCTCGCGGGCGCGCTCAATACCGCCACGGGCTGACAATCCAGGCGCATCTTCTATGCTGCCTCACTTCAGCGAGGGGACGCACATGGACCGGGACGATATTCCGCCGATCGACACCGCGGCAAAGCCGACGCGGCGCGGCTTGTGGACAGGCGCCGCGGCGCTGGCGCCTGCAGCTGCGCTTGCCATGACAGAAGCGCACGCAGCGACGCCGAACCGCAGCGCGCTCCGGCGCATCGTCGATCGCCAGAAGGACGAGAACGTCGCGCTGCTGCAGGACTGGATCCGCAACCCGACCATCGCCGCCGAACAACTGAACGTGCAGGAAGGCGCCGAATACATGGCGCGCCTCGCCCGCGACGCGGGCTTTCAAACGACCGAAATCGTGCGAACCGACGGCTCGCCCGGCGTCTGGGCGACGCTCGATGTCGGCGCGCCGAAAACGCTCGCCGTCTATTTCATGTACGACGTGAAGCAGTTCAACCCGGCCGAATGGTCGTCGCCGCCGCTCGAGGCTCGGCTGGTCGACAACGAACTCGGCCGCGTCGTCGTCGGCCGCGGCGCCGTCAATCAGAAAGGCCCGGAGATTGCCTTCCTCGGCGCCTTGCGCGCGCTGCGCGCGGCCGGGCGCCAACCGCCGGTCAATGTCGTGCTGATTTGCGAGGGCGAAGAGGAAATCGGCAGCCCGCATTTCCACCAGATCGCGCGGAAGCCGCACATCCTGCCGCGGCTGCAACAAAGCGCCGGCGTATTCATCCCCAGCGCCTGGCAGGATCCGACCACCGGCGGCGTCGCCGTCAATCTCGGCGCCAAGGGCATCATCGAGTGCGAGTTGATCGCGAGCGGCGCACGCTGGGGACGCGGGCCGACGCGTGACATTCATTCGAGCACCAAGGCGATGATCGACGCGCCGGTCTGGCGGCTGGTGCGCGCGCTCGACACGCTGACCAGCGAGGACGGCAATACGCCGGCGATCGACGGCTGGTTCGAGAACGTGCGCCCGCTCACCGAGCGTGAGCGCGAACTCATTCGGACCAACGCCCGCAACACCAGCGAAGCCGACTACAAACAGCGCAACGGCGTGACGCGCTTCATCGACGATCTGCCGTGGGCCGAAGCGCTTGAGCGCTTGGCTTCGCAACCCACGGTGAACATCGAGGGTCTGGTCGCCGGTTACACAGGCCCCGGCGGCATGACCATCCTGCCGCATCGCGGCGTCGCCAAGCTCGATTTCCGCCTGGTGCCGAACCAGACCCGCGCCGAGGCCGAGCGCAAGCTGCGCGCCCACCTCGATGCGCGCGGCTTCAACGATATCGAGATCAATGTCAGCGGCGGCTACGATCCGACCGAGACCGCCGAAGACAGCGCCATCGTGCAGGCGCAGCTCGCCGTCTATCGCCGGTTCAATGCGCGCGCGACCTTGAACCCCCGCCTCGCCGGCTCGTGGCCGGGCGCGGTGTTCACGGCGCCGCCGGTCAGCCTGCCCGCGGGCCAGTTCGGCCTGGGCCACGGCAACGGCGCCCACGCGCCGAACGAATACTTCCTGATCGACAGCAACAACCCGCGGGTGCAGGGCTTGAGCGGCGCCGTAATGGGCTTCATCGACATCATGTACGAAATGGCGCGCTAACGGGAGCTGCAAGCATGTTCGTCGGCCACTACGCAGCGGCGTTTGCCGCCAAGGCGATCGAACCGAAAGCGCCGATGTGGACGCTCGCCGCCGCCGCGCAATTGGTCGATATCGGCTGGAGCGCGTTCATCATCGCCGGCGTCGAACGCGCCAGCGTCGATCCGGCCCTGCCCGGCTCAACGCTCGTGCTCTATCACATGCCGTGGACACATTCGCTGCCGATGGCGCTGGTTTGGAGCGTCGCCGCAGCCCTGTTGGTCAGACTATTGCTGCGGCTTCCCATTTGGGCGAGCGCAATCGTCGGACTCACCGTGTTCTCGCATTGGCTGCTCGATTGGCTGGTGCATCGCCCCGATCTCGAACTCTGGATCGGCGGTCCGCGCGTGGGGCTCGGCTGGTGGAACTATCCCGTACCCGAGCAAGCGCTGGAGATCGGCCTGATCGCCGTCTGCGGCGCGGCCTGGGTCGCGAGCCGGAAGACGTTCGGCCGATTGGCGTGGCCGGCGATCGCCTTCATCGGCTTTCTCGTGGCGCTGCAGATCGTGGCGATGCTCTCGCCGCAACCGGCGGGAGAACTGGGCGCGGAAAGCGGCGCAACGATCCTGGCCATCTATCTTATCGTCGTGGCGATTGCCGGGCTCACCGATCTCAGCCGCAAACCTGTTAGCGGCTGAGCTCGATCCAAGCGTCTTCGTCGATCACCTTGACGCCGTGCTTCTCGGCTTCGGCAAGTTTTGAACCCGCGCCGGGGCCCGCAACGACGAGATCGGTTTTCTTCGACACGCTGCCCGAGACCTTGGCGCCGAGCGCCGTCGCGCGCGCCTTGGCTTCGTCGCGCGTCATTTTCTCAAGCGTGCCGGTGAACACGATGGTCAATCCCGTCACCTTGCTCGACGTCGCCGCGCGCGGCTGATCCTTGATCCGCACTTCTTTGAGCAGGCGTTGCAACGCCTCAGTGTTATGCGTCTCCGCGAAGAAATCGACGAGGTGATCGGCGGCCACTGGCCCAACCCCGTCAATGCGCGCCAGTTCGAGATAGTCTTCCCCGGGCGCATCTTTCGCAGCCGCCTTGATCGCGTCGATCGCCTCCGACAGCGAGCCGAACGTATCGACCAATCCCTGCCAGGCCTTGGCAGTTACGCCCTTCACCTTGGGCGCATCGCCGTCTTGGAAAAGATCGCCACGCGGGGCCCTCAATTCCCCCGCTGCGGCGATCAACGCCGCGCGCGCGCCATCGCCGACGCCAGGCACACGCTCCAACGCTTCGTACGCCTCACCGGGCCGCGCCTTCACCGCCGCGCGCATCGCCGCCTCGAACGCCGTCCAGCTCTCGAACCGCCGCGCGATCACGCCGGCTGTCGTCTCGCCGATATCGCGGATGCCCAACGCATAGAGAAAGCGCGCGAACTCCGGCTCGCGGCGCGCATCGATCGACGCCAGCAAATTGGCGACGCTCTTCTCGCCATAGCCTTCGCGCACCGTCAGCTCCGCGCGGCGATCGCCGAGGCGGAAGATGTCGGCCGGCTCCTTCACCCAGCCGAGTTCATGGAATTCCTCGATCTGCTTGGCGCCCAGGCCTTCGATATCCATGGCGCGGCGCGAGACGAAGTGGATCAGCCGCTCCACCGCTTGCGCGGGGCAATTGAGCCCGCCGGTGCAGCGGGCGATGACGCCGTCTTCACCGGGTTCCAGTTCGCGGGCGACATGGCTGTCGCAAACCGGGCACCGGTCCGGGAATTGGTACTTCCGCGCGCCCTTGGCGCGCTTCTCCAACACGACGTCGACGATTTGCGGAATCACATCGCCGGCGCGCTGCACAATCACTGTGTCGCCAATGCGTAAATCCTTGCCGCCGCGGATGAGTTCGCCGGCCGCGTCGCGCCCGGCGATATAGTCGGCATTGTGCAGCGTCACGTTGGTGACGGTGACGCCGCCGACAAAGATCGGCTTCAATCGTCCGACCGGCGTCAGCGCGCCGGTGCGGCCGACCTGGATGTCAATGCCTTCCAGAACGGTCTGCTGCTGCTCGGCCGCGAATTTGTGGGCAATCGCCCAGCGCGGGCTGCGCGAAACGAACCCAAGCCGCTGTTGCAATCCCAGATCGTCCACCTTGTAGACGACGCCATCGATTTCATAAGCAAGCTTCTCGCGCCCCGCGAGAATGTTCTGGTAGATCGCCAACAATTCCTCCGCGCTCTCGGCGCGCTTGATTCCGGCCAACGGAAAACCGAGCTTCGCCAGGCGACGCACGGACTCGAACTGGGTGTCCGCCAGCGGCTCGCTCAGCTCGCCCCAGCCGTGCGCGAAAAACCGCAACGGCCGCGACGCCGTGATCTTGGGGTCGAGCTGTCGCAAGGCGCCGGCTGCGCTATTGCGCGGGTTGACGTAGGTCTGTTTGCCTTCCCTCTCGAGCGCGGCGTTCATCTTCGCGAACGCCGCCTTCTCCATGTAGACCTCGCCCCGCACCTCCAGCACCGAGGGCGCGCCGGTAATGACCTTCGGGATGTCGGCGATGGTGGCGAGATTGGCGGTGACGTCCTCGCCCTCGCGGCCGTCTCCGCGGGTGGCGCCTTGGACGAACTTGCCGTTCTCGTAACGCAGTGAGGCGGAGAGCCCGTCGATCTTCGGCTCGGCGGTAATGGCGGGCGGCGCATCGAGATTGAGAAAACGCTGCACCTTGGCGACAAACGCGCGCGCGTCCTCGGCGTCGAACGCATTGTCGAGCGACAGCATCGGCACGGCATGGCGGACCTTGCCGAACTTTTCGGCCGGCGCGGCGCCGACCCGCAGCGACGGGCTATCCTCACGGACGAGATCGGGAAAACGCGCTTCGATCGCTGCGTTGCGGCGGCGGAGCCGGTCGTACTCCGCATCGGTCAGCGCCGGGGCGGCCTTGTCGTAATAGAGCTTGTCGTGGCGCGCGATCTCGACCGCCAGCCGCTCGAGCTCGGCGGCGGCTTCCTTGGCGCTCAGCGCTTCAACTGATTTCTCGTTCACAGCCCTCCCCGCGCGAGGAGATCAGAACACCGCGCCGAACGTGCGGCCCAACCACCCCCGGCGCTCAGCCTCCTCAGCGGCGACGGGCGCAACGCCCTCTTCGGTCATGAGCGCGTAAGAGCGCTGATACCAATCGCTGCCGGGATAATTGTAGCCCAGGATCGCCGCCATGCGCTGCGCCTCCTCGGTCATGCCAACCGAAAGGTAGGACTCAACGAGGCGATGCAGCGCCTCGGGAACGTGGGTCGTGCGCTGAAAGTTCTCGTTCTCGATCACCTGCCGGAAGCGATTGATGGCGGCGAGGTGCTGGTCGCGCTCCAAATAGAAGCGTCCTATGTCCATCTCCTTGCCGGCGAGCTGGTCGTACACCATGTCGAGCTTGAGCCGCGCGTCACGTGCATAGGCGGTTTCGGGATAGCGGCGCACGACATCGTTGAGCGCCCCGAGCGCGCGTTCGGTGGTGCCCTGATCGCGGCCCACATCCATGATGCGTTCGAAATGGCAGATCGCGATCAGATAGTAGGCGTACGGCGCACTCTCATTGCCGGGGTGTAGCGAGATGAAGCGTTGAGCGTCCTCGATGGCGTCGTCGTAGGCCTGCGCCTGATAATGGGTGTACGCCTCCATGAGCATCGCCCGGCGCGCCCATGATGAGTACGGGTGCTGCCGCTCGACCTCTTCGAAGAATTGCAGCGCGCGCGGATAGCGGCCGCGATCGAGGGCATCGGCGCCGCGATTGTACAATTGGGTCGCCGGCTCTTCCACGTACTGGACGTCGGCGCGATCGCGCACGCCGCCCGCGCAAGCCGTAGCGCCGCCCGCGAGCAGCGCGAGCGCCAGGGCCCGGGAGAGCTGGTGTTTCCGAGGGGTCATTCTGCCGGGCCTCACAGCTTGCGCGGCGCTCCGCCACCGGGACCGCAAGCCCGCTGATACAGGAAGGCGCGCGCCAGGCAAAGCGCCTGCGGCTGTCACGTGTGGACGCCGATCAGCGCGCCGCCACGGCCAATGGGCGCTCGGCCTCCAGGGTGGTTTCGGCCGCCTCGCCGTCCTCCCAGCACCAGGCTTCGGGCGTGTCGAGCAACGCCCGCACCAGCCTCGCGTTGAGGGCGTGCCCGGGCTGGTCCGCCACAAAGCGGCCACAAATTGGCGCACCCGCGAGCGACAGATCGCCCACGGCATCGAGCATCTTGTGACGCACGAACTCGTCGTCGAAACGAAGCCCCTCGGGGTTCACGACGCGGCCTGAGTCCACCACCACGGCATTCGCCATCGAGGCGCCCAAACCCAAGCCTGCCGCGCGCATGGTTTCCACGTCGGCCAGGAAGCCAAACGTGCGGGCGTCGGCGATATCGCTCAGGAAGCTCTCCGGCGTCAGGTGAACGCGACGGCGCTGTGTGCCGATCGCCGGATCGGCGAAACGAATGGTGACATCGATATCGAGTCCGTCATGACCTTCTGATGGCAGAAGAGCCGCGCTCTTCGAGCCCATGCGCACTTCGATCGGTTCCAGAATACGGATAACGCGCTGCGGCTTCGATTGCTGGCGTACGCCGGCATTCAATAGCACCTGCACGAATTGTGCGGACGAGCCGTCGAGGATCGGCACTTCCGGCCCATCCACTTCGACGATCAGATTGTCGATGCCCAAGCCGGCGCACGCCGACATCAGATGCTCGACCGTCGCCAGCTCCACGCCGGCGCCATTGCGGATCGTGGTGCAGTTGCGGGTCTGGGAGACGCTATCGGCGTGGCCGGCGATGGCGTTGTTGGAGACGCCGCGAACGTCGGTGCGGACAAAAACGATGCCGGTATCCTCTGGCGCAGGCGACAACACCATGCGCACATGCGCGCCGGAATGAACGCCAACGCCCGCGCACACGGCCGGACCCGCTATGGTCTGCTGCAAACGCACAGATGACACCTCTTGTCCCCCCGCAGGAACGCTCTGGGCCCCCCGACCCAGGTCTCGTGTACCGCGAGCGCGAAGGCGCGGACAAAACACGTTGGGTTACGGTTTGTGACGGTTCCGTTTCGTTTCGTAACTGCATGAAAATATGACAGATAATCAGAACGCTCGCGACGCCGACGCGCTGCTCGCGCAAGCCGAGGCCGGCGGCCCAGGCGCGGCGCTCGCGGCCCGGC
>FKKE01005928.1_pt1 | contig 15389 bp, 11 predicted proteins | sample 1106331 | NCBI WGS metagenome assembly FKKE01 (sample SAMEA3931202, study PRJEB13176) | freshwater metagenome | biome: Drinking water system; feature: drinking water; material: freshwater | place: China | collected 2013-02-06 | reverse complement strand
GAGCGCGGTTCCCAGTCGTTCCTGGTCAGCCTTTGTCTTCGGTTCAATCGCTACTGAGATCACCGGATCAGGAAATTCGATCGATTCGAGCATCACCGGTTTATCTTCATCACAGAGTGTATCCCCGGTAATGGTGTTCTTCAGCCCAATCACCGCTACGATATCTCCGGCTTCAACCGAATCGACCTCTTCTCGTTTATTGGCATGCATTTTCACTAATCGGCCGAGACGTTCGCGCTTACGGGTTCGCGCGTTTTGCACCATCAAACCGGATTCAGCCTTCCCAGAATAAATACGCAAAAAGGTGAGTGAGCCGTGCGGATCGGACAAGATTTTAAAAGCGAGCGCAGCAAATGGTTCGTCAGGACGGGCAGCGCGAGAAATCTGCTTCTCTTTATCATCCAAGTCCGTGCCAACGACCGGTGGAATATCGAGTGGCGATGGGAGGAAATCGAGAACTGCGTCGAGGAGTGGTTGCACCCCTTTATTCTTAAATGCTGCGCCACAGATCACCGGAACCCCGGTCATCTGGATACACATCTTGCGCAGTCCCTGAAATATCTCTTCACGCGAGAGTTCCTGGCCGGAGAGATATTTCTCGATCAAGCTCTCATCGTTTTCTGCCGCCATCTCGATGAGATATGTCCGTGCAGCATTTGCTTCGTCCCGCATATCAGCAGGAATATCTTCTTCGTGAAATTTCGCTCCGAGCGTCTCCTCGTCATAGATGATAGCCTTCATTTCTATGAGATCGACAATGCCTCTGAAATTGTCCTCGACACCAACCGGGAGCTGAATCGGAACTGGCTTTGCTTTCAATCGGTCACGGATCATTTGGACACAGCGTTCAAAGTCTGCACCTGCTCGATCCATTTTGTTCACAAAGCAGATTCGTGGCACACGGTAGCGGTCCGCTTGGCGCCAAACAGTCTCTGACTGCGGCTCGACTCCAGCCACTGCATCAAAAACACAGACCGCACCGTCGAGCACTCGGAGTGAGCGCTCGACTTCAATGGTGAAGTCAACGTGCCCTGGGGTATCAATAATGTTAATTCGATGGAGACCTTGTTTCTTGTGCGTCCCCTCCCAGAAACATGTTGTTGCCGCAGAGGTAATCGTAATTCCTCGCTCCTGTTCCTGCTCCATGTAGTCCATGGTTGCGGCGCCCTCATGGACTTCGCCGATCTTGTAGGTCACCCCAGTATAATAGAGCACTCGCTCCGTGGTCGTGGTCTTCCCGGCGTCAATATGTGCCATGATGCCGATGTTTCTAACTTTCTCGAGGGGTAATACTTTCGACACGACAGTCTCGCTCTACAATGTTTCGGGATTTGGATCGGTAGTTTTTCTTACCAACGATAGTGCGCAAAAGCTCGATTCGCTTCGGCCATGCGGTGCGTATCTTCTTTCTTCTTTACGGCGTTGCCACGATTCTGGGAGGCATCAAAAAACTCGTTTGCCAAGCGTTCTGACATCGTCTTCTCCGAACGCCCACGAGCCACTTCGATAATCCATCGGATAGCGAGTGCGTCCTGGCGAACTGCCCTCACTTCCGTAGGAACCTGGTAGGTCGCACCGCCGACCCGGCGTGAACGAACTTCGACGACTGGCCGAACATTATCGAGCGCGCGGTGGAAAATTTCCATCCCACCTTGCTTGAAACGTTCCTCCACTTTGTCCAACGCACCGTAGAAGATAGTCTCGGAGAGGCTGCGTTTGCCCTCCCACATCATGGTATTGATAAATCTCGTGACGAGGACGTCACCAAACTTTGGATCAGGTAAGCGCTTGCGTTGATAATCTCGTTTCTTTCGTCCCATACGCTCAAATTCTTCCGTTGCTACTTCGGTCGCTTCGCTCCGTACTTCGACCGACTCTGCTGACGGCCATTCACGCCCGGAGTGTCCAACTTTCCACGAACAATATGGTAGCGGACTCCCGGCAGATCCTTTACTCGTCCGCCACGGATCAGAACAACTGAGTGCTCTTGCAACGTGTGACCTTCTCCTGGAATATAGCTCGTAACTTCAAAGCCATTCGTCAATCGAACACGTGCAATTTTTCGAAGTGCTGAGTTTGGCTTCTTCGGAGTTGCCGTGCCAACCTTCGTGCATACCCCTCGCTTCTGCGGACATCGCTCAAGCGCAGGCGAAGCAGAACGGTATCTTTTTCGAGCCCGTGCTCCGCGTACGAGTTGGTTAATTGTTGGCATTCATCTCCCCTAAATCATGAACAAAAATACCCCTGCCAGCGGGGTCGTGAATTTTTAGCACTAAGAAACTAATGATGTCAAACGAGTGCCGCCTGCGGGAATCCTTAGATTCCGGCCCGCTCTGTATCAACTGCCGACGACAGCGGCGCGCTACTTTGGCTTCCAACCACCACACGCCCGTTTGTCTCGCTCGGCTGTTCGACCACCTCGATTTCCGAGCTACCTTCTTCATACTGAATGAAGCCGGTCCCAGCCGGGATCAGGCGTCCCATAATGACGTTCTCCTTCAGCCCACGCAGCCAGTCAATCTTGGCGCTCAGCGATGCTTCGGTCAGAACCTTCGTTGTCTCTTGGAAGCTCGCCGCCGAGATGAAACTCTCGGTGGAGAGTGCCGTCTTCGTTATGCCAAGGAGTAGCGGTTCGTAAGTAGCCGGCTTCTTCCCTTCGCCGACGATGCGTTGATTCTCTTCCTCGAACTCAAAGCGATCAACCGAGTCACCAGCAATAAACTTTGAATCGCCGATATCGACGACACGAACTTTACTCAACATCTGCCGCACGATCACTTCGATGTGCTTGTCATTAATCTTCACCCCTTGGAGACGGTAGATTTCCTGCGCCTCGTTCACCAGGAACTTGGCGAGTTCTTCCAAACCAAGGATGCGGAGAATGTCGTGTGGGTTCGGTGAGCCGCTCGTAAGCAGGTCTCCCGCTTTCACCCGATCTCCATCTTGAGCGAGTAAATGCTTGTTCTTTGGAATTAGATATTCACACGCCTCGCCAACATCTGGTGTGATCACGACTCGTCGTTTTCCGCGAGAGTCCTCGCCGAAACTGATCACGCCATCAATGTCTGCGATATCAGCAGGAGTTTTCGGTTTGCGAGCCTCGAACAGTTCTGCCACGCGTGGCAGTCCGCCGGTAATATCCTTTGTCTTTGTCGTCTCCCGTTCACGCTTCGCAAGAACTGTTCCCGGATGCACCTCTGCGTTGTGGTCCACCACCACTTTCACGCCGACTGGGAGATGGAACACCGTCTCGCGACCATCTGACGAGCGTACTACAATCGCTGGATGGAGATCGGAGCTTCGATCTTTCGCTTCGCAGATCTGCCGCTCTACAAATCCAGTGCGCTCGTCCGTGCGCTCTTCAACGGTGAGCTCATTAATATCTCGCCACTCCACAGTACCACCGAATTCAGTGAGAAGCGGAACCGAGAATGGATCCCATTCCGCAAGGAGTTCTCCTGACTTAACTGTTTTCCCATGCGCGTGCTTTACCACTGCGCCGTATACGAGTGGGTGCCGTTCACGTTCCCGCCCCTCAGCAGGATCCATGATTAGCACCTGAGCCTTACGACTCATCACTACTAATCCACGTGGTGACTCAACGAGATTCCCATCGAGGTACTGCACCTGACCCGGATAGCGCGCAAGGAGAGTTGTCTGTTCGGCTCGTCCAGTCGCAGTTCCACCAACGTGGAAGGTTCGCATCGTGAGCTGTGTTCCCGGCTCGCCGATTGATTGAGCGGCGATAACTCCAACAGCTTCACCGAGGTTTACGAGATGGCCTCGCGCGAGATCGCGTCCATAACAAAGTGCGCAAACTCCGTAGCGCTGTTCGCAGGTAAGCGCCGAGCGAATTCGCACGCGGTCGATGCCCGCATCAGCGATACGCTGCGCGCCCTCCTCGTCAATCTCAGTGTTCCCCGATACGAGGAGACGGTTATCAATTGGGTCATGGATCTCTTCGAGAGCTACACGCCCGAGAATTCGGTCGGAGAGACTTTCGATCTCCTCGCCGCCCTCAGTAAGTGCCGTTACTTCGATTCCACGGAGCGTCCCACAATCGACCGCGGTAACGACAGAGTCCTGCGCCACATCGACGAGACGACGGGTGAGATATCCGGAGTTGGCGGTCTTGAGCGCTGTATCAGCCAAGCCCTTCCGTGCACCGTGAGTGGAGATGAAGTACTCACCCACCGACAATCCTTCGCGGAAGTTCGCTTTAATCGGTATTTCAATGATCGAACCGTCTGGTTTCGCCATTAACCCACGCATTCCCGCGAGCTGACGAATCTGCTGGCTCGAACCTCGTGCACCTGAGTCGGCCATCATGAAAATCGAATTAAAGCTCGGCCCGCTGGTTGACTTCTCGGCAGAACTAAACCGCGCGGTCGAAATACCCGACATCATGTCACTCGCAACACGATCACTTGTATCCGCCCAGATATCGATCGCCTTGTTGTAACGTTCGCCGGCAGTAATGAGTCCTTCTTGGTACTGGTTTTCGACATCACTAATTCGATCGGTAGCTTCCTTGAGCAACTTCTCCTTGCTCTCCGGAATAACCATGTCCGACATCGAGATCGAGATCCCCGCGAGAGTTGCGTGTTGATATCCGAGGTCCTTCAACCGATCGGAGAGGATGACAGTTGCTTTATTCCCACACCGGCGGAAACACTCGTTCACCAGCTCGCCAAGTTCTTTCTTCTTCATGACGCGATTGGCAAACTCAAATGGGAGTCCTTCGGGGAAACAGTCATAGAGCAACACTCGTCCGACGGTTGTTCGGTGGAGAGTCCCATCGACACGCACTTTGATCGCGGCCTGGAGATTAACTGCACGCGTTTCGTAAGCCACAACAACCTCATCCGCGCCGGAGAATACTTTGTTCTCGCCTTTCGCATAGGGGCGCTCACGGGTCATGTAGTAGAGACCAAGAACGATGTCCTGGGTTGGACCGATGATCGGCTTCCCGTGCGCGGGGCTGAGAATATTGTTCGTTGACATCATCAGGACCCGACTCTCCACCTGTGCTTCGACGGAGAGGGGGACATGCACGGCCATTTGGTCGCCATCAAAATCGGCGTTAAACGCAGTGCACACCAGCGGATGGAGCTGAATTGCCTTCCCTTCGATCAACACCGGCTCGAAGGCCTGGATACCCAATCGGTGGAGTGTCGGTGCACGATTGAGCAGCACCGGGTGCTCTTTGATTACCTCGGCGAGAATATCCCAAACAATTGACTTCTCCTTCTCCACCATTTTCTTGGCACTCTTGATCGTGGTGACGAATCCCCGCTCTTCAAGCTTGTTGTAAATGAAGGGTTTAAACAGCTCGAGTGCCATCTGCTTCGGAAGACCACACTGGTGGAGTCGAAGCTCCGGACCAACGACGATGACCGATCGACCCGAGTAGTCGACACGCTTCCCTAGGAGATTCTGCCGGAAACGCCCGCCCTTCCCTTTGAGCATATCGCTCAATGATTTCAGTGGACGCTTGTTCGGCCCCGTAATCACCCGACCTCTTCGCCCATTATCAAAGAGTGCGTCGACTGCTTCTTGGAGCATCCGCTTCTCATTGCGAATAATGATATCGGGGGCATTGAGCTCCATCAGTCGGCGAAGACGATTGTTTCGGTTGATCACCCGACGATAGAGATCATTCAAGTCGCTCGTTGCAAACCGACCACCATCAAGCGGGACAAGCGGACGGAGGTCGGGTGGAATCACCGGGATGCATTCCATGATCATCCACGCGCAATCGTTCCCGCTGCCACGTACTGAGTAGAGAACTTTGAGACGTTTCGCGATCTTCTTGCGCTTCGCCTCGCTTGCGGCTTCCTTCATCTCAAGACGAAGTTCCTCGGAGAGCTTCTCGACGTTGATTCGTTTCAGAATCTCTTGGATCGCCTCCGCACCAATCCCGCCGCGAAATCCCCGATCGGTGAACTCTTCAACTGCTTGGCGATACTGCTTTTCACTTAGCAATTCACCGACCTGGAGCTTACTCTTTCCCTGTTCAAGCACGACGTAGGCTTCGAAATAGAGAACTTTCTCTAAGTCGCGAAGCGACATATCGAGAATCGCGCCAATTCGGCTCGGGAGACTTTTCAGAAACCAAATATGTGCCACTGGTGAGGCAAGCTCGATATGGCCCATCCGTTCCCGACGAACCTTGGACTGAATCACTTCGACACCGCATTTTTCGCAAACTACACCGCGATGTCGCATTCGCTTATACTTACCGCAGTTACACTCATAGTCCTTGGTCGGTCCAAAGATCTTCGCACAGAAGAGGCCATCGCGTTCCGGTTTAAACGTTCGGTAATTGATCGTTTCTGGCTTCTTCACCTGCCCGTGCGACCACGATCGGATCTTATCCGGACTTGCTATCGAAATCCGAATCGCCGAAAAATTCGAGGGGTTCTTCGGTTTCTCGAACAGGCTAAACAGATCGTCCATCAATCCTCCCTGTATGAAGTCTGCTTTTGGTCGATCTCGGTCGAACGGAATATTGCTCCGGTGCTCGTTTGCAGCAAGCAAAGTCCGCTCCTCGCAATTTCCGTTCGCCCAACCTCGTCTCAAAATCAGACTTCATAGATGTGTGTTTACTCGTAAAGTTTACTATTTAATTGAGCGCTGATGGTTCACCGCGAATGCCTGCACCGGCAAGCATCGGTGAGCGTGACATCGCACTTACAGTTTCGCTCTTCTCCGGAGTCTGATCGCTCTCAACTGCCTCAGTTTTCCGCTCAACGAGCTCAATATCTAGACCGAGGCTCATCAACTCCTTCGTCATCACGTTAAAAGATTCGGGGAGTCCGGGTTCGAGAACGTTCTCACCTTTTACAATCGCTTCGTACATCCGGGTCCGACCGAGAACGTCGTCTGACTTCACGGTGAGGAACTCTTGGAGCGCATAGGCTGCGCCATATGCCTCGAGTGCCCAAACTTCCATCTCTCCCAATCGTTGTCCGCCAAATTGTGCCTTCCCACCGAGAGGTTGTTGCGTCACGAGTGAGTAAGGTCCAATCGAGCGGGCGTGAATCTTATCATCGACAAGATGGTGGAGCTTGAGCATATACATCACCCCAACGGTGACCTTCTCAGCAAACGACTCACCTGTTCTCCCATCAAACAATTCCGTCTGACCAATCACTGGAAGCCCAGCAAGGGTAAGAAGATTGCGAATTTCTTCCTCAGTCGCCCCCTCAAATACTGGCGCGCCGACGTGAACTCCTTTACTTAATCGCTGTGCAAGTGCGAGCGCTTCAACTGATGAGAGCGATTTAACGAACTGGGCATGTTTTGAGCCACTAAACGCTTCGCTCATAAATGTGCTCGCGCGAGAAGCGATCTCACCTGCACGTCCTTGAGCGCTCGAGAGTGACTCGGCGAAACGCGTATCTGGATCGACGATCGTCTCGAGCAGGTTTCGAAGTTTTCTCCCAATTTCATAACACGCCCAACCAATGTGGGTTTCAAGGATCTGCCCGACGTTCATTCGCGACGGCACTCCGAGAGGATTGAGCACGAGATCAACTGGTGTCCCATCAGGGAGGTAGGGCATATCCTCCTCAGGGAGAATCCGCGAGACGACTCCTTTATTTCCGTGACGACCAGCCATCTTGTCGCCCACGGCAAGGCGTCGTTTCACCGCGACGAAAACCTTCACCATCTTAATGACGCCTGGCGGAAGCTCATCTCCTTCCTTGAGGCGCTTAATCTTCGCTGACAATGCTGCGCGTTTGTTATTGATTAACTGGCCCGTGCCGACGACGATGCGATTCACTTCATTCTGTAACGACTCATCACCGATCTGAACGTCGCGAATATACTCAAAGGGAATATTCTCCAGGAGCTCACGGCTGAGCTTTTCCCCTTTCGCTACGAGTTGCTTGCGACTCTCGTCCACTAGCCGAGCAGTGGTGACACATCCTTCGAGCATCGAACAGAGCTGCTTGAGCGCCGTCTCACGAAGAATCCGGATTTCGTCCCGTTGATCGTGCTCGAGTTTCGCGATCTCATTCTTCTCAATCTGAAGCATTCGCTCATCTTTGTCCGTGCCCTTTCGGGAGAATACGTGAGCAGCGATGATCGTTCCTTCAACGCCCGGAGGAAGCTTCAAACTCGTATCGCGAACCTCACCTGCTTTTTCGCCGAAAATGGCGCGAAGGAGCTTCTCTTCCGGTGAGAGTTGTGTTTCGCTCTTCGGGGTAATTTTTCCAACGAGAATATCGCCGGGACGAACTTCGGCTCCAATTCGAATAATTCCTGACTCATCGAGGTTCTTCAGCGCGTCCTCGCCTACGTTCGGAATATCGCGGGTGATCTCCTCCTTTCCCAGCTTCGTATCCCGTGCAATACATTCGAACTCTTCGATATGGATTGAGGTATACGCGTCGTCACGCACCACACGCTCACTGATCAGGATTGAATCTTCGAAGTTATACCCACCCCAGGGCATGAATGCGACAAGCACATTCTGTCCGAGTGCAAGCTCACCCATATCAGTCGACTGCCCATCAGCGACCACTTCGGACGAGTCAACCATATCGCCAACACGAACGATTGGTCGTTGATTAATACAGGTGTTCTGATTCGACCGCTTGTACTTCACCAGGTTGTAAATATCGACTCCCGTATCAAGCGGGTCTCCGGAGAGCTGATCTGACTTAATCACAATACGGGTAGCATCAACTCCCTCGACCATTCCGGCCCGACGAGCGACAACTGCCGCACCTGAATCTCCTGCAACGACACGCTCCATCCCCGTTCCAACGAGCGGTGCCGATGTTCGAAGCAATGGGACAGCTTGGCGTTGCATGTTTGAGCCCATGAGCGCGCGGTTCGCGTCATCATTCTCAAGGAATGGGATGAGTGACGCAGCGACGCTCACCAACTGACTCGGACTTACGTCCATCAACGTCACCTCCTCACGGGGGACGTTCTGAAATTCATTGTTCTTTCTTGCAGCAACCGAGCTATTGATGAATTTCCGTTTTTCATCGAGGGGAGCGTTCGCTTGCGCGATGACCTCACGCTCTTCTTCAATCGCCGAGAGATAGACGACTTTGTTTGTTACCACCCCATTTTCAACCACACGATAAGGTGTCTCGACGAACCCATACTCGTTCACCCGCGCAAAGCTCGCGAGCGAGGAGATGAGACCGATATTCGGACCTTCCGGTGTCTCAATCGGGCAGACTCGACCGTAGTGTGTTGGGTGCACGTCTCGCACCTCGAACCCCGCTCGTTCGCGAGTGAGACCACCCGGTCCAAGTGCGCTCAACCGCCGTTTATGGGTGAGCTCGCTCAATGGATTCGTTTGGTCCATGAATTGGCTGAGCTGCGAGGAGCCGAAAAACTCCTTCACCACCACCGAGACAGGTTTATAGTTAATGAGATCTTGGGGCATGAGCGTCTCGATGTCTTGAATACTCATCCGCTCTTTAATCGCTCGCTCCATTCGAACCAAGCCAATCCGATACTGATTTTCGATCAGCTCCCCGACCGATCGAACTCGTCGGTTCCCAAGGTGGTCGATATCGTCAATCGTATAGGTGACAGGGTCGCTTGAGGCACGGAGCTCGAGCAGATAACGTACCGCCTCACAGATATCATCCTTGGTGAGCGTTCCACCTTCAGTGAACTCTGAGCCTGAAACGGGGTCCTTCTTTCGACCCAAGCGTTTCCCCTGCTTCTCGAATGTTTTCGCACCACCGTGGAGTTTGAAATCGACTTTCAACCGTCCGACCGGTGAGAGATCATACCGCTCCGGATTGAAGAACAGATTATGGAAATGGTTCTCTGCTGTTTCAATACGTGGAGGATCTCCCGGCCGAAGGCGCTTATAGATCTCGACCAAAGCCTGTTTCTGGGGTGTTCCAAGAAAGTGGTGATGAATTTTGTCCCGTTCCGGTTCAAGGCCATCACCGAGCAAGGTCTTCAGTAACGATTCACCAATGTGACTCTCACTGGTGTAGAGCACTTCAAGCTCGGTCAGTCCGAGTTCTTTCAAATGGGCGATAATATTTACTGACTTCGCCCGCCCTTTGAGGTCACGAAGCGACATGGAGAGAGGCTCTCCAACTCCAACCACAACCTCAAACTTGGAGAAAAACTCAGTTAAGGCCTTCTCGTCGAGTTTCAAGAGGGAGGTCGGGAGTTTCTCACGAAGCGCATTAACTCCAATGATAATCTCGTCCTTCTTCACCAGGACCTTTTTCCCCTGCGGGTCGGTAATATCCTGTATTGCACGGAGGATGGTTCGTGCAGAAACCATCGCCCCCACGGTGTTCGGGTCAATCTCAAGTGAAGGGATCTCGGCCTCCACCAATCGCCGAAGCACTCCACGGTTGAACTTCTGTCCAGCTTTGACGAGTAACTTTCCGCCACGTGTTTTGATATCTTTAAACGCGCGTTGTCCGTCGAGCTGCGCTGGGGCAAACTTTTTCGAAACTATTCCACTTTTTCCTAAGGTGACGTGGTCAAGCTTATAGAAGCGGGTGAGCACATCTTCGGAGCTCATCCCAAGGGCACGGAGGAGCACGCTCGCATTCTGCTTGCGATGCCGGTCAATTCGCACATGGAGGATGTCCTTCACATCGAATTCGAAATCGAGCCATGACCCGCGGTATGGAATGATTCGTGCGCTGTAGAGTAGCTTTCCGGAAGCGTGTGTCTTCCCCCGATCGTGATCAAAGAAAACGCCTGGAGATCGGTGGAGCTGACTCACAATGACACGTTCAGTTCCGTTGATCATGAACGTGCCATGCTGAGTCATGAGCGGGATCTCGCCGAAGTACACCTCCTGCTCCTTAATGTCGCGAATCTGGCGACTGCCATCATCCTGATTCGACCAGAGAACAAGTTGGATTGTGACCTTGAGCGGCGCTGCCCAGGTCATCCCACGTTCGTGACACTCAAAAACATCGTACTTCGGTTCGCCGAGCGAATAGGACATGTACTCGAGCGACGCAGTTCCGTTGTAGTCACGGATCGGGAATACGGACTTAAAGACCGCTTGAAGGCCGGTGTCGGTACGCGTATCTGGTGTAACCTCTGGCTGGAGGAAACGGCGAAATGAATCACGTTGGATACTGATTAAGTCTGGGACATCTTTAATTTTAGCGAGTCGGGAATAGTCTCTACGAAGACGAAGACGCGTTGTAACTTTACTTGCCATATACCTCGGTCGTTCTCCTTGTGATCAGACGTTCGCGGAGCACATAGTGATACGGCGAGTGAGCGCAGCGCTGTGAAAACGCTTGCTCAAACTCGCTAACACACTGTGTGAAACTCTTTGTTTAAAATTGTAGGTGCTTCTAGCGCTGCCACCGGTCCCCAGACCTTCGAGTAGCTCAATCAGCCCTTATCATATTAAACAGCATTGGACTTGCGAAATTTATGTCCGAGCAAAAATATAAGAAAACTCTACTTAATCTCGATCTTTGCTCCGACAGCCTCGATTTTCGCCTTAATATTCTGAGCTTCTTCTTTCTTCACACCTTCTTTAATGGGTTTTGGCGCATTCTCAACGAGGTCCTTCGCTTCCTTTAACCCAAGTGAAGTGACTTCGCGCACTTCCTTAATCACCTTGATTTTCTCTGCGCCAACTTCCTTCAAAATGACGGTGAATTCAGTCTGCTCCTCTTGAGCTGCAGCACCGGGAGCGCCAGCCATCCCGACGGAAGCCATCATGCCAATTGGAGCGGCGGCGCTCACGCCAAGTTCCTCTTCAAGCTCTTTCACGAGCTTTGCCGCATCCATCAACGTCATCGTCTTGATGAATTCTTTTACCTGTCCAACATTTACGTCACTCATTTCTCGTTCTCCCTTCTTGTCTCTCGGTTATTTAAGCTTTCTTTTCCTCCAGCTCTTTTCTCCAGGCCTCGAGTAGCCGCACCATGTTTGTGCCTGGAGCGTTGAGCACTCTCACGACTTGCGTCGCGACAGCATTGAGGAGAGATAGCAGTTGACCCTGCACCTCTTTCTTCGATGGAAGCTTCGCTAATGCTTCAATCCCTGGAACATCAATTACTTGCCCATCGATGATTCCTGCCTTGAGCTGGAATTTCTCTACTTTCTTCGCAAACTCAGTGAGAACTTTCGCCGGTGACACTGGGTCAGCTTTGGCCCAAATGACACAGGTCGGACCTTTGAGATGCCCTTCGAGCGCACTCGCAATTCCGTCTGCATCCTGAAATGCTCGTTTCATGAGGGTGTTCTTCACCACCACACATTTCGCACCGACGGGTTGAAGCTTTCGCTTCATGTCAGTGAGCTCAGCGCAGGTGCAACCGCGAAAATTTGCCAAGTATGTGGCTTGAGCCGTCACAAAATGTTGCTTTAAGTCTGCGATTATCTCTGCTTTCTCTTCATGTTTCATATGCTTTATGCTCAGCGAGGCACTCTGTTATTCGTCGAATCGTTACGCCACAGCGGTGCGATATGGCGCGGGGTCGAGTTGAATACTCGGGCCCATGGTTGTAGACACGTACATACTCTGTAAGTAGACCCCTTTTGATGTTTTCGGCTTCGCTTTCACCACGGTATCGATGACGGTTTCAAGGTTCTCGCGAATCTTCTCCCGACCGAAAGAAAGCTTCCCGATCCCCACTTGGACAATGCCTGCTTTCTCGACGCGAAACTCTACCTGACCTGATTTGATCGCCCTCACGGCTTTTCCCACATCGAAGGTCACCGTCCCGAGTTTCGGGTTCGGCATTAACCCTCGCGGGCCGAGTAATTTACCGATCTTTCCTACTTGGGCCATCATATCAGGACTTGCGACGACTGCTTCAAAGTCGAGCCAACCACCCTGAATCTTTGCCACAAGGTCATCCGCACCAGCGAAATCTGCTCCGGCTTCCTCTGCCTCCTTGAGCTTCTCTCCCTTACAGAACACAACAACTCTAACTTTTTTACCGGTCCCGTGTGGAAGAGCTACCACCCCCCGAACGTTCTCCTCAGCCTTCTTCGGATTTACTCCAAGCCTCATCGCAATATCAACGGTCTCGTCGAACTTTGCTTTCGGAAACTGGATGAGAAGCTCAGTGGCTTCGGCGATAGAGTAGAGTCGGTCTGTCTCGACTTTCTCCGCGGCGGCTTGATAACGCTTACCAATTTTTCCCATTGTCTTTCTTTCCCTTTGGGTTGCTTTAGACCCCTTCTCGACCACAATTATTCAAAGTACGGAGTTTTGACGCCCATACTTCGCGCAGACCCGGCGATGATTTTCTTCGCTGCCTCAATATCTTGTGCGCTGAGATCTTCCATCTTTACCTTGGCGATCTCCTCGAGATCTTTCATGGTGAGGCTCCCCACCTTGTCCCGATTAGGAACACCAGAGCCCTTCTCAACTTTGGCGAACTTCTTAATCAAGAATGAGGCCGGAGGACTTTTCACTACGAAAGTAAACGATCGGTCAGCATAGACGCTGATAATTACCGGGAGAATTGTTCCGGCTTGCGCTTGAGTCTTCGCATTAAACGCCTTACAAAATTCCATGATGTTCACGCCATGCTGGCCGAGTGCTGGACCAACGGGCGGTGAAGGATTCGCTGCGCCGGCGGGAATCTGCAGTTTAATATTTGCCGTAACTGTCTTTGTCGGTGCTGCCATTTTAAGCCTTCTCCACTTGAACGAAATCTAACTCTACGGGGGTGTTCCGCCCGAAAATGCTAATGAGCACCCGAAGCTTTCCTTTGTCGGGTTTCACTTCATCAACGGTGCCGTTAAAGTCCGAGAACGGTCCGTCAACAACTTTCACTGCATCGCCTTTTTCAAAGTGCACGCGTGAGCGTGGTTTCTGCGCGCCACCTTCCATTTGCTTTAAGAGATTTTGCACCTCTTCTTTGCTGATCGGCGATGGGCTTGTCGAATCACCAACGAAACCCGTGATCTTCGGTGTCTCTCGCACCAAATGCCACGTGTCTTCGTCGAGCTTCGCCTGAATGAGGAGGTATCCGGGGAGAAACTTACGGGTTGAAGTCTTCTTCTTTCCACGAACGAGTTCAATCACGGTTTCTTGTGGAATCAATATTGCGCCGAATTTATCTTCGAGGTTTCGCGTTCGGATGCGTTCCTCGAGACTCAGTTTCGCGTGTTGTTCAAATCCAGAATAAGTGTGAACCACGTACCAAGGCATATCGACTTTTTCCGGATCAATTTGACCGACAGTGCTTCGCTCAGCATGAGCGGGGTCAGTCTTTTTCGCTTCGACCGCGTCGCTTTCCGGTGCAGCCACAGCAGGCGCTCGGATAGCCTCTTCTTCTTGTTCGGCGGTCATCGCTGCTTGTGGCTGAGCGAACTCTTCGTCCCTGCTGGGCTGTGCGGTATCTGGGATCATCTGGTCACCTGAGGGAGAAGCAATTTCATCCACTTTTGGGCGAACATCGACGGCCGGAGCAAGCTCGGGACTCCTCTCCGTTCCATTCGCTTGACCTGTCTCTTCGTTGTCGTCGTTTATCACTTCATCTAGTTCCGGCACACATCATCCGTTCAACAGTCGAACCAATCGTCTATACGAGTATCCGCTGCATGACGCTGTGAACGATCAAATCAGTAAGTCCGAGAAAGATCGCGAAGACGAAGATCATTACCATCACCACAATCGTCGCCTGTATTGTCTCCTGTCGTGTCGGCGTGTGGACCTTTTTTAATTCTTCCCACGCATCACGAGTAAACGTCGTACTACGAACAACAAAATTTGCTTTAGCGGCTTGGTCTTTCATACCGTCATCGTTCCATTCAACTACGCTCTGGTGCACGCCCGGAGGGACTCGAACCCCCAACCCTCGGATTTGGAGTCCGATGCTCTACCAATTGAGCTACGGGCGTATATCCGATTCAGCTTTTTCCCGCACTCTGCGTTGGAGTTGCGAAAAATAGGGCCTCGTTTACGTTGAGTAAAGTCGGCCCTATTTTTCGCACCTCCGCCTTGATTGCGGGAGAAAATCTGAATCGGATATCTTCATCCCGCAACGAGCGTCCTCCCCTTCCTTATTCTGCTACGCCGCTTTTGATTCTTTGTGCGTCGTGTGCTTTCTGCAGGCGGGACAGAATTTATTCACCGATAACTTTTCTGTCTGCGCCTTTCGGTTGCGTGTCCGTGTATAGTTCTTGCATTTACAGTCGCCGCAAACGAGAGCGATGACTTCACTATTTGCCATTTTCCTGAGTGCCTCGCGAATCCACTAATACTTTAGACTCAGACTTGGTCTTAGACTTCGACTTATACTTGAGCTTTGACCTGAGCTTGAGCTTCGTCTTTTCCCTTATGCTTCGCCGAAGAGCTCCTTCGTGAGCTTAGAAGGTTAAGTTTAAGTTTATGTGCTCAAGTTCAAGTTCAAGCTCAAGTCAATGTTCAAGTCTAAGTCTAAGACGAA
>FKKE01010242.1_pt1 | contig 15445 bp, 21 predicted proteins | sample 1106331 | NCBI WGS metagenome assembly FKKE01 (sample SAMEA3931202, study PRJEB13176) | freshwater metagenome | biome: Drinking water system; feature: drinking water; material: freshwater | place: China | collected 2013-02-06 | reverse complement strand
GCTATCCGCCCGATTTTCTTAGCAAGCTCGGCGGATGCTACCAAGTCCCTCCGCCCTTGTCAACCTACTCTCGCACTCTTCTTGCAGAATCCCCGGGTATCCTTTTCGCACCACCCCCCTTACGGCCGGGAAGTGGAAACTCTTCACCGGCGATGTCGCGGGAAAAATCTGGTATGGACACTTTTCAGACGTTCGCGTTCCACATGCGTGTAGATTTGTGTCGTGGAAATGTTCGCGTGACCGAGCAGCGCCTGCACCGATCGGAGGTCGGCTCCTCCTTCCAAGAGATGCGTGGCGAACGAATGCCGCAATACGTGCGGCGAAATCGTGCGGTCGATTCCGGCTCGTCTTGCGCGGAGCTTCAGTGATTTCCAGAACGCCTGTCTTGTCAATGCGCCCCCGCGACGTGAGACGAACAGAAAGCGCGAAGGTCTTCTTTTGAGGAGTTGCGGCCGCACTTCTTCGAGATAGTGCACCAGAAGCCGGCGGGCCGGTTCTCCCATCGGCACCAACCGTTGCTTCGCACCTTTTCCCATTACTCGCAAGTATCCGACGTCGAGATTGACCTCCGCCGCTTCGACTGCGATCAACTCCGAGACGCGCAGGCCCGCGGCGTAGAGCAGCTCGAGCATCGCACGGTCGCGCAGGTCTTCCGGGCGCGGGCGGGTCGGCAGATCGAGCAGCGCCGCCACTTCTTGTTGAGACAACGTCTTCGGCAATCGGATTCCCCGTCTCCTGACGGTGACATCCGCAGAAGGATCGAGCGGAATGAGACGTTCCCGCCGCAGAAACCGCAGCCAACCGCGCACGGCAGAAAGACAGCGCGCAGCGGAGACGTGCGAGAGCCTGGCGGCCTTCAACGATCCGAGAAACTCTCTCATGACTTCCGGAGTCACCCGCTCGATGCGAGGAACCCTTGCGCGGGACAGGTAAGATTGAAACTTTTCGAGATCGCGGCGGTAGGCTTCGATGGTGTTCGCGGCGAGACCGCCTTCGACCCGAAGATGGGTCAGGTAGCGATCGACCAGCAGATCGGATGTCATCGCCGCGATGATAGCCAATCGTCATAGCGAAGACAACGCGCGCATGCGGCGTCAACCTTGACACCCCACGGGGATTCCGATACTAGTCACAGATCGTGTATGATACCTGTCAACCACCTCGTCACTGCGTGACTGACCGTTCAGTCCACGAATCTGCCCGTCGCCCGGCATCGGGCCGCTTCCCGCTGTACCTTCTGACGTTGGTCCTCGCCGTCATGACGGCGGTTTCGCTCATCGCGGCCCCCTCGGCGGTACAGGCGCAGACGGACAAGACCGCCCCCGCGAATCATCCGGCGCTCGCTCAAGCCAAGCGCCTGCTCGATAAGGGGCAAGCGGAAGAAGCCATCACCGTGCTTCGCCGATTCCTCGACACTTCGCCGAAGCCAGACCTGCTCGACGATGCCTATCTCCTGACGGGCGCCGCGCTCTTCGGCGCGCAACGGTATGGGGACGCGCTCAAGTTCCTCCAGCAATTGCAGGCGGAGTTTCCAACTTCGGAAGTCGCGGACCGGGGGAAACTGTTGCTGGCGCGCACCCACGCAGCCATGGGGAATCCGGACCTCGCCTTTCCCATCTTGACCGGACTTCGCAACCTGGCGGCGGACGATGGCACGAAGCGCGAGGCGGTCCACGTCAGCGGCGAACTGTACTTGCAGAAGAAGGAGTACGTCCGCGCCGTTCAAACCTGGCTGGACGAGATTTCCCTGAGCCCGGAAGAGCAGGCGGACGAAATCCGTACCCAGATCGCGGATCTCATCAACAAGTCGTTCGACAAGAAGACGCTGGAGCGCGTGCGGGACACGTATCCGCGTAACTATCCCGGCGACCTCGCGTCGATCCGGCTCATCGAACTGTACGTCGGGCGCGGCGAGGACCACCAGGCAGCCAGGCAGCTCCAACAGATGCTCGCCCGCTTCCCGGGGCATCCCTACGCCGCAAAAGGCTCGGATCTGCTCGCTTCGCTTCAAACGAAATTGAAGTCCAATCAATTTCTTCTCGCCGCAGTCCTCCCGCTGACAGGTAAGCTCGGCCCCTTCGCAAGCGACGTGTTGAGCGGCGTCCAACTGGCAGTGGAATTGAATAGTGCCCAGTCAGGCGCCCCCTCGATCGGCCTGCTCGTCAAAGACTTCGAGTCCGACCGCCCGTCGTTCCTCGAGGATCTCAATACGCTCCTGACCAACGATCATCCGATCGCGCTGATCGGCCCCCTGCTCTCAAAAAATCTCCCGGTGATGGCCGAGCTGGCCGAGCGGGCCCGCATCCCGCTGATCACGCCGACCGCCATGCTTCCGAACGTCCGCCGGTTGGGCAACTATGCCTTCAGTACCGCGCTCACCTACCAGCTGCAGGCGAAACGCATCGCCGCCTATGCCGCGGGAGAACAAGGGTTTCGTCGATTCTGCATTCTGCATCCCGACACCACCTACGGCCGCGAACTGGCCCGCTGGTTCGCACAGGAAGTGCGGGCCCAGGACGGTGAGATCATCGCCATCGAATCGTACAAGGAAGGCGAGAGTGATCTCGGCCCCCAACTCAGGCGGATCAAGGCGGAAGACCTTAAGAGGTACGGACTCTCGGTCCCGGTCGATCCCACGAAACTCGGCGGCAAAGTCACGAAGCTGGACAAGAAGGTGCTGTACACGCCGGGTTTCGACGCGATCTTCATCCCCGGACGTGCCGTCGATGTCGGCCTCATCGCCGCGCAGTTGCACTTCCACGACATGAACGTTCCGTTCCTCGGGGGCAACGGATGGAACGCTCCAGACATCGCCCGCACGGCCGACCAGTCCATCGACGGCGCCGTGTTCGTCGACGGATTTTTCGCGGAGAGCCCGAACCCGAACGTGGAGGATTTCGTCCAACGCTACAAGAAGCGCTTTCAGACCAATCCGACACTCTTCGCCATGCAGGGATACGACGCCGCTAAGTTCGTGATCGAGGCGATCCGGAAAGGCGCGACATCGGGAGAGGCAATCCGGGACTATCTCCTCTCGCAACCGGATCTCCCGGCGTTAGGCGGCCCGGCCGTGTTTCTGCCGGACGGGACACTCAACAGGCCGCTCTTTCTGATCCAGGTCAAGAAGGGACGCTTCGCCCAATTGGACTAGGCCGGCATGAACAGTCTGTCGCACATTCTCCACACGATCTCGTACATGGCGTTACCGTTGCTGTTCGCGATGGTCTTGCACGAATACGCCCACGGCTGGATGGCCGACAAGTGCGGCGACCACACCGCTAAACTGCAAGGCCGCCTCACGATGAATCCAATGGCCCACATCGATTTGTTCGGGACGATCATTATGCCGCTGCTCTGCCTGGTTCTCCCCGGAAGTTTTCTGCTGGGCTGGGCCAAGCCGGTCCCTATCGATCCGCGGAACATGTCCCACCCTCGGCGCGACATGGCCCTGGTCGCCGCGGCCGGTCCCGGCATGAACCTCGTGCTGGCGGTCGGCAGCGCCCTGTTGCTGGCGGTTCTCTTCGCCGTCGACCCGACCCTGTCGATCCGGAACGCCGGCGAGGGACAGCCGGCCTCATCGTTGAGCACGATCTTCCTCCTCCCTGTCGCCGTCATGGCCTTCTATTCCGTCCTGATCAACGTGTTCCTCTGCCTCTTCAACTTGATCCCGATCCCGCCGCTCGACGGGGGACGCATTCTTGTGAGTCTTCTGCCGCCACAGCCGGCGATGGCGCTCGCGAGGCTCGAACCCTACGGGATGTTGATTCTCGTCGGCCTGTTGGTCTTCGACAAGGAGCTTCGCGTGATCCACACCATTACGAGCACGTTCGCCACAGGACTCTCCGGCACGATCCTCTCCACCGCGTTGGGGCTCGGAGGAGGGGGCGGTCAATGACGACGGCGAAAAAGCGAGTTCTCAGCGGCATGCAGCCCAGCGGGCTCCTGCACCTCGGCAACTATCTAGGGGCCCTGGAGAACTGGAAAGCCCTGCAGGACGAGTATGAGTGCTACTTCTTCGTCGCCGACTGGCATGCACTGTCGACGAACTATGCCGACACCAGCCGCATCCGCGAATTCGTCCGGGAATTGCTCATCGACTGGCTCGCCGCGGGCATCGATCCGACCCGCTCGACCGTGTTCGTGCAATCACGCATTCCGGAACATGCTATTCTCCACCTGCTCTTCTCGATGATGACGCCGATTGCCTGGCTCGAGCGTAATCCGACGTACAAAGAGAAGCAGGAAGAGATCAAAGAGAAGGATCTCACCACCTACGGCTTCCTCGGCTATCCGGTCCTGCAGGCCGCCGACATTCTCCTGTACAAACCCGATTTCGTGCCGGTCGGGAAAGATCAGCTCCCCCACCTCGAGCTGACGCGCGAACTCGCGAGGCGGTTCAATGACCTCTACAAGAAACCCGTGTTCCCCGAGCCGAAGGAGCACCTCACGAAGTTCCCGAAGGTGCTCGGCACCGACGGCAGGAAAATGAGCAAGAGCTACGGCAACACCATCAATCTCTCCGATACCGAGCCTGTCGTCCGCCAAAAGCTTAAGACGATGGTGACCGACCCGGCCCGTGTGCGCCGCAACGACCCCGGCAATCCTGACATCTGCCCGGTTTACGAGTTTCACAAGATTTATTCACCGGCAGCCGTGCAGGAACAGGTCAACAAGGACTGCCGTACCGCCGCGATCGGCTGCATCGACTGCAAGAAGCTCGTGGCGGACCGGCTGGTGGACAAACTCTCGCCGATCTGGGCCGCCAGGACGGACTTGACCAAACATCCGTCACGCCTGGACGACATCGTGCAGGAAGGCAGCCGCAAGGCCGGCGCGGTCGCCAAAGCCACGTTGCACGACGTCACCGAAGCCATGAAGATTTAAGGGCGACGGAGAAGGGAATGGGTTGGAGAGACCTGCTCATCGGATTGATGGGATGGACGCTGGCGGGAGGGCTCGCATGGGCCGCCGACCCGCCATGCGATAAGTATCCGACGGCCAAGCAGACTCGCTGCGCGGAGGTCTGGAGGGAACTCAACAAAGAAGACGGCCCGTCGATCGCTCAGTTCGGGCTGGACCAACAGAAGCGGCGCGATGCCGGCCAGATCAATGCGGAACAACATCTTGCCCAGAACATGGAATTCATCAAACGGTCCACCGAGAAACGTCTCGAACGGCTCAAGCAGCGAATGGCACGGGAATAGTTCTCTACAAGTCTTGGGCCTTCGGCTCTTCCAACAGTTTTCCCGCCGATTCGAGTAGATCCCGCCCCACGATGATCGGCGCCTTGAAATGGATCGCCAACGCGATGGAGTCCGACGACCGGCTGTCGAACACTTTGGTATCGCCGCGCATGGCGACCGTCAACGCTCCATAATAGGTCCCGCCTTTCAACGTAATGACGGTCTGCGTGACTTTGCCGTCATAGGTCTCGAGAATGGAATGCATGAGGTCGTGGGTCAAGGGCCGGGAGAGCCTTTCTCCGTTCAAGGCGCCCTGAATCGACAGTGCGACGGTCAGGTCGATGAAGATCGGAATCGTCTTCCCTTCCGCTTCGAGCAAGACCACGGGCCCATGGTCGGAAATCCGCACTTTCACTTCCGTGATCCTGACCGGCTCGGCAGGAAGCGGCGGAAGCTCTGCGGCAAAAACGATCGACGACGTAGCGAGCAGCGGAAAGAGGGCGAACAGAACGAATCTATTCATGGTCACCTCCGTGGAAGTTCATGCGCGCACGAACTGATTCGACTCCTTCTCCAGACCGATCTCGGTATCCGGCCCATGCCCGGTGACGACCAGCGTTGCGTCAGCCAGCGTATAGAGACGCTCCCGGATGGATTGCTCGATGGCGTCGAAATCGCCACCCCAAAGATCCGTCCTGCCGATGCTGCCGCGGAAGAGCGTATCGCCGGCCAGCACTATTTGGCCCTCCGGGATGTGAAAGCTCATCGATCCGGGGGTATGGCCGGGCGTATGCATGGCGACGGCCGTGACGCCCCCGACCGATATTTTTTCGTCATCCTTCAGCCAGTAGTCCGGCGGCGGCACCGGAACGTAGGGCACGCCGAACATGCGGCACTGGACGTCGAGCATCTTCCATAAATCGCGGTCGTCTTCGTGCAGGCAGAGCATGGCGCCGGTCGCTTTTTTCATTTCGCCCGACGCGAGGAAGTGATCGAAATGTGCGTGCGTATGGAGGATCGACGTGACCGTGAAGCCGAGCTGTCGAACCTCGTGCAGAATGCGCTCGTGAGCGCCTCCCGGATCGACGACGATCGCTTGCTTGGTCACAGGGTCGCCGATGATGGAGCAGTTGCATCCTAGAGGCGGAACGGAGAAAGTCTTGCGGATCAGTAAGGACATCAGCCAATCTTACTCCTTCGGGACGCTGCGGTTCAGAATATCCTGCGCGTGCCGAGGGGGTCAAACCGGGCCAGAATCGTAATGGACAACGGCCGTCGAAGCATGGATAATCGCGCCACGATGACCAACCAGTCCGCGAACAAGAACTTCGGCGCTCGATCTCTATCGTCTGTGTTGTGCACCGCCGCGCTTCTCTTTCTCCCGGGGTGCACACCGGATGAATCGCCGTTCAAGGCCGAGAACGAGACGCTGAAGAAACAGCTCACCAAACAGGAATCACTGGTCACGTCTCTGCAGGACGGCAACAAGGTCATGCAGCAGCAGATCGATCTGCTGAATCAAGAGATCCGCGATGCGAAAAAAGCCGCGGAGACGGCCAAGGGGGAGGCCAAGGCCTCGGCCGACCAATTGGAGGCGCAACTGGTCCAGGCCAGAAAGTTGACCGCGGACATCAAGCGGACCGCGATTGAGCAGGCCGCGCAGAGCATCCAGGTCGAAACCAAGGGGGCACAGACGGACAATATCCCGCGCCCGCTCTCGACCGTGGCAAAAACGGTCGAGGACGCGTTGAGCCGGAACGGATACCAGGTCAAGGTCAGCATCAAGTCCGATCAGAAAGCCGTGTACGTCACCGACCGGAAGGTGTCCAATCCCGTGTCGCTCGAAGTTGCCGGCTTTCGAAATCAATACGTCGTGTCGCTCCATGCAGAACCAGGGAATGTGACCCGTTTGTCCGTCAAGGCCGAGTTCGAGAAACTGGCACAAGGGGGACGGATTCTCGGCGTCAGCGCCGAAGAAACGGCGGAGATCGAACGCCGCCTGATCGGAGAAATCAATAAAGCTCTCGCAGCGCCCAGCAAGACATGATTTCCCGTGCCCCTCTCCTGACGGTCTCACTCCTCTTCCTGATCGTGCTTCCCATCGTAGACAGCTTCGCCGGTACCGCTCCGACCACAGAACTATCCCGCCACCTCAATGCCATTGCCGCCCTTGCCCAGCCTTCCCCGGTCGTTGCGGTCCCTGAGGGCCGATTTCTCGTCGGCAGCAAGCGGATCGACGACGACCCCTACGGGCTCTGGACCCAATTCGACGACACGGAACTGCCCCAGCAGAAAGTCTGGCTCGACGCCTATGAAATGGATCGTGACGAAGTCAGCCTCGGCGAGTACCTGGCCTTTCTCAAGCAGCGCAAACAGCACGCCTCGGAGCCGCTGCAAAAACTGATTTGGCACGTCATCACCGTCCATTCTGTCACCGACCAGACGCTGACGAGATGGCCGGCCCTGTACGTCACGTGGGACGAAGCAAGAGACTTCTGTGCGGCAAAGGGCAAGCGGCTGCCGACTGAAGCCGAATGGGAGAAAGCGGCCCGGGGTCCGAATGGCAATCTCTTCCCCTGGGGGGAGTCCGCCCCCGACAGCAAGCTCGCCATGTTCGGACAGCACCACGTCCACGAGATTCCGATTCTGGCCCCGGTGGATTCCCACGACGAGGGGAAGAGTCCTTACGGCATCCATCATCTTGCAGGTAACGTGGCGGAGTGGGTGCAGGACTGGTTCGGCTTCGACTACTACGCCTACATGCCGGAAAAGAATCCGCCGGGCCCGACGAGCGGAAGGTATCGGGGCGTTCGGGGCGGCTCGTGGAAAAGCAAGATCATCATGCTGCGCACGGCAACCCGCTCCGGCTCGTCCCCGGACCAGCGGTCGGCCACCATCGGATTCCGCTGCGCGAAATCGCTCAACGACATTCAGAAGCCGGCAGCCGTGAAGTAGCCCGCCGCTTGGCTGACGCCATGTTTCATGCTAGCCTGACACTGTTCGTGACCTCACTCGTAGTCGGGAGTATCGAGCGAACATGGCACGGAAGTTTTTCATCGGCGGCATCGTTCTCCTCGTCACATTAGTCGGCTGCTCAGGAGTCCAGAGAAGCCACCCCTCGTACGGACCTCCTGCCGGCACCACTGCCAGCCGCGCCGCCATCGTACATAGCGCTGCCAAACTCGTCGGCGCCCGGATCGTCGAGATGGACGGCCGACGGATCGAGTACGACTGCGCCGGCGTTACCCGGGCCATTTTCCTCAAGCACGGGATCGACCTGTACGACTCCAAAGCGCCGGACCAGCGGGCGAATGGAGTCCGGCTCATTCATAATCACATCCGGCAGCATGGCTCTCTCCACCAGGGACCGGCGGTCCGGCCGGGAGATCTGGTGTTTTTTGACAATACCTGGGACTTCAACCATGACGGAAAGGCCAACGACCCCTTGACCCACGTAGGGATCGTCGAGCGGCAAGATCGTGACGGCACCATCACCTTCATCAGCCGGGTAGCAGGCGCCATTGAGCGCTATCACATGAACCTCGGGCTTCCCCACGTCTATCGCACCGCGGACGGCAAGATCCTCAATGACCACCTTCGGCGGAAGGATCCCGGTGACCGTGGGACCGCCGGCTATCTCACGGGCGAGCTCTTCGCCGGTTTCGGCAGCAGAACCGGGCTCTGACCCATCCCTCCTTCTCCGTTCCTGGCGGTTTTTTCAGCACGCGCTATACTCTACGTATTGATCACATCTTCGCCGTTCATCCGGTTTCCTCGTGCAAACCAATCCCGGAGGTAAGAAACGTCCAAGGAGGGACTATGGCGAAGACATCGACCTATTGTAGCGACTGCTATAACAAGGTAGGACGGACCGAAGATGCACAGATTCAAGCCGCGGAAAAGTCAGGCCAGGTGCCGATGACCGGTCAGGGCACCTGTTGCAAGTGCAACAAGGCAACTATCGTCGTGTACTACGAGAGTTAGGGGGGCCAGTCCAAAAATCGTTGTATATGAACCGTTAAACGAAAGACGTCAGGCTGGTTGATTGCCGCTCGCAGTTAACGAATAGCGATTCATGATAGGTGACCGCCCCAATCTCGGCCTGTCACGCGTGGCCGGTGCCCTCGGCGTCCTCGAACTCCTCGATGAGTTCTTCCAGTTCGTCGAGTTCATCTGATGCGAGGTTCTGGAATTCCACGCCGAACTGCTGCTGTCCGACCCAGCGAACCAACGCTTCTTGAATCGACACCGGCTCGGCCGATCCTGGAATGACCAGCCGGATGACGATCACTTTTCCAGGGTGCACGGCCAGATCGCTTTCAAACTTCGCACCCCCGAGCGAGAGATCGACCGTTCTGCCCTCGACTTCGTGAGAGTTACCCAGTAGAAATCCTTGCACTTGGGCCGCCACCCGCCGATATTTCCGCCGTTCCATAGAACCGTACCTATTACAGATGAGATCGGCCGATTTACGTGAGCACCGTTGGAGCGGGAGCATACCCGTTTCTTTCCGGCAAATCACCAGTTGAAAGAACCGGAGCGGAATTTCAAAGGCCTGCTACACTTGATGGATGGCTACTCCATCAAAGTCCTTGGCTCTGGTTCCCGTCGACCCCAGGAGACGGACGATCCTGACGATCCGCGAAGGTCTCGTAAGCCTCCATGGGGCCCTCATCCTCGCAGAACAGGCAACCTACGAAGCGATCAACGGACCCGTGGAATCGGTAGAAGTGTTGCTCGACCTGCTCCAACACAACCCCTGGTTCACGTGGCTGCATCCGATCTCGGATCTCTTGGTGCGGATCGATCACCTGCTCGACGACGACGCGTTCGACATTACGGAAGAGAACATCGCGCACCTGACCGCGGAAATCGAGCAACTCCTGCACCCGTCGACGGAAGGCGAGGGCTTCGACCGCGCCTATTATGAAGCACTGCAGCGGGCACCTGACGTCGTCTTGGCCCACTTTCGCGTCAAGCGCCTCCTGCCTGAAGCGGCGTAGACGTCCCCTCGCTTCCCGCCGTTTGATACAATGGGCGCATGAGGCGCGCTCGCTGGTTGATCGCATTCATGATGGCCTTGGCCCCCGAAGCCACAATGGCGCAGGCCGACATGGCGGTGCTTCAGCGGGCCGACGGCACCAGCGCGACGGTCGCCGATCTCGGAAACGGGATCGGCATCATCGCCGATCCTCACGGTGAGACGGTCCCGAAACCGCTCACGCCACACCTGGATTCCACAACGGCTGGCCCCCAGAGCCGTCCCGTTCCGACTCCGGGTACAATTTTCGGGACACCTGCTCCACCGAACCAACTCACACCACCCCCTATCCTCCCGCTCCAACCCAACCGTCCGATCCAACAGGCTCCCACAGTTCCGGGATCCGTGGGATCAAGTCCGGGACGATTCGGCCGATAATTCATTTAGAGACGATAAGACGGAGCCGTTCGCCTCCATTTTTTCCATGACCTGCTAGACTTCATTCATGGCCTCGTCATTCGACCATACGGCAACCCACTCCACTGAGGAATTGCGGCAGATATTGTTGGAAGTCCGCCGCGGCCTCTTGAGCTTGCACAAGGCCCTGATCATCGCCGAACAGCTGACCTATGAGCGGATCAACGGACGGGTGGGGTCGACCGGTCAATTGCTACAGCTCGTCCTTAACGATCCCTGGTTTACCTGGCTCCATCCCTTGTCCCAGATGGTCATCCGTATCGACGAGTTACTGGACGGCGACGAAGAGCCGACGGTGGTTGAAGTGGAGCATCTCCTGGCGGACGTGCGCGGATTGATTCGTCCGTCGGAAGAAGGCGACGGATTCGAGCGGAGCTACTACGAAGCGCTTCAGCGGGCCCCCGACGTGATCTTCGCCCACGTGGAAGTGAAAAAGTTGCTCACCAAAGCTGCCGCCTAAAGTATCGCTAAAGAGCAGGCTGAAGCTTCAGATTACGCACCAGAGCACATGATCGCTGACAGCGTCTCATCCCTAGGATGTTCAAAATGGCCGTCCAGCAAGGCCACAGCGAGCGAGGGGGCGAGGAGGTACATACCAAGCTTTGCTTGAGCCGCTCGCTTTGATCATGTGCGAGCGGAGAAGTACTTTGCCTCAAGTGATCCCTTCAGTACGTTGAGCCTCTGAGCGACGCGAGAACGCAGCTGGCGGACTTTTTCAACATCCTTCATGCCCGCACTCGACCAATCCACAAGTACCAGGCATACACCGTCGCCGTCAGCACGGCCAGCATGAGACCCAGCAGGCAGGCGACGGCCAGGACTCCGCCGGCCGCGGAGTGGTAGGCATGGTAGATGACCGACACCGGCTGGTCGGTCATCGGACTGAAATGTGAAAGCCACCCGAGGCCCAGTCCCAGCGCGCCGAAAATCGTCCAGATGAGCGAGCCTACCCGGCCCGATCGGTACAACCATAGCCCCAGAGCGATCCCTCCCAGAATAATCGTCGCGACAACGATGAACCCCACCGACTGCTCATCGATCGGCCAATGAAAATCCCCGCGGAGGATGTGGTCCACAAGATGGAACACATTCAAGACCGCAATGAGCTTGATCAATCGAGTCAGAGTCCGATCGGGCGGTGGCATACAGGCGTGGCGGGTACGGTTAGGTGCGCGGTCTTCCGACCGGAGCGACCGGGTCGTCCGCCAGTTGAGCAGGCGGCGTCAGCACTTCAAACTGCCCGGAGAGGTGCGGCACGAAGGTCGGCTGGAGTATGGCCTGCCCTTCCAGCGAACCGGCGAATTTGATGAAGGCCTCGGTCAAGGGATCGGGCTGTTGCTTGGTGAGCAGCAAGACCGGACGTCGAATCTTGTAGGCCCCGCTTTTCACCGTCGGTGGTCCCGGTTCGATCTTGTCGACGGTCAGAATCCGGACCGGGATCCCGTCTTCCTGAGCCTTGAGTGCCGACGCCAACGAGATCATCGTAATCGCTCCGTCTCGCCCGGACACGAACCGCAGCGCCTTTTCATCGGTCCGGACCGGTTTGCCGGACGCCCGAATCCGCCCCGTAATCCCCAGCGACACTTCAAAGCCCGGCTGCACGTTGTCTTCCGGAGTTCTTGCAAGCACTTCCACTTTCTGATCACCGGCATCGAGATCGGACCAGTGTGTGATCTTGCCGGTGAACAGATCCTTTACCTGTGCCGTCGTGACTTCCCGCACAGGATTCGCAAAATTCACCACCACCGCCAGCCCATCCCAGGCCACCGGCGTCATCTTCAACGCGAGATCCGGGCGATCGGTCACGGCGATCGTGGCATCGCCGCCTTTGACCAGCTCGACAGCCTTTACATTCTTATCCCACTGGAAATCGATTGCCGTGCCGGGGTGGGATCTTTCGAAGGCGCGCCCAAGGTCTTGCATTACCGGCAACTCCGGACCGTAGCCGGCTACGACGATCCTGCCCGTCAGCCCCGCATGCGACGGCGAATGAGTCGAAGCTAGGGTCAGGATAGTGACAACCACAGTCAGGAGCCTCAGTAAGTTTCGCATGGTCTCCCCTCACTTCTAGCAAACCACCATGCCTTTCATCATACACCCTGATGGCTCTAGAAATAGTGAGGGGCTGGAAAGAATCAAGAGATTCATGAGAGCTCGCTAATCCGGCCGGAAGGATGGGAAAACGGCCCGGTACGTGAGGACGCAGGAAAACTACACGACCTGCTGGCAGGGCCAGGAAAACACGCGGATCGAGGGCTTCTGCCAGCCGGGATGCCTGGCCGCTTCCTCGTACCAGGCTTTCACGGCACTCGACACCCGAGCCGAGTGATCGGAGTCCAATGCGACAAGAATCACGGAATTGGTCCCGGGATTGAAAGCCAGCCCTTCCGCTGGGCCGGTCTGGCCATAGCCGACCGTTTCATTGACTTCCGTGAAGGCGCGTACGTCGCACTTGTGCAAGAGCTCATGGACCCGTTCCTTCAGCGAGGAACGAAACACCATCATCACCATCTGCATTCGCGTCTCCTAAAGCCTACCCTCGTCGAGTTCGATCGCGTCCGCCCAAGTAGAAATAGCCGGCAGAGCACTCACCGCCACGCCGCGTTTCGAGGCGATTTCTTCCAGCCGACCCCGATAGCGCTTCTTGGCCTCCTCGTCCTTGGGCCTCGACGCCAGCAGCAACCGCGACCATTGCTCGAGCTCGTCATGCGAATGCGGCTTGCCGTTCGCCACAACCCAAGCCAGCATCTCCTCGTCCGACCCACCGGCCAGCACGCGCTGTTCGAAAGCCTTGGCATCGATACCGAGAAACTCGATGAGGTACTTGTCGAAGCCGACCGTCATGTAGTTGTAGTCCCGAATCAAGCCGTCGTGTCTCAAGCGGATCTTGTCGATGAACCGTCCCAAATGGGCGATCCCACCCAACAGAGATTTTGGGCTGCGTGGAACATTCATTTCTTGTGGTTCCCTTCAGACTCCGTCAACTTGACTGCTTCAGACAGGCCCTCCATCGATAGAGTGCCTGTTCGAGCGCATCGTCGACGGCGACGTATGTCACCATGCCCTGCGCTTCTTTGTCATCCTTCGGCGGGAAATAACGCTGCGCCTTTCCCGGCTGACGGACCACGGGGTAGGCATTCGACGTGAGACCACTGTCGAGTCGTTCCAAGGTCGCCACGCCGCGACCCTCCACGCGCGCGAGCATCCGATCGGACTTCGCGTCCAGGAGACCGAACTCCACGAGCGCGTAATCGCTCGTCGTCGAACCGGGCAACATCCCCATCGCCCCGCCGCCTTCTTGCGAGCCGTCCAATGGGAGCCGGTCCCGACTCGTGGCTTCGACGAGCGACACCACCGCCAGCAGAAGCCCGTCGACTCCCTGTTCCTGCGCCGCGCGCTTCCACGAGAAGTCTCCCTGGTCGCCGGTCACAGAGCGGGGCGAAGCCACCTTCACGATTTTCAGCGGCAGGCTTTCCTCCATCCGGATCTTGATCCGTTCGGTTAGATGCTGTAGCGCTTCAGGCGACAACGGCGGCACCGCCGCCTTGGCGTTCATATCGTGAACCACCAGCAGGCCGACCTCTCGTGGTACACAGGCTTCCGGCGAACCGGCCGGAGGGCTCGCAGCGGATCCAATATAGGTGCCCAGCCGCGAATCCGGTGTGGTCACCGCACAGGAGGAGAGCAGCAGCATCGTCAGGGCAAGAAAACCGTTCCGTATGTGCCGATTCATGGTCGACCTCTCAGACTTTTCCCGCCGTAAGCCAAACCGATGTACTGTGTCACCGGCTCAAACGATACACAGCGCCAAGGGAAAAGTACAGGCGGGCGACAGCCGCTGGTGGACTAAACGCGATCTGTAAAGTTTCTCCCGCTCTATCCGATACAGGTCTGGGGGAAGGAACTGACATGCAGCTGCGATGCAGCCCAAGAATTCCCGTGCGGTATCCCGCCAACGTCCAAACCGACGATGCGGCAGGAGCCGGGACGCTGTTCGACTTGTCCGCGACGGGATGCCGGATGCAGAGCAAGGTCGCGATGAGGCCGGGCACCTACCTCGCGTTGCATATCGATGCGCCGGAGGAGCCGGTTCCGCTCGCCGTGGAAGTGTCCGTGGTCCGCTGGTGTCGTGATGACCAGTTTGGCATCGAATTTCTCCGATACCGGTCAGGAGATCGTGACCGAGTGACCAATCTCGTCGAAGAGTTTCCGCTGTACGCCTCCACTGCCGAATCACGCCGCGAGGCATCCGTCCTCGAAACCGTCGCCGCGTAGTTCCTGTCTTTTTTTTGGATTCAAATCAAAGTACAGTTCACCCGCCGGCCTGCCGCCGGTGGCTCCCCGCCTCCTGGAACGACCCTTCGACACCATGAAAAGAATCCTGAACCATTTTCCCTGTCTCAATAGTTCACTCACTTCTTTCACTCTAGCCTTTCTGATGGGCGGGACCTACAATATTTACTACAGACAGGGACGATCCTGCGTATGTTACTTTCACTCTAGCCTTTCTGATGGGCGGGACCTACAATACGCCACTCGTGATAAGCGAGAGCGGAAACTGTTCGCTTTCACTCTAGCCTTTCTGATGGGCGGGACCTACAATCTTGTCGCCATTCGGCCAGTGGTATTCAAATTGCCACTTTCACTCTAGCCTTTCTGATGGGCGGGACCTACAATGGCGAGTCGTTCGCCAGCCCAGCCGCAGCCGTTGCTTTCACTCTAGCCTTTCTGATGGGCGGGACCTACAATGTGTCGGGCGTCTCCGGTGCGACGAAAGGCTCACACTTTCACTCTAGCCTTTCTG
>FKKE01000064.1_pt4 | contig 15448 bp, 15 predicted proteins | sample 1106331 | NCBI WGS metagenome assembly FKKE01 (sample SAMEA3931202, study PRJEB13176) | freshwater metagenome | biome: Drinking water system; feature: drinking water; material: freshwater | place: China | collected 2013-02-06 | reverse complement strand
GACTGGGCAAGGGGCTTCAGTTGGCCCAATGGTTTGATCACGACTTCTTGTTGGCCTAATAACTCATCGACGGCCAACCCCATCGGACCTCCGGCCGTACGGACGATGACCACAGGCATTGTCCCTGTGACAGGACCATATGCTCTCCGAAGCAGATGGTCCAACGGCTGCACCTCAATCATTTGCTCACCGACCTGCAACAATGTCCGCTCATCCTCCACTCGCCATGACGATGGCGTCGGCATGGTCACTTCCTGAATGTTAAGCAACGGAACTGCATAGCGCTCGGCGCCGGACCGTACGATCAAGGCCGTGGCAATCAACAGCGTGACGGGAAGACTCAAGGTGAACTTTGTTCCGACACCGGGTTCGGACTCCACGGCAATATGGCCGTTCATCCCTTCGATCACCCGTTTCACGACGTCCAGCCCCACCCCACGTCCGGCTTGATCGCCGATTTTCTCCGCCGTTGAAAAACCAGGAAGGAAAATAGATTGCAGGATCTCCGCATCGGACATGCTTGCAAGCCGGCGTGAATCGGCCAGTCCCATTTTGATCGCCTTGGCTCGGATTTTGGCCAGGTCCAATCCCGCCCCATCGTCTTCGACTTCAATGGTCATGAAATTCCCGCGATGCGCCGCATGCAAATGGACCGTGCCCACCATCGGCTTTCCCCTGGCCAGTCGATCGGCGGCCGGTTCAATGCCATGATAGACGGCATTACGCACCAGATGAACGAGCGGATCCACCAGACGCTCAACAACGCCTGCGTCAACTTCCGTCTGCTCGCCGGACGTCACCAATGCGACCTCCTTGTTCGAAGCCCGCGCGATTTCTCGGATGGCTCGGCGAAATCGAGTGAACGGAGTCCCGATCGGAACCATGCGGGCATGCGCTATCTCGTCTCGCATCAGGAGAGTCAGGTGCTGCAACTGGCTCATATCATCGTGCGCCCGGTGAATCGAGCCGTCCAACTGCGCCAACGACTCGCTGATATCGGCCGTCACTTCACTAATACGCCGGGCCAGGATATTAAAGTCGTCATACTTATCAAGTTCAAGGCTGCCGAAATCACCGAACGCCGCCGCGCCTTGCGCCGGAACCGGCGTCGCGGTGTGGGGCGTCTCTTGGTAGGTAAACGTATGCTTGTCGGAAAAGGATTGCACCGTCTCGGCCAATCGGGACTTGAATACCAAGACCTGTTGTGAGAGCTGATCGAGGACACGCAGTCGCTGTTCCAGTCGACCACGCCCGATGACCAATTCCCCCACGAGATTCATGAGTCGTTCGAGTCGACCATAACTGACACGAATCGCCTCGCGATCGTCTGAGGATTTCCCCTCCGCCGGTTTGTCGTTCTCGGCGGGATCCATGCGTGAGATCTGGGATTCTGCAGGAGCCCGTGACACATCAACGAACGGACTTGCAGACGCCCCGTCGACGGTATTGGGCTGGTCCAGCCGCTTCAGATCAAGTCGTGTCTCCTCGAATCGCTGTCTGGTACCGGATACCGCGCCAAGATCTCTTCGCATCAACACCCGTACCACGTCGACTGAGCGAAGGATAAGATCCGTATGGCCTGATTGAACGACCAGTCGACCGTCCCGTACGGCTCCCATGAAGTCTTCAACGTGATGCACGAGATCGCCGATTGATTGAAACCCGACGGTATAGGCTGACCCCTTGAGTGTATGGGCGGTGCGAAACAGTTGGTTGATCAGCTCCCTATTCTGAGGATCCTTGTCCAAACGAAGCAGATTCTCCTCCAAGATCTCAAGGTGTTCCTGCGCCTCGGGAACGAAATACGAGAGGACCTCCGGATCCAATTCTGGAAGCAAATACGCCTCAGACAGATCCGGAGGCGGCACTTCGACACTGACGGTCGGTTCAGGTCTCGACAGACTGTTCGGATGGACATCCGGCCCCCCGGTCTCTTCTCCCAAGGGAGAAGTCGCAGCCGCCCCCTCACACAGCTGTCTCAGTTGGTTGATTAGAACCGGCACATCGCGCTGAAGTTGGTCCCCTCCTTGAGGATCGCGTCGAAGCAGGATCTGGATCGTGTGGATGGCTTTCTCAAACATCCCCAACATCGCGTCGGTCAATGTCAAACGATTTTCCCTTACCGCAATCACACCCTCCTCCATCGGACGAGCCACATCTCCAATGACTTGGAATCCGACGGTATCGGCTGAGCCTTTCAACGTATGGACGGTTCGAAACAGTCGATAGATGGCATCGTCGTTGTCGTGCGCCCCTCGTAGAATGCGAAGCACCTCCTCGATGTTCCGGAGATACTCCTCGGCTTCAGGGACAAAGTAAGACAAAATCTCGGCATCAACGATAGGATGAACATAGTCCAGACTGACGGACACGGCGGGAGGAAGAACTTGCAGTTGCTCCAGCAAGCCAAGGCAGTGTGTGACGACAGCCTCATCTTCATGGCCATTCCGACCGATCGTGCGCACCAAGGCGTCTACGCCACGGATGACCTCACGCATGACCTCCACGACCCGTGGCCAGCTATCCGATGCAATTTCGTTTCCCCGCTCAAGAATCACTTCCAGCTCAGCATATACTCGAGACAGTCCTCCATACCCATAGAGGGCAGCAGCGCCCCGAAGGCGATGCGCGATGATGTATTGTTCGTAAATTTCGTGTGAAGGAGGAATCGGCCCGCCGGCGGCACCCACGGCTTGCGCTAGCGCTTTGGTCCCATCCGAGGCCTCGGAGATGAAGACTCGAATCAAATCAGGTTGATTGGAATCCACTCCCATGGGCGTACGTCTATGCTGGCACGGAAGCGCGTGATCGATATTGAGCCATCAGGTCAACTTAAATTGCGAGACCGAAGCCGTGAGCCCTTCGGCCAATTTCACCATGTCCTCCACCGTGGCCCGCGCCGAGTCGGTTGCTTTTTGTGTGGCAAGCGCACCTCCGGTGAAATCCTTGATGGATCGGCCGACTTGATCGGTTGATGCGGTTTGGTTCGTCGCGGCGGCCGCGATGCTCTGGGCAAGCTCCGCGGACCGTTGCGCAATCGTTGAAATTTCCTTGAACACATCACCGGTCCGTAAGGCAGAGGCCGATCCTGCCTCCACCGCCTGCGTTTCGTGTTCCATCGCCACCACCGCATGCTGCGTCTCGCCCTGGATGACCTTAACCAGATCGGCAATTTCACGCGTCGCGTGCGTTGAGCTTTCTGCAAGTTTACGAACCTGGTCGGCCACCACGCCGAATCGAGCACCGGCTTCACCGGCCCCGGCGGCTTCAATCGCGGCGTTCAAGGCAAGCAGGTTGGTTTGATTGGCGATTTCACGAATCGTCGAGACGATCTGTGAGATTTCCAATGAGCGGTCCCCCAGGGCTTTGACTTGTTTGGACATTCGTTGAACCGCAGACCGAATCCGCTGCATATCCTGCACCGTTTCCTGCACCGCAACTCGACCCTCTTCTGTCGCCTTTAACACCTGGCGTGCTGATTCAGACGAGGCTCCGGCGGTTTCTGCGACCTGCCTCATGGAAACGGCAAGTTGTTCTACCGCCCCGAGCGTCCTCATCGATTCGTCCGCTTGATGCTTGGCAGTGCCGGCCATTTGACCGGCGTTATCCCGTAACGTCCCGGCTGAACGATTGACCCGTTCGGCCGACTCTCTGACCTGTTTCATCAATTGTGCAAATCGTTGGATCATAAGATTAAAACCGTCCGCTAAATTCCCGAACATATCGGCCGTGACTTCACCGCGCTTGGTCAAGTCCCCCTTCCCCACGTCGGACACGAGGACCAGAAACTGCACCAGGCGCTTTTGCATGGCATCTCGTTCTTCCTCCGTTGAAACCAGACTTGTGAGTCGGTCGAGCATCATGTTAAACGCCTTCGCCATATGACCAATCTCGTCCTCGCTCTCAAGCCTGGCTCGTGCTTGAAGATTGCCTGCTGCAGCTTGCTGGGCGACATCGGCGACATGCGTAATGTTCCGCGCGATCGAGCGGGCGAGATAAAAGCCGATCACAGCGGCCAGCAGAAGCGCCAGTAACGAACCGGCCAAGACGACGTTCGTCCGATGGGACGCTTCAGCCTGTCCGTGATCGTTCATCTCCTTCGCCACTTCGAGAATCGTCGTCATCAGTTCCCGGACCCGGAGCGTCGCGGCGTTGTACTTTCTTGCGACATCGACAGACACGGCAGTTTGCCCGGCTTCACGCAGGCTCTGCCGTTGCTCCTCAGTGAGCGAGGAGTTGAAACTATCCGTATACGCCCCTATCGCCCCTTCTGTTGCCGTAAAGTATTCCCGCAATGCCTGATGAAGAGCGGCGAGGTCTCTACTTTCGCTCCGGCCGCTGGTTGATTCATGCAGCGTGGTCGCCTGATAGGCACTGAGGTGAGTCAGGGTCTGTCTCTTGAGCTCGGCCAACGGAGCAAGCGCCTCATCAAACTCATTTTTCCTGACCTGTCGCCCGACGTGTAACAGTGCGCTGTGGTAGAGGCCAAGGTTGGTACTGGCAATCCCGACGTTCGAAAGTGCCAACGTCGATCCGTTATAGATCGCCTGTAACTCGCCCTTCACTGTATGGAGACCCATGAGGCCGACGAAACCGATGGAGATCATGATGAGACCGACAGCAGAAAACCCGAGGATCAACTTCGGCAGAGTCTTGAGATTCTGAAACCATGACGGAGACGGCCGAGCCGTCGATTTGCTATGCCTGGGCATACCCTACATCCTCCTCCAGAAAATCACCCCCGTTCTGGCATATGGATTCGGGGTGACTCTTCATGGTTTCACAATGTTGTTCGTTTCCATGCCGGCCTCGACGGATGCGACCAGCGCGGGAATCTCCAACATCCCCCCGACCCGGTTCTCAACCCGGATCAGACCTGACAATAGCGCACGCGCTTCGATCCCCATGGTCCCTGAGGGATCGAGCCTGTCCTCTGGCAACATCCATCGAATTTCCGGAACCTCGTCAATCAGCAATCCGATGTGATGGGCATCATGTCGTACGACGACGGCATATCGTGGAGTGATGGATGGCGAAGCACCCAACGATAACCGTAAGTCCGCCAGAGGCACGACCGTCCCTCGGACATTGGCGACGCCCACCAACGATGCCGGCATCCCCGGCACCGGAGTGATTGCATCCAACTCAAATACCTCCTGGACTTGACGTAAATCGATCGCAAAAAGTTCTCCGCCTAGCCTGACCAGGCAAGCCTTCCAGGAACCGGTCGGTGTGCCGTGATCGGACTCGGCGTCGGAAACAAGTCGAGGCAGGTCACATGGCAATTGCATTGTGCTCCAACCCTTTACACCTCCGGCGGTCAACCCAATGCGCGCTTTACGGCCTGAAGAAGCTCTTCGGACTTGAACGGTTTGACGACATGTCCGCTCGCACCTTGTTGTTGCCCCCAGAACTTGTCGCTCTCTTGCCCCTTGGAGGTACAGAGGAGGATCGGAATCCGAGTGAGCCGCGCATCGTTCTTCAGATCTCGACATGCCTGAAACCCGTTTCGGCCCGGCATGACGACATCCATCACGATCAGATCGGGACTTTCCCTCAGAACATTCTCCTCCAGATTCTCGGTATTCGGAAACGTCACGACGGTATGCTGGGCGGATTTAAGATATGACTCAATAAGCTGAAGCTCAGCCTTGGAATCATCAACGACGACAATCTTGCTCATGAGACTATTCCTCTTCTTGAAGGGAGTCGTCTGGTGCAACGGCAGGACCACATGGATCGTGCCGGGGAGATTCCCTTCTTTTCATCCTTCTCGTTTGATACCGACGTGCGCTCGCTCAATTTTGGCTCATCATGAACCAGAACATACCGCGGACCGGCAAACTCAGTATGCCTCCTCAAAAGACGGAGCCCCCGTTCACCATCCGCCGTCTATGTATGTGGATCCCCTCATGCATGACCTTGATCGGGCCCCAGCCTTCTATGGCTTGAGAATTGGTACTCCTCACTCCCGACGTGACGCTGATCACGGTCTCTACAACACAACCATTGACGGTCTTCCAACGAAACCCCGATGGGATAAACGCCTTTGAAGACGATGCTCCGTGTATCACAAGCTGCTTGCTCCTCTCGTACGATCTCCCTTGGTGTCCCCTTCATGGTTAAGAAAAGGAGGGACAATCCGGTCGGATGACGACAATTCACACGAGTTGCGGCGTTTAGTTTGCCGATTCTCAGGCCCTCGAGAAACTTATCGGTGAAACCATTGTCACCTTGAGACACATCCGTACCACATACCTGATGTTCGTATACTCCAGACATTCCGCCACATGCGGCGCGGCTCTCCCGGCATTTCCTTATCTCTTGCGCGTGAATGAGCCATGCCCTTTCCAGGCAATACACGTAAAACGACAACCACTATCGATAGAGGTGACGGACTCCGCAACCCTCAATCCGTTGGATGCGAGCGATGGACACTGCTCTCATGCAGTGTATCGACTTATGAACGCTTGGCAAGAAAACGGTGAATATCCGGCGGTTTCGTTCGGAATGGCACACTCGGCAAAAACCACGATGAGGATGGCGGAGAACGAGATCGCAAAACTGCGGGTCACTGAGACTGCATGCGCGCACGATTCAACCCGGCCACCAGGCCGGCCAGATCCATGGACCTAGCCAGATGGTCCGCCCATCTGTCGAGTTCACTTCGTCGTCGAGCAGTCACTGAATCCGACACTTGGAGAGCCAGCGGGAGAAGCCCCTTCCTGGCACGTGCGCGATTCAGCCACACACGGCGAAAGCCTGGTTCATCAAACACCCCGTGGATATAGGTCCCCCAGACCAAACCATCGCTTCGAACAGCCCCATCATGCTCAGAAACCTGCACAGCACGATTGTCGGCCACGGGAGGAGAGTGTACTTGAAAACAAGGCCGTTCATTGACTCGCCGCGTATGACCCATATGCACCTGATAGCCGCGAACGACGCATGGAACAGACAGAAGGAATGGGATTGCGCTGGCTTCTACCTGTGTGGTGCATTTGCTTCTGCCGAGCTCGGTCTCGACATCTAAGTAACCAAGACCGGACATTCCCCCGCCTTGTTCGACTCGATACGGGTCTGAGATCGTTCGACCAAGCATTTGGTAGCCGCCGCAGATACCGACCAGCTCTCGATGGCGATCAACATGCTGTGCCAGTGCAGGGGCATATCCGAGTGTCACTATATGGGAGAGATCCGCTTGTGTAGACTTGCTTCCTGGAATGATGACGATGTCAGCCCCATCAAGCGCCGCGGGAACGTCGACATATTTCAAGGCGACATCATCCTCTTCCGCCAATACGTTGAAGTCGGTAAAGTTGCTCATGTGGGGCAGCAGAACGACGGCGATATTGATCCGTTTCGTGGAGAATTCCGCCTGTCGAAGTCCTTGTCGATCCAGACTGTCCTCCTGATCTAACGTGAGATCTCGAAGAAACGGCACGACACCCAACACGGGAATCCTGCTCCGGGACTCCAAGAAGTTCACTCCGTCAGCAAACAGCGTCGCGTCTCCGCGAAACTTATTGATGACCACACCACAGACCATAGCCCGCTCGTCCGGTTCCAGTAAATCCAACGTTCCAAGAACCTGCGCAAAGACACCGCCCCGATCAATATCAGCGACCAACAGCACAGGGGCGTGAGCCAGTTTGACGACCGGCCAGTTGACCAGATCCCGCTCCCGCAGATTCACCTCCGCCGCACTTCCGGCTCCTTCGATCACGACGACCTCATATTGGCTCGCCAGCCGCGCGTAGCTTTCCTGCACGATCGACCACAGTTGCTGTCTCCGTTCAAAATAGGTCGACGCCTCCTGCGTGGACCACAGAACTCCCTGCACGACGACTTGTGAGCGGGTGTCCGATTCCGGCTTGAGCAAAATCGGATTCATATCGACATGCGGAGGAATTCCGCAGGCTTCGGCCTGGAGGGCCTGCGCTCGACCGATTTCCCCACCCTCAGGAGTCACGAAGGAATTCAGGGACATATTCTGAGCTTTGAACGGAGCCACACGGATGCCTGCACGATGGAGTACTCGACAGATCCCGGCCGTGATGAGGCTTTTCCCAACATCCGATCCGGTTCCGAGAACAGCAAGTGTTCGCGCCGTCATCGAGGCGATTCCTGCCAGGCTTTGGCCTTCGCCAAACCATGCGTGACACAGTCGGTCACGACTTGCCCGATCAATGCGCCAATGACGGTATGCGTCCCGCTATAGACATGCCATGGTCCCTCTCCCCGCAGCGAACAGGCAATGACCACCGCATCGGTTCCGGTGCCGGTGGCCGCGTCGCCGGTCCGGCAACTCATGACATGATGATCCCGCAGCACACCGCTCTTGGCCTCCGTGGCAACCTGTACGGCGCCGACCATTGCAGCCTGAGAGAGGCTTCCGTTCGTGATAAGAATGAGATTGATCGTCCCGAGGTCGGCCGCTCTGTTGCCGGCAGGATATTCGGGCGGCCATTCTCCGGCGCGGACGGCATTGGTGACGCCGACCGTGGCAAAACACTCCACCCATAGCCCATGCGACACAGTTCGTGCCGTCACCACTTGCGTCATCGGGACCGCAGTCATCAGCCCAACAGTCTGGGCGCGGATTCCCATGCGAGCGGCTAATTCCCGTAAACAACGCGCCGGATTTCGAAAACTCATGGGCCGCTTCGCTGTGACCGAGGGATTGGCCTCCACCTGATGATTGAGGATACAGGAAGCCACCGTGAACCCTCCTCCTTGTGGCGCTGAGGAAAGCAGGCGCATTCGACGGTCAAGCTCGATGACGAGAGTCTGTTCCAGTACACGGTACCGTGTGTGAACCCCGGTGGAAGGCCGCTTCATCAGGAGTCCTTGTTGGGAAGTAATCGAGAAAGCTCGCGAAGAAGCCGGTCGTTCTCGATCCGCGTTCGAACAGCGACCCGAACGGACCGTGCGTTGGCGCCGGGCACGGAAGAACAATCTCGAATCAACACACCTCTGCGCCGTAACCGTCCCGTGATATCACGCGCACACTGACCACGCGGCAGCTCGATAAGACAATAGTTCGCATAGCTGGGCATCACCGTACAGCCGGGCAACGCGGCGAGCATGCTCCGAAAACGGGCACGCTCCTCCGTCATGAATGTCAGGCTCTTTCGCGCATGACCCAGATCGGTGAGAGCCGCCAACGCCGCCACTTGCCCCATCACACCGACCGACCAAGGAGGCAGCTGTCGTTGCAATCGTCCGGCGGTCCTGTGCGCCGATACCGCATACCCCACGCGCAGTCCGGGCAACGCATAAAACTTCGTCATGCTGCGCAGGACCACGACATGCGGCCAAGATACCGCTCGTCGCAAGACCGACCGGTCGGAACAGTAATCGGCGAACGATTCATCCACGATCAGCCAAAGACCGCGCTTGCGGGCAGCCTTGGCCAATCGTATCAGATCGTCAACCGTACAGGCTTGCCCAGTCGGGCTATTGGGATTACAGAGAATCACACCGTCGAAGGAGCGGCCCTCGTTCCGGCCTGTCTCCATGACCCGACAGAGACGACCAACCGGAATGGCATAGTGATCCATTCGATCCGCGGAGAGCGTTGTGGTCCGTGTTCCAGCCCGCCTCATCGCTGCGGCATATTCTGAAAAAGTAGGCTGGACGACAAGGAGACGATCGATACCCAACGCACGGGGCAATGCATCGATCAACTCCGTGGAACCGTTCCCCACAACGATCTGGCCCGGATCAATCCGCCAGGATGCGGCCAGCGCCCCGCGAAGGGCCCAGCAATCCGGGTCCGGATAATGGGCCAAAAGATGCCGGGAAGCGGCGATGGCCCTCCACACACGAGCCGACGGGCCCAAGGGATTGATGCTCGCACTGAAATCGAGGATCTCGCCGGGATCACATCCAAGCTCTCGTGCGACACTGTAGATATTTCCACCATGGGGGGACTTTTTCACAGAAGCCATCTGACTCCTATGGCCAGGAGAACCGCCAACGCGCTCGCTATGACCATCACCTGCGCTGCCGCCTCAATATCGCCTGGCTCGATAGGACGCCCTTCCAAGCCCAGTATGGGACGGTCCTGTGGAATGCCGTCATAGTAATTGGTGCCGCCGAGTCTGACCCCCAATATACCGGCCATCGCTGCCTCGGACCTGCCGCTGTTGGGGCTGGGGTGCTTCCCTCCGTCCCGTCTCAGTACCCGCCATCCACGCCGGACGGGCTCCAGTTGTCTCCTCATCACGCCGGCCCCCAGAATCAACACTACTGCAGCAACACGAGCCGGAATCCAGTTGACCACATCGTCCAATCTGGCGGATGCCCATCCGAAATCGGCATAGCGGGTATCGCGGTGACCGATCATGGAATCCAACGTATTGATCGCCTTGTAGGCCAAGGCCAGAGGGGCACCACCGATTGCCAAGCATAAGAGAGGCGCAACCACGCCATCCGACGTACTTTCGGCGACCGTTTCAATGGTCGCACGAGCCACCTCTGATTCGGAAAGCCCCTCTGTGTCTCTCCCGACGATCATCGCCACCGCTCGGCGCGCAGCTGAGAGATTCCCGGCCTGGAGTGGGCCATCCACCGCGCGGACGTGATCCCACAGGTCCCGTGCGGCAAGCGTCATCGATGCCAGGAGGATCGAGAGCGCAGACCCAAGCCACCCCGAAAATTGTTGGGCCTCTTCGATGACCACTGTGGCAAGCACGAAGGTCATGGTCGGCAATACGAGAGCGAGGCAGATTCCAGCAAGGCGAAGGCTGGTCGCGCTCCGGCAGATCTTCCGACTTTCATGATCACACCAGGTAATACATCGTCCCATCAGGCGGACGGGATGCGGCCACCGATGGGGATCACCGAGCGCTGCATCCAACAGGCCTGCTGCGAGAAGTTCGCTGCCGGTCATGACAACCGGCACAAGAGGGGGATGGACAGAAGAAAGAGAATCTCGATCAGCTCATTCGTAGCCCCGAGCGTATCCCCGGTGATTCCGCCGAACCATCGACGGCATCCCCACCAGCCCATCAGCAGGACACAGGCCCCACCCATCATGACCACAAACGAGCTGAGCAGGCCAAAGCCCAGGCCCAGGCCCGTGACTGCCACCACTGTCGCCGCGAGCGCATGCCTCCAGGACAGATGGGCAAGAAACGGTGCGGCCAATCCACCATCTTTTCTGGCATAGGGCGAGATCCATGCTGAGGTCACCATAGCCCAACGGCCTACCGCCGGCATACAACACAGCACGGGTACCCGCAATTCGTGGGGCAACGCCGTCAAGCCGGCATACCGGAGAATCAGCGAAAGAAAAAGCCCGGTGGCGCCGAGCGCGCCGATCCGGGGATCGCGCATGATCGCCAGGCGTTCGGCCGATGTGCGACCTCCGGCCAGTCCATCCAACGTATCCGCCAATCCATCCTGATGGAGTCCGCGTGTCAGCAGCACCAAGAACACCAGCAACAGCGCGTTCCCGACGATACCGTCGAAGACCATGCGCAATGCCACATCAACGGCGACGAGGCCCCCTCCTATCAGCAAGCCAACGACGGGATACCAGGCCATTGAGGCCGCGAGTTCAGGCGCCGTCGGTTCATGATGCGCTCTGCTCAGAGGAATAGTCGTGAGAAAATGCCAGGCGAAGACGAATGGACGGGCGACGGCTCCCATGGGCATCACAGCTTGTTCGCAACGCCGGCTTCTTCGAAGGTCGCCATCTCCGTATAGACTTTGACCGCCGCGGAGACCAGATCCATTCCCAGACAAGCCCCGGTTCCCTCGCCGAGTCGAAAGTCGAGGTCGAACAACGGGGTCAAGCCAAGATGGCTCAGAATCGCGCGATGCCCCTTCTCAACGGATCGATGGGCGGCGATCAGATAGTCACGACAGAGCGGCTGAATCCCGACCGCAATCAATGCCGCGGCGCCGGCAATGAACCCGTCCAATACCACCGGCACACGGGAGGCCGCTGCCCCGAGCATGAGTCCGGCCAGCCCGGCGATTTCCAATCCCCCTATTTTTGCCAACACACCGATGGGATCGGTCTGCTTCGGACGATGGAGATCGAGCGCCCGTTGGATCACCTTCACTTTGTGCGCACGATCGGACTCCTGAATGCCTGTCCCGTGTCCGGTGACCTCTTCCACGGGCCGGCCGGTCATCACCGCGGTAATGGCCGCGCTGGGAGTCGTGTTCCCGATCCCCATCTCTCCGGTCCCGATAAGGCCGATGCCTTCCCGCACGGCCTCTGCCGCTAACTCGATCCCGACCATGACAGCTTGCTCCGCCTGTTCTCGCGTCATCGCCGGTTCACGCATCACGTTGCCCGTCCCATTCATGATTTTTCGGTGAATCAACCCAGGGGTGGTCTTAAAGTCATAATCAACACCGATATCAATCACACGGACAATCACGCCTGCATGCCGAGCGAGTACATTCACACCGGCTCCACCTCGCAGGAAATTCAGCACCATTTGAGGGGTGACCTCACGGGGATAGGCACTCACACCTTCCGCGGTGACACCATGATCCGCCGCAAAGGTGAAGACCATTCCCCGAGGGATAGTGGGCTTGATCTCGCCAGTCATGGTGACGTAGGCCGCGGCCAACTCCTCGAGCTTGCCAAGGCTGCCGAGCGGTTTGGTCAGTCGACCCAAATGAGTCCGTGCTGCCATTTGCAGAGCTGGATCCAGCGGCGTAATCTGACGACAGACATCCTGAATCGACATAACGCTCCTTTTCTCACTTCAGGCGAAGCGGGAGTCCGCTGACCGCCAGATACGCTTCGTCCGCCCCTGTTGCAAGGCATTGATTCACTCGCCCGGAAAGATCGCGGAAGGCTCGCACAGATGGTTCGGCCGGAACAAGGCCAGATCCTAATTCATTGCTGACGATGATCACTGTGGCCCCGGTGCGCCGCATTGCGTCAAGAAGGGTTTCTACACGCGCAAGAATAACTGATTCCGCGAGACCAATTCCGACCAGATTACTCAACCAGAGTGTCACACAATCAAACAGGATGATCCGGTATTCTGCCCCCTGTTTGGAAAACCAAGCCTCCACATCAATCGGCTCTTCAATAGTCTGCCATTCGGCTGAACGGGTCGCTTGATGCCGGGCAATTCGGTTAGCCATTTCCTCATCGAGCCCCTGCCCCGTTGCCACGAAGGCACGCGGCCTCCGCGAACCGCCTAAGCGAAGCGCGATCTCGCTTTTCCCAGACGAAGCCCCACCCAACACAAGAATAATACGGCCATTGGGTCGTCCAGCAGATCGACGTTTACTTCGAGTTTTTGGCGACATCCCGTTCCCATAAAAATTCCGGCTCGCCCTGTGTCTTGGCTACCCATCGAGCCAGAACAAATAAGGCATCGCTCAGGCGATTGATAAACTTGATGATCAGTGGGTCAATTGGCTCGGTTTTGGAGAGCGCGACACACAGTCGCTCGGCTCGACGGCAAATCGTCCTCGCTTGATGGAGAAAACCTGACACCTTTCCTCCTCCGGGCAGGATGAATTCCTTGAGCGGTTCCAGATTTTTCTGACACCGATCAATCAATTTTTCCAAGCGCGTGACATCGCTCGCCTGCACCTGCGGCATATTCTTGAACGTCTGTCCAGGAGCCGTCGCCAGAATGCTCCCGACATCGAACAGCTTGTTCTGCACCCATCGAAGCTCATCTTCCAACTGACCGGCCTGTTTATTGAGTTCGATAGCTTCCTTATTGAAAACCCGAACAATTCCGACCGAGGAATTCAATTCATCGACGGTGCCGTACGCCTCGACTCGAAGACTGTCCTTCCACACCTGTTGCCCGCCTGCGAGCCTGGTTTTTCCGGCGTCGCCCGTTCTCGTATAGACCTTGGTGATCCGCATTTGCGTTGCTCTCCTTGTCCGAACTTTGATTCCCCCATGCTTCATAGTGAATCAGTTGGTCCACAGGAATCCGGTGCCGCCATCCGGCGGTTTCCAGGTCGGGTGCCGATTCAAACCTCGACACATACCCGAGGCAGAGATAGGCCAACACAGTCAGTGATTTCGGCACCCCGATCACACGTTTTAGCGCTTCGTGATCGAGAATGCTGACCCAGCCGACACCGATCCCCTCGGCCCTTGCGGCCAGCCAGAGATTTTGAACCGCGCAACAGGTACTATACAAGTCCGTTGCACGCACCGTGGAGCGCCCAAGGACTTGTGGTCCACCACGTCGCCGGCTGCATGTGATACACAGATTGACAGGCGCTTCCTCAATGCCTTCCAACTTCAACCGCCGGTACAATGCCTTCTTGGCACCTGCATACCGGGCAGCCGCTTTGCCGTTGGCATCGATGAAGAGGTTCTTCACCGCACGTTTCGTTGCGCCATTGCGGATGACCACAAAATCCCAGGGTTGCATGAACCCGACGGATCCCGCGTGATGAGCGGCCGTCAACAGCCGCATGATCACCGCGTCAGGAATTGATTTTGGAAGAAAGTTCCGGCGCACATCACGGCGTTCAAAAATCGCCCGATACACCGCCTCACGCTCCGGCTCTGAAAATCGTCCCTGTATTCGGCTCATTCCAAGATCGACTCCGCCTACCCGTTACATCATGGACGACGATCGTGGTCCCAACTCACCGGTCGCCACTTTCCCCAGGCAGATCCGGCAGAGACAGTCCTTAAACTGTCCGGCGATCCAGTCCATCTGTTGCTCTGTAATCCCCACTGTGCCGCACCAACATTCGTACCCGACACATTGAAACGGCTGCCTGCAGTATTCACAGACCTTTTCAACGGGCCCCCTCATTCCCCTACCTTCGATGAATCAATACATGATCCTGATGCGTATTGGGCGGTGCGACGTGCCGAGTCGACCAGCGCCGCTGCACATGCCGGTTGGCTCCCAAAATGCAGATGCGTATAGAGGCCCAACGTATTGAAGGTAACCATTCCATCGTATCCCTTCGACTCGCCTTCTGCATCGGTCAACGTGCACGCATACGCCAGCGGGCCTTTTGGTTCGATCGTCGAATAATGAAACTCATGCCCACGCGCAGTGAGTCCGGTCGGCCCGATGACACAAGACCGGGCCACCTCAAGCGCGCGATACCCCAAGGTCATCTTCGCACGCTGCATGGTTGCTTCAGCCGGAAAGAGCCCCACCATCTCATGCAAGCGGCCGTCACAATCCCTCAGGCCCTGCGTGAGATACATCATGCCCCCGCATTCCGCATAAATCGTCCCACCTTGCTCGCCGAATCGTTTGATCGCCGATCTCATGGGCCCGTTGGCCGCTAACGCTGGACCGTGCAATTCGGGATACCCTCCGCCCAAATAAATCATGCCAAGCGCATCGGGGAGCTTAGCATCATGCAGTGGAGAAAAGACAACGAGTTCGCCTCCTCCTGCTTCGAGCAATTCCAAATTGTCCGCATAGTAAAAGCAAAAGGCCTGGTCCTGTGCCACACCGATACGAAC
>FKKE01003576.1_pt3 | contig 15498 bp, 19 predicted proteins | sample 1106331 | NCBI WGS metagenome assembly FKKE01 (sample SAMEA3931202, study PRJEB13176) | freshwater metagenome | biome: Drinking water system; feature: drinking water; material: freshwater | place: China | collected 2013-02-06 | reverse complement strand
CCGAGAGCCGTGAGGTTAGATGAGTATGTTGCGGCTTTGATTCCTTCTGATAAAGCCAAAACAAAACCATACAGGAGTAAGGAAGCCGAAGCGGCAGCAAAGATAGATAGACAAGAGATCGCTGAACAGCTTGCGTCCGGTGGACTCAAAGTCTACTTCTATGATAGCCCGGAGGAAAAGGTTGCCCTGCAAAAAGCTCTGGCCCAATTCAAAGACCTGACTGTGGATCCGTCCAGCCGATACGGAGCTTTGTATAGTAATCCGGTGTTTGATCCGGAGGCGTGGAAACGGGCCAAGGAAGCCTGGATGCCTGAAGATCCTGAAGTCAGATTGCTCAGAGAGCGAGAATATGTGGCGAATCTGCATGGCTATCCCCGAATCACCTACGACGACGCCCTCGGCGCCGAAATGCACCTCCGCGATCTTGCTAAACAAGAAGGCCGCGAGCTGACTGATAAAGAACAAAAGTACATAGATGATTTGTACGAGAAGGCGGATAAGGTTGTCAATCTCGCAGAGGAAGAGAAGTTGGATCTTTCTCGAATTAAACTCAAGGTCCCAACTGATCCGGCCCGCACTCCAACTCTCTATGTACCGGGTTCTTTATTCTTAAAGCTTGGATATTCCGGTGCGAGGCCAACGGGTGTAGAGGCTTACGGCGGTTTGATGCTCGAGGACGACTCACAATCCAAGAACTTCCGGCAAAAAATGGCCGAGAGTCTGACCCTTGAAGAATATCGAGAAGTAGATGCACAGCTTCGAACCGCAGAAGCTGTTGCCCGTAGCCGAGGTATTCAAGGAATTTCTATTACCAATCGCGATTCCAGCTTCGGCAATATTCGTGGCAATCTTCGTCACGAATCTTGGCATGTCGGTCAGACCGATGCCACTCGAGCCACCAGCCTCTTCGATCCCTCCATCATCAAAGAAACTCTGTTGGATCTTCATTCTCCGGACATGAACTTCCACCCTCTAGTCAAGAAGGCCGGGGAAAGTGCAATGGGCAAAGCCGTGATGAAGGCTAGCGGCAACTATCCTGATGTCCTGGCGATGGAGCTGTCCGCTTACTTTGCGGCGGGTCAGAATCATGAGTTCGGAATCACCGACGAAGAAGCCGCCCAGTACCTGACCGACTATCTTTCTGATATAGTAGAGAATCGAGGAATCAAGGCACTGGATGCTTTAGTGAGCCGCGCTTGGATCAAGCCGTCCACCAAAGAGGTCATACAAAAAGTAAGGAGCAAATATGAAGGACCAAGAGAAGAAAGCACCTCAGTTGGAACTGGCACAAGGGAGTCTGGTACTAGCCAGCCTCGCGGAGCAGTACCAACAATTGCTTCAATCGGGGATGCCTCTCGCCCGGGTGAAGGAACAGGTGAAGAGGCAGGCGCAGGCGATGTTGGAGCAGGCGAGATTGGAGAGGGAGAGACACAGTTAGGGGTAGACGAGAACAAGACTTCGGTGTTTAATTTGGATACGGTGACCGAGCCTGCCTCTCCAATTCCAACGATCAAGGCTACGGATATAAACGGCAATCTGGTAAATATCCCTTTCAATACTGTACAAAGAATTGAAGAATCCGGAGACACTCTCGATTTTACCAAACCTCAAGGCCTATATACCACTCCCAAGAACGTCACTTCCCCTCACGAGGACTTAGGAGGAGACAAAACGACTTGGATAATTAACCCAAATGGAAGATATTTGGCGGTGCCGGATGCCGGACCTGAAGTTGCTATGCGCCCCCTCACTACCTTTGCCGGAACTGGGGTACACGCCCTCAATGTGTTAGTAGGAAAGGCAGAAGCAAATCGGATTCGCGGCCTGAGCAAAGAGGATTTGATTTCCTATGGAAAAAAACTAGATCCAAATGTCAATTGGACAAGGGCATATGATCGCCAGGATTTAGTTGAACAGATTGCCGGTATTTTGGCAAAGCAGGCTGGCTATGACGCCATGTATTTGGCAGATCGTAATGGTCAGACTGAATGGGATGAATTTGTTGTACTAACCCAAAATGCCTTGATGCCCGATGAGAGTATACCCTCGGCGTTTAATTTGGATACGGTGGGAGGCCAGCAGCCAGACGCTGCCGAGGCAGCTCCACCCATCGAAGGCCCACCATCTGAACCCCCGGCCCCGCCCTCTTCCAACCAATATGCCTCTGAGTCCTTTACTTCCCTTAGAACAGAAGATTCCCCAATACTTGGGACCATAGTAGACGATTCTCCTACAGGGGGTCCCATATCTCCGAGCGACACTGGCCCCCCTGCTCCGCCATCAACTGAGATCGGACCATTCTTCCATGATGAAGCTTTACTATCAGCGGGGATAAATCCACATTACATAAAGAATTTGATGGACAAGCTAAGAACAGTGATGATGGAATTGGGGATTAAACCCAACCTTACCGTTCCCGCTCATGAACAGCTGATGGTGGCCATTGGAAATAGAGATATAAAAACTGATGAAATGATTCGGGCACTGGCTCGACATGGTATTACTTTGGATGAATGGGTAGAAGCTTTGGATCGGACAGCAGAGTTGTATGGAAGAGGCTTGCAGTCTTTTGTTCTCCGGAACAAAGCATATCAACAGATGCTGGCAGATGATCCCTCTTTGGCCAAAAAACTTGGAAATGAGCAAACACTGAAGCTGGGAATATCTGCTTTAGAGCACACTGAATTGGGACAAGGACTCTTCCAACGCAGTGCTGACATTATTCGCAAAAATTATCTATCACGCTTGGCCACTGCATTTACCCAAGTGTGGTCGGTTCAGGGACAGATGCCATTGGACTTTGTATCCGGTGCAATGGCGGGTCTTGGAATGCGGATATTGAACCCCAAAAAGTGGCAAACAACTCCAGACGCCGGCCTGATGCAACAGGCAAAAGAATCCATGTTGCGAGGAGTTATTCCGGTAATGGAGATGGTCCGGGGTACCAATCCGATTCATATCGCGAAGATGTTGAGAACTCGATCCTTGCAGGGACATCAGCAGGAGTATGAGAATGTTATAAACATCCTAAGAAAAGAGTTACCGGATATTTATGGAAAGTTACATGGCAGAGAAGGATTCAAATCGACGGATGAAAACATAACAGGAATAGATGAATTAGAGTCTTATTTATCAAATGTAAAGGATCCGGTTCAGCGCAGAGAGTATGCACAAAAGCTGCGGATCTTAAAACGTCGAGAACGATTTAATAAGACACTGGCGGGCAAGTCGATAAAAAATTACGAAGAAGCCTTAAACACTATCTTGATTCCGCTGAGCTTGCAGGAGTATATGTATAGAAGGCCAGTGTTTGTGGGGGCACTGAAGAGAGAACTGGAGGCACAGGGTATAAGCTTGGCAGATGTTCTGGCAGATCCGTCTTTAATTCGTAAATACGAAAAAGAAGTTCACATTGCCGTGGATGAGGCCCTTCGAGTAACGTGGGCCTACGAGCCCCGTCGAGACAACAAGCAGGTTGGAGCGATGGACCGAGGATTAGAAGCTGCGGCCTATTACACAATCAAGGCGATCAATCAGTTTGGACCCATCGCTACTGTAGCTGGTCAAGCTTTCCCCCGTGCTTTTATGAATGGCCTCAAGTTCGCCTATGAGTGGTCGCCCTTGGGCTTCGCCAATCCGGCTTGGGAGGTCACCTCCAAAGTTCGGCACGGCGAACGCGAAACGATCACCTTCCAGGAGACACAAAGGATGGCTCAAGCTATCATTGGTACCATTATGTATGGTGTAGCTCTCGGGCTTCGCGAAACCGTGGGTGGTCCGGAATGGTGGCAAATTAAAACAGGTCGCAAAGACAAGAAGGGCAATCCAGTTTATTATGATGTGCGGCGAATCCCGCAGATAGCTTACTTTTTGGGAGCGGCAGATCTGGCTAAACGCGTCAAGGACGGAACTATGAACCATCTCAGTGCCTGGCGCCGTCTGTCCGAACTCTATCTCAATGCCCAGCGTCAAGCCGCTCCCGGCGAAATGGGAACCATCGACTACTTCACAAAGATGTCGGCAGGTGAAGCTGTCCCTGGCACAGTTGGGGACAAACTCCTCAAACGCCCAATCGGGGACTTCGCTGCAATCTTCGTCTACCCCCTGGTCAACATCCGGGATGCTTATGCTCAGTTCAATGAAGAGGCGGGAGTTAAGAAGGATCTGCGCGAGTCGCCATTAACTGGCCCTCTCCTGGACAAGCTACCATGGCTACGCAACCGACTTCCCAATGCTGAAGGTCCATTCGAAACCTCGCCCCAGCTCCGTGCCTTCTCCCCCATCTCCCAGGGCCGTCGCAATCCCTTCGACGTTGTGCTTGGCTTGACCTCGACCATCGGTGCCACCCCTGTGACTGCTGGCCAGAACTTTGCCGCCCGTGAGTTCTCTCGCCTTGGCCTCTCCCCCTTCCGCTATCTGAAGCGCAACCCCGATCCCCTCATCGACAGGGCCCAATGGAGATACTTTGCAGAGGAAATCGCCAAAGAAGGGGCCCTGCTTGAGAAGTCCCCGGTCTACCAAAAAATGTCAGACCGGGAGAAAGCTGCCGAATGGGAAGAGATCTTGATTGGCTCTCCCCAGCAACCCGGAGGTCTGGCTGCCGAAGCTCGCAAGGCTGGCGAAGACGCCAACCAGGATGAGATGGATGTCCAGGAACTTCTCAAACAAGAATACCCACTTCGCCGTCGTGCATCCGGGCTTGACAAAGAGGTGGAAGAAATGAGAAAAAGAAACAAGGAGCGGGCGAAATCGCCCTGATTGTTACCTGACATCACACTGTGGATAGTGTTGATAGCGGGAACTCCAGAGAAAATTAATGAAAGACTCCCGTTACCCGGGAAGTGTGAGCAGGTGATTATGGCAAATGAAAATCTGAAGATTTCGAAAGAAGGGCTTGATCACATCAAGCGATGGGAAGGGTATGAGTTGGAAGTGTATGATGATGGAGTAGGGTATTTGACGGCAGGAGTGGGACATCTCCTCTCACCGGAAGAGAAAAAGAAGTTGAAGCTGGGTGATCCTGTCACTGAGGAACAGGTAGATGCCTGGCTTGCAGAAGATGTCAAGGACGCGGAAGCCGCAGTGCGGCGACTCGTAACCCATGACCTCACCCAAACTCAGTTCGACTCACTCGTCTCGTTTGTCTTTAATGTGGGAGAAGGGGCATTGGCTAAGTCCAAACTACTGCGCCTGCTCAATGCCGGCCAGATCGAGGATGCCGCCGATGAGTTCGAGCGGTGGGTATTTGCCAAGGGCCGGAAGTTGCGCGGATTGGCAAGCCGCCGCGCGGCTGAACAACAACTCTTTCTCAAGGAGGCTTTCCCCCATGAACCCGATACAAAAACTGCTTAGCTCTATCTTTCAAAACCCATGGACATCGCTGGTGGCTGTGGCTGCTGTGGTTGCGCTGGCAATTTACGGAAAGGTTTTGACTGTGCCACAGATCATATCTTATATCTTGACGGCTGTGACGGCAGCTCTTGCCGCTGACGGCCATAACAATGGAGGAACAAAGGAATGAACTTTTTCAAAAAGGTTTTTGGTTTTATCAAAGGATTGTTTACGAGGCCGGGACTTGATAAGTTTCTGTCCAAGTACATCGAGGTGGGAATGGAAGTTGTCAGCCGCTTGGCTTTTGTCAATAACAACGCTGACTTCCACGTTTGGAAAGATGAAGCGTGGGCTGAGGTTCAACGCATAACGGGGGAAGTCCGGGGAAATTGGATAGCCATCCTCGTGGCCTTGGCCTTCGAGCAATTGAAAGCCAAACAAGAATCCCGCTAAGGATCAATACACTTCGGATGGAAACATCTGCACTTATTACGGCAGCAGTGGTTCTTGCAATTGTGCCCCTCTATGGGGCACTTGCCGTCTGGGCCCGGCTCCCTGACGCATCCACAATTCGCTTCAGTCCCCTGGTTGTAACAAGCGGGGTTATCCTTCATAGCCTCGCAGTGCGAGTTGCCAGGATCTTGGCCCTGTTGGGCTACCGATAACTTGGTTGGCCGCATATCGGCTACTTTGATGGCAGCGAAAGTGGCTACCAATGCGAGCAGCAAGATAAAAAGTATTCTGTTCATATCACCCCCACAAGATTTGTTTAATTCGTTCCCATAGCGAAGGGGGCCGATAGTCGGCCCCTATTCTTTTGGCTACGCGACGGGTTGATCGATCAAGTTGCCAGTGTTTCCAGAGATTTTTCATTTCTTCATTGCCCCACATTTACTGCATTGCCAGTATTTCACAAGTTTCCCCTTGCGTACCCAGCTGTGACTGCAACCTTTTTTGCTACTCATAGCACCCTCCCCAACGTTCCAAACACCCTCACAGGATTCCCATAAAAGACGAACACCCTCCCATTCACGGGAGACCACAAACTCCCCGGCAGATCAATTGCCGCCGCTGCGATCACCTCGTCTCGAGTGGGAGGGGGGACACTTATGGCTACCAGCATGTCGAGGCCATCTGCCGTTAAAATCCGATAGACCTTAAGGCGTCCGGCCCGAAAACCTCGACCTTGGGTCTCGAGGTTCTGAACCGTATAGGCTCCAATCGGCTTCTCCTGTTCGTATACGATTCCGTCACGAAGCTCAAACGCGATTTCCCGAAACATCACCTGTGCCTCAGCTTGAGCAACCAGCGCGAAGCACATCAGTACAAGAGCTGCCAACAGCAGCAACAACCATTTCATCATTTCCCTTTCCTCCTTTGTCATCTGCCAACCTTTCGGCACCTTCGACACAGCGCTCCACCATTTGTAGGAGCGCCACAGTTTACACATTTCTTTTGAGCCATATTTTCTCCTTAACATTTATGGCCTGCGCCATATTGATATAAGCGTTTGCATCTAGGGCAACGCCTTAAGACTGGGGAAGATTCTTTGGTTGCTTTATCCACTATCTGCTTCTTTTTGGGGGGCGCTTTCTTAGCCGGCATAAATCCTCCTTAACAAGTCCCAGCATCGTTTACAGAAATCTCCCCGAAATATGGGAGCACCACAGGTTACGCATCTCTTCTGTGCCATAAAGCCTCCTTAACAATGTCCAAATGCTAATAGCAGGACCGCTATAACAAAAACCACTATACCAGCCCAAAGACATCCGACCAGATCGGAAGCGGATTTAGATACATCTGAGGTGGGTGCATGGATATGAAACAATACCCAAGCCAGTCCTATCAGGAATCCTACAAATAGTACCATCTCCATCATTCACCTCCTTCATTATCCAACCGTTCTAAATACCAAGCCGCTTTACGAAGCGACTCAGTTCCCCCCTTATGTCGCTCTCTCCAAACATACTTCATTACATTGCCTTTGATGTAGCCTCGCCACTCCTCGGGAGTAAGGGCGGCACGGATCGCGTCGATGCACTCGATGGCACCGGCTCGGTAGTGGGGTGGGGCATTGACCAAGTCTTCTTCTTCTGTTTTCATTTCACCTCCTCCATTCTGGCCCAGTCTGGGCCGACACTCGCCTCCGCTCCACAGGTAAAGCCATCGGGGCACAATTCCGGATGTGCCATCTGTGGAACCGGAGCTTCCAACAACTCACGGACATTGTGAACACATTCATCCACCAACCTATCTGGACAGTGGAATAGCACAGCATCATGAATGACATTCACCAATCCATACGCCTCCAACCATCCCTTGTCATTCGCCTGCAACAGCTTGTCACGGAGCATGTAATGGGCATTGCTGCTAGGCAGGAATGCAACCACCTTTTCGGCATCCTTGCTGGATGACTTGCGCCATTCACCGTTCTTGAGTTGCCACTTATAGACATCCCAGAACCAACGCACCGCTCCCCAGCTATTCACCAATCTCCCATCCCGATCTGCCTGCTCACAAATCTCGTCCTGCCACCTGAAAACTTCAGGAAACAAACTCTTCAGGGTATCGAGCAGGCGTTTGGCTTCAGCCTCGTTGGCCATGCTGTCCCGGTTTTCAAAGAACAAACGGCGATGCCCCATCTTAAAGCCGACCCCAAGAATGGTAGGCTTGGCCTTGAAATCTCGCACTGCTTTGTGCAGCTTCTTGATCTCCCCCAGGTACGCTTTCAAATCGGCATCAGACATCGTGAGGCAGGTTTCGATGCCGGGATGATGGACCAAATGCCCGGCCAGAAAGCTATGAATATCGAGATCCGACAGGCGCATGTAGTTAGCAGAGCTTGCTGCCAGCCCTGTGGTGCGGGCATGAAAAGCCCTCATATCAATCTCGATCAGCTTGTGCTCAGGCTCAGCGACAAGGCATTCCCGAAACTTCTTGGCCAACTCCGGCCTGCGTTTGGGAGTAGTAAGGACATTGGGATTGCGAGCGGCAAGCTGCCCAGTTGCCGGACCAAAGGTGAAGGTAGCCCGCAACCGACCGTCCGGCCCCGGTTGCCATCCCCCCTCCACCGATCCATCCTCCATCACCTTCCCCGCATATGCATTCGACATCTTGCTGTAGGCCCGGATGGAGCGGGCCAGCTTGAGGGCCGGATCACCGGTCTTGACCTCAAGCCGCTCGAGTTCCTTGTCAGATGTAGAGTCCTTGCCATCTTTGAATCTTTTGGGGATGGGGTAGCCCTTGTGCTTCAGGTAGTCGAGAAGCTGCTTGGGGGAGCGGGGGTTGAAGTCGAGCTCTCTGTAAAGCAAGTCGCCCTCCCACAAATAGCCAAGCTTTGCTGTCAATTCATCCCGCCACCATTGGTCAAGATCCTTCGGCTTGATAACTACGTTCAGTGCTTTCTTGGTCACTCTCTTCCCGGCCTGTTCAAGCTCTTCAGTTATCCTCGCCTTCTCCATTTCTTTCAACTCCGCTATATGCTCTTTCGTATCGGCTGGCCAAGTCTTCCAGTACTTCCGGCCCTTCACCTCCCCAGGTACGGCAGCCTGCAACTCCCCGTCCATCTTCCCAACCTCCGCCATCAACCATTCCCGCAACTCTGCTAGCTTGGCTTTGCTTACCGGTATCCCTCGGCGTTCCATGTCTGCGAGAAGGGGACGAAAGCCCCGAACAAATCGACAGTAGGCATCCCAGAGTCCCAGGCGCGAAAGATCCCGAGGCAGTCCTCGCATAATTCGTTGAACAGCGTCCACGTCTGCGGCGCCGTAGAAATCAAGATCGGCCCCTGCCATATGCTTCCACGGAAAAGGCATTTCGTAGAGTGATGACACACCTTGCAAATGGGCGGGTAAGTCGGGCTGCAAGTGATGCCACATCCACATTGTGTCGTCTCCGATGTCGGTTATTGTGATTCCATGATTCACCAAGATTGGTAGGTCGAACAGCCATGTGTTGTGACCTGCACGTGGATTGGGCAGGAGCATAAGCTCTTGGGTGAGCTCTCGGGCATCGGCATCCCACTGGCAGGAGACTCCGGTGCCGGGGCCGATGGAGAACTGGACAGTTGTGATGCTAGCTTTTGCAATGTCCAAAGCATCGCGGCTAAAACCTGATCCGGTCTCAGATCCCACAGCTTCGCTCTCCCCTTCACCTCCTCCATCATCGCTTCCTCCAACCTCATCCTCTTCGCTATCTCTGCTGAACTCAACGACTTCATCTTCATCCTCCCCTCTGCTCGCCTCGGTCTCAAGATCAAAAGCAATCACCAGCGACGGATCAGCCTTCGCCGCCGCCACCCGTTTGCGAAGTTCCCCCACTCCAATCTTATAATCCACCACGCTCGCCGGATCATTGCACACTCCTCCCCGGCCCGAAGCCACCGCCAATGCGGTGCCAAGGTCCCGCATAAAAAGTCCCATCAACTTCATCTGGCCCTGGCCAAGATCTTCTGGGTCAAAGGTCGGCACTACCGGCAAGCCAGTCCATGAAGGCAGCACGTATCCCCGGGTGTACTTGACTGCTCTCTTCCCCTTCTCCCATCCGGTCATCGCCACCTGTGCCGAGTCTCCTAGGGCCACAGCTGCTCGCGCGCCTGCCGGAATGTCGCCGGGCCTACAAACATAAAAGGCACTCTCACTCCATCCCGCTCGCCGGAGAGCTCGCCGGATAATTGCGAGCCCTCGATTGGTGAGGGAGGGGTGACAGAGGGCCACACCGCTAGTTCCGGTCCAAGCCATTTATTCCTCCTTTGCTTCCATCGCCATTGGAGGTTCCGGCTCAACAAGTCCGGATGCCACCGCCATTTGCTGAAGCATGATCTGCCCCTTGACAGTCTGTACCAGAATCTCCTGGAGCAGCCATCCGGTCATCTGCTGAGGGGAGATCTGAAGCTGAAGCTTCGTCATGATATCCTCGACCGACTTTCGAGCAATGGCATCACACAAGATGTCGACTTCGTTTATTGTTGGCATTGGATCTCCTATGGTTTGCGCTTGTCTTTTGGTTTCTGCCTCTCCAGTGCATTTCGTTTCTGTTCTTGCTGCCGTTTCTGGGCCCGTTTCTTAGCTGACGGTTTCGTCTTTTTATTTGTGCTGCTCATTCCTTGTCTCCTTCTCTTCTTTCTTGACCCGATGCTCCCGCTTACAAACGGTACATCGAGCAATCGTCGGATCTTTGGTAGGATTCATCACCCGGCGTTGTGGGCCGTGTAACTTATCCTGCCCCTGATGGTCACATCCACATGTCCAAATCATAGAATCTCCTTTCATAAAAGCCAAAGGGAGAGGCGCCTGCCCCTCCCTTCACCAACCACGGGTGTGCGCCACCCGTCGTCATCGCGGTTGGCTAATTGTCCCTCCGCCAGCTCCCGAAGAGTGCTCCATCTAAGATAGAATCAAAGAACCTGCCGTTCGGAGGGAATGCGGCGGACCGGGAATTGAACCCGGTCATCTGCCCCGCCGATGAGGCGGTCGCCGCACGGGGCACTAAGCAATGAGGCTGCGAATCTCAGCCCGCACCGTCCGTTCGTCCCCGCTGACCGGATCAGTGTAGATGTGGGCCCGAGCCTCTGCCAATTCGGCAGCCGCCACGGCATCGTCCAGATCCCCACCATCTGCCAGAACCTCTGACGTAGCAGCCGCTGCCGCTGCCGCCTTGATCCGATTCTCGCCTTTCACTTCGTCATAAATAGCCTTGCCTGAGAACTGATCCGTAACCGGGATCCCATTCTCATCCACCCGCTGTGTGGATTTGATCCACTGAGTCTTGGCCTTGACGCGGATCCCTTCTTCTCCCGCCTGCGCAAACAGCTTGTAGATGTGTGCCTTGATGTCTTCATAGGACATCCCGCGTTGCAGCGGCTCGCCGGCCAATCTGCACAGGAAAGCAATCTGGCTTGCGGTCTTGCCCTGAAAGACCATCGTCGTAGGGTAGAAGTCCTTGAGATAGGCTCCCAAGGTACCGTCTTCCCGGACAAAGCGAGGGGAAATTGCGGCCACGAGCTTAGAGTCACCAGGAGTGCCCTTTACATAGACCCCGGGTTTGTCCTCACTTTCCCTCAAGAAGAGAGCCACAGGGTGGACCCCATCGGAGGGCGGAGGTGCGGCGATCTGCTCGGCTGAACCTTCCGGATCCCCAAAATCCGGAGCCTCCGACATCAATGCCGGATCATTCAAATCAAATTCCACTTCATTTGCGTATTGCGTACCTGTCATGTTTTCTCCTTATAAGGTTGGTTAATCTTGAGACAAAAGAGCGTCCTCCTGCCTCACTAAAAAACGGTTAAGAAGCTGCCCACATTGGGCGACAGCTTCGAAGTATAGTTGATAGTTATCATCGGTCCTCGCCGCTCCTTCTCTCCATGCCGCCAAGCAATCTAGCATATCCTGGCAGTCTTGGGAAGAGACTTCGAGTGGATGACCTGCGAAAAAAAGTTGCATCACACCTCCATGGTTGGGACTTCTTCAAAGTCTTCGAGATAGAAGTCGCTGACTTCTATGTTGGCGAGTCGGCCATTGGATGCTCGCTCATCTATTATGGCCTCTGCATCCTCCACACTTTCTGCTTCCACGTACTCGTCAAAGGTATACTCCACAGTGCCGGTAATGTGATAGATCATTCCGCCCCCTCCTTTATCGAAAAGGTCAAATCCGAGATTTCTTTTGAAGATCTGACAGTGGTTGTCATAAATCTTTGTCGGAGCTTATTCAACTCAAATGACAAGTCAGCATCTATGGCACCGTTCTGCCAACAGAAACAAAGAAAATCGTACAAAAGATCATCCAAGTGTAGGCCGTACTGTTTTTCGTAGGTCACTCTGTCTCCTCCTCAGTTAAGAGCCCAAGCCGGGCCGCATCCAAAAACTCCCGCATCCATGCCAGCTGCTCCTTGCTGACAATTGGCAGGAAAGGTTCGAGTTCTTCCGGGGTCGGGATTTCCTCCGGCTTCAGGTTGGCGTAGTCGGCTGGTTCCCTCAAATAACGGTAGACCTCAGCCATCTCTGCAAGCGGAAGCTTGGGAGGCACCCGCTTCCGCACTACCGACCTCTTGAGTTCGTCTGACCACTCATACTTTCCAAGTTGTTCCTTCATCACAATGGCGCTGGGCGCACCCAAATACTTGGGCAGTCCCTTCGTCATGATGACGGTGAGTATGGACATCTTGGACAACAGGCTGACTCCCTTCAGCTCGTACTTATTCAAGATAGGTCCACTCGCTCCCCACTTCGCCTTCACCTCCGTCGTCAGCCCGATCACCTTCACCCCTCGACTACGGGCCTGTGTGAATATCTGGTTGAGGATGGTAGCCACCCCCGGCCACGCTCCTCCCATCGACCCTGACTCCGCGTTTTTGGGATTGATGCCCCAAGCAGTTGGATTCAGTTTGACAGCCTCCAGCAATCCTTCTTGAAGGATGCTAACCCCATCAATGACCAGAGTTGTGAACCGGTCTTGAGGCATCGCCACCAGGATCTGCTTTACCCGGTCAAAGATCTGATAGGGCTTGTAGTCAAACCCCTTGAGGGTGGCTGCGTCTTGCACCACCGGAAAGTAGTTGGTAATCCCAAGTTGGTGGGCAATCAACTCCCCTTTGCTTTCGAGGTCGATCATCAGGATGTTGGCCGGGTGATCGATCCCACACACAAAGGTGGTCTTGCCCGACCCATAGAACCCCCCGGCCACAATCACATGCTTCACGTCCTCTGGAATAACAGAGGGTTGGGGCTCACCTGTGAAGACCGGCACCGGGTAAGTTGGCTTGGGTGTCTGCGACACCGCTGCCCCCGCCTTAATTGTTGGTGTCATTCGAATCCTCCACTGTCGCCAACCCCCTTATGTATGCGTCCATAATGGTTGCTTGCAAATGGAAAAACATAAAAATCACATCCTCTGTAGGCAGAGTACCTTCACCATCAACAGCTGTAATGCACATTTCCCGAGATCCATCCCATTCCACCGTCAATCTTTTCATTCCTCACCTCCAAATTCATCCAAATGATTCGCCTCTCGCCCGACCCAGTGCCCGGCATTTAGCTTATCTTCAATTGTGGTCGACCCCCAACACAGCTCGAAGGCTGTGCAACGGGTGTTGTAGGAGTAACAAGACCCGGCACAACGTGCCAGAAGCTGGGGATCTGTGTCCATAAACACGACCTCTTCTTGCGCAGTTGCAGCGATCCACCGCTCTGCAAGGTCCCGACGGAAAGGTTGGGGTGTGGGCTCAATGATGTGCTCACCGAGCCAATCCCTGCCTGCCTCCGGTTGAATGTCCCCTCGATCCAACATCTCTAGCCAATCTGGCATTTCCATGTGATGCCACACACTGGTACGGCCCCACCCAGTTCCCAGTCTCCGAGTCTTTTCGCCATCGAACCAATCCCATGCACCCCGGAAACTATCAGGACCTGCGCTGCCCATCCCCACCTCTTTGTAGTAGGGCCTCACCAATGGTGACTTGTACCTCTTGAATCCGCTCTCTTTGTCCACCTCCTTCTTGGACTTGACAAAGTGGCCGTAGTATGTGCCAGCGGGTTCCTCCCCATACCGGTGATAGGTAGCCATCCCCTCTGTCAGAGTCTGGGTGTCGCACCTTAGCTTCTCGAGGGTGTCGGCCCGGAACTCCTTCAGGGTTTTCCAACTGACAGTCCACAGGCGGCCCAGGGTTCGGTGCCGGAGGATAGCGTCGGGACGGGACATCATAACCAGCGTCTTGAAATCGTCTTGGCATGCGGTAATTCTTGGGACCAGACATACAGTGTCCAGCACCCAATTGATTTCCGGCTCCACAGCCACTACCTCGTACTCCTCCAATAGCCCGGTCAGTTTCCTCCTCCCAAACCCCCACACCAACCCATACGCCAACCACGCCTGCTCCTCGATCAGTTCCTCAGCCACCTCTGGAAGGGCCTCCGCCGACAACCCTCCAACCTCTATGCCCCTGCGAGCCTCCCGCACAAAGTGCTTGTAGGCAATCTCGCTTGCCCTCTCCACCTCCCCCTCGAGTTGCAGCATATGCTCGAGTCCGGCGTGGACTGCACTTCCAAGCAGAAGGTCCTCGTTTTGGCGGGCGGGCACCAACCCTCGCCCTTCTGGCCCGGCGTGATACTGCAACCACCGCTTGAATGGGCAGACCTGTCGCAAATTCACTCGGCTCCGATCAATAAGCAGGCATTGGGAGCGGGGGAGTTCGAGAGATTGACCTTGGTGCCATACCTGAATTATCTCATCACTCATCATCCCTCCCAAATAGGCCATACAAAATGGCCACCAAAACCCCCAACAAGAACAGTCCCAGAAACACGTCATCCAAAAGATTTCCGGACATCATTCCTCCCCATCGAGCCATTCTCGGAGCCAAGCTCCGGCCAGCCCGATCACGACTAAGGCAACCCAAAAGGCCAGGATGCCTATGATTAGTTCACTCACACTTTTCCTTTCTTTCCGCACCTCTCGCATTCAACCCGCACCCCGGCTTGCCCCACCGTCACCCTCCCCTCCACCCACGCTTGCNNCCACTCCAACACCTTCCACCACTCTTCCATCTTTTTCCAAGATGGGATAAGAAGAGCCAATCTAAACCCGGGGATCTCTCTCTTTCTCTCACCTCTGATATTAAAGAAAGCCGCGATGCCACATCGAACCTGCTGAGGATGATCACTCAGAACTGCGCGACGTTTTGCGCGGGTCCACGCGCCTAACAATTTTTGGTTCATCCTTTCCCCTGTCTGTGATNNNCCGGAGGCATTGGCAACAGCCTGAAGCTGGGCCAGAGTGTGACCAACAACTTTGGCGGTGCCGGTGGTAGAACGGAGTTCACCTCGGACCATTATTGGACCCTCAACTTTTCGATTAAATCGGCGATCTCCGAGAATGAGGATCCTTCGTCATTTAGGACGGCCAATTCCCAGTCCTCATTCCTCTCATCATCGAGTGCGTAGGGCAAACTATGCTCGACTCCCGCCCATTGTTGAACCTCTTCGGGGAGCTCCTCTTTATCTATGAATGTGTTTGATTCCCCCTTCTTTACTGGGGAGTTCCACGTCAAGCCCTTTTCTTTCAGAAAAAGATCAGTCAACACTCCCAAACAGCAATATCCCTCATCTTCCCGATATAACATTCCCTTAGTTTGCTCATACTCCCCACTCCTCAGCGCTTCCACCCACCTCTT
>FKKE01000812.1_pt1 | contig 15513 bp, 15 predicted proteins | sample 1106331 | NCBI WGS metagenome assembly FKKE01 (sample SAMEA3931202, study PRJEB13176) | freshwater metagenome | biome: Drinking water system; feature: drinking water; material: freshwater | place: China | collected 2013-02-06 | reverse complement strand
GATGGGTTACCTGTAACGCTGCTCCCTCTTGTTTCACACCAACGTTCTCACCATGTCCAACCCTTCCGCAATTCAGGCCGTACTTGACCGTGCCGTTGCGGATGGAGTGTTCCCAGGAGCCGTAGTGGCCGTGCGCCGGGGGGACAAACCGAGCGCGCGATTTTATGCCGGACGGTTATCGACGGATCCTCCGGGAGCTGCAGTGCTCGCCTCTACCGTCTACGATCTGGCATCTTTAACAAAACCTCTGGCAACCGTGACGGCCCTCGTCCTGCTGATCCAGAACGGCCGGTGTCGGCTGGATGCCTGTGTCGCCGAATACCTTAAGGAATGCGCGGAGACTCCAATCGGGTCTGCGACGCTTCGAGACTTGTTGACCCATCAATCCGGATTACCTGGTTGGCGAGGCTACTATGAGCGGCTCAGCCCAGACGGACGAACCCCTTCGTCGAAGGAAGAAAGACTATTGGCGAAGCAAAAAGTGTTGGACTTAATTCGATCGGAAGGCTCGGTGTATACGCGAGCTGCTCGCAGCCTCTATAGCGATTTGGGGTTCATGCTGCTGGGACTGATCGTTGAACGAACCAGCGGGCTATCGTTGAATGAGTTTTTCTTAATTCATATAGCACATCGTCTGGGGAGCCCACCCATTCAATTCGTCCTGTCTGAGGAGACGCACACATTTCGTGAGCGACAGGGTGAACCACATGGAGGGGTTGCTCCGACGGAGTTCGATCCATGGCGGGGCAGGTTGTTGTGCGGTGAGGTGCATGACCAGAATGCAGGTGCGATGGGTGGCGAGGCAGGTCATGCGGGGTTGTTTGGAAATGTTGATGCAGTCATGACCATCACAGGCGAGTGGCTGAGGGCGTATCATGGGCAGACGGCAATACTTGATCGAGATCTTGTCCGGGAGTTTACGCGGAGGCAGGCGAACGATGGAATTTCCAGCTGGGCACTCGGGTGGGATACCCCGTCAAAGCCGTCATCGGCCGGATCGTATTTTTCAGCTCAGTCCTTCGGTCATCTTGGCTATACCGGGACTTCAATCTGGATTGATCCCGTACAGCGCCTGGAGGTGGTGTTGCTTTCCAATCGCGTTCATCCCTCAAGCCGGAATGAAGCCATTCGGGAATTCCGTCCGGTGATACATGACCTCATCAGCCGGGAGTTTCTTGTCTGACATCAAGAACGATCCGGGTAATCGATCCAGGTTTCTTTCTCAGCGAGATACCGAGTGCCCTTAAAATTGGGCCGTGTCCTCAGGCGTGTGAACCCGAAATCCTGGAGCTTTTCCACTAATTCCTTTACGGCAGCGATAATGGTCGAGTGCGATCGGCTTTCGACGATCAACGCTTCATACATCACTTTTGTCGAGTAACCTGCCGAGGTTCTATTCACGAGGATGGCTCGGTTAAAGTAGCGGTCGCTCGGATCCACCCCCTCCACTTGATGCTTTTCGACCAATCCTTCCTTCTTGAACAGGAGCGGTAACGTGCTCATACCTTCGTATCCCTTCGTCATCCATTGAGAGAGTTAACCACGGCGTTAATTAAATTATAGGAGGTGTTCCTCCCTCCCTGCAACTCGTTGACAAGCTCGTCGTCGGTTACTATGATGCCTCGCCCCATCAAGTCTGGGGCATGTCCAAATTCCACCCCATGAATATCCCCAATAGTCTGACCATTCTTCGCATTCTTTTGGTTCCCGTATTCATCGGCTTCATGACCTATGGTTCCTATGGATTCGCCCTGCTGACACTGCTTCTTGCCGGGCTCACGGATGCGGTTGATGGTTACCTCGCCCGCAAGCTCAATCAAAGGACACGATTAGGGACGTTACTCGATCCGCTGGCGGACAAGCTTCTGTTGACATCGAGCTTTATTTCACTGGCGGTACTCCATCTCGTGCCGTCATGGCTTGTCATTCTGGTGGTGAGCCGAGATCTGATGCTCTTGTTGGGGACAGTCGTTGCTCATGTGACCAGTACGCCGATTAATGTCACTCCAACGTTCCTAGGAAAGGGAACCACGCTGTTTCAATTAAGCTACGTGCTGCTCACGGTTCTCCTGACATGGCGTGGCGGTGACCGCTCGGTCATAACCCCGCTCGTGGTCTTACTGGTCAGTTTTACCCTGGCCTCAGGATTTCACTACCTGTATAGAGGCTATCGAGATGCGAATGCCGCCCCTCCATTGACCTAATCCGCCTTGTTCACCCCGGCGACTCGTTTCGCTGTCTAGGTAAATAATGTAATTGTTTTTGACAGGGTTGCGAGTCACCAGTAGACTCGTTTCGTAACCCTTCTACTGTTACATAACCGGCGTTGGAGCCGTAACGGGTCGAGCACCTATGGCTACATTTGCGTATATCGGGCGCAGCAAGTCCGGAGCCGTAAAAAAAGGCGAACTTGTCGCCAAGTCTCGAGAGGAGGCCGTGGAGCAGCTGCGCCGGCAGAACGTCGTTGTCACCAGTCTTGAGGAGAAGGCGGCCAAAGAGGGATTCCGTTTTCAACTGGGAAGCGGGGTGAAGGAAAAAGACTTGGTTGTCTTCACCAGGCAATTCGGGACGATGATCAATGCGGGGTTGCCGTTGATTCAATGCCTCGAAATCCTCTCGACACAGTCCGAGAATGCCGTGTTGAGAAAGTCGGTCGGTGAGATCAAGGGGCGGGTCGAAGGCGGATCAACGTTTTCGGACGCCCTCAGTAAACATCCCAAAATCTTCGACGACCTCTACGTCAATATGGTCCATGCCGGCGAGGTGGGAGGATTACTGGATACCATTCTCGGACGTTTATCGAAGCATATCGAAAAGGCCATGAAGTTAAAAGGCCAGATCAAGAGCGCCATGGTCTATCCTGCCGCCATTCTGGGCATCGCAGCGATCGTGATTACCGTCTTAATGATTTGGGTCATCCCGGTGTTCGAGAAAATGTTCAAGGAAATGTCCGGCGGAAAAATGGGACTCCCCGCCCCGACGCAGCTCGTCATAGACATGAGCAATTTTGCGCAAGGCAATTGGTATATCATGCTGGGTGTGATCATCGGGGCCGTGGTGGGGCTCAAAAAGTACTATGCGACAAAACAGGGGAGGTTGGCTATCGACAAGTTCCTGCTGAAGTTGCCCGTATTTGGGGACTTGATTCGTAAGGCGTCGGTGGCCAAGTTCACCCGGACACTGGGAACCTTGCTGGCGAGCGGGGTGCCCTTGTTGGAAGCGTTGACGATTTGTGCCAAGACATCCGGTAATAAGGTTGTCGAAGGGGCGTTACTTGATGCGAAGGTCAGCATCAGCGGCGGGAAGACGATTTCGGAGCCTCTTGCGAAGAGCGGTACATTTCCGAAGATGGTGACGCACATGATCTCAGTCGGCGAGTCAACAGGCGCGCTGGACACCATGCTTGGGAAAATTGCCGACTTTTACGAAGACGAAGTGGACGAGGCTGTCGGAAATCTCACGGCCCTCTTGGAACCGATGATGATGGTGTTCCTGGGAACGACGGTCGGCTTCATCGTAGTGGCGATGTATCTGCCGATTTTTACGATGGCTTCTGCAATCGGGTAACGCGTACACCGAGGCGGCTGTTGCCCCTTCCCACCTCGGGTGTCACGCAGGTCGACTGTTTGCTCATCCTTGTTGCGGCACACCCTCTCGGCATTCTTCCCGCCTTCAGGTTTCTCAGCGGACAGGCTGTCCCTTGTCGAGCCGCCCTCCAGATTGAGGATAGCGGCCCGACACGGAGGTGAGCACTGCGTGGACGAAATCAAAACCAGAATCTATTGGCTGATGGGGTGGCGGGTCGTTCTCGTCACGTTGCTGCTGGGATTGTCCCTTGCATTCCAGGTGACGAAAGGCGAGCGTGTAGAAACGTTCTATGCCTTGATCGTGTTCACCTATGCGGCGACGATCCTCTACGCCTTCATCCTTCAACGGCTTGTTCGTGTGGAAGTGCTCGTGCCGTTCGCCTGGGGCCAGATCGCCGTCGATTTTGTCGTTGAGTCTGTGCTGATCGCACGAACAGGCGGAATCGAAAGTCCCTTTGCCGTTCTGTATGTCATCAGTGTGACGGTGGCAAGCCTGGTGGCGCGGCGCCGAGTCGGGTTGCTGACGGCCAGCCTCTGCATCATTCTGTTCGGGCTCCTTACCAACATGCAGCTGTATGGTCTTGTGGAGACATGGGGATGGCTCCCACAGACTCGGCTCACGGCCGCGGAGACGTTGCAGGCGTTCGGCGTGTATGCCCTGGCATTTCTAGTCGTTGGATTCCTGAGCGGGGCACTGGCGGATCAATTGCAGACGGCAGATCAATCGATCCGAGAGAAAGAACAAGGACTTCATCGCTTGCGAGCATTCCATGAGAATATCGTGAACAGCATCAGTAGCGGAGTGTTTACGACCGATGCGCATGGACTGATCACGTCATTCAATCCCGCAGCGGAAGAGGCGACCGGCTATAGCAGTCAGCAAGTCCGGGGACGGCCATGGCGCGAAGTCTTCAATTGGCAGCCAGGAGGATTGGAAAACGAGGGGGCTGACTGTATCTCACATAATATTCGTTTTGAGGTCGAGTGCAAACGGGCTGATGGAAATCGACTGATCCTTGGCATGACGCTCGGCCCCTTACACGAGCGTGGTGAGACAACTGGCCTGGTGGGCGTCTGCAAGGATCTCACACAGATCAGAGATTTAGAAGAGGAAATGCGGCGCAAGGAGTGGCTGGCCAGCCTGGGCGAAATGTCGGCGGGGATGGCGCATGAAATCAGAAATCCGCTCGGCGCGCTTGCCGGCGCCATGCAAATGCTGCGGGAGGATTTTCAGGCCGATGAGACGAGTCAACGGCTGGTGGAGATCGCGGTTCGGGAAGCGACTCGGTTGAATGCCATCATTACCGAGTTTTTGCAGTATGCCCGGCCACCGGCCCTGAATTTGGTCGAGTGCGATTTGAACAAAGTCCTTGCTGAGACGTTTGATCTGGTACAACATGAAGCACGAACGAGAACGAATATCACCGTGGTGACCGCTCCCTGTTCCGCTCGATTGCCTGCGCAAGTGGATCAGGACCAGATGAGGCAAGTGTTCTGGAATCTGGCCGTGAACGCCTTTGATGCGATGCCCAAGGGCGGTCAGCTGGCGGTCTCAACCGGCTGCCGAAAGGTGGATGTGGCCGGGCGGAAGGCCGATGTGATCGAGGTGGCGTTCCATGACACGGGGGAAGGTATTCCGAAGAAGAATCTCGATAAGATCTTTCTCCCGTTCTTTACTACCAAGAAGAGCGGCTCCGGATTAGGATTAGCGGCGGTCCATCGCATCGTGGATCTGCATGGTGGGTGGATTAAAGTGGAGAGTGAGGAAGGGGTGGGGACGCGCTTCGGGGTCTGTTTGCCCCGCACCGTGGATTCGGGAATCAGACTTTGGCATGAGGGTAGAGAGCCGTGGAAAAGATCTTAGTCGTCGATGATGAGCAAAGCCTGCGCGAGGTATTGAGCATCATGCTCAAACGGGCTGGGTACGCGGTGACCAGCGCCACCGGTGGTGAGGAGGCTGTTGAGTTATTGCAGAAGGAGATCTACGACCTGGTCATTACGGACCTGCGGATGCCGAAGGTTGACGGGATGGAGGTTCTCTCGGCAGTCAAATCAGTCTCTCCGGAGACGGTGGTGTTGATTATTACGGCGTTTGCGAGCGCAGATTCAGCCGTCGAAGCGATGAAGCAGGGGGCCTATGATTATCTGACGAAACCCTTTCAAGTTGATGAAGTGCAGTTGATCATTCGGAATGCGTTGGAAAAGCGGCGTCTGACGACCGAAAACATGATCCTTAAGCGCGAGATGGCGAGTCAGTCGTCATTCGCACAGCTGGTCGGTCAGAGTGATGCGATGCAAAAAGTCTTTGAAGTCGTGCGAAAGGTCGCGGACTCAAAAAGCAATGTGCTGATTTGCGGAGAAAGTGGAACGGGGAAAGAATTAGTGGCTCGTGCGATTCATTACAACAGCGCACGGAGTGCCCTGCCGTTTGTGGCCGTGAACTGTAGCGCCGTGCCGGAAACATTATTGGAAAGCGAGCTGTTCGGCCATATGAAGGGATCATTCACCGGCGCGATCGCGAATAAAGCGGGGCTGTTTGAGATCGCCAACGGCGGAACGATCTTTCTTGATGAAATCGGGGACACGACTCCGACGATCCAGGTAAAACTGCTTCGAGTGATTCAAGAGCGAGAATTTCGCCGAGTCGGTGGGAGTCAGGACATTAAAGTCGATGTGCGTGTGGTGGCCGCTACCAACAAGGATCTTGAGAAGGCCGTGGCGGATGGTTCATTCAGAGAGGATCTCTACTATCGTCTGGACGTGATTCCTATCAAGCTCCCGCCGTTACGGATGCGAACCGGGGATATCCCGCTCTTGGTCAATCACTTTCTGGAACGGTTTGCACAGGAAAGTGGGAAGTCCAGGCCGTCGCTCAGTTCCGATGCGATGCAGGTCCTGTTGGAGCATGAATGGCGCGGGAACGTTCGTGAACTGGAAAATCTGATCGAGCGAGTCGTGGCATTTTCGGTGGACGGATCAGTGACGGATGTCGATGTGCGCGGATGGCTTCATCGGCCCCTGGCGCCACCACCGGCACAGGGGATGCCGCTGGACTTGACCGATGAGGGTGTGGATCTTGAAGGGTTGATCAACGGAATCGAAAAGGATTTGTTACTCAAGGCGCTCGAGCGGTCCAAGTGGGTCAAGAAGAAAGCGGCCCGGATGCTCAGGCTCAACACCAGATCATTTCGGTATCGTTTAGAGAAGTATGCTATAAAAGGAGGTCGTGACTAACCGCTCTCCCGCATCGACCGCCGCGCCGCTATCCATTCGCGTTGTTGCACCTGCCAAGATCAATCTCGTGCTGCGCATCCTTGAGCGTCGCCCAGACGGCTACCACAATCTATGGTCGTTGATGCAGACGGTTCGGGTGGAGGACGAGATCACCATTGCACGGACCGAGGCCCATTCCCTGGTCGCATTGCGCTGTGACGATCCATCATTGAAGACCGATGGCTCCAATCTGGTCCATCGTGCGGCCGTGGCGGTCATGGAGCAGAGTGGGCGAATGGGCGGACTGGACATCACTCTCGCCAAGCGGATTCCGATGGGGGCCGGGCTGGGAGGCGGGAGCAGTGATGCGGCCGCGACGATACTCGGCTTGAATCAGCTGCTCAATCTGGGCTGGTCGGCTGAAAGGATGGCGGACATTGGCCAGACGCTCGGGAGCGATGTGCCGTTTTTCTTCTTCGCCCCCTCTGCGACCGTGGCGGGACGCGGTGAACGCGTCGTTCCGGTGCGAATCAAGCAAACTCGATGGGTTGTCTTGGTCAACCCCGGGTTCCCCGTTGAAACGAAGTGGGCATATCAGCAACTCTCTGCAGGTCGAGCAGGAGTGGTTCCACTGTCTCCGTCCCATGCCAAGATGGAACATGCATCCGAGCTGGGATGGGAGCAGGTGCTGAAAGCAGCAGAAAACGACTTCGAAGGACCGGTATTTAAGGCCTATCCCATACTCGGTGAGATCAAACAACGACTGCTGGCCCAGGGAGCCGAGGCAGCGCTTCTCTCTGGCAGCGGGGCGACTGTGTTTGGGGTGTTTTGTGATGAAACGAAGGCTCGTCAGGCACAGGCCATGTTCCTGAATGAGCCACAGGTCAAAGTTTTTGTCGCACAGACTTCGTGCTCCCCATAATCGGCTGAGTTCAACATTCTGCCGGTCGTTTATTGACAGCAACGGGGGATTTCTTATACAGTTTCACCCCTTGATTGGTTTCCCCGGTCGTGTGTGCGGCGACGAGTGTCGTAGGGCTGATACAAATCAGCATGGCATGCCGCACAAGAACCACTAGAGAATCCAGCACGTTAGACTAAAGACGAGACGATCAGTTAGGAACGTTCGATGAACAGAGAACTGAAAATTTTCTCTGGTAACGCCAATCTTGCGCTTGCGCATGAGATATGCGCGTACCTTGGGCAAAAGTTAGGTGAAGCGACGGTCGCTTCATTTAGTGACGGCGAGATCCGCGTCAAGATCGACGAAAATGTTCGGGGCGCTGATGTCTTCGTTGTGCAGTCCTGTTGTCAGCCGGTCAACGATTCTTTAATGGAGTTGTTGATCATCATTGACGCGTTGAAACGTTCATCCGCCAATCGTATCACGGCGGTGATCCCGTATTTTGGATATGCGCGTCAGGATCGGAAGGATCAACCCCGTGTTCCCATTACCGCCAAGTTGGTCGCGGACTTGATGACCACGGCCGGGGCCGATCGTGTGCTCTCGATGGATCTTCATGCAGGACAAATCCAAGGCTTCTTTAACGTGCCGGTTGATCACTTGTATGCACTTCCGGTTTTGCTGGACTACATCGTCAAAAAACAAATGACCGATCTCGTTGTGGTTTCTCCGGATGCCGGAGGGGTGGAGCGAGCCCGGGCTTTGGCCAAACGGATTCAGGCCAATCTGGCGATCATTGATAAACGCCGAGAAGGTCCTAATCAAGCCCAGATCATGAATATCATCGGGGATGTGCAGGGGAAGCGAGTCCTCCTCCTTGATGACATGATCGATACGGCGGGTACGATCGTTCAAGGGGCTCAGGCCTGTCTTGATCATGGTGCGCGAGAGGTCATGACCGCCTGCACCCACGCGGTCTTGTCCGGGCCGGCGCTGGAACGATTACAGTCGTCGTGTCTTTCCCAAGTAGTGGTCACCAACACCATCCCGTTGCGAGGGAAAGAGTTGATCTGTCCGAAGTTGCATCAATTGTCGGTGGCGCCGCTTTTAGGCGAAGCGATCAGGCGCATTCATGAAGATGAGTCGGTGAGTTCACTATTTGCCTAGCCCGGTCTGGGCCGGGCGTTGTGCTGAAAGCTGGGGAGACGGAGGAGAATCATGAAATTCGATTTGACGGTGTCGGTGAGAGAACAAGCAGGTAAGGGAGCTGCGCGGTCGATGCGGCGGGCAGGGAAAATTCCGGCGGTGTTGTACGGCCAGGGTGAATGTCTCTCGCTGATCGCCAGCCCGGACGATTTGGTCAAGATTTTGAAGTCCCATGCGGGCAGCACCGCGCTGATTTCACTGACCGTCAATGGGGCCAAGTCCAATCCGAGCCGTACCGCCCTCTTGCGGGACTATCAAGTGGATCCGGTAACAGGAGCGGTCTTGCACGCAGATCTCTTTGAAATTTCAATGAGCAAACCGATTCGGGTCAAGGTGCCGGTCAAGGTGATCGGCAGCATTCCAGCCGGTGTGAAGGAAGGTGGTGTGCTGCACCACAACATGCGTGATATGCATGTCGAGTGTTTGCCCGCGGCATTGCCTGATCACATCGAGGTGGATGCGACGGCCTTGACCATCGGGAGCGGAATCCATGTGAAAGAGATTGCCGCGCGTGACGGGGTGCGTTTCTTAGATGAACCGGACCAGATGGTGGTGAGTGTTGCAGCCCCGATGTCGGATGCAAAACTGGAGGCCTTGCTGACCAGTGGTGCAGGTGCTGCAGGCGAACCGGAAGTCATGGCGAAGGGCAAAGAAGTGGGCGCGGAAGGAGCTGGGGGCGAGCCGGCTAAGGCCGGTGCTGCAGCGCCTGCCGGTGATGCCAAGGGCGGAGAAAAGAAAGACGCGGCTGCCGCGCCAAAGGCCGAGAAGAAAGAAGCTGAAAAGAAGAAGTAACGTTGCGTCTGCTTGTTGGACTGGGCAATCCGGGAAAGGCCTATGCCCAGACCCGTCACAATGTCGGGATGTGGGCCATCGAGCGGGCTGCCGCTCGATGGTCGATCCGGCTCTCACCGCGGGGTACTGCACAGCGAGGCTCCGGGCGACTTGGACGAGAATTAATCGAATTGGCTGGGCTCCTCGACTGGATGAATTGTTCCGGTCCTCCCGTCAAGGGTCTTCTGCGAGAGTATTCCCTTACTCCCAACGAACTCATTGTCGTCCATGATGATCTCGATCTAGAGCCGGGCCGGCTGCGGATCAAGCTTTCCGGGGGCTACGGGGGGCATAACGGGATCAAATCACTCATCGAAGCGCTGGGCACTCCGCAATTTATCAGACTCAAGATTGGAGTTGGTCGGCCTGCACCAGGCCAAGATTCTGCGGACTATGTGTTAGAACCAGTCACACGGGACGAATTAGCGGTCTTTGAACCTTGTTTGGAGCGAGCTGTTGATGCGCTGGAGTGTCTGATCCACCGGGGACCAGAAGTGGCGATGAATCAGTTCAATGTCCGTGAAGAAAGCAGAAGCGGTGAGTTGTGAGTGAACGGTGTTGAGTTCAGGAAACTCAGCACTCAGAACGCAAAACTTAGAACTGGAGAAATATGGGACTCTGTTGCGGCATGATCGGGCTTCCCAACGTTGGTAAGACAACGGTTTTCAATGCACTCACCGGTGGTGGGGCGCTCGCGGCGAACTATCCGTTCGCCACGGTGGATCCCAATACCGGCGTGGCACTGGTGCCGGATCCTCGGCTTGTCAAACTGACCGAAATCTTCGTTTCAAAGAAAACCACCTACAGCACCCTGGAAGTTCGAGATATCGCTGGACTGGTCGAGGGGGCCAGTAAAGGGGAAGGCCTGGGGAATCAATTTCTTGGTCACATCCGCGAAGTCGATGCGCTACTGCACGTGGTGCGGTGTTTTCAGGGGACCGATGTGGTTCATGTCAGCGGCGGTGTCGATCCGCTTCGGGACATCGGAGTAATCGAAACCGAACTCATGCTCTCCGATCTGGAGACGCTTGATCGGCGAAAGCAGAAAACGGAAAAGAAGGTTCGGGCGGGAGATAAGAAAGCCGCCTTTGAAGTAGAGTTTCTTACCAAGCTCATCGGCATGCTCGACAAGGGCGAGTGGTTAGGTAATCGGGAGTATCCGGCAGAGGAACGGGCAATCCTCACGGAATGCCAGCTGCTTTCCGCGAAGCCGGTGCTGTTTGTGGCCAACGTCTCGGAAGGGAAGAATGCCGACGAAGCCATGGTCCAGACAGTGCGAGACTTTGCCGCCAAGCGCGGGGCCAGAGTTGTGACGATCTGCGGGCAGCTTGAAGCGGAGCTTTCGTCGTTACCTGAAAGTGAACGGACGGATTTCTTAAGTGAAATGGGATTGACCGAGTCAGGGCTCGTCCGGCTGACGCGTGAAGCCTATAGTTTGCTGGATTTGGTGACGTTTTTCACCGCCGGCGAGACCGAATCCCGCGCCTGGCCGATTCCACGGAATACCAAAGCCCCGCAAGCGGCGGGCAAGATCCACTCCGACATGGAGCGAGGCTTCATCCGCGCCGAGGTCTATCACTATGATGACCTGCTGGCCTGTGGATCGGAGGCGAAGGTAAAGGAGAGGGGGTTGTTCCGCCTTGAAGGCAAAGACTACGTCATCAAAGAAGCAGATATCGTGTATTTCCGGTTTAACGTGTAAATCATCTCTGCCAGGTGCTTTCGCCAAGCGCCGAGAGTTTTGTCGGCCAACCTTACTGCTCTGCTTCAGAATGTTCGCCAAGTAGCAAGCTATCCTGGCGTTTAGTAATCTCCTTGTCATGGTCATATAATGAGTGGAATCTTTCTCGCGGCCGGAAAGATCCCCTACTTTTGATGTAGCCCTACAGACTTGACCCGTGACTTCAAGATGAGCGATCCTCCCGCCTTGCTTTTCGTAGCGTCACTTTACGAGACATGTCCGAGGTCATAATAATGCTTGACGCGCTTGCGAATACGTTTGCGTGGGAAGGGATCGCTATCTATTGGGGAATCGGCCTGCTTTTTTTCGCGGCGGAGTATTGTTGGGCCACACGTCCAGTTCAATATCTTCAGGTGTTCTTGCCGGATGTGGCAGCCCTCACCACGTACCAGATCTTCTTCGTCTTCGCCGCACAGGTGACGAACCAAATCCCGTTTCCGCACTACTCCTATTGGCGTTGGCAGGCACTTCCATTCGGTTTCAAGCTGATCGTGTTTCTGTTCGTTCTCGACGGAATCGGCTATTGGATGCATCGGTTTTGGCATACGTCATGGGGCTGGTCGATCCATCGATGGCACCATGCGCCAACGGAGTTGTACTGGTTGGCCGGTGTCCGGGCGAGCTTTCCACAAATCGTCCTCGCCAACATCCCATATTTGCTCGCGTTCCCGCTGCTCAAGCCGGTGCCCGCAGCATTTTTCCCGATCTATTCCTATCTGATGATCCTGACGAATAACTGGATGCACATGAACGTGACATGGCAATCGAGGAAGCTGGAGTGGCTCTTTGTCACGCCTCGTTATCATCGGGTGCACCACCTGAAAGAGATCGGACGGGCTGGGGCAAATTTCGGAGTGCTGTTTACCGTATGGGATCGGCTGTTCGGTACGTATGCGGATCCTGAGCAGGTGGAATCAACCGGGACATACGGAATTCAGGAAACCGTCCATCCCGTCCGTTTGGCTATCGGAGTGTAATAGAAAACATTCCCGCCCTCTTCTTTTCTTAGACCGGGCGTTTATTCAACCGCCAGATATGTTCCGTGGCGTGGCATTTCCCTTTGAGCCCGCCAGGGACGTCGATACGAGCCAAGGGCGTCAGAGAGTACTCGCTACCGTAGTGGCGATGGAGCTCATTGAGGGTGACAGAAAACGGAGGCCCTGGCACGATGGTCTGGTCGTACTCATAGCCGATGAGGAGTTGAGGCGCCAGTGCCGTAAGAGATTTGAGATGGGTGGTGTATTGAACTCGCATGGAGTCGGGTAGGGCAACCAATGCGGCCCGGTCATAAACTGCATCGACAGGGCCAAGGACCTCGCGAGACAGATCAAAGAGATTACCCACGAAAATATCGATCTTCTCTCCGTGAAAGTGCTTGTGCTGTCCAACTTCTGAGATAGTCGGCTCCATTCCCAACTCAGTAAAGAGCTGCGTGACGGCCAATTCACTCAGTTCCGCCCCACCCACTACATAGCCTTGAGCCAACAGCCAGCCGAGATCGAGTGACTTGCCACAGAGCGGCACAAACACCCGCCCGCCAGGAGGTACATTCAGCGAAGGGAAGTGAGCGATCAGCAGCGGGTTGACGGTGGATTCGTGCCAGCCTGTCTGGTTCGTTTGCCAGCGATTGTGCCAAAAGCTTGCATCCATGCGAGTCCCTCAGTGGATAAACCGTCAGTCGGCCGCGAGCGCAATCCTAAATGGCCGAGGTGAAGAGAGGCAAGAAGAAGGGTAGGGGAGTCGAGCTAGAGAATGGTTCCTGACTCCAGGTTCTTCCTGACCCACAGGGGACTTTGTGCTCCACTATTGCGTTAGATTTCGCGGCTAGTTTGGCTAAGGTCGTTTGCCTTGGCTGTGTTCCAAGACAACTCTATCTACCTCTTCACATTTCTTAACATCTATCGGTTGTGGAGGAATAATATTCTTGCTAAATGTGCGAGAATTCTTGACCTCATCATAGAAAAGAATTTCCCGAAGTTGAAACGCAGGGACGACCGCGGCAATTCCGGCATTATTGGATGATTCATCACCGAAATAGCCCTTGAGAACTCCAGCCAGTAACAAAGTTGGTGTATCCAGTCTGAAGGTTCTAGGCTCTCTCCATGGACTGGGACGAAAGAAAACTGGCGATCCGCTTACTCCTGGAGATGCATGGGTTTCGATGAGATAGAGATTGAGCAGCCTGCCATTCCATGGAATTTTCTCATCGGTGAGAAGTGCTAGTCGGCCAAATCGCACTATTGGGTAATTTCTTGTTCTGCCGTAATACTTCATGAACCAACCCGTAAACAAAGTTTCATCACCCTCTTTGATATATCCATTCGAGAAATGGTCTTTAGTTGCCAACAGTGAAACGGATAAGCTGACACCAGGATAATGGCCTATGATTGGCTGACCTAGTGGGGGACGAATATCACTTACAGGAATTACCGCGAGATCGATATCTGGATCTGTCTTATGTACGAACACACGTGCTGCGTTTGGACCAGAAAGATCAATAGGAATAAAATCAGCGCTCCCTTGTGTATTGTTAAGCTTCACGCAAAGCTTTGGGTAATAATTCTCTGAATCTTTCAGAAGCACATGCTTCGCCGTCACAAGATATGTTGCGGATGACTCACCTTCATGCTTCAGAAAGAAACCAGTACCCATCCCTACTTTTTTCTCATCGTAAGGGAATAAGAAAGTTATCGTTTCTTTTATGTTTTCTTGGATAGGAACCTGTCCAATTCCATCCTCGGCGAAGATGAAGCAAATGATGAAGGTGCTGCCTAACCAGAGCAGTGTGGCCATGTGGGGAAAGTAGCTTCCTTTCCTTTTGAAACCGATACTGTTCTTCATTTCTTCCTCGTGATGGAAAACCGGGCGTAGGCTAACATTTCTATGCCTGCTTCTGCTTTACGCCTTCCGCTCCGAAAATCGTCGTGTCTGCTTCATGGGCAGCTCAATAGCCGTCTGTAAGTGGCGTGCGCCTGCTTGACAATCGTCGTCGGTGGTGTAGCTAACGCAGCGGTCAAGGACGATGGATGGGCCTACAGATTCACCCTGTAGCGTGTGCTCCGTTCTCCACCGCTGGGGATGAGAATATTCTTCTCGGCCAGATCTTGCAAATTGTATGTTGGAGTTGCTTTCGATACGCCGGTGATGGGTATGTATTTTGTGGGACAGGCTACTTTTCTATGCGAATAGCGTGAATGCTGTGATGGGACTACAAGTGATGGCCTGTTGTTGATCTCGTGCCGACGCGGCGGGTGAGGACGATGGCTCGCTCTACAACTTGACTGTGTAAGAACGTAATGAAGGATCGAGTCTTGTATCTTGCATCGCCGGTTCTCTCAATGCACGTGCAACTGAGGCGATGTCGTCGAGTTCATTTCACGCGCTCGTTGTCCAGATTACTTCACGCCGTTCTTCAGCCACTTTGTCCGTAACTCTTGCTTGACCTGTTCGTGGCTTACTGTCTTTTCTTGTGCGACTTCCGCTCTGCCGCGCTCGATCGTCTGCAGCACATCGTCTCACAGGATACCTGAATTCTATGCCAGGTTATGGGTGAATGCAATTTAGCAGGGGGTGGGTGTTATGGTCTGGTCGATGGACTGTCGATGGCGGGGCCGGTGAGGCTGCTGGTATTTAACGGACTTTCGCCTCTCAAGCGTGGACCTACTTCGGTCCGCTGATTGAGGTCGGAGTCTGTGGGCTGTACGCGATGGCGTGGGAGCTGACACCTGGTGGAGGCAGGATTGCACCGCCCGCGTCTGGTTTTCATCGGGAGCGGGGAGTCGCTCTGAATCGTACGGCCTGTGCGAGGTTGGAGTGACGAGGAGTCAAGACTTTCTGCCGAGGCTACGGTAGCGACGATGACGATCGTGAGAACTGCACTGTATTGAACCAGGATTGTTTTCATCGAATCCAAGCTTAACAGGTGTTGGATCGGAGTCAATGATTGCCAGTGATGAGGCTCGCTGGTTCAGATGCTTTTTTGTTAAACATCTGTTTCAAGCCGGCTGAGTCTATCACGCTTCCTATCCCTC
>FKKE01002053.1_pt3 | contig 15545 bp, 19 predicted proteins | sample 1106331 | NCBI WGS metagenome assembly FKKE01 (sample SAMEA3931202, study PRJEB13176) | freshwater metagenome | biome: Drinking water system; feature: drinking water; material: freshwater | place: China | collected 2013-02-06 | reverse complement strand
CGCGATCTCGGCTCGATCGCCGCCGACCTGGAGGCCCGATTCGCCGACCTCCAACTGCCGCCCGGCTTCAGCATCCGGCTGGCCGGCCAGATCCAGCAACAGCGCGAAACGTTCGAGGGCCTGATCTTCGCGACCGTGCTCGCCGTGCTGCTCGTCTATATGGTGATGGCCGCCCAGTTCAAGTCGCTCATCGATCCCTTCATCATCATGTTCGCGATCCCCATGGGGTTGCCGGGCGTGGTGCTGACCTTGTTCCTGACCAACACCACGATCTCCACGACCTCGTTCATGGGCGTCATCATGATGCTGGGCATCGTCGTCTCGAACGGCGTGTTGCTCGTCGATTACACGAATGTCTTGCGCCGGCGGGGGGTCGCGCTGCGCGACGCGGTGGTGCGCGCCTCGCGCACGCGGCTGCGGCCGATACTGATGACCTCGCTCGCGACCGTCGTGGGGCTCCTGCCGATGGCGCTGGGCTTGGGCACCGGCGGCGAGACCAACGCGCCGCTGGCGCGCGCGGTCATCGGCGGCCTGTCGGTCTCCACGGCGTTGACGCTGTTTCTCGTCCCGACGCTCTACCTGTCGTTGGAGGAGCGGTTCCCGCGCAAGGAGGAGCTGGACGGCCGCGAGCACGATCCGGCCGCGGAAGTTATGGCCTGAGAGTGGGGAAGATGGCCTTGAGGTGCATGGCCAGCCCCAGATCGCCGTCCAGTTTCACCCGCCCGGAGAGGGCCGCCGTCACGCCGTTCAACTGCCCGTTCATGATCAGCAGGCAATCGTCGGCGCTCATCGAGAGGGTCACGTCGGGGGAGGCGTGGAGGCCTTCATAGATCGAGCAGGCACGGTCCCGCACGATCAGGTGATACGGCCCGCCTCGTTCCCCGGACAAGAGAAACTGATAGGTGGCCGAGAGCCCGGGGACCGCCTCGGGCGCAAAGTGTCCCGGCAAACTGGCGAACAAGGCCTGAATCGTCTGGGCGACCACGGCCCGGCAGTGTACCGGACCGGCGCTCCCTCGTCAAAAGGCAGACGTTCGACTGTCAGACTTCCCGACTTCCGCTCGAGGCCTCGTTCCGATTTGACATTCCCGAAACGCCTCAGCCACAATCCCGCCATGACCACCCCGGCCTCGAACCAGACGGCGCCCGCATCCGATCCGGCGGCCTCCCTCCCCGATCGGCTCTGCACCTGGTGTAAAGTCCCCATGCGCAAGCGCCTGGTCGGCGACAAGGCCTTCATCCACTACACCTGTCCGAAGTGCGTGTTCCAGCACGCGACGAAGTACCAGCCGTCCTAAGGACGACCGCGACAACCGAACACTCGATTGGGAACGTAGAACGGCAAACGTCAGGCGCTATCGCGCTTCGAGCTGCGCGACTTTCGCCTGGGCGAGTTGAATCTTGGCGCGGGTCGCGGGGGTGTCCTCCGCGAATTTCAGAAACTGGCGGTACTCTCTCGCGGCGTCTTTCAGCCGCCCCGTCGCCGCAAAGACTTCGGCCAAGCCCCAGTGGGCGAAGGGTTCGGTGGGCTTGAGCGCCACGGCCTTATGGTAGCTCTTGCGCGCGCCTTCGCCGTCCCCCTTCTTCTGGAGCAGATCCCCGACTTTCACGTAGAGCGGCACATCGTTCGGCGCGAGGTGGAGTCCGGCCTGATACTCCGCCAGCGCCTCATCCAATTGCCCATTCAGCGCGAGGAGGTACCCGAGGTGGTGGCGGTACTCGGGGTCTCTCGGATTCAGCCGGACGGCCTGACGCTGTTCGACGATCGCGCCGTCGATGTCGCCCTGGCGTCCCAGGGCCATACCGAGCGAAAACCGCAGAGCGGCATCGTCGGCGCGGAGCCGCATGCCCTCTCGAAAGGACTCGACGGCCGCCTTGAGATCTCCCGTTCTCGCGTAGACCTGTCCCAGGCCTGCATGGGCTTCCGCATCGCCGGGCGCCTTCGCCAGCAGGGCGCGGTACTCCACCTCGGCGGAAGAGAGGTCCCCCTTCTCGCGCAAGAGGGTCGCCAGCGCCAATCGCGCCTTTAGATCGTCGCGCTGCTGCCGCAGCCCCAGGCGAAAGGCTTCGATGGCCTTGTCGCGCTGCCCCAATCGATGAAGCGCATGGCCGAGTCCCACCTGCGCCAAGGCATCGTCGGATCGATGACGCAATGCGGCCGTAAAATCCGCCGCGGCGGCGCGCAGGTTCCGTTCTTCCAGCCGGAGATACCCTCGGGTCAGGTAGGCGGTGCCACAGGCCGGATCCACCTGCAAGGCGAGGTCCACGGCCTGTCGCGCGGCGGACGGATCGCGAAACCAGCCGCCCATCGCCGTCGGCTTGTCTCCGGCCAACCAGGCTTTCGAGACCAATTCCAATGCCGACGCCCGAGCCGCAAGCGTCTCGCGGTGGAGGGAGGCCGCCTGCGCCTCGGCCGCCGACAGAATCGCCGGGACTGCCGCTTGCGCCTTTGCGACGAGCTGCGCGGCCTCGCTCCGATCCTGCCAGGCCCGGAGCACGATGGCTCGCGCCTCCGCCTGGCCCGCCACGCGCGCCAGACCGGCGGCCACGGCGCCGGCCTCCACCCGCCCCGCGGCTTCAACCCGCACCTGCACGCCGGCGCCCTCGACCGTCATCTCCGTCACAGGCGCTTCGAACTCCACGAGGCCCAGCAACACCGCCCGGAGATCGTCGTCGCGCAGATTGCCCTGGCCGAGTTCCGGGCGCGACCGAAAGAGCGCGCGCAGTTGCTCCAACGTCGCCTGCTTGGCGGCGAGCAGGGCCTCCGCCTTGGCCAGATGCACGGTTTCGAATTCGGCGACGTGGTGACGCCCCACGCCCGTCACGCGATAGCCATCGGCCCAGCCGAGTTCCGGCAGCGCCAACGCGATCCCCAGGAGGGCGAGGACGGAGCAGCGCCCCTCGGATCCGATTCGCCGTTCGCGGCGAGCCGATGCATCAACGCTGTCCATTCCGCTCCTCGTACGGTTGCAGGGCGTTCAAAATCGACCGGGTCCGCTCCAGAAGGACGGCGTTGGCCGGCGTCTCCGGCGTGAGTTTCAAAAAGGTCCGGAACTCTTGGGCGGCTTCCTTCGGTTTGGACTTGGCCATCATCGCCACTCCGAGATTGTAGTGGGCGAGCGACAGCCCCGGTTTGTGACGGAGGGCCTCGTGAAATTCGTTCACCGCTTCATCCACCTCGTGGGTGTCCATCAAGGCCAAGCCCAAATCCACGCGCGTCTCGGCGTCCTTGGGATTCGACGCGAGCGCCAGCCGGTACTCCTTGATCGCCTCGACCACATCGCCCTTGGCCCGCAAGGCGTCGCCCAAGTTGTCGTGACTCGGGCCATGATGGGGACGAAGGGCGAGCGCCCCGCGGTAAGCCGCGATGGCGCCGTCCAGATCGTGATGCTCGTGGAGCGCCACGCCGAGATTGTGCAGGAGACGGGCGTCCTTCGGCGCCAGCCGCTGCGCGGCTTGAAAGGCGGCGATCGCGCCAGGAAGATCCTCGTTCTTCCGCAAGACGGCGCCCAAGCGTTCGTGCATCTTGGCGTCATCCGGCCGCAGTTTGACCAGGGCGCGATACTCCGCGATCGCCCCGTCCAGATCGCCCTTCGTCTCCAAGAGCCTGCCGAGCGCCTCGTGCGCTTCGGCCAAGGCGGGCTGCAGCTCCAACGCCGATCTGAAGGCGGCGATGGCGCCGTCGGGATCCGACTTGTCCGTCAGCGCCTGACCGAGCCCGAGATAGGCCAGCGCCGACTTCGGCGGCTGCGCCAGCAGCGCGCGATAGACGCCGATGGCCTCCTCCACATGGCCTCCGTCGTGGAGCGAGCGCGCGAGCTGTTGCTGCGTCTGAGCATCGGCCGGGTTGAGCCGGGCCGCCTCGCGAAGCGCGGCGACCGCGCCGGCGAAGTCGCCCTTGATCCGAAGCGCCGAGCCGAGGCGGGCCTGCGCCTCCGCATCCTCCGGGTGTAGCTTCAGGGCGGACCGATATTCGGTCACCGCGCCGTTCACATCGCCCTTCGTTTCGAGGAGTCTCGCTAAGCTCAGGTGGGCCGGCGCCAACGTGGGTTGTTGAGACAAGGCCGTTCGATACTCGGCGGCCGCCGCGTCGGGGTCATTCGCCGCGGCCAAGGCAAGCCCGAGGTTGTAGTGCGCCTCGGGGAAGTCCGGCTTCAGTTTGATCGCCGCCCGATAGGTCGCGATGGCGCCTTGATACTCTCGTTGCTCATGGAGGGCCGATCCGAGCTGATGCAACAGAATCGGATCATCGCCCTTCAGTTTGATGGCCGCCTGCAACGCCGACACCGCCGCCGTGACATCGCCCTTGCCCCGCAAGGCCAGGGCCAGCCCCTTCTGAGCCGCCGCATCCTCCGGGTGCACCGCCGCCAAGGCGCGAAACTCCGCGACGGCCCCGTCGAAGTCCCGGGCCGTCGTCAAGGCCGCGCCCAGATTGAATCGGGCCACGCCCAAGTCCGGTTTGAGCTTGAGCGCCTCGCGATAGGCGGCGATCGCCCCGTTGAGATCCCCCGCCCCTTGCAGCCGCACGCCACGGTTGTAGTGCATCACCGCAGGGTCCGAGGTCGCGCCGGCCTCGCTGCCGCTCGGAGTTTCGATCGCGTGCAAGACCGCCACGGGCGCCACCGCGCAGCCGATCACGACGACGAGCGCCGAGACCCGGCATGCCGCTCCGATTCGCTCATGCTGGCTCACACATCCTCCACGATTCGCACGCCTGGATCAGCCTACCGTTTGAAGGGAGTCTTGTCTAGGAAAGGCGTCTTTGAAGAAGTGGCTTGTAGGCCCGAAGGGTTGACGGTTTTCAGTTATCAGTTCTCAGTTTCCGGAACCGAGTACTGATGACTGATCACTGTATATCCTTCCGTATCGACGAGATATGCTTTACGAGTCACGAGGAACAGGTTAGTAGCTGATCGTCTCGAGGGAGGGAGGCGATGTGGCGGGGGGCTCGACGGTGAAGCGAATATGCCCGAGCACACGGCCGTCCTCGGTTTCGACGTCCACGCGCCAGTCGCCCGGCGCGAGCTTCGACTTGACGCTGTAGCCGCGATAGCCGCCGTCGCGTCCGCCGGTGATCGCCAAGCCGATCCGATCGGTCGTGGTGAAACGCGATCCACCCGCGGGCCGGTGCCGCCAGTGATGGTACACGGTCGTCTTGAGGGCGACCGGGGCGAAGACCGCGGTGAAGCAATAGGCCGGGCCTTCGCCGTGGAAGCGGTCGTCGCTCCGCTTCCACCAGTCGTACCAGGCGGCCCGCTCGAATCCCAACTGAAAGGCCTCGGCCTGCCGCGTGACGTTGTGATAAATCCCGCCGAACTTCATGGAGAGGGGCACCGGGGGAATCCAATTCATGAAATAGAACCAGACTAAGAGGGCCACGGCCAGGATCCCCGGCAGACCGAGACGGAGATCGGGCCGCTGCCACCACGATGGATGGGGCGGGGCGGTGCTCGACGGCGCGAGCCGCAAGAGGACCCGAATGAGCCACATGACGACGAACAGGGTCAGCGCGGCTCCCAGCAGGAACATCCAGACGTTCATCACGCCGGTGAGCACCGGCAGCGCGAAGGTGAGGAAGCTGAACACGACGACGGTGTACAGCGTGATGAGGAGCGGGCCGTTCGACAGGCGATCCCGCAGAAATTCATTGGCGATCAGCAGCGCGACGAGCACCCCGAAGAAGAGTCCGGTCCCGCTCCAGGACGCGCTCTGCGAGTAGAAGATGGCGTAGGCGCTGAAGAGGCTGCCGAAAAAGAACTGGATGCTCCAGGGCAGGTAGGCGTGCAGCCGGTCGGCCGGAATCCATCGGAGCATGGGCGGCAACTCGGCAACTGGGAGTCCTCCCGCGCTCGCCGCGCGGGAGGCGAGCACGATGGCGGCCCCGAGGATGAGGAGATAGGTGAAGATGATGAGATTGTCGGAGAGGCGATCGATGCGCGTGAGCGTGACGCTATCCCAGGTCACGCCGGCGAAAAAACACAGCACCGGAATCACCGGCTTGGTCAGCGCACGCCGCAGTTGCTGCACGAAGGCGTCCATCAAGGAAAGGGAGGGAGCGGGGCATAGACAACGGGCAGACCGAGCAGTCCCTCCAGCCATCCCGCCATCGTGCCCTCAGCCAGAGGGGCCCGATTCAATCGGATTTCCAGTTGAAAGGCTCCGTTGGCCCCCACCAAACCGATGATCGCGGAGGCGTCCTCCGCTTCCGGCAGAAGATCCACAGTCTGAAATTCACAGAGGGTGGTATAGAGCCGGCCGGCCGGCGCAATGGCTTCGAGCACTTCCGGCACCTCATCCAGCGGGCAGTGTACGGAACAGCGGTAGCCCAAGCCCGCGCCGGGCTCCACCGCGGCAAATGCGTCCAGGGCATCCTCCGAGAATCCCGTGAGGTAGACGCGCACGCGGGCGGCCTCCGACCCCCAGGTTGAGGCCAATCGACTGGCCGGCACCAGAAATTCGTACGGGTCCGACGTGTTGAATTCGTACTGGCACGGGCCGAAGGCATCCGGCCAGGAGCAAAAAAACGGCACGCTCCGCTCAGCGCAACGGAGCACGACCTGTTGCTTCTCTTCATCGATTTCCACCGGAACGTTCAACACGCCGATCGACGCGGAAAAGGCGCGGCGCCGCTCGGCGATCCATTGCTCCCGCATGTCGTCCCCGCGGGTTTCTCCCGGCGTGATGACGTCCTGGGTTTGCAGGCGCACCCGGACGAACCCGTGCGAATGACGGAACCCCAGCCAGAACATGCTGCGGGGATCGTGCAAGACCAGCGGGGCCGGCACGCGCCAGGGATGGCTGACGGAGCAGTACGTGCCGACCGCTTGAAATCGCTGGTAGACCGTGTGGTAGCCCCCGGCCAGAAGGAAAAAGTCGCCCCGCCACTGATCGCGGCTATGCACCAGGGTCACATCCTCGGTCGCCCAGGGATCGAGTTGATCGAAATCCTCCGCCCGCTGTACGGTCCACTCTTCCACATAGCAGATGACATCCTTGGCCGGATCGGCGGGCGTCAGTCCGCGGATGCGCAGGCGCTCCCCCACGGCGAGCGCTTGGGCAAAGGTGAGTTTGTCGGGCGTTTCCCAGCGGCGTTCACGCATCCCAAGACCTCGTGAGGCGTGACGCGTGAACCGTGACGCGTCCGGACAAGAAGGATCGTTGCGAAAGAGGAGATAGACGGAGACTGCCTACCGATTTCCAGTCAACTTGAATGCTGCCGCCGCGCCACCAGTGGAAGCGAGAGTGGCACTGAGAGAGCGCCACCAAGAGGACGGCTGTCACCAGCACCGCCAGCACGATGCGGGTGCGCGGCGGCAGGGTCGTCGTCATGGTAACCGGTTCGACGGCCCGCCCGCAGTACCGACAGACCGTCGCCGCCGCTTGAATGGACTCGGCGCAGGCCGGGCAGGCGCGACGGCGGGGCGGCAGCAAGAACAGCAGCAGCCCGGCCAAGGGCGTAAGGATCAACGAGAGAACAAACCAGCCGACGCCCGACCGGCCGAACTCGCGGGCGGCCAGGATGCCGACCGCGATCGCCAGGAGCCCATACAGCGCCGCCCCGACTTCCATCAGAGGAGTGTACAGAAGGGGCTAGGGAGAGTCTACCCAAGGAAGGATCTCATGGACTTGCCTGCAGGGAGAGCGGCGGGCCTTCGCGCCTCTCGGAGTGACGCTTCCGGGCCTTATCGAATGGAACCCTTCGGAAATTCCTTCGAAGACTCGTCAGTTTCCGCTTTCCATTCGATAAGCTCTCGGTGGGTCCCCCCTCCTCCGGCAACGTCGGCCTGCCACTCTCCCTGTAGAAGCGTAAAGTTACTCTTCTTTAAACGATTGAACCTTCTGAACTTCGGCAAAGACATGTTGAAGAAACTGCATGACGGCCTGGTTGTCGAGCTGCTTGCCGCGGCCGAGGAGCAGAACTCGCAACGAATCGCTGGGAAATGCGAGGAGGAGGTTGGCCAAGGTCTCACGGTTTCGCAATGTCATGTCTCCGCCCAACACCGTGTATTCGCTCAAATCGGTGACAATGACCGCCAGCCTCTTCGCAAGAATAAGCGGGATGCGCTCAAATGCTTTCGTCAGTACGCCGCGAGCCGCCGCGCTGATCAAGAGCAGCAGGTCATACCAGAACATTCCATCGTCATAGAGATCATGCGAGAGAAAATAGGCGTGATGTTTCCGAACCTTGCGCAGCCCCTCTCGAGCCAGCCTTTCGAGGCGTTCAAAGAGTTTCCGGTCGGCGTTTACAACAACGTCCCAGTGAAGATTCTGATTCTCGGGGTTGTACGCGTGCTCAAGCCGTCGAAGCCTGGCTAGGAGCGGGCGGAAATCACGGGCGATGGCTTCGCGCTCGTGGATACCCCGAGAACGATTTTTTTGATGGGAGTTTGGCAATCGGCAATACTCTCGTTCAAAGCGCGTCACCCAGTCGGGCCAACCACAAGTCGGTGAGCAGATGGAGATCCCCAATATCAGCGGCCTGTATTGCCATCAGATATCGCTTGCGTTCCTCAGGGTCAGATGGGGCCGTTTCCACGTGGGGCAGGGAAAGTTTGTAGAGCAGCGCGGCCAGGAGCACGCGGCCGATGCGACCGTTGAAATCCCGGAAGGGATGAATCCACTGAAACCGCCAGTCGGCCCAGGCAAGACCTTCAGCCAGTTCACTCACCTTGTGTCGATCGAGATGTTTGAGACGCTCTGCGAGATCATCACAGAACGTCCGCATATGGACCGGCACCTCATAGAACGGTGGCGGCACATGCGCGCCCACTTGCACGTTCACATCGCGGAAGCGCCCCGCCCAATCGGGATAGAGATGTCCGGCCAGGCGCTGATGACGAAGGCAGAGCCATTCCGAGGTGATGGCGATCTCGGCAGGCGGCGTGTGCAGCAGATCGTTATAGATGGCGACGAGGGGAACGGCCAGCCGTTCGGCAAGCTGTGAATAGGTCAGCGGCCCTTCGGCAGTCTCGAAGGTACGAGTGGAGGCTAACTCGTCTTCGTCTTCGGGACCGCGAGGAGGGTCTTGAGGCGATCCGTACTGACGGGCTGGTTCTCGAACGCCATGGACTGGCTCACCCGTTCCAGAAGGACTTCCCGGTGCGTTGCTGCCACCTTCGCCGGCGTGTCGTGTTGCGCCCGCCATCGCTGGAGCTTCTCGTCGGCCTGCGCGAGATCGATCGGCTGGTTGAGCTTCTGCGTCATGGCTCTGATTCTCCTCCATCTTGGACGAAGACGCAACCGACGCGCCTTCGACAATCTTGATCTCTTCTTCCGTCAAACCATAGAGGTCGTAGACCAGGCGGTCGATCTCCTGATCGGTCGCGTCGATCTGCCGCTGGAGGCGCTCCTTGTCGGCAGGTGCTGTAGCCTCCGCGAGGCGCTTGTGCAATTCGAGCATGCGCTCGACGAGAGAGACCATTTGGTCGCGCCTGGCCTTGTCGGTCTTTACAGTAGAGTCAATGACCCGGATTGGCACCCTCTCCATGTATTGGTAGATGAGTCGATACCGGTATTGGCCCGCTCGGATGCCGAAGGGAATGCTGATGTTGCCAATCACAAACCAAAATAAGCGGCTGTTCAGAACACCAAGGAGGTACGGATCGTCCACGCCCAAGCAATAAGCGGTGTTGGCAAGATACCTGCCATCGCGATCAAAGTAGAATCGGGGTGCCTTACAGATGTCAGGGAAAATAATCTTGGGGCCCTCGAATATTTGGTAGTAAGCGACGTCATCTTGAATTTCATACCATTCATACCGCCCCGGCTTTCTCCCAAGCTTATCTTTCGGCGATTTCTTGGGAGTCAACTCAGCTTTCCATTTAGCTAAATGTTCCCGAATAGCCGGATAGCGACCAATATCGACACCTCGGCGGGCGAATATTAGCCACGTACCAGGCTCTTCAATGTGGTAACGCCTGACATCCTCGCCTCCTAGTATTGGCTTAATTAGCTCGTCGCTTGTCTTGTTTTTTCGAATGAGAGCTTTCCGCACTTCAGAGCTGATTATGAACGCATCGTTCAGACCAGTGGTCACCCCTCGAAAGAATTTGCGCTCTACATAATCGCCAAGCGGCTTGCCGACCTTCATCACCTTCTCAAAGACGGCGGCTTCTTCGTCTGACTTGAGTGCCCATGCCTCGGGCGAGAGCCGCTCGTGCGGAATGGTAAAGCGATGATCGATCGCATAGATATTGAGATCGGAAAAATCCAGCGAAGGAATCCGTGATACTTCCACCCGTGATGGTTGCTTGATCTTGGCGAGGAGCGGAATGCATACGTAGGTGTCTTTGGCATTCTCGAACACGGCTAGCCCGCCAAAATCGAGAATGCCGAGCACCGCTGCATGTTTCTTGAGCATTTCCCGCAGTGGTTCGGCATAGGTCGTACGCAGGAAACTGCTTGAAACGATGAAGCTGAAACGCCCCCCGTCACGAAGCAATTTGACAGCCCTCTCCATAAAGTAGGCATAGAGGTCCGCCACTCCATCAAAAGCCTCGTAGTGCTCGCTCAGATACTCCTTGAAAGTAGAGAGCGACTCCTGGCGCACATAGGGCGGATTGCCGATCACCGCGTCGAAGCCGCCAGCCGCCATGATTGCGGGGAGCCCTGCCTTCCAGTCAAATGGATTGACGCGCCGCATCTCCTCTTCATCCGGCATCAATTGCCCGGCGAAGTAATCGGGTCCGATGAGGCTATTGCCGCACTTGATGTTCTGCCCGAGGTCCGGCAGCGCCCGCTCGTGGACGAAGGACAGTTGTCGACGGAGCGTTTCGCTGCTCTCCCCTTCCAAGACCTTCAGCAGGAGACTGAGCTTGGTGACCTCTACCGCCTGGCTGTCGATGTCCACGCCATAGATGTTGTTCAAAAGAATGCGTTTCTTCTCCTGCGTGGTCAGCCGCCAGGCTCCCCCCTCACCCTCCCCTCTCCCGGAAGGAGTGGGTGAGATCGCCTTAAAGAGTTCTTTCTTGTACTTCTCGGGACCGTCCTTCACGTACCAGTCGCGGTGGTAGTCGAGCAGATAGCTGTACGCGCCGATGAGGAAGGAGCCGGACCCGCAGGCGGGGTCGAGAATCCGCAGCTTGGCCAACTGCTTGGGTGATTTGTCATTGCAGAGCGCGCCGACGGTGTGCCGAACGATATAGTCCACGATATAGGCGGGGGTGTAATAGACGCCGCCGGCCTTTTTGACCTCCGGTTTCTCCTCGACCTTGGCCTGATGCCCGGCGGTGAGCCGGATGACCTTGCCCAGGAACTGCTCATAGACCTGGCCGAGAATCTCGATCGGGAAGACGGAGAACTCATAGGGGCTTTTCGGCGCGTAGAGGCGGCCGATGATCTCCTTGAGCGGCTTGTCGTCGATCTTGAGCGCGGGTGTGAGGGTATCGGGGGTCTCCGCCCGGTCTTTCTCGGCCTTGAAGTGGAAGAGGCCGGAGTTGTAGCGGTCGTCCGCCTGCTCGCAGAGAAACTTGAGCCGCGCGTAGACGTGCTCGCCGTTCAGCAGCGCCTGGAGCGAGCCATAGTGCTCCACGCCCCGGTCTTCGCAGATACGGAGAAAGATCAGCCGGTCGATGGTGCGCTGCACGGCGAAATTGAGGTCCTGCGCGCTGAGCCGCTTGTTGCGCAGCGCCAGGTGCTTGGCCAGCAGCGCCCGCCACTCCTCGATCTCGGCCAGGAACTCCGCGTCCACCGTGGCCGTACCCCGCTTGCGGTCGGATGCGGCATAGCGGTCGAACGAGCCCTTAAGGACCGCGGCCTTCGAATAGGTGGCGGCGATCTCATCCCATTTCTCGCCATACTCGCGGAAGGTGCAGTAGAAGATGCGGGCGGTGGTTGATTTATCCGTCTCTTTGGGGCGTGTGCGGCAATCGTAGACGGCGAATTCTTCAAAATCCGTCAGAATGGAAAGCGGCAGCCGGGCCGACCAGGCATAGCGGCGAAGCTGATAGGCGGGACTGGGTTCGTCCTTGATATTGATAGAGGGCTTCTTGGCTTCGAGGAAAAACTTCCGGTCCCGGCCGATGCGGAAACAATAGTCCGGGGCCTTGGTGTTGCCCCCGACTTTGATGGCATCTTCGTGGATGACGTCTTTGTAGTCCTCGGAATGGCCGGCTTTGTTCGCCACATCCCAGCCAAGCGCGTCGAAGAAGGGATTCAGGAACTCAATGCGGAGCCGGGCCTCGTTGTAACCCTGGGCCTTGTAATCCGGCAGGTTGCGCTCGAATCGGGCGATGAGCTCGGTGATGACTGCCGGGATGGGGCTCACGAACAGGCTCCGGGATGTGCTGCGAAGGGGAAACTGGTTGAGGCTGGAGTCTAGAAGCCGCTGCTCGGCCTGTCAAATGGCTGGCCAATCGCCGTTCATTTCGACTTTTGACGGCGGGTCACGTATACTTTTCGTCGAAATGGAATGCCGCCGATGACGACACCGAACGGTCCACGAAGGGGAGAGATTGACACCCGTACCGTCATCCAACACCTGTTGGATGCCGTCCCGGATGTCATTGCCGTCTACCAGTTTGGCTCCGCGGCCCGCGGCGAGTCGAGAGCCGACAGCGACATTGATGTCGCCGTGCTGGCCCGCGCGCCGATTCACGCGCAGCGACGCTTCGAGATCGAACAAGCGCTCGCCGTTCGGCTTCATCGCGATGTCGATCTTGTCGATCTGCAGGAAGCCTCAACGGTCATGCGCATGCAGGTGCTTGCGACCGGACACTGTCTCGAATCCACGCATGACCGCGATCGGCGCCTGTTCGAAATGTACGCCTACTCGGATTACGCCCGCCTCAACGAGGAACGGCGAGACATCATCAAGGGAGTCACGGCGCGGGGATCGGTGTATGGCCGATGACGTCGTCTTGAATAAGGCCGCGACCATTGAGCGCTGCCTCACCCGTATTCGAGACGAGTTTGCGGGCGACGACAAGAATCTGTTTGACCATCAGACCAAGCAAGACGCGATTATCCTCAACTTGCAGCGGGCGTGCGAGACGGCGATCGATCTGGCGATGTACATCGTCAGTCAGCGAAAACTGGGGATCCCCCAGGACAGTCGCGACGCCTTTGCCCTCTTGGACACCGCAGGCCACCTGTCCCACGACGTCGCGGTCAAGATGCAGCGCATGGTCGGATTCCGCAACATCGCGGTCCACGACTACGCGCGCTTGAATCTGAACATCGTCAAAGCGATTCTCGTCCATCAACTCGGCGATTTCCGCGAATTCACCTCTGCGGCCATCCGAGTGATGGAATAACGTCGCCTTCAACCGTCAGCCCCCGCCATCCCTTCGCTCGCGAGCCCCTCCCTCGCCTTCGCCCCCTGCCTGGCCAATTTTACCGCATGATGACCGGGAGAAACGCGTTCACCGTCGCGCCGGCGGCGTCTGGGAGCCGCGCCTCGACGATGGCCGGATCATCGAACGGAATGTAGCGCGCGAGTTTGAAGAAGGTCCGGCCGCTGAGCACCGCCGCCACCTCAGGTCGCCGATCGCGGGTCAGCGGGAGCGTGAGTCCCTCGCCGCACTTCCACTCCCAGAAGTCAGGGCCCAGGGAGAGCATGAGGTCATGCTCCGCCACCTGATGGTAGCGCGTGAGGAGATGCTGCTTGTACCGCTGGATGTGCTCGCCCTCCACGAGCAAGGCGATGACAACATGGTGCCCCCACCAGAAGAGCGTCCGGATCGTCAAGGTGTTGCCGCCGGCAAAATGCTTGGGGGAATCGACATACTGATAGGGATGGTCCTCCAGATGCTCGCCCTTCACGAATTGCGTCCTGGCGAGATCAAATTCGGGCGGCGTAAGCAGCGCCTTGCCCCTGAGATCAGCCTGGACCCGGACCTGCACCTCCTTGAGCCAGCCAGCGACTTTGCCGGTGATCCGGGCCTTGGCCGCAAACAGTTGGCGGTCCGCCACCAGCTCGAGCTCGGCGGCAGTCAGGCGGCTCGATGCATCCATTACAGCCGCGGTTTACAGTTGATGGGTCTCGAATGACGTGATGTCGAGATCAAACAGCCGCCGGCATTCCCGGCAGCGCAGGCCGACGACATCCTGCACCACGTCCATCTCGCGAATCGTGACCGACGTGGCGTGGACGGTCAGGCACTTGGCCAGCAGTTCGGAGGGGCTCTGCCCCGCGGGATCGCCGGAGATCTCGGGCGAATCGGCCAGGGCGGAGGATCGTGTCACAATCGCATGGAGCGCCAGGTGGTGGTGCATCTTGCACGAAGTGCATTTCATGACCAGGCGCTGGGGAAGCTGCACCGACTTGAAATCCAGGCAGCGGGGGTGCACGGCGAAACACTGCTGGATAAACGCGCCGCTCTTGTAGACGGAAGGCATGGAATGGGTGAAAAGTGAAAAGTTACACGTTCGAACAAGAAAGACCCGGACAAACGGCGTTCCCGCTTAGCCGGAACGCTACTTGCCGGAGAGGCCGCCCACCAGGGCGAGTAGGAGCAACATCGAGACGCCGACCGCATAGGGAATCACACAGGAATAGATCAGCGCCCGCCGCGCCCACCGCCCGGTCGGATCGGGACGCAGCGCCCGCTGTTCCTTGTAGACGAATTCGTAGGAGAGGATCGCCACGGTCAGGGTCAGGATCAACGCGCGACTCGTGCGAGGCCACGTGTAGTAGTTGGCGAGGATGAACTCGGCGGTCAAGAAGCCGCTGAGAAAGAGGATGAGCGGAGCCAGCCCCAGACGGATCAGCTCTGTCAACCAGCGAGGCCAATCACGAGACGCGGCGCCCACCGTCATCGCCGAGGGGGTCATCATGATCCCACCGCCGGTTGCGCCGCCGGGCTGGGCGCGATTGGCTGCGCGTCGCCGCGACAGACCTTGCACACCCGCGGCCGAGCCTTCAGCACCCCGGACTTGCCGTTGGCCAGACAACTATAATGGACGAATCGATCGCAGTGGGTGCAGCGCGACCAGCCTCCGCGGAACAGGGTCATGTTCCGATAGAGACCCTTCCCGCAGACCTTGCAGGACCGGGGCTCGATCCCCAACAACATCGGTTCCCAGTCGCCGCCGGCTTTCCGAATGCTCATGAGGCCGAAGTATAGCGAAGGCGACCGGCGAGGGGCAACCCCTCGACTGCGCTCGGGATGGTGAGCCTGTCGAACCATTGGCGCGAGGCAAGGGGAATCAGCCTGCCTGAGACGAATACGTTGAACGCCGACTGAATCGAGAATTGCCGTGTTTCGCCCATTGCCGCTTGCCTCTCGCCCCTTGCCTGTGTGGTGTTTGACAGTCCTCAGACCCTTTGTTAGGCTCCATCGTCGCTCAAGAGAAACAGGCTGAGGCTGAGGTTCAGTGATAAGGAAAAGAGCGCTGAACAGTGAACGCTGAGCGATCAGCCGGCGAGACGAGCGTGAAAGGCGAGAAAGGTTAATGTCCGCGCCGCGCCGGTCCGCCCTTCTCGTGCGTTCAGCTAAATTCCGCGCTCCACGTTCATCGTTTCTTGCGTGCAAGCCTAAACCTCAACCTTAACCTTCCCCGGACCCATGGACATCGGGCACTATCTCAACCAAAAACGAGACGAAG
>FKKE01008080.1_pt2 | contig 15570 bp, 13 predicted proteins | sample 1106331 | NCBI WGS metagenome assembly FKKE01 (sample SAMEA3931202, study PRJEB13176) | freshwater metagenome | biome: Drinking water system; feature: drinking water; material: freshwater | place: China | collected 2013-02-06 | reverse complement strand
GCCTCCTGCGCCGTCTTGACCAGTTCCTCCGCCAACTTGATTTGTTGGGTGAAGGTGACGGTGTCGAGGTAGGCGTTCGTGACCTGCTGGGTCAGGGTCTGTTCGATGTTGGTGCTCTGGGCCAGCGCCGCCGCCTGCTGCGCCGCCGCTTCTTTCACCTGATTCTCAATCAGCCCGCCGGTGAAGATCGGCATGGACACGAGCCCACCGGCCGCCCACCAGCCGCCGGTGGCCACGGCCCGGTTCGGATCAAACGTATCGTAGTAACCGCCGCTGGCGATGGCTGAGACGGTCGGGAGGTACTGGCTCTTCATCGCGCGTTTCTTGGCTTCCGCGGCAGCCGTCTGTTCCTTCGCCCGTTTCAATTCCGGATGAGTCAGGCTGTCGGCGATGAGGTCGTTGAGCGCCCGCTGTTGCTTCACGTCGATCGCGACATCCTCGAGCGTGTAGTCCTCCGGGCCGGCGATTCCCATGGCCCGATTCAAATCGGCAAAGCTGGCTTTCAGGTCGTTGCGGCTCCTTACCAGCAGGGATTCGGCATTCACCAATTCGACGCGGACGAGATCCAGATCGAGCTTCGATTTGAGCTGTTGCCGGTAGAGGGTATCGATCTGACCGGCGATGATGCCGCGCTCCCGCACGGTTTCTTCGGCGATGCGGACGAGGCGCTGCCGCTTCAGGCTGTTCAGGTAGCTTCGTTGGACATTGACGATCACCAGCGCCCGCCTGGCGTTGACATCCTGCTCCTGCGCCCGTTCTCCATATCGCGTCGATTCCACCAAGTGGCTGGTGAAACCGAAGTCGTAGATGCGTTGGCTGGCCAGAACGCCGGCCGTGTATTGACTCAAGTTCGGCTGCAGCAGCCCGCCGGCCGGCGTGACGAAGCGGGGGTTGATGCGGGCCGAGCCAGCTGCCCCATCGGCATTGGCGTAAATTTGCGGATAGTAGAGCGATTTGGTCTGGTCCACGCGCGCGGTCGAAGCCGTCAACCCGGCGTTGGCCTCCTGAACCAAGGGGTGGTTTAGCAAACTGGTTTCAATCGCCGTCTGGAGTCCGAGAAATCGTCCCTTAGCTGCGGTCTCAGTCATCCCCGTCGGTTGTGCGGCAGTGAGGAGAGGGGCCCCCAACAGTATGCCGCAGATAGGGATCAGCGATCTGATACCAATCATGGTCTGACTCCTTCCTTCCGAGGTAGCGCCGGCGGCAGGCCTGCCGACTTCCGTTCGAATTTCTGTTGCGACGGCTTGGCGTCCGGCAACTTGAATGGAGACGTCTTCACCGGAGCACCGTCCAACAGCTTGCGTTTGCCGACCACGACGACCTCCTCATGGCCTTGGAGGCCACTGGAGATTTCGATCCACTTGCCGTCGGTGATGCCGGTCTGGACGGGGCTCGTCTTTGCCTTGCCGTCTTGAATCACAAACACCGACTTTCCCTTCGGGCCGCTGATCACCGCCTGCGGCGGCAGCACGAGGGCCTGCGGGATTTCGCGGAGCCCGATGGCCATTTCGGCAAACGTACCGGGCCGTAAAGCGTAGTCGGGATTGGGCAGGTCGACCTCGATCAGCAAGCTTCTGGTCGATGGATCGAGCGCGAGCGTCGAACGCGTCACGGTGCCTTTGAACGACCGGTCCGGCAGCTCCTTGACGATGACCGTCGCCTTCGTCTTGCCCGGTTCAATCCATGGCGAATCGTCCTGGGGCACATTGGCATAGACACGCACGCTGCTCAGATCCATCACGGTAAAGAGAGGGATGGCGCTCGTCGCGGACGAAGTGGCCACCTGGATCAACGCGCCGGGATCGGCGAAGCGGGCCGTCACGATGCCGTTGTAGGGCGCGCGGACCTTGGTGTAGTCGCGAAGGACCGCCCGCTGCTGCATCAGGTTCTTTGCCCCTTCGTATGCCGCTTCGGCGACGTCGACATCCTGTTTGGCAATCACGTCGGGAGATTCCTTCCATACCTTGTTGAGCCGCTCGAACGTAATCTTCTTGATCTTGTAGTCGGCCACGACCTGCTGATACTGCTCTTCGATCTCCGGGGCATCGATGATGGCGACCACCTGATCCTTCTTTACGGCGTCGCCCTTGTCCGGACCGATCCATTTGAGGTAGCCGGAGACCTTGGCGTAGAGCGTCGTTTGATACAGCGGGGCGATGTTGGCCGGCAGCGTGATCGTGTACACGAGGTCCTGTCTCGTCGGGGTGGTCACCTGCACGTCGACCGGCGTACTGTCGATGACCGCCGGCGCCTCTTTCTCATAGCCGCCGTTCGATGCGGACTCCGCGGATGCCGTCGGTTTCGCCGGCTCCTCTTTCTGGCAGGCGGCGACACCGGCCACGACGGCGAACAGCACGGAAAGTAATCGTCTCATCGTGTCAAATCTCCTCAGCCGAGGCAGCAGGCGTGACCGACTCATGCACTTCGATCCGACGTCCCAGGAACCACGCATGGATGACCGGCACGACGAACAGGGTCATCAGGGTCGAGACCGCCAAGCCGCCGACGACCGCGCGGGCCAGCGGAACCATCGTTTCATTGCCCTCGCCGAATCCGAGCGCCAGCGGGAGCAGCCCGAGGATCGTCGCCAGCGCCGTCATCAAGATCGGCCTGATCCGCCGCTTGCCCGCTTCCAACACGGCCCGTTCCGCGGTGGCGCCGGAACGCACCATCCGGTTGGCGAAGTCCACGAGCAGGATGCTGTTCGAGACCACGATGCCCATCATCATCAGCGTGCCGATCATCGATTCGACGTTGGCCGACGTGTTCGTGAAATGGAGCATCACGACGGTCCCGATCCAGCCGAGCGGCACGGCGATCAAGATGATCAGCGGGTCGATCAGCGACCGGAACAGGCCGACCATCACGAGATAGATCAGCAATACGGCCAAGGGCAGCGCCAGCGCGAAGTTGCTGAACGCGCTGCGCATGTTGGCCACTTCGCCCCGGAGGGCGATCGTCACGTCTTTCGGCAACTGCACCGAGGCCAGCGCCCTTTCGACCTCCCCTGCGACGCGCCCCAGGTCGTTGCCGACTGGCGTCACTAGCACGTCGATGACGCGGGAAAGATCATAGTGATCGACACTGTCGGGACCGGTCTTCAACTCCAGATTGGCCACATCGCGCAGCAGCACCGGCGGGCCGCGCCGATCGTCGGCGGCATAGAAGCCGTTGGAGAGATCCAGATTTCGTCCGGCGAACGGGGTGTTCTGGAGCGCGACCGTGGCGCCGCTGGCGCCTGCCGTGCCGAGCGAGGCGGTCGGATTCAACGGGGTGCGAGCGCCGATGATCGGAATGTTGAGCAGATCCTCCGTTTTCGTGAGCGACTGCTCGGGAAACTGTGCCAGCAAGAAGTAACCATTGGCGGTTATTGGATCGAGCCAATAGTTCGGGCTCAACGCGATGTTCGAGCTGATGCCGGTGATCACATCCACAATGACGCGGTCTTGGGTGATGCCATAGTAGGCCGCCTTGGTCCGGTCCACGTTGACGTGCAGCTCCGGGTAACTCTTCCCCTGTTTGATGCGCACATCGGTCGTGTTTGTGACCTGGGCGACTCGTTCGCGGATTTCTTCGGCCACCGGCCGGATCAGATCCAGCCGGGGACCCTTCACCTGAATGTCGATCGGCGCCCGTAAGCCGAAATTCAGCACGTCGCTGATGATGCCGCCGGTCTGAAAGCTCACTTCGACGCCGGGCAGGGCCTGCCGGACTTTGGTCCGCAATTCGGCGATGTAGTCATCCGTATGGCCGGCATGACCCGTCACCAGGTTCACCAGAATAAACGCGGTGTGGTTCCCCGTGTTGGGAGCGAACCGGGCTGCGTCTCCATAATAGAGGCCCGTGTTCGACACGACTTCTTCGAGATCCTCCTTCGGGATCGATTTCTGAACGAGGCCTTCGATCTCGGCCACGATCGCCGTCGTTTTCTCGATTCGCGAACCCTCGGGCGCGCTGACGATCATCGTGAAGTTGCCGGCGTCGACCTTGGGGAAAAACTCGGTATGGAGCCGGGGCAGGAAGAACACGCCGGTTCCGACCAGAGCCGTCAGCGCTCCAATCACTACGAACACTTTGAGTCGGACCCCCGTGCGAAGCAGCGGCTCATAGATCGCCAGGACGAAGCGAAACCAGTCCGAGGCGTCATGAGCTTCTCCCTCGGCCCCATTTCCGTGGCCCCTTGAATAGAGGCGCGCCAACACGACGGGCGTCACCGACATGGAGACGGCATAGTCAGCCAGCATGGCAAAGGCGACGGTCATGGCGAGCGGCACGAAGAGATACTTGATGATGCCGGAGAAGAAGACGATCGGCAGATAGACGATCAGGATGCAGATCGTGGCGACAAGGATCGGCAACGTCAGCTCCGTCGCGCTGTCTTCGGCGGCCGAGCGGCCGTCTTTTCCCATCTCCAGATGGCGATGCAGATTCTCCTGGACCACGATATTGTTGTCGAGCAACGTGCCGATGACGAGCGCCAGGCCCCCCAGGGTCATGATGTTCACGGTTTGGCCGAAGAGGTAGAGGCAGACGAGCGCGACGGTCAGCGAGAGAGGAATGGCCAGGCCGACGACCATGGCTGCCTTGATGCTGCGGAGGAACAAAAAGATCATCAGCCCGGCGAGCCCTGCGCCCAACAGTCCTTCTTTCTGCAAGTTTGCAATGGCCTGCCGGATGTACAGCGATTGGTCGTAGATGAACTTCACGGAGGCACCGGCCGGGATTTCTGTCAGATGCTTGAGTTTGGCGCGCAAGCCGTCGGTAACCTCCAACGTGTTGGCTCCTTCCTGCCTGGTGATGGGGAGGTAGGTGGCTTCGCGGCCGTTCACGCGGACGATGGAGGTCTGCACCGCCGCGCTGTCCGCTGCCGTCCCGATGTCGCGCACCAGGATCGGCGTGCCGTTCACCACTTTGATCGGAATGTCGTTGATCTTATCCACTACGTCCACAAGGCTGTTGGAGTAGACGTAGTAGTCCAAATCGCCGATTTTGATGTCGCCGGCCGGGATGATCGCGCTCTGGGCGTTGATGGCCTTCACGACGTCGGACGGGGAGATGCCGCGGGCCAGCATCCGCTGCTGATCCATGAAGATGGTGATCTGGCGGACCTTGCCGCCCAACGGCGGGCCGAATGAGATGCCGGGGATGTTGGCGATTTGGGATCGGACGTTGAAATAGGCAAGGTCGCGGATATCCTTCGGACCGAGCGTCTCGCTGCTCACAGACAGCAGTCCGACCGGCAGGCTCGCCACGCCGAACTTGTAAACCGACGGCGGATACACGCCCGGCGGCAACAGGCGGATGATGCTGTAGGCGAGACTGGTGAGTTCGGACTGCGCTGCGTCGATGCCATATTCCGGTTGGAAAAAAACCTTGATGTAACTCATGCCGGCCAGCGACTGCGATTCGATGTGCTCGACGTAGCTGGCTTCAATGAACCGCTGTTCCATCCGGAGCGTGATCGCGCCCTCCATTTCAGTCGGGCTCAAACCGCGGTAGAACGTCGTGACAAGGATCGACGGGAGCTTGATTTCCGGGAAGATGTCCACGCGCATCTTTTTGTAGGACACCGTGCCGAGGACGAGCGCGATCATGCAGATCGCGAACACGGCATAGGGGTTCTTGAGCGCGGCTCTCGTCAGCATCGGCTCATCACCATCGTCGGTGTGCAATTCCTGTTCATCCAATATCGGCAGATGTCTTCGACGCACTGAATCAGGTCGGCAAACGTTGCCGGTTTGACAACATAGCCGTTGGCGCCATTGGCATAGGCAGCAGTGAGGTCGCCGGCATCGTCGGACGTGCTGAAGACGACGACAGGGATTGACGTCAAACGTGTCTCGTCTCGCAGCTTTCTCAAGAACTCGCCGCCATGCTGATTTCTCAAGTTCCAATCCAGAATGATCAGCTTGACCTCAGCCTGAGCCTCGACCTTCAAGAGGTGCAGCGCGGCCTCGGCATCTTGGTGGGTGTAGAGCACGGCCTCGATGTCTGTCTGGGCCAGGGCCTGGCGGAAGAGTTCACACTCGCCAGGGCTATCGTCGAGCAGAAGGATAGACGGGTGGCCGCGCATATAATGAGTATCAGCAGGGAATGTGCCGGGGTCGAAGAGGAACGATGAATAATCTAAGTAGTTATGAATTACCGATAGTTATATATGTTAAGGCAATGTGATTGATGAAGTATATTAGGAAGGGGATTTGGGGAAGAATTCCAGAGAGGTAGGGAGAAATTCCAGAGCAAAGAAATAGAAAGGTAAGGCGGGCCCTGCCCTCGGTCGCTGCTCGTCCTCGCACCCCGCCCGGCGTAGGGACCCCGCTGCGGGCGAGCAGCGATCGAGGGCATCCGCTAGAAGACGCAATGCTTGCGCAGCGGGTGCCTGGTGAAAGCGGCATCTCAGCGCTGAAACTCCTCTCACCCGAGAGAGAAGAGGAGGGATGGCAAGCTTGGAAGGAGCATCAGGCGTGCGGTGCCCTCGCCTTCGTTCCAATCGCAGCTGGATCATTCGGGCTCTGGTTGGAGCGCTGCTGCCTTCTCAACTTTGGGAGAGGAGGAAGACCAGGGAGAGGAGTGTCAGGTATGTTCAGGCCAGCCTCGGAGGATACCGCGGTCCTTCCGCTCAAGCTCACTTAAACTGTGAGCAACTTTCCGTGTGAGTGTATGCGATAGAACCGGGTTGGCTGTAGAAAATAGAATGTTCCCACTTCATCTCTAAGATTTGCGACTGTGGCGATCTGGTGTCCGTTTCGGGACATCAGACTGCAGTCCGCTCTTCAGAAAAATCTGCATCAACTGCTTCGTGCTCAAGAACGAACGTTCGGGATCGTGCGCTCGGAGTGGCAAGGAATATGCTCTGCCCGCCGGTGCATCTTGCCTTTCGGAATCCTACATGGCTACCATAGCGCATGAATATTGCCGATCTATCACCCGGCTGACAATTCTGATTCGGGAGGAGCCGATGGCTTCGACCCGCCTCGCGTTTTCTGGTTTCTCGTCCCCCCTCACATTCACCGGTATTGTGTGTGCCCTGGTTTCGGACCAGGTCGCAGGAAGGAGGGTGTACCCATGCCTGTGCTGTTAGAATCTGCATTCGCGATGGGGTGGCCGTTACTCTTCGCCATTGGGATCGTCACCGCGTATGCCTATGTGCGGACTCGCGATCCGGATGCACAGCGTACGACCTTATCCAAAGGGGCCGCGGCATTGCTGGCCGCGAGCCTGTTCTTCGTGGCCGTGGCCAACGTGCGGCTGAACTTCTTCGGCGATACGCGGCTGTTGCCGATGTCGCTGGCGCTGATCACCGCGGGCAGTTTTCTGATGGCCCTCTATTTTGTGAGGCTGACCGCCTTGTTCAAAATCGGCGGGGTCATGTTTCTGGTTGCGGCGGCGTTGGCGGGATTCGGGAATTGGCTGCCTCAGGTGGAGGGCGGATTTCCGCCTGAAGCCAGCGGGCCGGTGATCATTGATTCGCCGACGCAACTGGCCGATCTTGGCGAGAAGATCATTTTCGGCGGGATTGGCCTGAGCAAGGTGCAGGGCGCGGTCGGGAAAGGACAGTGCCCGCTCTGTCATGGGTTCAATCAGGGGTATCTGAGCGAGCGGGCGCCGAATCTGTATGGGGTGCTCGATCGGGCGAAGCAGCGCTTAGAAGATCCTCGTTACCACAAGAGCCGTCCGCAGGATCGTGATACCGACCAGCAGGAGGCCTTTCCAGGGTCGGGCACGGCCGAGACCGTCCAAGAGTACTTGGCGGAATCGCATGTTTGTCCGAGTTGCTATGTGGTGGAAGGGTTTGGGGTGAAGGGTACGAATGAACGCATCAGTCCGATGACCAAGATCCATAAGGAGCCGATTGCGTTGTCGATTCCCGAATTGGCGGCCGTCGATACGTGGCTCTACGTTCGAGAAGGCAAAGAACCGCCGTCGTACGAAGAGATCGTGCAGTCGTACGAGAAGTTCATTCCGGAATCGGAGCGCAAGGTGACGAGCAGCGCATCGAATGCTCCCACAGTGCCGATGATTTCGGGGCAGGACTCGGTCGACCGAATCTTTTCGAAGGCGGGGTGCGTGACGTGCCATACGATTCCGGGGATACCCGGCGCGGTCGGCACGATCGGTCCCAAGCTGATGGAAGGGACCAACGCGCTGTTGCGTCTCAAAGATCCCGGATACCGCGGCCACGCGAAGACGACGAGAGATTACATTGCCGAGTCGATCGTCTCGCCCGGCACCTATGTGGTGAAGCCGTTTCAAGATGGGGTGATGCCGCGAGACTTCGGCGAGCGGCTCAGTGCCGGTGCGCTCACGAAGATCGTGGATTATTTATCGCAGCTTCAGGAGGGCAAAGCGCCGCCGAAGTTGTAAACCAACCGTGAGGGGATGACGAGACCGGGGCGGTGGTCCATCGGATCACCGCCCCGCGTTGTGAATGTCGGTGGCGTGCGAGCAGCCATGGTATGCCTGCGAATAGCAACAGGCTTAGGTAGTAGGCCGTGCCTGAGATGGGATCTCGATGAAAGAATACCTCGCCTGGTGACATTCCGCGAAGGGTAATACCCACCACAAGATCCGCCGCAAGTACCGATCTCTCGTGATCAGCCAGATGGGGATTCTTCTCTGAGGCTGAGCGCCAGCTAACAAATGTTGATTCATCCAGCTCGCTGTAAAGACGATGACCGTTAGCATGAACGGCATCTCCGGCAGTTCCGCAACCCGTTCGCTCGCGAGCGGCACGATCAACAGTATACGGATTGTCCCCGAGAGGAACCCCGCCACGAAGAGGAGTAAAAAAATAGACGACAGCCGGTTTGAATGTGTTCATGCGCAAGCGGCACTATAGGAACTGTGTCGAAGCCGCTTAGGCTGAACTGCATGCTCACGTCTGCCGCAGGCGGTCTGGACTCTCCAAGAAACTAATCTGCGGTATGCCTATTCAGTGTTTCGTGGCGGGAGCACCATGATCGGCGATTCTCGGATCGATCGCGCGATGTCCGAGCAGTAGCGGACCGTCGCTGTGCCTTCAAATGAATAGGAGACTTCGAGGGTGTCACGTACGAACAGGAGCCCGTGTCGGCGAATCACTCTGGCGGGGATGTCATGGCAGGAAAAATCCTTGGGAGTGACGAGGTATGCGACGGCCAGCGCATCGAAAGGGAAGAAGCCTGTCGCGCCGAGGCCCGTCTCCCAGAACTCAAGCCAGGGTCGGGAACGTGAGGCAAGCCAGGCATCGAGTCCTCCCCGTTGTTCGAGCGTGCGAATATCTGTTCTGGTGACGACAACGTGTTGGGCGACTTCGAACGGAATGAGAAAAATGGGAATTCCGGAACGGAGAACGATCTCGAAGGCCTCAGGATCTTTGCGGACGTTAAAGTCATGAAGGTGCACGATAGGCGTATTGCCCACACGAAACACCTGGTCAGGCTGTTGACCTGCGACGGCGACGATGGCTTCGATATGAGCAATCAGATCCGGATGCTCGCGCAACAGCAAAGCAGTGTTGGTTAAAGGGCCGAGAGCCAAAACCGTCAGCCGCTGTGTCGTGAGCGATTTCGCCAACTCGTTCACTGCGGCTGGGATTTCTCTCTGATGCCTGATTGGTTGACTTGCTCCCTGAGTGACCGGTGGCAGGGGGTGTCCCGGTTCATGGATTGCCACCATGTCCAACAAGGCCTGCGCGGTGGCTGTCGCCTTCCCAAGATCGGTGTTTCCGAAGACGGTGCTCAGCCCGATTACTTGCAGATTGTCCGCTCGGAGCGCGGCGATGATGGCCCAACAGTCGTCAACATCGTGGGTGGATCCAATCGCGCAGGCCGGATCAGTATCAATCCAGAGGGCTCGTTCGCTGGCAGCAACTGGGCCGTATAAGACGAGGACGACTATAGCTGTCCGGGCGACATGCGCGATCATTGGCGTGATCCGATTACGCACAAGGCCGGAACAGGTTGCAGCGGCAATTCCTCGATTCTGATCTGGGCGAACCCGACCGTTTCCATGTTCTGTTTGATTGTCTCGGCCAGTTGCCATGCTTTTGCTCTGCTCGGATTCTCACCCCGGGGCATGTATGTGGTTGCTACAAGGCCATTTGGCCTGAGATGGTCATAGAAGGCGGCAAAGAGGGACGGTCTGTCATCGAGAAACTGTACAACATTGACAGAAAAGATCTTGTCGAAACGTTCTGGTGAACGAAGGAGCGTTTCCGTACTTCCTTGTCGCAGTTGAAGCCGTCCTGCCAGGAGGGCCGTTCGATTTCTTGCCGCGGCTTGCTTGAGCATAGTCTCCGAGTGATCTAGGCCGATGACGAGACCATTTATTGCGCGGGCCAGGCACCCTTCGAGCGCCAGACCAGGGCCGCATCCCAGTTCCAACACATGGTCATGGGGTTGGATGTCGAGCAGGTCCACGGTCCACCGGTTACGGTCTCGATTGGAACGTCGGTGGGCCATGATCCAGCCGGTCATTCGGCCGAGCATGCCGCGGGGACGTTCAAATTGAGAGGCGACGGCATGAGGGAGTTTCATGATTCGACTTCCTCCTTTGCTCGCATAGCGACAAGCGAGTCTTTTAGCTTTCTCAGCGTGTTCGATGCCTTATGTAACTCGTCCGTCGTGAAGCCTTTGGCCACGTGTACGAGCACTCCCCCCTCACGCCGGCGCATGCCGGTGAATGTCGTGCGTCCTATGGGTGTCAGGGCGACGATAGGGGAGCGTTTATGGCCGGGGTTGTCACTAAACCTGACGAGGCGAGCTTTCGCCAGGGCGTCGACATTCACTTGGATGTGTTGCCGGGAGACGGCTTTCAGCCGGGCCATCTGAGGTACGGTCTGTTCTCCATCCTCCGCAAGGCTCTCCATCACGGCGCGCATGGCGGTAGTGATGCCAAGCTTCCTGTGGAACTCGTCTCCTAAGGCCTTCAACTGGTGAAAGCAGGAACGGATATGACGGATGAGCTGATACAGGTCTTGCGCCTGTCCTGCCATGGACAATCTCCTCGTTATAAGCAACCCGTTGCTATGACAACAGTATTGTCAATATAGACAGTGACAATACTGTTGTCAATAGAGCCTCCCCACTGGCTGATCCGAGCTTTTATGAAGTAGGGAGTCGCCATGGAGCGGGGGCGATTCTTCTCCGTTGCGCTCAAGTGTTCGTTGGCCCCGAGTCTTCAGGCTGAAATCGCTTGGAGGGCAAGGGGAATCCTGACAGGATGTCCTTTATGGCTCTACGCATTACAGTTTGGTCCGGCCTTTGGTGGGGACCGGTCCTATCTTCGATCGTTGCCGCTGCGGCTATTGTGTTCTTTACTGTGACGATGGGGCAGGGGCGAGAGTTCATCCCCTTGGCGGCCCTAGTTGGTTCTGTCTTCGCTCTTCCTGTCACCATGTTGCTGAGCAGTTGGGTGTTGTTCGTCCGGTGGAAGAGCCGGTTTCGGCTGTTCACCAGCAGCTTTGCCGTTCAGTCTATCCTGGTCATTGCCGTCATACTCTATGTGCATGGGTACGGAGAACTGCATCGAGCGGGTGAGCTCATGTTGGCTCCGTTCTTTCTTCTTGCCGAAGTCGTCGGTCCACATGTGCTTCTGTTAAGCATGCTGTGGTGCGCGGCGATGGTCGGAATCGTCGTTGCGGCCCGTGCGAAGCAATTGAGGGGACAGTCTCCAAAACCGGCCTAGAAAAGGCCGCTCCTGTTTCACGTAATAGAGCGAATCCCCTCACAGGAGCAATCTCCGCTCGTTGACAGGCACTCCAGCCGGCCAGTAGCCTACGATGCCTGGCGGCGGCGCTTCTATACATGTTCCGTTCCCCCCGCCGTCGTGGACGGGCTTACAGGGAGGATCGATGACCGGCACGATCTCGGTGCAGTGCTGCATCGCAGGCGGCGGCCCGGCCGGCATGATGCTCGGATTCCTGCTGGCGCGCGCCGGGATCAGGGTTGTCATACTTGAAAAGCACGCCGACTTCCTTCGTGATTTCCGCGGCGATACCATTCATCCTTCAACGCTGGAAGTCATCCATGAGCTCGGTCTCCTTGACCGGTTACTGACGTTACCGCATCAAAAAGCCACCGCTATTTCCGCACAATTCGGGGACCTGTCGTTGACCATTGCAGATTTCACTACGCTCACCACCCGCTGCGGATTCGTGGCCTTCATGCCTCAATGGGATTTCTTGAATTTCCTGGCGGAGCAGGGCGGGCAGTACGGGACGTACCGCCTTCTGATGGAGGCGGAAGTGACGGATTTGATGGAGGACAAAGAAGCCGTCGTCGGCCTACGAGCCGTGACGCCCGAAGGGCCGCTCGAAGTGCGAGCCGATCTGATCGTCGGCGCAGACGGCAGGCACTCGGTCGTCCGGTCAAGGGCGGGCTTGCCGGTGGAGGAATTCGGAGCCCCGATGGATGTGCTGTGGTTCCGTCTGTCGCGCCGGCAGGGCGATCCGGAGAATCCGGTTGGCCGCTTCGATCGCGGGCGCATCTTCATCATGCTGAACCGCGGGGACTATTGGCAGTGCGGCTTCGTGATTCCGAAAGGGTCGCGCGCAGAACTGGAGGCACGAGGCCTGGCGACGTTCCGCGAGACGATCGGGGTGCTGGCCCCTTTCATGGCGGATCGCGTCGATGAGCTGCAAGGGTGGGAGCCGGTCAAGCTTCTGACGGTTCAGGTCGATCGGTTGAAGTCATGGTATCGATCCGGCCTGCTCTGCATCGGCGATGCGGCTCATGCGATGTCGCCGATCGGCGGAGTGGGGATCAATCTTGCGATACAGGATGCCGTCGCGGCGGCCAATCTGCTCAGCGAACCGCTTCGCCGCGGCAGGGTTTCGCTCGACGACCTTGCGCGTGTACAGGAGCGGCGCTCCTGGCCGACGCGCATGACGCAACGGATGCAGCTCTTCCTTCAGGACCGCGTGATCAAGACTGTCCTTGCCGGTGACCGCCCGCTCGTCCCGCCATGGCCTCTCCGGCTCATCGCTCGCGTGCCATACCTCAGGCGCATTCCGGCCCGCTTGATCGGTATGGGGTTCCGTCCGGAGCATGTGTCGATCTGATTGTTGCCGGTCCGCCGGCGGCGGGAAGCTTCCGTCCCCCGTGAAACCGTATTTCCTGATCTGCTCCGAGGTGCAGGCGCTGCCAAGGGGTAGTTGAGATGGTACCGTACGCCTCGTATGATAAAGCTATGACGCTACCGCTCGTCGCTCGCATCAAGTCGAAGACGCCCGTTCCCTATGAACTGACGGCGATACATCGGGACACCCACGACACGAAGACCTTCTGCTTTGCGCTCCCGGAGAATGCGACGCTGGACATGCTGCCTGGGGATCATCTTTATGTCCATGCGACGATCGACGGCAAGCAAGTGAAGCGGCCCTACACGCCGTCGTCGATGCCAGGGATCACGGGATATTTCGACGTGACCGTCAAGCGGTACGAGAACGGCTTGATCTCGAAGTATCTTCATGATCTGCAGGTCGGTGATCAGGTGCTGATGAGCGGGCCGAATCCCGGCGGACATTGGGTGGACGGCATGGCGAAACGCGTGGGGTTCGTTGCCGCCGGCACGGGGATTACGCCGATGATTTCGATCATTCGATGGATTTTAGCCAAGAGCCTCCCGGTGGAGCTGTCTCTTGTGTTCGCCAATAAGACCGAGGCCGATATCATTTTTCGCGAAGAGTGGGACGAGGACGAGCGAGAACATGCCAGTTTCCATTGTTACCATGTTTTGGAACAACCTCCTCCCGGTTGGCGGCAAGGTACCGGGCGCATTACCGAGTTCGTGCTTCGCGCGCAACTTCCCCCGCCGGGCCCCGACACGGTGATCTTTCTCTGCGGCCCTCCTCCGATGGTCGATGCGGTGGAAACGACGCTCAAGGCGATCGGTTATCCTGAACAGGCGATCATCCTTCCATAGCAGGAGTTTGAAGACTTCTGCTCGTCTCCGGGCGAATCTCGCAGAGAAATCGCTGACCGGCCACGTCGCGCAGGACGCGGCAAGCGCCCCGAAGTAGTTTGTCTGGGAGTCAGCAGATAAGCAAGTTCTAACTCCCCATTAATGCCGGGCTAATCGTCAGGCGTTAGGCTCTAGAAGTAACGGAGCCTTATCATGCATGACATTGGCTTGCGGACATACCTGAGCGCGTTGACCTTGTTCATCTCGACTCTCCTGGCTCGGATGATTTGGCGCCGGGAGAGTTTGCATTCTCAGAAACCTCTTTGATCGACCGATTATCTGAATTCACGCCGATCGATGATTGTGAAAAAGAGGAGGCCCCGGGAAAAAGCTGATTTCCGGGGCCTCTGTCGCCTTGTCCTCAGGTTGGCGGAAGCATGAAGTAGGTGGCGACCGCGAGGACCGGTGCGCCGACGTACAAAGCGGTTTTCCCGAAGGTGTCGTACAGACCGTAACAGAGGACGACCCAAATCAGGGTGTAGTACATCGTGGCAATGCCGCGATAGCCTCCGCCAGCCCCTTCCGCAAGGGCCATCGTCGGCCACCATGCGGTGAATCCCACCAGCAACGCAAGCAGATATCTCATAGGCCTCCTCCTTAAGAGTCGGTGCAGCTGTGGTTGTCGATGCGTGACAAGCTCACAAACGCCGATGCCCTCACGGCGCACACCTACCGTGAGGGCATCATTCTGTACCTGACCGACTTCGCATTATAGGATTGGCGAACGCTATCCCGGTTGCATACCAGGCCTCATATGGCGGGGAGAGAGCTATCCTGATCGTTTTGTCCTAAGCTGTCAATCCGCCGGGGACGGACCGCTTCTCACGTGGACGGCCGTCTCAACGAACCGATCGCCCCCAGTAGATACGAAATATATCGGCCGGACACCGGCTATTCTTCCGTGTGCGTCCCGTCAAACTGGTCAAGCGCAATGCCCAGCGTCGTCTTCAACTCGGTGAGCTCCGGCGTCATTTCACCGGGCGGACGTTTCAGCACCGATCGGTGCAAAGTTCTGAGGGGTTCGAGGATACGACGGTCCGTTGTCTTTCCCAAAGCGCGGACGATGAGAATCTGCGTCGGCACCGGTTCGCGGGGGAGCGCTTTGAGCATGGTCGGGACGATTTCACTGTTGGGGTACAACGGGGCCAGCCGACCCAAGCCGATTGCGGCCGCATGCCGCTGGTTCGGTCGGTCGGATGCCATCAGTGAAAGCAGCGGGGGGATGCAGACGGCCTCGCCGACGGTGCCGAGTGCTGTCGCCGCTGCTCCGGCCACGTCCGGGTCCGAATCCTTGAGTAACGTGGTGAGTCGCGGAACTGCATGTTCCGATTGCATGCTCCCGATCAGTCCGATCAGCCGCAGTTTCTTCGATTTATCGATGCCGGGACTCTCGAGCGATGTGAGCAGACGGTTCAGCTGTCCCCATTCGGCGGCCAAGAGGTAGGGAAAGTCGTCATGGCGAAGTTGATCGAGCAGCGCGGATATGGCTGCGTTGCCGGAGTCGGCGTCACCGGATTTCTTGGAGGAATTCTGACCGCTGGTCTTGGCGGCCCGAACTTCATGTCTCCAGTCCGTATTCTGCGTGCCGATGCGATAGGAGATCTGGCAGGCAGGCCCTTTCCAGAG
>FKKE01004478.1_pt1 | contig 15635 bp, 15 predicted proteins | sample 1106331 | NCBI WGS metagenome assembly FKKE01 (sample SAMEA3931202, study PRJEB13176) | freshwater metagenome | biome: Drinking water system; feature: drinking water; material: freshwater | place: China | collected 2013-02-06 | reverse complement strand
ATTCTTTTCAAAAAGTCTTTTAAAATATTCATTAGCGTTAATCGATACATGTTTCTTTACGTTGGCGATTGTCTTATATTTTTTAAATACACTGCTGAAAAGGCCTTTGATAAATGAATCATTTATAGCCTTTATTACTGAATCGTCAATAACAACATCAACGATTACCTCTTGCTCAAATAATTGGACAAGCTTTATTTTTTTTGCATAATCTTCTCCAAATTCCCGTCCTGATATTGAATCGGTCTTTGGAGGGTTTACTAATTCTGATAATTTAATTTCCACTTTTTTCATACTAAACTCCTAATGGTATTATTGTCTCTATTATAAAACCTGGAAAGAAGACATTCATTTTTTTCACATAATCGGAATCTGGTTTAATAAGTAGATCTGCCTCCTTATTAAAAGCCAAGATTCGCCTTACCCGATCTATAAAGAACTTTTTTTGAATAGAATATTTGTCATCAATTTTAATTGCTGTGTTACCGCTAATTAAAGAAATTTTTGTTTTGTTGGTTAAGTCAAAACAATGTTCAATAAAATCCATAATACCATGACCTCTTGTTTTATCGTACTTCAATCTAGAGCTAATTCCTTCTTGAAGTGCTAATAAAGTTAGAGCATTCTCTTCCGTAAAAGTTCCAGCCAAACCAAAATATTTCTTTTTCGTATGGTTTTCAATAACTGTATCTACCTCTTTTTTTATTTCACTTGGCAAAGCGGTTTCAGTGAGGGTGTCGGCTATGGATTTTCCAAAATTGAAAATCAAAATACTAATCTCCTTCCTTGTTTTGTCATAATATCCGCAAAGATAACCAAATTCCGAATCGGGGGCATGTAACAATATGTTATCAAAATGTTCTCCGATTGTTGATGAAATAGCTTGATAAGCTTCAGGACCAAGTTGAAAATTGGGGTCTGCATTCTCTCTAACAGCCTCATTTACCATATCAGTAATTTGTTTCGACTTAATCCGATAAGGTTGAGTTGCAAGTGGGGTTGATGTTCTATTTATATCGACCTTTTCATTAAGTAAGTATCCCTTTTCTGTATCTTGAGTAGATGAGAAAAAACTCCTCAAGTGATTCAATAAAGCTATGTCATCAGGAGCCATATTTTGATAATGAAAACTCCACCTCCTTTTTCGTGCAATCTCCCAACACATATTATCAATTAAATACAATGACCCAAACTGAGTCTTTTCATTGAAGATTAGAGTTGGGAAAGTTTGATGATACTTTGCATTATATAATATTTCGAGCAGCGTTTTTAGTACTTTATCCGGGTTATCAAATAAATTAGTTTTCTCCTCAATCCTAATAACATTTCTTTGCTGTTTTCCCCATTGTGATATGTTATTCTTGGCGCAGAAATTTTCAATATCATATGAATAATTCTTTCTATATGCTCTATAAACTGGAGCAGTAACATTACTTTTGTTATATTTTTTGCCTTTTCTACCAATTCTCTTCCGAAATCTTTTCAGAGCAATCTTTTCATTCCGGATTTTTTCTTCCTCAGTTAGCTTTCTCATATTTTTTAAAGCCGATCGTCAATGGGTTCTATGAATCTATAAATAAAAAAGCCTCGAACTATCGAGGCCTAACAAGGCAGTAAGATAATACATATTTATCGATATCAAAAGTCAATTAAGTAATTCATGATTTCGTCCCCCTCGTTGTCGGTAGTGTTCCTTTTTTCAAATCAATAAAGAATATAAAAAAAATCTTGAGTCGTTATGCTTAGTTTGCAACTAAGCATCGGTTCCGAAGGAACCGTCAATAAAAAATAGAACCTTATAAGAAAAATAATTTCATTTATTCACCTATCGCTTGACGGTCTTGTAGCAGCACCGAACGGAGAAATGAACCGGATCAAAGTTGATGAAGAAATTTTTGATCATGTCGGTAAGCGGATAAGCGAAGGCGACACCGTATTATAAATACTTCACTTTGAAATTCGTTTCATCCAAACTTTCAAATTCGTCATCTCCTGTAACCAAGGTTGCCTTCCTTTGAATTGTCAACGCAGCAGCAAAGGCATCGGCATAAGATAATTTATGGTTTGCTTTAATTTTCGCTGCGGCAAGGGATAGCTCCAAATTGGCCTCAACAAAATGCAGCGGAAATTTTCGCATGGCTTCCCAAACCTGGTTTGCTTTAGATACATTATCCTTGCGGCAGCTCATATAATACACTTCACCTGCATTGATTACAGTTACAAATAATTCATGTTTATCTTCTGCTGCTTCATTTAAGAGTTTTTCTACTGAATCGGCGCCTGGTTCATCACGAAAGAAGGCAAGCAAAGAATAACTGTCTAATACAAATTTTGCCATAACTATTATTTGCCTTTATGCAGATTTAATTTTCTTTCTTCCAGTTTTTTCTCCTCTGCCCTATGAGCTTTCATATCTTCTTTCAACTTTCCGGTTGACGACAACATTCCCCGGAAGGATTTAAAATATTGCTCATTGATAGGTCTGATCACTACTCCTCCTTCTGTTTCTTCAAACAGAACCTTTACGCCTGATTTAATGCCATATTTATTACGCAAACGCTTAGGGATTAATAATTGTCCTTTGGATGTTAAAACTGAGGTTTCCATACTTTTCTGATTTTGTACCACAAATATAAAAAGTATTACCAAGATATAAAAGTAATACGTTTAATTATTTTTTCTCACAATTTGTTAAAACCTTGTTTTACCCCTTATTTCGAACCAACGGGCAACAATTAACTGTGACAAACAATAAGAAATATAACCTTATTGAAAAAAAATAATTTCATTTATGCACATATCGCTTGACGGTTTTGTAGCAGGCCCGTCCCGATACCTGCCTGCCGGCAGGCAGGGCTATCGGGAGGAGAAATGAACCGGATCAAAGTTGATGAAGAAATTTTTGATCATGTCGGTAAGCGGATAAGCGGAGTGTTCATTGTCCCCCGCTGGGGGAGCCTGTCCCGATTAATCGGGAGGCCGGATCACCGAACATCGTACTTTACAAATTGGGGTGGACTACGATGCGGTGGTTAAAGTCCACCCCAATTATAATCAGGGTTTATGATCAATCCACTTCTACGTCAGCGAGGGAAATATACAGCCTCACTTTATTATGTCGTAAAAAATTCCTCAGCCTCTTTGAAATCTTTGAGCTTTTGGGTGAAAATGAAATGAATTAACTTCCAATACAAACCCACTGTTATGAAAAGATGGTATTTCAGTTTATTCATACTTCTTTTGTTTATTATTGGTTGTAGTGAAAAAACCAACTCACTATCAGTAGAAGAAAAAGAAAAGATCAAAAACGAGGTCATTGAAACGTATAAGCAGCATACTGAAGATATAAAAAGACTCGACTACAAAGCGTTGATGTCTTATTATGTAAATGATCCGGAAACAGCATTATTCGTTGACGGTCATTACTGGGGTGGATATAAAAAGATCGATACCGTTTGGGCAGACTTTTGCGAAAAGCTTGACACGATCATATATTGGAACCTTAGTGATCATCATGTTTATTCTTTATCAAAAGATGCAGCTTCTTACCTGGTTAAGTTTGATAATATGAGAATACAAAAAACCGGTGATACAATAATGGGGCCGGGCAGCTTTTCACTAGGAATGAAAAAAATAAACGGCAGTTGGAAAATAGGAACTGTACATTCTACTCATAATTATACAATGGCTCCCTGGTTGAACAAATAACAATCAACCATGAGAAAATTAATTTCGTTTATGCACATATCGCCTGACGGTTTTGTAGCAGGACCGAACGGGGTATTCATTGTCCCCCGCTGGCGGAGCCTGTCCCGATTAATCGGGAGGCCGGATCGCCGAACATAGTACTTTACAAATTGGGGTGGACTACGATGCGGTGGTTAAAGTCCACCCCAATTATAATCAGGATTTATGATCAAACCACTTCCCCCGCCAGCGGGGGATATTATACACTCTGATTTTTGTTCGGCGTAAAAGACAAATTGATCACTCACTAATCTTCTTCTCGATCCAATCTTCCAAATAATTGTACACAGCATTAATATTCTCCAGTACTTCTTCATTAGTAAACCGAAGTTCAGTAAAGCCAGCTTCTTCCAAAGCTTTCTGTCTTTCCCCGTCATACTTCATCACTTCTTCCAGTTGATGAATGCTTCCATCCACTTCAACCACAAGCATTAATTCTTTACACATAAAATCAGTAATATAAGTCAACACCGGTCGCTGACGTCTGATTTGAAAACCTTTCATCTTCTTTGCACGCAACACATATTTCCACAAATAAGCTTCTGCTTTTGTCATTTGTTTTCGCAGACGGTTTGCATTTGGTTGCAGGTTTTTATTGTAGAAATGATTTCTGTATTCGTCGGTCATATATTGAAATTACAAAACCTGCCCGACGGTTGGCAGTGAAAATGAACTAACTTTCTCAATAAAAAATAGAACCTTATGAGAAAAATAATTTCATTTATGCACATATCGCTTTACGGTTTTGTAGCAGGCCCAAACGGAGAAATGAACCGGAGTTGATGAAGAAATTTATATAAACGTATTTGCATAAAACAAAATGCAGTAACTTTTGCATAACCTTTTTTACTTATGAAAAGAATCTTAACTTCTTTGCTATTATACTTAAGTCTACTGATTGGGCAAGCACAACCTAAAACTAAGCAAGTGCTTATTGAAGGTAGCGGCCAACCCGTTGTATTGCTTCATGGTGGTACGTTTGACCATACAGCTTTTGCACCTCACGCCAAACTACTGGCTGATTCATTTACAGTAATTCGAATGCTACAGTTCAACGTCCAGTATGCGGACGCAGGATGGACATTACCCAAAGATTATTCTGTGAAAATGGAAAGTGATGCTGTAATGGCAACACTTGATTCTCTTCATATCGCAGCACCCGTTATTTTGATAGGACACTCATATGGAGGAGTTATTGCTTTTGACTTTGCAATAAATCATCCTGAAAGAATTAAGTCTCTTGTTTTAGTTGAAGCCCCTTTGTTTGATATGGCAAAAAGAAAAGGTGACTATTCCGAAAAAATGAAACAGATTGATGAGCTAACCAGAGATTTTACACCGCAGGTAACTATAACCGAAGAAATGATCAAAAGCTTTCGGTGTAAGATGACCAATTGTGATACGTTTGACATTCGAAGCCATCCCATGTGGCCCAGGTGGCTAAAACAAAAAGATCGGCTTCAGGGATTATCAGTCGTATCTGCCTATAAAATTGATCTTGAAAAATTACATGCTTTCTCAAAACCTTCGTTGATCGTAACTGGAACTAAAACCATTGAACCTCATAAAACAGTTGACAAATTGCTTAGCCGGGAATTTTCGAATACAAGAACAGGCAGTTTAACAGGCGACCACATAGCTATATATCAAGATCCAGGCAGTTTTGTTTTACTACTAAGATCATTTGTACGTAACACAAACCAACAATAAAAAGGAACCCAATGAGAAAAATATTTTCAGGACTGGATCAAATTTGAAGAAGAAATTTTTGAGCATACTGGTAAGCGGATAAGCGAAGGCGATACTGCATTGAGAAACTAACTTTTAATCCTGCCATAAAACAATTAAATAAAACAAAATTAGAAATACTGAAATTGTTCCAGTATAGAATTCCTTATAGAATATCAATGGCACAATCTCTGTTTGCCGTAATGGTCAACAGAAAAATTATGAATTCAGAATGATGAATTGAAATACATTACGCAACATTCATAATTCATAACTCATAATTCCAAACTCTCAACTACATTCATAATTCTAAACCTTACGCTTCGCAAGAAAGCCATTAACATCCAACCAATGCATGAATGCATCGAACCAGCGATTACTGGTTCGATTGGGATTACCCAGGCCGAAACCATGTCCGCCATTTTGATAAAGATGAAACTCGACCGGGATGCCTGCTTTAAACCAGGAATCAATAATACCAAACTGGCCCCTGAAAAGAAAATCATCAGTTGCAATAACATTGAACATAGGCGGAGCATTTTTTGGTACTGTTACCGGGCCCATACCACCATAAATAGGTCCAATGAAAGCTAATTTCATGATCTTAGAATTCAATGTGCAATGCATAGTGAGACCCGCACCTGCTGAAAAACCGATCATACCTATTCTGTTAGTATCGATGCTCCACTTCGCAGCATTTTTTACGATCATATTGTATGCGGCCTCTGCATCTTGTAACTGGTTAGAAAGATCAAGCTGCGGTGGACGTGGTGCTGTTGTTGTTGTACCCTTTGAAGTATCGGAGGGAGGAGTAAAACGTGGACGATTCATCCAGGCTATAAAACTATCAAGCGGTTCTGCAGTGGGGTGAAGCCGGTATTTAAGTACAAATGCAGTTATTCCTTTTGCAGCGAGTGCTTCAGCCACTTCCCATCCTTCATTTCCCATTGAGAGCCATCGAAAACCTCCACCCGGTGCAACGATCACCATTGCACCGTTTGCTGTTCCCGGTTTCGGAAAAAAAGGAGTTAGAGTGGCAGCAGTAATATTGCGGGCCATCGGATCACCCCATTGCCTGAACCATGTTTCAGAAGCTGGTTGATCTTTAACTCCACCTGTATTCAGTGGGATCGCATTTGGCTCAGCAGGAGTAGCGAGTGGATAGATAGTTCCGTCTTGTGCAAACGTGAAACCGGCATAGACCATTGAACAAATCAAAAAGATCTTTTTGGATAAATTTTTAAAAGTATAAGGCATAGCAAAGTTGATTTTAATTTTGAATTCTATTGATGTCCTTTTATGATGATATAGTTTCTGAACAGCGGGGTATGTCAACTTATAGTTTACCGCAGACTAAAAGTTTATAGCCTTCGATCTCCTGCAATATAATCTGCTAAGCTTTTACCGACTTCTAAAATTCAACAGTGGGAAATTTTGTATTTCCGTCCCCAGGAACTTGACCCAGCCATTACAACATAAGGGAATCCAGCCATTTGCGTAGCTACTTTTCTTTCAATGCAGTGTTGCATTGAAAATGATTCAGGTAATATTATACGGTTACCGTTGAACCATCATGATGTAAGAATATAAATACTTAAGGCTTGAAGTTTGCGTATCTTTACCAATTCTTTTTTATATCTAATTTTAATCATGGACAAAAAAGAAGAAGGAAGACTCAAAAGCCTGCACCGGTATAATTTATTAGATACTCCTCCTGATGGCACGTTTGATAAACTCACTAAACTGGCAGCAAGTATTTTTAATATTCCAATTGCATTGATCACCCTGGTAGATACTGATAGGATCTGGTTTAAATCAAAATACGGTTTGGAGACAGATCAAATAAGCAGGGATCCCGGTTTGTGTGCTTCAGCCATTTTATCTGATGATGTGTACGTGGTAGAGGATGCCCGGAATGATCCGCGTACCTTAGCAAATCCTTTAGTGGCCAGTAGTTTTGGATTACAATTTTATGCAGCCGCTCCACTTCATACCAAAGATGGATATAATCTTGGCACATTTTGTATCCTGGATAAACAGAAAAGATATTTTAACACCAGGCAACAGGAAGATCTAAGATTATTTTCAGAAATAGTTATGGATATTATCGAACAGAGACTTCAAGCACATAATGCATTGAATGAACTGCAATCAAAAATAGATAATTCTTCAAGGTCTAAGATTGCCTGATTGCAGACTGTTGCTCTTCATCCTATAAGTCTAACCCAATTATAACAGAATTATAATCTATCCGCTTCTCCGGCAAACTTTTTATATAGCTGCATTTCCACACATGTATATGGCGGGTATGATTTAATCCCTGTACGCTGGATGGTTTTGATACAAGGAAGGTGTAACAATAATTAAGTGAAAAATTAAGTTGTAAATATTTTAAATATGTATGGCTTGATTTTATATATAAATTATCTTCATACACTTTTTCGACAATGGAACATCAATCTCGTCATCAATGCCTGATCTATGAAGGGCCCCCGTCACATAAACTCCATTTGCTTGCCGTTATTTTAAAACGTAAGTTAGAAGAAGGCTACCAATGCCTATATCTTAACAGTGCACCTATGGTTGCAGGCATGCGTTCCACTCTTGCTGCAATGGGTGTTAATGTTGAAAAAGAGATTGCGGGATCCAGGATCCTTTTGTCTTCGGAGACAATTTCAGCAGGAGAGGAATTTAATTGTGAAGTGATGCTGGCTAAACTTGAAGATACTTTGAACGAGGCCTTGAATGACGGATATAAAGGTTTGTGGGCTTCAGGAGATATGTCATGGGAATTTGGGCCTACAAAGAATTTTTCCAAATTGCTGGAATACGAATGGAGATTGGAAGCACTTTTTCGCAGAAGAAAGGAAATACATGGTATCTGCCAATATCATCGTGACACATTACCTCGGGAAGTAATGCGACAAGGTCTTTTGTCTCATTCTGATATTGTGATAAATGATACACTGTCCCGTATTAATCCTCATTATTTAAAATCACCCCAGCATACACCAATAAGCGCAACAACTCATGAATTGGATAAAATAATTGATGTATTGTGCCAATGCTGACGAAAGACATGGATATGAAATTTCCTGGTTCACGGTAGTGTTCTATATTTTATCCAGGGCTTTTAAAAAAAACTCTGTTCTTCCTGGGTTGGTTATTTTTCACACCGGAACATGGAAGCAAAAGTTGGAGGCAGTTGGCAGGAATCATTGGAAAAATTAAAAAAACTGGTTGAGTCCGAGATCCCGGATATGTAGATACCAATTCTGCGATCATTCCCTGATTTTTCTGAAAATATTTTCAATTTTAAATTTCATTACTTTGAGCCATGTTCAGATATACGGGTTCATTATTTATAGCATTGCTAATTAGCTGTTCTGTGTTTTGCCAGCATAAGATCAGGATCGAAATAAATTCAGTGCCCTTCAATAACCCCGCAAACAGTTCAATATTCCTTGCCGGAAGTTTCAATAGCTGGGATCCGCAGAATAAAAATTTTCAATTTCAGAAAAATGAGAAAGGGTATTTTCTTGAGTTATCATTGAATGCCGGTTCTTATGAATATAAAATAACAAGAGGTGGTTGGGATAAAGTAGAATGTACAAATGAGGGAAAAGATGTTGGTAACAGAACATTGAAGGTTGATGCTGATGCAACAATTGAAATTTCAGTAGGTGGCTGGAAAGATATGTTTGCTTCTTCATCCCAGGCTAGAAAAAGCACAGCCAATAAGAACGTAAGCATCATCGATACAGCATTTTATATGCCTCAGTTAAATCGCACAAGAAGAGTGTGGATATACCTTCCTCCAACTTATATCAGCTCAAATAAAAAATATCCGGTTCTTTATATGCATGACGGGCAAAATGTATTTGATGAGGCTACTTCTTTTTCCGGTGAATGGGGAGTTGATGAAGCCTTAGACACACTTGGTTTAAAATACAATGAATGTATTGTGGTTGGAATTGATAATGGAGTTGATAAAAGACTAAACGAATACAGTCCTTATGATTTTAATTTATCAGCTAACAATGTGCCTGGAAAAGGAGAGGGAAGTTTGTATGTTGATTTTTTAGTAAAAACATTAAAGCCGTTTATTGATAAAAAATACAGAACATTAAAGAATAAAGAGAACACATTTATTGCAGGCAGTTCAATGGGGGGGCTGATATCATTGTATGCCATACTTAAGTATCCAAATAAATTTGGTGGTGCAGGAGTTTTCTCCCCGGCTTTTTGGGTAGGGCCAAAAATTTTTGATGATATAAAAGCAAAGGGAAAAAAAGTAAAAGGAAAGATCTATTTCTATGCCGGCGATGCCGAAGGCGAGACGATGGTACCAATGACATTAAGAGCCTTTAATGAAATGCATCGTGTGTCAAAATCTGATATGCGTGAAGTAATAAGATCAGGTGGAAAACATAACGAACAAAGATGGAGGATGGAGTTTCCGTTGTTTTATAAATGGCTTATGAACCCCTTGTCACGTTAAAGGAAGGACTTAGCTTGTACATTTTATCAACTACTTGAAAATTCTTATGGCTTCCTATTCAATTACTAAAGCAAGATCATTATCAGGTGAAATTTTAAAAGCTTCTTTATGACTTTGGGGTTTTACACCTGGTAGGTTACTCCTTCCAGCGCAACCTCCGTATTCTCAAATACCGCTCTTGCTTCCGTTTCAAATTCATCCAGCTCATGATACTTACTGCTGAAATGCCCTATCAATAATTTTTTTACTCTTCCTTTTTTTGCCATCAATGCTGCCTGGCTTGAAGTAGAATGAAAACGTTCGGCAGCCCTGTCTTTCAGATTATCTAAATACGTTGTTTCATGATAGATAAGGTCGGCTTCATTGATATGTGTTAATAAGGATTCATCATATTTGGTATCAGCACAGAATACATACGACTTTCCTTTTGGCGCTTCAATAGTTACTTCCTGGTTTTTTATCAGTACATCATCCTTGGTCATATAGTCCATGCCATCTTCCAGCTTTTTATAAAATGATTGCGGTATGCCGGCTGCTTTGGCTTTTTCCACATCCAGTTTTCTTGGTTTTTTCTTTTCCCTGAATGAAAAACCATAACATTCTATCCGGTGATTGGTTTTGAAACAACTCACTTCGATCTTGTTATCTTCAACCAGCAAACCTTCTTTATTGATTGTATGAAAGAAAAGATTGAAGGGTAAAACGGTTTTTGCCACTTTTAATTGCAATTCGATAATTTCTTGTAGTGGCGACGGGCCAAAAACATGGAGATCTTGCTGGTGACTTAATAATCCAAAACTTGTGATCAATCCAACCAAACCAAAATAATGATCACCGTGAAGATGGGAAATAAAAATATGGGAGATCTTACCACGCCGTATCTTGTATTTGATCATTTGTATCTGTGTGCCTTCACCACAGTCAACTAAATAATTATTCCCATCAAGAGTAACTACCTGGCTTGTTGGATGACGATCAAATGCCGGGACTGCTGAGTTATTTCCGAGAATTGTTACTGAAAGCATTCTGGTTGCTGGTTTCTTGTTTCCTGTTACTGGTTAGTTTGCGAATGTAGAGAATCCTATGTTCCCCCTTCAGGGGATAGCGGGCCGAACATCTCTCTCTCAATCTCTTCCATTTGCACAATATCCATAGCTTCGCTTTCAGTAGGAGTAGTATTCATTATTTCGAGGAGATTTATCTTGTCAAGAAAATCTTCTATGGGCTTTTGTAGCTCGCAGATGACAAAGGATGCATTTTTTTCGTAAAAATTTTGCTGGAGCTTAACTAACTTTTCGGCCGGAATAACATCTAATGATTGTAGTTCTTTTAAGTTGAGTATTAAGTTTTTCACGTCATTTTGGAGGTAGGGGTGCAGCATATCAAAGAGTTCTGCTGCCATATCAGCAGATAAAGTGGATTCCAGCACGGTGATGACATGAAATTTTTCTTTGGTATCTGTTTTGACCTTCATACAACTAATATTATCAACATTCCGTTTATAAGTAGTGACAAACCGTATCCAAAAATATTTGTTATTATTGTATCACAAGCAATTATCATAAAAATGGATAATAATTTTTCTACACAAGTAAAGGAAATCATTTCGTTTAGCAGGGAGGAGGCACTCAGATTGGGGAATGATTTTATCGGAACCGAGCACCTGTTGCTTGGTCTTATCCGTGAAGGTGAAAATACCGCTATTAAGATCCTTAAAAGCTTCAATGTTGACCTATATGAACTACGAAAGGAGATAGAATTGGCGGTAAAGGATAAAACGGGGAAAAATATCGCCAACATTAATAGCCTGCCTTTGACCAAACAGGCCGAGAAAGTGATCCGTGTGACTGTTCTTGAGGCAAAGGCTTTAAAAAGCCCAACTGTGGAAACGGAGCACCTGATGCTTTCTATTTTAAAGAACAAAGAAAATATTGCAACGCAAATTCTGAATCAGTTTGATGTTGATTATGATCTTTTCAGAAATGAAGTAGGTATCATTAAAAGCAATGAACCCAGGGCTGAATTTTCTGATGAAGGTGATGATGATTTTGATGAAGAAAAGAAATATCAGCAAAAGGGAAGTCGTGGTGGCGCAGCCAGTACTACAAAAAGTAAGACGCCTGTGCTTGATAATTTTGGAAGAGACATAACCCGTCTTGCAGAAACCGGGGCATTGGATCCCATCGTTGGTCGTGAGAGAGAGATCGAAAGAGTTTCTCAGATCCTGTCTCGCAGAAAAAAGAACAATCCCATATTAATTGGTGAACCAGGCGTGGGTAAAACGGCCATCGTTGAAGGGTTGGCTTTACGTATCGTTCAAAGAAAAGTTTCGAGAGTATTATATGATAAAAGAGTTATTTCACTTGATCTTGCTGCATTAGTAGCCGGTACAAAATACCGTGGCCAGTTTGAAGAAAGAATGAAAGCGATCATGAATGAGCTGGAAAAGAACCGTGATGTGATCCTTTTCATTGATGAGATACATACTATAGTTGGTGCCGGTGGAGCCAGTGGTTCCCTGGATGCTTCGAATATTTTTAAACCAGCATTGGCAAGAGGTGAATTACAATGTATCGGTGCTTCTACGCTGGATGAATACAGAATGTATATTGAAAAAGATGGTGCACTGGATCGTCGTTTTCAAAAAGTGATGGTCGATCCTCCTTCAGTGGAAGAAACGATCATGATCCTTACAAATATTCAAAGCAAGTATGAGGATTATCACAATGTTGCTTATTCTGTAGAAGCAATTGATGCTTGTGTAAAATTGAGTGATCGTTATATGACCGATCGGTTGCTTCCTGATAAAGCAATTGATGTGATGGATGAAGTGGGAGCAAGAGTGCATCTGAAAAATATAAATGTACCACCAAATATTCTTGACCTTGAAAAGAAGATCGAAGATGTAAAGAATGAAAAGAATAAAGTGGTAAAAAGCCAGAAGTTTGAAGAAGCCGCATCACTTCGTGATACCGAAAAAAGATTAGCTGAAGAATTAGAGAAAGCTAAAACAGAATGGGAGGAAGAAAGCAAGCACAAAAAATATCCTATTGGTGAAGAAGAGATCGCTGAAGTGGTAAGCATGATGACAGGTATCCCTGTAAAAAGAATGGTACAGGCTGAAACAGAAAAGCTTCGCCGCATGGCTGAAGACATGAAAGGAATGGTGATCGGCCAGGATGAAGCGATACAGAAAGTGGTGAAAGCAATTCAGCGTAACCGTGTTGGGTTGAAAGATCCTAAGAAGCCAATTGGTACATTCATTTTCCTTGGTCCTACAGGTGTGGGTAAAACAGAATTGGCAAGAGCATTAGCAAGATATATGTTCGATAGTGAAGATGCACTGATAAGAATTGATATGAGTGAATACATGGAGAAATTTACCGTGAGCAGGTTGATCGGTGCACCTCCGGGATATGTTGGATATGAAGAAGGCGGCCAGCTGACTGAGAAAGTTCGTCGCAAGCCATATAGTGTGATCCTTCTTGATGAAATTGAAAAAGCTCACCCTGATATTTATAATATTCTTTTACAAGTATTGGATGATGGTCAGTTAACAGATGGATTGGGAAGAAAAGTTGATTTTAAGAACAGTATGATCATCATGACATCAAATATCGGTGTTCGTCAATTAAAAGATTTTGGTGATGGTGTTGGTTTTGCCACTGCATCCAGGGCACAAAACCAGGATGAATCGAATAAAGCGGTAATTGAAAAAGCACTGAAGAGAACTTTTTCACCTGAATTCCTGAACAGGATAGATGATGTAGTGATATTTAATTCGCTTACTAAAGAACACATCTTCCAGATCATTGATATATTGATGAAGAGTGTAATGAAACGTTTGAGCAATCTTGGTTTCAGCATGGAATTGACAGAAGACGCAAAGAACTTTATTGCAGACAAAGGATATGATCAGCAGTTTGGAGCAAGACCATTACACAGGGCCATTCAGAAATACCTGGAAGATCCGCTTGCAGAAGAAATATTAGCCATGCAGGTGAAACAAGGTGATGTTCTTATTGCCGATCTTGATAAAGAGAATCAAAAACTCAATTTTACTTTAAAGCAGGCAAAGCCTGGCAAAGAAGAAAAATCAAAAGCATAGAATAAATCCAGATTTTAAAAAATACCCTGACGATCCTGTCAGGGTTTTTTATTTCATTTAAATCACTGTTATTTGCAGCATGAACAAATATGCGGTCATTGTTGCGGCGGGCTCTGGATCAAGAATGGGAGGAAGCATTCCCAAACAATTCATACTGGTAAATAATAAACCGGTACTTTATTATACACTTCAAACATTTTTAAATGCATTTGCCGATATACAAATAATTCTTGTGTTGCCCGTTGATTATACTGATATGGGACAGGAGATCATTGATGCTTATTTTGACAAGGAAAAAATAAGAGTGACTGCGGGCGGAGATACAAGATTTCAATCGGTGAAAAATGGTTTGCAGCTGGTAGAAGATGATTCGATAATTTTTGTGCATGACGGAGTAAGATGTTTGCTGACAGAAAATCTGATCCATCGCTGTTACGCAGAAGCAGTAAATTCAGGAACCGCAATTCCGGTTGTTGTAAGCAAAGACAGTGTACGCATTGTTCATGAAGAAGGTAATGATGCGATCGATAGAAATAAAATAATGCTGGTGCAAACTCCTCAAACCTTTCATAGTAAAATTTTATTACCTGCGTTTCAGATTGATTATAAAGAAAAGTTTACTGATGAAGCAACTGTAGTAGAAACTTATGGATTGAAAGTAACATTGGTAGAAGGAGAGGAAAATAATATCAAGATCACGAGGCCGATCGATTTATTGACGGCCGAAAGACTTATTAACGAAAGAAATTAGACCTCTCCCCCAACCATCTCTCCAAAGGAAAGGGGCTATAGTGAACTTAATTGATTATGTAAATCTGTATCCTCTCAAAAAATCTTCAATCAACATTCTCTTCTTTCCTTCCAGTTGCACATCCTTTAAAAGAATGTACCCGTCTTTTGCCGCGAACTTCAAATAAGTTTTTCCATCACTTTCCCATTTGCCTGGTCGTTGAGTTGGATATGATGGTTCTTTTTCACTGCGAAATATTTTTAATGTTTTATCGCCAAGCTCTGTAAAAGCGCCGGGAAAAGGAGAGAGGCCGCGGATCAAATTATGAATCTCATCAATAGATTTTCTCCAATCTATATTGCAGGTTTGAGTAAAAATTTTGGGAGCATGTTTTAGTTGTGAATGGTCAATTGTCAATGGTGAATTTGCAGCTTGATCTATTGACGATTCACTATTCACTATTGCCGACTGTGGTCTTTCTTCTAAACTTCCATCAGCAATTCCTTTCACTGTTTCTACCAATACTCTTGCCCCGATCTCTTTCATTTTATCATGTACTTCACCCGCAGTTTCATTTTCCCCGATAGGAAAACTTTCCTGCATCAAAATATTTCCCGTATCAATTTCATGTTTGAGTTTAAAAGTTGTTACACCTGTTTCCTTTTCACCATTGATAACAGCCCAGTTGATCGGCGCTGCACCCCGATATTGTGGTAATAAACTTCCATGAAGATTGATGGTACCAAGTGGCGGCATGTTCCAGACTGATTCGGGCAGCATGCGGAAAGCAACTACAATCTGCAGATCGGCATTCAATGATC
>FKKE01013483.1_pt1 | contig 15638 bp, 25 predicted proteins | sample 1106331 | NCBI WGS metagenome assembly FKKE01 (sample SAMEA3931202, study PRJEB13176) | freshwater metagenome | biome: Drinking water system; feature: drinking water; material: freshwater | place: China | collected 2013-02-06 | reverse complement strand
GGCGCCCGCATCGCCGAGCTGCGGGCACGCGAGCTCGAGGCGCTGGCCAGGCTCCGCGCCGTCGGACCCCGCGCGTTCGCGGCCGAGGGTGGCGGCGCTGCCCGCGCCTCGCGCCTGACCGAACTCGGCGCCCTGCGCACGGCCGATCAGCCGGTCCCGGCCCCACGCACCGCGGCGGACGTGCTGCGGGCGCGCGAGGACCTCCAGAACCAGGCCCGAGTCGCCGTTGAGCGCCAGCGGGCCGATTTGCAGGCCAAGCTGGGCCTTCCTTTGCCGGACGCGGCGCTCGCCGCCGGCGAGCGGCTGGCGCCCGCGTCTTTGAGGTCGCCGGCGGTTGGGAGCCCGGTCAACGAGATTGACCGCCGCCAAACGCTCCGTCTGGCCGGGCGCGATCCGATGCTGGTCGGGGATCGCCTGACTACTCCGGCAGACGAGGAGCTGCGCCGCAATGTCCGGGCCCAAGGCGCGATCCAGCAGCGGTTGGCGGACCTGCGTGAGCCCCAGTTCGAGCCGATCGACGCGGCGGCGGTAGCGGAGCGCCAGAACGCGGCGGCGCTGGTGCGGCAACGGGGGTCGGTCGATCTGGCAAAGCGGCTCTCGGCCGAGAACGTGCGGCGCGAGACGAACCAGAGGTCGATCGAAGACGCCGAGCGGGAGGCGTACCTGCGGAGCCTCGTACCGCCAGCGGCCGATATCGAGAACCAGATCGCGTCGATCCAGGCGCAGACGCGGCTGGCCGAGGCGCAGTCCGGGCAACGCGCGGCCACGGCGCCGTCGAACGAGCCGCTGAACACGTCCAACTTCGCAACGGCCCGGCTGGTCGAGCGCATCCCGTCGCTCAGGGGCTTCTCTCCGAACCAAGGCGATGTGGACGCGGTGGTTGCGGACTTCGAGGCGCTGGAGCGCGCGTGGCCGGCCCTCGACGACCAGTCGCGTATTCAGATCCAGCAGGAGTTTCTGAACAACCCCGACATTCAGGGGTTCACGGGGATTCCGCCGGACTTTTACGACAATCCGCTCGCGGCCGGCGCCGCGGCTTTAGGAGTGCTGGCGGGCGGCGGTGATGAGCGTGCCAAGAGGAGCGATCAATTGTATAGGATCGCCGGATACATCAACCGTCTCCGGCACGGAACGTTCGGTAAGGGAACATGACGACGGCGGCAACCAATGCGACACGCATCGCTTCACTGCTCAAGCAGGCGCAGCCCGTCGCCACTCCGTCCGGACTTGACCAGCGCACGGTGCCGCGGCTCAGCGTGGCCGAGCTGAACGCGATGGACATCGACTCCATCCGCGAGATGTACCACAAGTCTCGGCGCGACGACCGCGGGCCGGTCGTGAAGTTCCTCGACCTGATCGACGCGCCGCGGAACCAGCTTGCCGCGATGGTCTTTCCAAGGCTGGAGAGGCGGGCACGTGAGCGCGGCGAGCGCGGTGCGTTCGGCACCGGGCGCGTGTTCGCGTCCGACGTGCTGCGCGAGCTTGGGGTCGAGAACCGCGTGGCGCGCGGCGTGCTGGGATTCGGGCTCGACCTGGCAACGGACCCGCTGACCTACCTCGGCCCGGCTGGTTGGGGTGCGAAGGTTGTCTCAACCACCGGCAAGACCGTGCCGATCACGCTGCGGGGGACCCGCGCCCTCAAGCGGGCCGAGAAGGCGATCAAGGCCGGGCGTGCGATCGAGCCCGGACCCGTCGCCGATATCGTGTCCGCCGCGGGGCAGGACTTCGTGCCCGGCCAACTGCGACAGCAGATCCTCGGCGGGCGAACCCCGGTGAGCGGTGCGATCCGCAGGGGCCTGCGCGGCACCGGCGACGTGCTCGGGATGGATCGAAAGACTACGGGCGGCCTGCTGGCGCAGGGGCTCGGCGACGTGACGAAGACCGGCGAGAGCGCACGGCGTGATGCGCTGATTCGGGCATCGTCCGGGTTCGTCAAGAAATACGGCAAGGGCACGTCGCCCGGTGTCCGGGTCGGGCGAACGGCGGAGGGCAGGTTAGCGATCGAAGCCGGCGCCGCGCCGAGGCGGGTGGTCAACGCCACCAGCACGATCGCGCACATCCCGTTCACCGACGTTGGCATCCACATCCCCGCGTTCACGAGCGACGGCAGGATGGCCCTCGGCGCGTTGGCGCTGGCCAGCGCGGACCGGGCGGGCATCAAGCTCGGCGACACGGGGCGGGTGCGCCGGATCGAGCCGCTGGTCAAGCGCATGGAGGAGATTGCGTCGGATGCTGACGACCTCCAGCAGCGCGAGCGCGCCTACCGCGAAGCGAACCGCGCCGACGTGGACACTCTAGAAAAGACGGAGGGCGAGCGGCTATACGAGCCGTCACAGACCCCTTCACTTCTGACCGATCCCTACGAGCCGGTCCGCGCCGAGTTGCGCGGCTTCCGATCCGGCCGCGAGGCGATGGACGCGGAGGGGCGGAACCTGCTGGACAGGATCAAGGCGATCCGCGGCGAGATCGAGACGGGCGGCGCGCCAAGCGTCGGCGAGATTCTTCTTCTGAACCGGCTGACGCGCGAGGCGGAGGCGGCGAACCGGCTGCGGGGCGAGACACTGGGAGGCCTGAATGAAAAACTGAGCCTCAATCGCCTGTTCAATGCCGAAGCACGCGACCGCGAGAAGAATGTGTTCGAGCAGATCAACGAGCTGTCCGAGTTCGATGAGATCGAGAAGGCCGGCGACGTGCGCCGTCGCGGGTTCCGCTCTTTTCTCGGCATCGACGCGCAGGGGCAGACGGTCATCAACGCCGATCCGGCCGTGCAGCGCGGCGTGTCCGAGGTAGCGCGGCCGCTGATCGACGAGTACGGCGACGCGCTGGCTCTGGTCACGGCGGCGCAGAAGGCCGGCAACGTCGATGCAGCCGCAGTCACAAGGCTGAGCGAGGCGCGCGAGAACCTGCTTGCCGCGACCGCTCCGCTCCGCGAAGGCCCGGCCATGCAGACCATCGACGAGGCGTCCGAAGCGGTGCGTCAGCGCGACCTCGCGCAACTCTCGGACGTGAACCGTACGATCGCCGAGATGGGTGACGACGAGATCGCGGGGCTCGAACTGTTGCGCCTCCACAACCAGCGCGCCTTCGAGGCGTCCGAGGAAATGATGGAGGCGACGCAGGGGTCGCTGCTGTCGTACCTCAACGATTCGCAGCACGCGGCCCTTGATTCGGCGAAGGAACTGGTCGGATCGAACGACGCCCTGATCGGCTCGGCCGGGATGATGCCGATGCGCACGCTCGCGGAGCAGATGTCGCGCGTGGACGGCGGGGTGACGTTGGAGATGGCGGACCGCGCCGCGCGATTCAAGCGCCGCGTGCTGGGTAATAAGGAGGGTGGCGATATCCAGCGCGCCGCACGGTACGTCTGGTCGATGGGCGAGAGCGGGGCGCGCCGGGCGCGGTCCGAGGCGCTGGCCCAGAAGTCGCGTGAGCTGTCCGTGATCGCCGAGGAGTACGGCGTTGATCCGCAGCGCCTCGCCGTCGTCGCTACGGCCGTCGCGCACAAGATGCGCGAGGCCCAGGCCGGCAAGCCGCTCTACCACGGAACGTCGTTCGGGACGAAGGAGCCCGCGGGGTGGCTGGTTGAGCTTCAGCGGGCCGTCACCGACGGCATCCTGAACGACGCCACGAAGCCCGGATTGCGGGCCAAGCTCGATGAATGGGTCGGCCAGAACCTCGACATTCTGGATGATCTTGGCGGCTATGGGGAGCGGGCCGGACTGTTCAGGACCAAGCCCGGCTATGTTCCACGTGGAACATCCGCGGCAGCGGAGGAGTTTATCCGCCGCCAGACAGCCCTGACTGGCTCAGGAACGGCCGCAAGGCGCGGGCTGGAGCAGTTCCAGAAGCCCACCTCGATGCGCCAGGCTCGATTCAGGAGCCTCCGGGCGGGTAAGGACGTGCAGGTCTTCGAGGCCGACCGCTGGGCGCAGACGCTCACGGACGCCGAGATCGAGGCGTTCAGTGAGCCGGCCAGATCCAGAATCCGCGAGATGCGGGACGTGCTCGACGAATACGACTCGATGCCGGACCGGCCGGCGATGCTCGACACCGACCCGTTCGAGCAGAACGCCTACGTCAACGAGGGCAGGTTCAACGTCATGCTGGGGCGGGACGATGTGCCGGGCGGGTTTTTCGAGACCGACATGGCGGCGTCGATGGGGCAGTACCTCGGCTCGTATCGCCGCGCACTGGCCAACAAGTTCTGGAAGGACTACCTGCCGAGCGTGTCGCTTCGCGTGCCGGCCGCGGTGCTCCAGCAGATCCAGGGGAACCCCGGCGCCCCAATCGACCTCGGCAACGGCGCGGTCGGGAAGCTCGTCCGGCTCGGGGGCGGGCAGAACGGGATCAAGGTCGGCGACGACATCTATCGCCCGCTCGCGGCCAAGTACCGCAACAGCGCCGACAACCCCACGATGCAGATGCTCGGTGATGCCAAGACCGAGCTGTTCCACGACCAGGTTGCCGAGTACGTCGAGCGGATGGCCTCGCTGCGGCAGAGCGACGAGACGACGACGCAACTGGCTCGCATGTTCGACCGCCTGACGAGCCTGTGGAAGTCCCTGACGCTCTTCCATCCGTCGTGGTTTGTGTTCAACATGATCGGCGACGGCGTGCTGTTCTGGATGGCCGATCCGAAGTACCCGATCAGCGTGGCCAGGAACGCCGCGCCTGTGATGAAGGCGATGCGGGTTGCCAACGATCCGGAGGCTCTGCGGAAGATCACGATCAACGTGGGCGGTGAGGAGATGAACGCGGCCGACCTCTTCGAGACGCTGGCCGCGTCTGGCGTCACGAAGTCGGGCATGTTCAGCAGCGAAGTCCCGGCGCAGCTCCTCGGCCGCGGCATGATGGTCATGCCGTCCCGGTTCGGCGGCGCTGCCGAGAGTTTCAGGCCCGCGATGCTCCGCGCCGATTTCGAGCGGGCCTCCGAGCAGGCGGCGACGGCGTTCTCGAACTCGAACAAGCTCGGAACAAGCGGCCGTGCCGCCGGCGCAGTGCTCAACGACCGGGCGGGCCGGACGCTGGGGGCGTGGTTCAGGATCAACGAGAAGATGCAGGACACGATGCGCACGCTCGCATACCTCTCATACCGCGAGCAGGGCTGGGATCATGCGCAGAGCGTGGCGCGGACGCTGCGGGCGGGCTTTGATTACCAGGACCTCACCCGCGTCGAGCGTGACTACTTCCGCCGCATGATCCCGTTCTACGCCTTTGTGCGGCACAACATGGGCTTCCAGTTCAAGGCCCTGCTGGAAAGGCCGATCTTCGCCGGCTCGTTCCCGCTCCTCCAGAACGCCATCGAGGAGTCGATCGACGGCGAGGATCGGATGCCCACGGCCATGCGCCCGAACTGGATGAGGGAGCAACTTGCCTTGCAGGTCGGGACCGACCCGAAAGAGCGGTTCGCCCTGCTGCTGGGGACTGCACTGCCGCAGGAGCAGGCGAACGTGCTCGGCAGGCTCTTGGGTGGCGGAGAGGGGTTGCAGTCGTTCGCCAACTACTTCCTGTCGAGCCTGAACCCGATCCTGCGGGCGCCGATCGACATCGGGGCGGGGCGCGAAATCTTCTCGGGCCGCACCATCGGCGGCGATCTGTCCGACATTTCGCTCACGCGCTACGGGCTGGGCCAGATCCGCCCGCTGCGGGAGATCCCGAAGTTGGCCGAGACGTTCCGCGAGCAGGGCGTGGCGGCCGGGATCGCACGGGCGCTGGTCGGCGGGCGGGTGCAGCCGATGTCGGACGAGCGGGTTAGGCTGTCGCGGCTGCGCGAGTTCAAGGAGGAAGAAGAAATCATCCGGCGGCGAATCCGGTCCGATGAGCGCCGCGGTGCTGATTCGCTCCGTGCCCGGGCGCGCCTGCTGCAACTCTACCGCGCGATGCAGCAGGCTGGCCTTGGCGACGAGGTGCCCAAGTGGGCCGGGGAGCAACTTGGTACAATCGGCGCGGGCGAAGGAGTAGCAACATGAAACGAGTAGCGTCGGCAACAATCCTGCTCGTGCTCGGCGGATGCGTCGCCGGGCCTGACGGGACGGCTCGGTTCGAACCAGCCAAGGCTGCGACCGCGGCCGAGGCAACTACGGCCGCCGTGGCGCCATTTGCCGGGCCGGCGGCTCCTATCGTCATCGCGGTCGGAGCGCTCGCCGCGGCACTGTTCCGGGCGCGGGCGAAGAAGAATGCGACAGATACGCCAACGAACGGAGGTACGCCGTGAAAGAGGGCGCAAAGACAAGCGAGCTTTGGGTCGTTCTCGGAACCCTGCTGACGGTGCTGTTCGGCCCGCAACTCGGGCTCGATCTGTCGCCGGACCAGCTCTACGCCGCGTCGATCGGCGCCGCCGGGTACGCCGGGGCGCGCGGCGTGGCGAAGCTGCGGAAATAGCCCCTCCTATGCCGCGCCGGCCCGTCACTGCATCCGGACCGGCGCGGATTCTCGGCCGCGTCTCGAGCCGCCGGGCCGCCCGCATTTGCGGTCTTTGAGCCTTTCGCCGCAAGGCGGCGGTACCCGGCGGGCGGGCGCGGCTCACTCAATGGAGACCACTATGCCCCCACAGTGCTGCGGAAAAAACAAAAAGCCGGAACTGCCCGGAACGACGCCGGAGGAGCGCCAGTGCCTCGACGAGGCGTGGGAGCTGTTCTGCTCGCTCTGTCCGGCGTGCCAGAATCAGGCGTGCATCGACTACATGTACGGGCTCTACGAGTACGACTACTGGGCGTGCTACACCGATCAGGCCATTGCCCGCGGCGTTGCGCAGGCCGAGGTCGGGAACGCGCCCGCGGCGCACGGGTCGCTCCTGCTCGCCGCTCACTATCTCGCAACGGCCCGCAGGCACTTGGGGCGGCGCACGCCGTGCAAGTGCGGGGAGGGCGCCGGGACGTGACTGGCCGCGATCTTGCAAAGTTGAGCGGGTCCGCGGTGCGCGACTACGGGTCGGCGGGCGCGCTCGGCGCGCTCGCGTGCGCCGCGGTGTGGTACGTTGCCCAGCAGCAGGCCGCCGGTCAGCACGTCACGGTGCGGGCGCCCGCAGAGCCCGTCGAGGTTCGGCTTCCGAGCGAGCCGCCGGCGTGGCTGGTTTCCATTGTCGGGCAGCCGGGCGGCATGTCCGAGGCGCACAGAATGCGGTTCGACGAGCTGGAACGCCGGATTGATATTCAGACCAGGGCGATTGAGCGGATGATCGACCAGCTCGACCCGCTGGTGCGCCGTGTCGAGTTGATTGAGCGCGAGGTGCAGGGCCTACGCGGCGCTGCGATCGGCGGCCACCCGTGAGCGGCGGGCAGAGAGATCAGGCCCGCGGCCTGGACGCGCGCCTCGCGCGGCTCGAAACCGGCGTAGCGTCCCTGTCGCGCGAGGTTGAATCGCTTGCCCGATCGGTCGGCGATCTCATCAAGCGCGAGGGTAAACCGAACTACACGGCATGGGGCGTGGCGATCTCGGCGATCGCCGTCATCGGCGGCATCGCCTCGATGGCCGTGTTCGGTCCGATCAACGCCCTGGAGCAGATCAGCGCGGAACGCACGGCCACGTCGATCCGCGACCGCGAGCGGCTCGGCGACCGGCTCGACCAGGCAATCCGGGACGAGCAGGCGCGGAACAACATGTACGGCGAGCGGATCGGAAGGGCCGAGGCGGTGTACGATCTTATCAGGGCGGGGAAGCTGAGAATGGAGTAGGCGATGCCGAACACCACGAACAGGTACCCAGTGCGTCCCGGTCTGGTGCAGGAAGTCGCGGCGGCCTGCTACGACGCGGTGCGCGATGCGAGGAGCGACCGCAGGATGCCGCCGTTCGAGATGTGCCCCGAGCACGTCCGCGACAACTGGGAAACAATCGCACGCGCCGCGATCGCGGCCGTCCTTGACGACGCGGCTAGCGAGAGCAAAAGAGCGGCGCGTCCGACCGGCACGCGGGGCTGAACCACAGCCGCTCCTTGTGTCGGTTCTCGTTGCCCCTGCTGTTCTGTGACGCGTACCCGCCGCTCGCGCTCCACGCGACGCACTCCCAGTCGTCCGGCATGGCGTGCTCGCACTCGTACCCGCACAGGCAGATCCGCATCATCTGATCTTTACCGCGCTCGATCGCCCACTCGCGCACGTCGTGGGCTACGCCCAGATCGTCGTGCGTGTAGATGTTTTCGGCGCGCCCGGCCGTGTCGGCGTAGGGCGGGTCGAGAAAGACGCCGGTGACGCCGTGTTTGGTGGTCGTGGTGTCCGACCCGCACACGCGGAGCCAGTCGCCGCACGCGACGCGGACGTTGCGGAGCCGGTCCCGCAGCGCGCACATCCATTCGGCCAACACAACACCGCGCCGTTCGTTCTCGCCCCTGCCCGCGTCGCCGAGGTGGGGGAGCTGCTTGTGGACGCCCATGCCCGCGTTGCCGAGGTGGGGGCGCTGCTTGTGGACGCCCCTGCCTGGGCCGAGGTGGGGGCGCTTTCCGCCGTTCTCGGGGTCGGCCAGGTTGATCCCAGCGCCGGTGTTCCGCTCGTCGCCGCTGCCCCACCACTCGCCTTCGCACCATCCGCGCCCGATCCACTGGCACAGGCCCCAGCACCACCACGCCGCGCGCTTCACGTCGTAGAGGTCCGGATCGTCCCGCATCCGCGCGGCGAAATCCACTTTGCCCGGCATCGCACACAGCCACTTGTGCCGCGCCTCCAGGTCCACTTCGTTTACAGGCCAGTTCATGCCGCTGGCTACCGCCTCCGGCTCGCGCTGCACGGCGCGCCAGAAGTTCGCGAGGTGCGCGTCGATGTCGTTCACGGTTTCAATGCGCGTCCACGGCTCGGCGTGCGGGCGCGCGAGCAGCACCGCGCCGGAGCCAAAGAACGGCTCGACGTAGTTGTCCACGTCGCCGAGCCTGGACCAGACCACATCGGCCACGGTGGATTTGCCACCGAAGTAGGGGAACGGGGCCATCACAGGCATCGGCGCTCAACTCCGGGCCGTGGGCTCAAGGCAATCACTTCGCCGTCCTCTCCCATGATGTACCGGCGTCCGTCGCACCACGGGCATTGCAGCCGCTCCGTGGGATTGGTCGAGGTCACGACAGCGCCGCAGTGGCGGCATACGAACACGATCGGCCTGCGCTTCGTGCCGTCCGCCGCGACGTACTCGGTGAGGTAGGGGATCATGCTGTCACCACCGGGTTGACCTCGCGATAGAGCCGGCACACCCGGTCCAGCCCACCATCCAGCGTGTGCATCACGCAGGGCGTGTAGCCCGACTCGATCCATCCACTGATCTTCTCGTCAGTCAGCGCAACCTCGCTGGCGCGCTTCGGCGGGCGGAGGATCAGGGTTTGCTCTGAGTCGTCGGGCTCGACCGCGAGCGTCGAGGCGGAGCGGATGAAGTAGTAGCAGTCGGCGATCTGCGGAACGTCGTACGTGCCCTGGATCGCTTCGAGGACCGGGATCGACCCGCCGCCCGCGATCAGTTCGCGGGCGAACATGAGCGGGTGCCCGTTGTACGCCCAGGAGTGGTCCAGCACGATGCGATCGGTATGGCCAATCCACGGGCGTAGGGCGCGGCCGATCTCCGCCATCTCCTCCCACATCGACGGCGAGGTCCGCGGGCTCTTGCCGTTCGCCAGCTGCGAGCCGAGGTAGACGATGACCTCTGAGGCGCCGGCCTTGCGGCTCGTCTCGGTGAGGGCGTATGGGGCAAGTGCAATAGAGCCCGCTGCCGGCAGCGTCTTTGCCTGGTCGATCCGCGCCGCCTTACCCTCGCTCTCATCGCCCTGCGGCTTGCCACCCGGCCAGCGCAGCAGAACACGGCACGGCAGCCCGTGGGCGTCGAACACGGACTTTGCCTCGGTAACTTGCTCGTCGATCCACGGCAGCGAATCGGCGAGATACTTGGGGTGCAGGCCCATCTGGCCCGCCTCATAGTTGCCGTTGAAGCACGGAATCCACGCGATCGGGGTCGGGGTGGTCAGAGGCATCAGGTTTCCTTTCTGGTTGTGTCCTGGCTCTGCGCCGCGAGCGCGCTCTTGACGGCCTTGGCGATCGCGCGGCCGAGCGGGATGGGGACGCCGTTGGCGACGGCTTTCAGCTTGCCCGCTGCCGTGAATGGTGCATCGTCTAGGAAGTCCTCGGGCAATCCCTGGAGTCGGCAGGCGTCGGCGAAACCGTAACGGGTTTGCTTTACACGACCGGAACCGTCCGATGATGTGACCGTTGCGGTTCGATGCTCGCGTCGCGTTGGCCTAACGTCTCCGAACATCGCTCTAGTTCGCTTCACTTTTCCGCTTCCTCCTATGGCAACCGGCACGGGATTGTTAGATGTCAACACGGTCTGGCGGCGCATCTTGTCCCGCTGGCTCGGTGGCGGTGCGGCACCATGTTGTCCGCCGACAACGCACGCACGACGCCCATCGTTGTTGGATACCGTGGCCTCCATCAGCATCAACGCAGCCGGCTCCATCCACCGTCGCAAATCGACAGCGTTGGAACCACGTACGCCAAAACTGAATCGCCGCAACCGCTCCTGCTCTTCTCCAAAGCCGTCTCCGGCATTGACCCAAGAGTTGTTCCAAAGAAAATCCTTGATCGCATAGCCGGGTACAGCGGGTACGGGAGCGCCACGCACCTCCTCCATCACAAACCATGCCGGCGAGGCCTCGCGCACACAGCGCTCGAACTCGGGGATCAGGTTGCCGAACCGCGGCTCATGCCCGTTTGCGCGCACCAGGTGCACCAGAGATGAGAATACCTGGCATGGCGGCCCCCCGATCACGCCGTCGAACTTCCCGGCGGGCGGATGGAACGTGCGGATGTCACCGCCCCACAAGAGGTCCGGCCCGCGCACCACGCAGAACCCCTCCTCCTCGAACGCGCGGTCGAGCAGACCGATGCCGGGGAAGATACTGAGGACGAGTCCGCTCATTGCAATCGGGGTCGGGAAGATCAGAGGCATTTGATTCCTTTCGCTATGCGCTGTTCGTGCCGCTTCTCGCCAGCGCAGACGGTGCTATGGCTCTTCAGCCCGATAGCCTGGGCAATCTCCTGGTAACTGACCACACAGATCCGGCACTCGCCCATCGCCTCGGGGTGCCGCATGAGCCAGACGACGTGATCGCGCGCGGCGATTCGTTCTGGGAGTGGCGAACGCCGACATTCCAGCAGGTCAAACAGCGTAACGCCAACCGTGAAACAGGCGAGGTTGAGAAGGCGATTGGTGGATGGGGAGATGGCGACCTGTTCGGGCACGGGCTAGAACTCCTCGTATTTCCAGCCTTGCAGCTTCTTGTCCCAAGTCGCGCCGATGAACTTGAACGGGAACGTCTTGGCCGCGACCTTGATCTTCACGCGGGCGTCGTCCTGCCAATACCCCTTGACCTCGTGCACCTCCAGCAGCCCGTTCGCCAGCATCACGATGAAATCAGGTGTGTAGAACGTGTTGTCCGCGAGCCGCAGTTTCAAGGGCTCGAATGCGAACCACGCGACCTCACCCGCCGCGCGGCGCACCGCGAGCAGCGCGGCGTAGTCGCGCTCGGTGCGGTTCATCTCGGGCACGCGCAGGCGCCCGTGGGCGCGGAGGATAGTCATGCTCGCTCCCTCTTGTACTCCTCCACCATCTCCTCCAGCGTCAGCCCCTTCCGCTCCGCCAGCGCCGCCGTGATGATCTTCTCCACGATCGCATCTGGCAAGAACGACGGCGCGCCGTGATCGAACAGCGCGTAGCGCCACGCCCCGCACTTCGTGCGCTTGAGCCATTTCGGCCAGACCGGCTCGGTGCCGTTGACGCGGGAGTAGAGGGTCATGCGCGCACCCCTGCCGGAAACTCCCTTGGACCCAGCAGCGGCTCACACGACAGGAACCGCACCGCCGCGGGGCACCGCAGCAGGTGCGGGATGCGCTCGTCGGCCGTCCGCTGGTCCTCGCAGGACGTGCCGAGCCAGACGTTCGGAAGCGGCCAAGAGCCCTTCATCCACGACTCTCGCCCTCGAACGCCGCAGAACCTGCTAGTGAGGTTGCGCCCACCTTCGTCCTTGACATCGTTCATCCAATGGAGCCATTCGGGCGGTAAGACATGACCGGGCTTCGATGGCGTGCGGGCATAGAGGTAGGCCGACATCCTCTCTGGTCTCTTCGTGAGAATCTGGAACGTATGAGCGCCAGCGAGCGCCATCACCGCGAACACCGGATCAATGAACTCGAACGGCACGCCCTCGTTGAACAGGTCGCAGTTGACGAAGATCATCCGCGGCTTGCGCCAGTGCAGCGGGTCGGTCAAGTTGAGGCAGCCGGGCGACACCGGCGTGCATCCCGCGACAGGGTTCCATGTCGCCTCCGTCCACTCGATGCCGGTGCCCGCGCTCATTTGATGTCGCCGAACGTGATGGGCGAAACTCGCTTCTTCCCGATCCGGTATGGGTAGCCCATCTGTTCGATCCACCAAGGGTACACGGTCCTGGTCGGTCCGGGAGCCGTCAGCCCGTGGCGCCCATCATCAGGCTTCGGGGCGTCGTTGCCGTTCAGCCAGATCGAGCCCGCGAGAATCAGTGTCGTCCACATTGTGGTTTCCTTTCGATCAAGATGTGCGGATGGAATCCGCCCCTGCGGGCGATGCGCATGAGCCTTCGGCGCTCGTGCCAGTGTGAACAAACCAGAGCCACGAGTGCCAGGCCGCTGACCGTGTAGCAGACAATGCTGAACATGGTGTTCCTCCTACTAATCAGACGTCGTGCGCGAGTTGAGGACTTCCTGACTTCAACCCGCGCCCCCGCCGCCCGGAGAGCGGGGGCCAAGCGCGCGCAAGAGTTCCCTCATCGCATCGTCGTCGTGCGGTATTGGGTGCCCTTTCTTCTCCAGCGCTTCCCGAATGATTCTGTACGTCTCGATCGCCAAGGCCGCCGTGCTGTCGGGCGTCTCTTCGTATCCCTTCTCGGCCAACACGCCGCGGACGTACAGGTTGATCTCGGATCGTGGAATGCCAACTCCAGAATACATGAGTGCCTTCGATTGTCGCACTGCTTCGGCGGCGTCGTGCTCCAGCGAGCGGAAATGCTCAATGAGCACGTCGGGGGCGTTCAGTGTCAGCATTTTCTCTGTGCGTTCGTGCCTCGCCTTCCAGCGTCGGTACGCGGCAACCGGGCCTTCGCGCGCCATCGCGCGGATGAACTTGCGTCGGTTCCTCCCATTGCGTTTCACTGCACATCACCCCCTTTCGACATCTCCATCCTCGCGTTGCGGACGAGGACGGTTCGTGCCCATGACATAGGCGTCGGCCAGTCCGACATTGGGATCGTCGGAGATCAGGTCGGCTCCGCTGAAGGCGCGAGCCAAGGACTCGAACTCAAGGCCAACACGGACTACGAAGTCGCCGCACTTGGCGAATGTCTGGTTCGCTTCGGGCGCGACGAATAGGCCGCAGTGGACGTGGCTGCCGAGCACCTTGAAGCGGATTCGCCAGATCATTGGGCTCCTCCTCTCGCCTTCTCCGCGCGGGCGAGGCATCCGCCCGTCCAATCGCCGCAGCATTCTTGCTGCGGACGTAGCTGCCATCTTCGCCGCTTCATCGCTTACGTCGTTGTGGCTCATGTATTCCCCTTCCTCGCCTTCTCCGCGCGGGCGAGGGCAGCTTCGAGCACGGCGAAGTCCGCTGAGTTGTACCTGCTGGTGAATCGGTGCTTGTCGATGAATGCTCGCAGCGCCGCCTCGCAGTCGGAGAGGACGGCGGAGAGCGCGTCGCAACGTGACTGGAGTTGACACGCCCGGCAATCGTCCGACGGCCCATCGGAGGTCATGGGTCCGCACGCCGAAATCTCACCGCCGCATTCGGGGCAGCGGGGCTCATTCTCCTGGTCGCTGATTCTCTTGATGACCGCCCCGCATTCGTCGTGCGTCAGCGGGTGTGGTTGGTGATCGCGGATGACCCCGAGGCGCCAGTCGCCGCCGATGGCGCAGATCGGAGAGAGGACACCGCCGAACATATTGACTGTTCGTAGGTTTGTTTTCATTCATCTTCTCCCGGCCCCACTCGCATCGGATCTGGCGCGCAGTCGTCCACGGCCTCGTAGGTCGCCTTGAAGATGTCTGGTTTGCAGGGATAAAACTCGCCCTTCACGCCTTTGATGACCCAGTCACCGTCGCGGGCTTCCATCGTGCCTTCAAGGGTCTGGATTAGCAGCGTGCCCGCCTCCGTGTATTTGAACGTGCCCTCAGGCATCGCCATGTCCGAACTCAGTGTTCGGCCAGATCGGTACATCTCGGCTTCGATCACGACTGGTTTCTTGCGGAATCTCATTCCTTCGCTCCTATCCCGCCGAGGTCGAGTTCGGCGGCGATCTTGTCATGCACTGACAGTCGCTGCTCAAGGGTTGTTCGTTGATTGGGTACTACTCGCACGTACTCCGCCAGCAGTTCCAGCGCGCGGGCGGCATCGCTAAGTCTGTGGTCGTCTCCAGCGTACTCATCTAGGAACCTGATGCACTCCGCCACGTTGATCTTAGTGCTCATTGCTTTTCCTCAGAAGGGTGCCACGCACGCCGTCTTGCCGGACTTCTCGGCGATCTTGTCGATGCACTCGCGGCAGCAGGCGTCCTGGATTCCGTCCTCGTCCTGACGCTGGTACCACTGGCGAGGCTTGTGCCACCCCGGCGAGCCGGGTCTGGTCCAGACCATCGGCTCCTCTTTGCCGCACCCGTCGCACTTGATGGTGGCGCTCATGCCTCCTCCTTCGCCGCGGCTTCGGCGGCGGCGCGGGCTGCTTCTTCGGTCAAGTACCAGCCGACCCCGGCTCGCGTCGGTGGATCTGGCGGATGGAATCCATCAACCTCGACGTGGCCGCGTCCCCATTCCTCTGGAGCCGGCGCGTACAGAGTCGTACCTGGAGCGATCAGCACTCCGTCCGCCGTCTTGGGCAGCTTGTCTACGATCGCGCGGAGGCGGGCGAGTTCATCGGCGTCTGGAGCGCAGCCGTAGAGCTTGCGTTGCTCGGCGACGCACCCGTCAGCGAAGGCGCGGGCATCGACCTTGCCGTGCAGGTTGTGGCAAAGGTCGTGGTCGGCGATGACCTTTCGTAGGCGCTCGATCTCGTCGGCGGCTTTGCGCATGAGCGGTACAAATGCTGGTCCGTCGTCATGCCTTCGCAGCTGTTCAATGATGTTGGTCATAGTCCGCGCTCCCTCGACTTGTCCTCGGCCCGGAGGCACAACATCGCAGACAAGAACATTGCTAATGCGCCCGTGTTTGCCTCCGCCTCGCCGAGTGGGTCGTAGACGAGGCAAACGCACTCGAAGCGGGCGTTGTGCCACGTCAATCTGACACGGTGGGGACGATACAGGACGATGAGGGTGTCCTTTGCCTTTGGGCTTATATATTCGGCAAAATCAACAGGCAACACACGCTCGGGAACAGGAATGCGAAAGACATGCGCGTCGGAGTGTGCCATGAATGCCCGCCCGTGAAACGGGCCGCCGACGCATGGCAGGGAGTTCATAGGTTTAGCTCCTTTATCCGCGCGAGCGCGGCGGTTGGTGGTGTGTCGGTCACGGCTTCGGCTTCTTCTGCGGCGGCGCTGGACAGTGCCTGCGCACGATTTCAGCGCACGTCTTGAGCGTCTTTTGTCGGGCGGCGGCGGAGGCGGCGTGGGCGGCGGCGGCGGCGGCGTAGGCGGCGTTGGCGGCGGCGTAGGCG
>FKKE01000698.1_pt1 | contig 15638 bp, 19 predicted proteins | sample 1106331 | NCBI WGS metagenome assembly FKKE01 (sample SAMEA3931202, study PRJEB13176) | freshwater metagenome | biome: Drinking water system; feature: drinking water; material: freshwater | place: China | collected 2013-02-06 | reverse complement strand
TCATCGCCGCCACCAACCGCGAGTTGGAAAAGGCCGTGGCCGACGGCTCGTTCCGTGAAGATCTCTATTATCGTCTCGACGTCATTCCCATCCGCCTCCCGCCACTCCGGCTGCGGACGGGAGACATCCCCCTGCTGGTGAAGCATTTCCTCGAGAAGTTTGCGAAAGAGAGCGGAAAGCAGACGCCGGTGTTGTCAACCGAAGCGATGCATGTCCTGCTGGGTCACGAGTGGCGCGGCAACGTGAGGGAATTGGAGAATTTGATCGAACGAGTCGTCGCGTTCTGTACCGGATCGCCCGTCAACGAGACCGACGTCAGGGGATGGCTCCACCATTCATTGGCACCGGCGGCCCAACAGGGGGTGCCAACGGATCTACCGGAAGAGGGACTCGATCTCGAGGAACTGATCAACGGCATCGAAAAGGATCTGCTCGTGAAGGCCCTTGAGCGGTCGAGGTGGGTGAAAAAGAAGGCGGCGAGACTGCTGAAGCTCAATACCCGCTCGTTCCGCTATCGGTTGGAGAAATATGCTATAAAAGGAGGCCGTGACTAAGAGCGCCTCCGCGTCAATCCCTCCCGCAGTTACCGTTCTCGCTCCTGCCAAGATCAACCTGATCCTCCGTATTCTCGACCGCCGCGCTGACGGCTATCACAATCTCTGGTCAATCATGCAGACGGTGGGGCTCGAGGATGAATTGCAGATCCGCCGGTCCGACTCGTCACCGGATATCCGACTCCAGTGCGACTCGGCTCAGTTGGCGGGAGACAGGAGCAATCTTGTCTACAAGGCCGCAGCTGCCGTCATGGAGCGTGTCCCGCATAAAGTCGGGCTCGACATCCAACTGCGAAAGGCCATTCCTATGGGGGCCGGGCTTGGCGGGGGAAGCAGCGATGCGGCAGCCACGATCCTTGGGCTCAATCACGTCCTCCGGCTTGGGTGGACCCAGCGGGAAATGGCGGAGGTGGCCCAGCCCTTGGGGAGCGATGTGCCCTTCTTCCTCTACGCGCCGACGGCTTCGGTGGCGGGGCGGGGAGAATTGGTGAGGCCGGTTTCGGTTACCGGCTCGAAATGGGTGGTGCTGGTTAACCCGGGGTTCGGGGTCGAGACGAAATGGGCCTACCAAGAATTGGGTACCACCAGAAACGCGATACGTCCGCTGTCGGACCTTCATCGTTCGCTCGAGCAGGGACAGGAGTTGAGTTGGTCCCAGTTGGCGGCGTGTGCCGAGAACGACTTCGAGGTTCCGGTGTTTGCGAAGCATCCCCTACTCCGGCAGATCAAACAGACCCTGCTCGATCAGGGTGCCGAGATTGCCCTGCTATCCGGTAGCGGAGCCACGGTCTTCGGGCTGTTCGCTTCCGAGGCCGTTGCTCAACGGGCAGTGAGGGGGTTCACCGCCCAAGCTCAACTGAAAACCTTTGTGGTTCCAACCTCTTGCGGCCCGCTGATCAGGCGGTGATCGACCGTCAAGGCCAGCCGGATCGGTTGACAAGGGCGCGCCGATTCCGATAAAGTTTGACCCCTTAGTTGGCTTCCTCAACAGCGTGCAGCGAACGAGGTAGGCGGGTTTGAGATCACGCCCACCGACGCCCGCCGTCGAGACGAACCATTTTGCGTTCATAGAATTCATCCTGGCAGGAATCACGTTCGAGGACCGTTCGAGGGATCGATGAGCAGAGAATTGATGATTTTCTCTGGCAACGCGAATCCGGCCCTTGCCAAGGAGATCTGCGCTTATCTCGGCGTAAGACTCGGCGAGGCGACCGTATCGTCGTTCAGCGACGGGGAAATCCGTATCAAGATCGAGGAGAACGTCCGCGGAGCTGATGTCTTCGTCGTCCAGTCGACCTGCAGCCCCGTCAATGATTCCTTGATGGAACTCCTCATCATCATCGATGCACTGAAACGATCCTCCGCGAATCGAATCACCGCCGTGATTCCCTATTTTGGCTATGCGAGACAGGATCGGAAGGACCAGCCGCGCGTGCCCATTACCGCCAAGCTCGTGGCAGACCTCATCACCACAGCTGGGGCAGACCGCGTGCTCACGATGGACCTCCACGCCGGCCAGATTCAGGGGTTTTTCAACGTCCCGGTCGATCACCTGTATGCCTTGCCAGTGCTGCTGGACTACATCACCAAAAAGAAGATCAATGATCTGGTGATCGTCTCGCCCGATGCCGGAGGCGTAGAGCGAGCGCGTGCCTTCGCCAAGCGAATTCAGGCCAGCCTCGCCATCATCGACAAACGGCGTGAAGGGCCGAATCAGACACAAATCATGAACATCATCGGAGACATCAAGGGGAAAAGTGCCCTGTTGCTAGACGATATGATTGATACCGCCGGGACGATCGTCCAGGGTGCTCAGGCCTGTGCCGACAAGGGGGCAAGGGAAGTCTGGACCGCTTGTACCCATGCCGTCCTGTCCGGGCCGGCGTTGGAGCGTCTCCAGCAGTCTTGTCTCACCCAGGTTGTAACGACCAACAGCATTCCATTGCAGGGCAAAGAGAAAGCCTGTACGAAGATCCATCAATTGTCGGTGGCACCGTTGCTCGGGGAAGCCATCCGGCGTATCCATGAAGACGAGTCGGTCAGTTCGTTGTTTGCTTAGAGAAACACGGAAACCGCTCGAAGTCTGAGAGAAGGGGACGGAGGGAATATGAAGTTCGATCTGACGGTGACGGTGAGAGATAACTCCGGAAAAGGCGCGGCAAGGCAACTCCGCAGGTCCGGCAAGGTGCCGGGGGTATTGTATGGCCAGGGTGAGTGCTTGCTGCTCACAATTGAGCCTGAACCACTCGTCAAGATCTTGAAGTCCCAGGCCGGCAGCACCGCCTTGATCACGTTGACGGTCAACGGCGCGAAGTCAAAGCCGAAGCGGACGGCCCTGCTTCGTGATTTCCAGGTCGATCCTGTCGAAGGCCATGTGCTCCACGCCGACATTTTCGAGATCTCAATGGACAAACCGATCCGAGTGAAAGTGCCGGTGCATGTGATCGGCGGTACGCCGGCCGGGGTTAAGGAAGGCGGCATCCTGCATTACAACCTTCGCGAATTGCACATTGAATGTCTCCCCGCCGCGTTGCCCGACCATATCGAAGTCGACGCCTCGCCGCTGGCCATTGGACAGGGGATCCACCTGAAGGAGATCGCGAAAATTGAAGGCCTCCGCTACTTGGATGATCAGGATGCAATGGTCGTCAGCGTCGCCGTGCCTATGTCCGACGCCAAGCTCGAAGCCCTGTTGACCAGCCAGGCGGTCGGGCCGGAAGGGGCGAAGGAGCCCGAAGTGGCGGCGAAGGGCAAAGCGGCGGCGGAAACGGCGGAAGGTGCGGCACCAGCTCCAGGAGCTGCGCCGGCGGCCGGAGCTGAAGCCAAGGCGGGGGAGAAGAAGGAAGGCGCTGCCGCGGCTGCCGCTCCGAAGGCCGAAAAGAAGGAAGAAAAGAAGAAGTAACGTTGCGCCTCATCGTAGGACTGGGCAACCCCGGTCGCCCCTACGCCCAGACTCGTCACAACGCCGGTACGTGGGTGGTCGAGCGGGCCGCGGCCCGTTGGTCCATTCCATTGACCAGACGCGGCATCGCGCTTCGAGGCTCCGGACGGCTTGGTTCCCAGTTGGTCGAGCTGGCCGGCACCCTCGATTTCATGAACGTCACCGGATCTCCCCTCAAAGGCTTGCTTCGCGAACTCACGCTCTCCGCAGACGATCTTATCCTTGTCCACGACGATCTCGATCTCGAGCCGGGACGCTTGCGGATCAAGCAGGCCGGAGGGCATGGGGGGCACAATGGCATCAAGTCCGTGATGGAGGCGCTGGGTACCCCGCAATTCCTCCGGCTCAAGATCGGCATCGGCCGTCCTGCGCCGCGACAAGATTCAGCGGACTATGTTTTGGAGACGGTGGGCAAAGAGGAGATGGAAATCATTGAGCCCTGTCTCGACCGTGCCGTCGATGCGTTGGAGATGCTTATTCATCGCGGAATGGAAGCAGCGATGAATCAGTTTAACGTACGAGAAGAAAAAGGAAGTGGTGAGCCGTGAGTGAATAGCGTTGAGTTGAAGGATACTCAGCACTAAGAACTCAAGACTCAAAACTGCTCAAATTATGGGGCTCTGTTGCGGCATGATCGGGCTGCCGAACGTCGGCAAGACAACGGTGTTCAACGCGCTGACCGGCGGCGGAGCGCTGGCAGCCAATTACCCTTTCGCAACCGTCGATCCGAACACCGGCATTGCGCTCGTTCCAGATCCACGGTTGCTTAAGCTGACCGACATCTTCAAATCGAAGAAGACCACCTACAGCACGCTCGAAGTCCGTGACATTGCCGGTTTGGTCGAAGGCGCCAGCAAGGGCGAAGGACTCGGTAACCAGTTCCTCGGTCATATCCGAGAGGTGGACGCCTTGCTCCACGTCGTTCGATGTTTTCAGGGTACCGACGTGGTCCACGTCAGCGGGGGCATCAATCCCCTACGTGATATCGGCGTCATTGAAACCGAGTTGATGCTGTCCGATCTGGAAACGCTCGACCGGCGCAAACAGAAAACGGAGAAGAAGGTCAGGGCGGGGGACAAGAAAGCGGCGTTTGAAGTGGAGTTTCTGACGAAACTCATGGGCTTGCTCGACAAGGGCGAATGGCTTGGGAACCTTCCCTATACCCCGGACGAGCGGCAGATTCTCAACGAATGCCAACTCCTCGCGGCCAAACCGGTCTTGTTCGTCGCCAACGTCTCCGAAGGCAAGAATGCCGATGAGGCGATGGTGCAGACGGTGCGGGACTTTGCCGGAAAACGCGGGGCCCGTGTCATCACGATCTGCGGCCAGCTCGAAGCGGAGCTGTCGTCGTTGCCGGAGAGCGAGCGGTCGGACTTTCTCAAAGAAATGGAATTGAGCGAGTCAGGCCTGGTCAGACTGACGCGTGAGGCCTATGCATTGCTCAATTTGATCACCTTCTTCACTGCCGGTGAAACGGAATCGAGGGCCTGGCCGATTCCGCAAAACACCAAAGCTCCACAGGCTGCGGGAAAGATTCATTCTGATATGGAGAGAGGCTTCATCCGGGCCGAGGTCTACCACTACGACGACTTGCTGGCCTGCGGATCTGAGGCGAAAGTCAAAGAGAAAGGTCTCTTCCGCCTCGAAGGCAAAGATTACATCATCAAGGAAGCAGACATCGTCTACTTCCGCTTCAACGTATAACCGGCCCGGGCTTCATCCTCGACAGTGGCGCAAGACCTTCCGTCGGTATCGTAATGGTGGCGGCTTGCGCCGTCCCGTCCGATCGGCTCTAGCACTTCTCCCAGTTCCCAACCTTCAGGTCTGCCGCTAGAATGCGCCGCGTTTCTTTTCGTCGCGGGGCTTGATTGGTCTCGGTTCTCATGGAGAGGCATCATGACTCGAGTATTGTTGGTGGAGGAGAACGAAGCGGACGCCCGCTATGCGGAAGCGATGCTCAAAGATGCCGGCCAGGGGCAGATAGAAGTGACGCGCGTGCCGAGACTGAGCGCGGCGCTACGCCGCTTGGGAAACGAATCGTTCGATGCGATCATTCTTGACGGAGGGTTGGTCGATACTCATGGACTCGACATGCTGGACTTGGTTCAGGCGGCGCTGGCCCGCATTCCCATCGTTCTCTTGAGCGACCAAAGCGGTGCCGTCCTAGAGGAGCAGACCATCCGTAGAGGCGTTCAGGAGGTGGTTGAGAAGAAGCAGTGGACCGCTGAGCTGCTGGCGCGAACGGTGCGCCGCGCAATCGAGCGGAAACGTGCAGAACGGAACCTCGCCTATCTGGCGCAGTATGATCCCTTGACGGCGCTGGCAAACCGGGCGCTGTTCCATGATCGATTGTCGCACGCCCTCGGCATGGCCAAGCGAAAGAAGCAGGAACTTGGGGTGGTGTTGTTGGGGCTCGACGGTTTCCCCGAACTGCGGGCGACCTACGGGCAAGAGGCAAGCGACAGTCTGTTGACCGAAACCGCAGATCGGCTAAAGCAATGTATGAGAGATGTCGATACCGTCGCGCGACTTGGCGGCGACGAGTTTACCTGTCTGTTGGAAGGCATTCACTGCAAAGCGGACACGGAGATCGTGGCCAACCGCATTCTGAATGCGATGCGCGCACCCTATAGAGCCGCAACCCAGACCATTCCGGTGACGATCAGTTTGGGCATCGCGGTTTTTCCGCTCGACGGACAGGAAACGGACCAGCTCTTGGCTTCCGCAAAGATTGCGATGAATCTGGCGCAAGAGTCCGGAGGCGGCCGGTATCAAATCTATCAGGCTTCGTAATAAAGCCTCGTAAGTGGGGGCTGTCCGACTGCCAGGAAGCTCTGGCTGACTTTGTCCCACTCCATGCCTAGGAAATTGACAGTCTCCCAGCCCCTGTGGTAGCTTGCCCCTTCTGTCTGCGCCAAATTGGCGCCCTACACCTCGCTCCGGCCGCGAGCCGGGGCCTTTGTCCAGGAGGATTCCGCATGGAGCTCTACGAGTCTCTGTTCATCATTCGTCCGTCCATCACCGACGAGGAGACGAACGCCCTCATCGAGAAGATGAAGGCGGTCGCCGACAAGACAGGCGCGCAGTTCATCAAGGCCGAGAACTGGGGACGGAAAAAGCTCGCTTACGAAGTCCGGCGGGAACGGAAGGGCACGTACGTGTACTTCTATTTCAAGGCGCCGAACAACACGGTCGGCGAGCTGGAACGTGCCTACCGTCTGGAAGACAACATCATCAAGTTTCTGACCGTCCATCTCGAGAAGGAGTTGGTGCCGCGTCGGCCAATGGAGGCTCCGTCTGAGGAGTTCGCCGGTGGCCGGGTTTAACAAAGTCATACTCCTCGGGAACCTCACCCGTAATCCGGAATTGCGGTATACCCCAAACGGCACGCCTGTTGCCACGCTGGGATTGGCCGTGAGCCGGCGCTATAGGCAGGGGGACGATCTCAAGGAGGAAGTCTGCTTCGTCGACGTCGTGGTGTTCGGGAAGCAGGCGGAACATTGCGGACAGTATCTGAGCAAGGGCAACGGTGTCATCGTCGACGGCCGGCTGCAACAGCGGCGATGGGAAACCGATGATGGGCAGAAGCGGAGCAAGCACGAGGTGGTGGCCCAGACCGTGACCTTCATGCCGAAACGTGGCGATGGGGGAAGCGGTGGTGGCGACACGACGTCACACGAAGAACCCAATTACGATTACGAAGAACCGCAGGCCTAATTTCGGAGGAGCGATATGATGGAACGTGAACGGAGCGGGGGTGGAAGTCGTGGTGAGGGCGGGGGTGGAGGAGGCGGGCGGTTTTTTCAGCGTCGCAGGCCCTGCCGGTTTTGTATTGAGAAAGGTTCGATCGACTTCAAGGACGTCGGACTGTTGCGGAATTTCCTGACCGAGCGGGGTCGAATCGTCCCACGGCGGATTTCCGGTAATTGTCTGGGGCATCAACGTGAGCTGACGACGGCCGTCAAACGCGCCCGTCATATCGCGCTGATCAGTTTTGCAGAAGAGCGGTAGGCGTGCCCTTGGAGATGGAGCTACAGGTTGGTGTCACGATGGGACTGCTCTCGCCGCTGGTGGCGGATATCACGGCAGAAGGCTTGTCGCTGGTCGGTGAAGTGACGGCGGACGAGCTTGCGCTCACCGAAACCGATACCGTTGTCAGGGGGGCCTTGTCGGTCAGTCTTGATCTTGCGAAGGCCGACGACATGATCGCCGTGACCGGTGTGCTCGAAGGGACTGCCGTGCGCCAGTGCGTGCGCTGCCTGAAAGACTACGACGATGCACTGGCCTTTTCCATCCACGCCGCCTTTGCTCGTGAGGGGAAGGAAGGGAAGAAGGACGGTAAGGGGCCGGCGCGCCAGTTCCAGGGCGAGGCACGACGAGGCAGGCAGGTTGCCGTAAAGCCCGCACCGGAGGCTGTAGAGGAAGACGAGGGCGACGATCGTTACTTCTATCAGGGGGATCACGTGGAGTTGGCGCCGATGTTGCGGGAGCACATCATCCTGGCCGCTCCGATGCAGCCGCTTTGCCGCGAAGACTGCGCCGGGCTCTGCGCCCGTTGCGGCAAGGATCTGAACGAGGGACTCTGCCAATGTCCCGCCGAACCCCAATCCACGGCAATCAGGGTCGTTCGAGACACGAAACAATAGGCCGGTTCACCGGAGCGGGGCGAAGGCCCTCCGGATCCGCCTGAGTGGAGGAAGAACAATGCCGAATCCAAAACATAAACATTCCCGGGCGAGACGCGATAAGCGGCGGACCCAGAAGCTGCGGGTCACGCCTCCGGGCATGTCGGTTTGTCCGCAGTGTCACGAGTTGAAGCTCCCGCATTACACCTGCCTGAATTGCGGCACGTACAAGGGCAAAGCCGTCATCCAGGTCGAAGAAGTTTGATCGGTTCCCCGGTTTTCTCCGGCAGTCGGATCATGCGGCTGTCGGAGCCGCTAGGGTCTTTTTATCAAGCAGTTGCGTCAGTGCCGCTTCTCCTCTACACTCCAGCCCTGATTGAATCCCGATAGCAGGCTGCGAGGCGAATCTGTCTGCCCGATCAGAACCTAGATGACGACACCGTCCCGAATGAGAATAGCCCTTGATGCGATGGGGGGAGACCACGGTCCCGCGCCCTGTATCGAGGGAGCGCTTCAGGCTGCGCAGGAGTTGAACGTCGACGTCATTCTCGTGGGTGACGAGAGGGCTCTGGCGGAGGAATGTGCCCGCCTCGGCTGCACCGACGGGCGCCTCACGATCAAGCATGCTCCGCAAGTGGTGGAGATGCACGAATCGCCGGCCGCAGTGGCGCGCAAGAAGCGGGACTCCTCGATCTGGATCGCGACCGAACTGGTCAAGAGCGGCGACGCAAGCGCGGTGGTCAGTCCCGGCAACACCGGCGCCAGCATGGTGTCCGCCTTTTTCGTCCTGGGCCTGATCAAGGGCGTCGAGCGTCCGGCCATCGCCACAAGCCTGCCGACCTTGACCGGTGAAGCGATCATGCTGGACGTCGGAGCAAACGTCGATTGCACGGCCCAACACCTCGTGCAGTTCGCCATCATGGGCAATGAATACGGCCAGCATCTCTTCAAGAAGCCGAATCCCCGCGTCGGACTGTTGAGCATCGGCGAGGAAGACAGCAAGGGCAATGAGGTCACCAAGGAAGCGTTCAAGCTCCTCAAGAGCGGCCCGCTGAATTTTATCGGCAACGTGGAGGGACGGGACGTCTACAGCGGCAATGCGGACGTCGTGGTGTGCGACGGATTCATCGGCAACGTCGCTCTGAAGATCTCCGAAGGAGTCGCCGATACGATTAAGAAGCTGCTTCTGAAAGAAATCTCCGGGTCATTTTTCGGCCGCCTGGCCTATCCGCTCATTGCCGCTCCCCTGTTGAACCTCAAACGGCGGATCGACTATGCGGAATTCGGCGGCGCCCCGCTGTTGGGCGTCAACGGTATCACGATGATCTGCCACGGCCGTTCGTCTGCGAAGGCGATCAAGAACGCCATCCGGCGGGCCAAGGGACTGGCCGAAAGCCGCGTTGATGCCCTCATCCAGCGCGACATCGAAGAGAGTCTGGCTCAAAACCAGCCGCCTGAGGAGCCGACGGCGTGAAAGCACGCATTACCGGTACCGGATCCTGCGCGCCGGCAAAGATCCTCACCAACGCCGACCTCGAGAAGATGGTCGCCACTTCTGACGAGTGGATTACCGAGCGCACCGGCATCCGTGAACGGCGGATTGCCGCGACCGGTGAAGCCTGCTCCGACCTTGCGGTCAAGGCCGGGGAGCGGGCGCTGGAGGCAGCCGGTGTGCGCCCGGACGATCTTGATCTGATCCTGTTGGCTACCTGCACGGGCGACTACCCTCTTCCTGCCACAGCCTGCTTGGTTCAGCATCAACTCGGAGCGACCAGAGCGGCGGCCTGCGATCTTTCGGCGGCCTGTTGCGGATTCGTCTACGCCTTGTCCGTGGCCGATGCCTACGTCCGAACCGGTATGCGCCATGTGCTGGTGATCGGCGCGGAAGTCATGTCGGCGATCACGGACTGGACCGACCGCAATACTTGCATCCTGTTCGGCGATGGAGCTGGCGCGGCAGTCGTCAGCGCCAGCGAAGGGGATCGCGGGATTCTCTCGACCCATTTACGGTCGGACGGCAGTCTCTGGGAGTTGATCGCCGTACCTGGCGGGGGATCCCGTCTGCCCCCATCGGAAAAGGTGGTGGCCGAGCGGCTGAACTGTATCAAGATGAAGGGGAACGAGACCTTCAAGGTCGCGGTCCGGATGCTCGAAGAAATCGCGCGCGAGACGCTGGCAGCCAACGGAGTCGGAGTCGAGGATCTTGATCTCTACGTGCCGCATCAGGCCAACGTGCGCATTCTCAAGGCCGTTGCCGATCGACTCGGGCTTCCGGTGGAGAAGGTGATGCTTAACTTGGAGCGATACGGAAACACGTCGGCAGCATCGATTCCCATCGCACTCGACGAAGCAGTCCGGCAGGGGCGGATCTCGGACGGCTCGCTCGTCATGCTGGGCGCCTTCGGCGCAGGACTGACTTGGGCCTCGGCCTTGATCAGGTGGTAGCAGGTCTCCGGCTCGTCCCGAGCTTTTTCTATTTGACTTTCCCCGGCGTTTCGAAGATATCTAACCCCTTATGAATTCAGGAATCGCCTTCGTCTTTCCGGGCCAGGGCTCGCAGTCCGTGGGGATGGGGAAAGCCCTGTACGACGCCCATCCGAACCTCAAGCAGGTGTACGAGGAAGCCTCGTCGATCCTCGGTTACGATGCCGCTTCGCTCTGTTTCGAGGGCCCGGCTGAAAAGCTCAACCTTACGGAACACACACAACCGGCACTTCTGGTCAGCAGCATCGCCGCGCTCAAAGCATTGGAGCCGGCCGGCTTCAAGCCGTCGGCCGTGGCCGGGCACAGTCTTGGCGAGTATACGGCATTGGTGGCTGCCGGGGGCGTCTCCTTTCGGGATGCTGTCGGCATCGTGCAGAAGCGAGGGCGTTACATGTCCGAAGCGGTCGCACCTGGGACGGGCTTGGTCGCTGCGCTATTAGGGCTGGCCACGGATATGGTCAGGGACGTGTGTCGAGAGGCTTCTGCTGCCGGTGTCGTACAGGCGGCCAACTTCAACTCGCCCGGCCAAGTCGTGATCGCGGGAGAAAAGGCCGCCGTGGAGAAAGCCATCGAACTGGCCAAGGCCAAGGGGTGCAGGAAGGCGATCCCGCTTCCGGTCAGTGTGCCCGTCCATACCCCGCTGATGCAACGGGCGGCCGATCGATTGGCCAAGGACATGGCCGCGATCGCCTGGTCGGACCTGCAAGTGCCTTTGATCAACAATGCCGAAGCCAAGCCGATCAAGAAAGCCGCGGAGATCCAGCCCTCGCTGGTTCGACAGCTTCCGTCCTCGGTCTTGTGGGAAGATTCGGTGAAAGCCATGGCGGCCATGGGCGTCACGACTTTTATCGAAGTCGGTCCAGGTGCCGTGCTCGCCGGATTGATCAAACGCATCCTTCCGGAAGCCGTTACGTTGAACGTCAATGATCCAAAATCCCTAGAAAGCACGTTGGCTAGTTTGAAAGTATGAAGGTGGGCAGGTTATGGAGCTGCCTTTTACACTGGAGTAATCATTGATGTCTTTACAAGGTCGAGTCGCGATCGTCACGGGTGCAGCGCAGGGAATCGGACGTGCCATCGCCGAAGCTTTAGCCCAAGCCGGTGCGGATATCGCCGTGGCGGATCTTGATCCGACCCGGTCGAAGGATGCGGTAGCGGCGGTCGAGAAGCTCGGACGAAAGGCGATAAACGTCAAGGTCAACGTGGCCGATGCCAACGATACGAGGGCGATGGCCGAGCAAGTCGCAAAAGAGCTTGGGAAAATCGATATTTTGGTCAACAATGCGGGTATTACACGCGACGGCTTGCTGTTGCGGATGAAGGAAGAAGACTGGAATCTGGTTCTTCAGGTCAACTTGAACGGAACCTTCAACTGCACGAAGGCTGTCTTGCAGTCGATGACCAAGCAGCGTTATGGTCGGATCGTCAACATCGCCTCGATCGTAGGCGCGATGGGGAATGTGGGCCAGGCTAACTATGCGGCTTCCAAGGCTGCGGTCATCGGTTTCACGAAGACGGTCGCCCGCGAGTATGCGAGCCGGAATGTGACGGTCAACGCGGTCGCGCCAGGGTTCATCGACACGGCGATGACCCAGGGACTGCCCGCTGACGTCAAGGACACCCTTCAAAAACAAATCCCGCTCGGCCGGCTCGGGACTCCAGCGGATATTGCCGCGGCGGTCCGGTTTCTGGTATCGGAGGAGGCGGCTTACATTACCGGCCATGTACTCCACGTGAATGGCGGCATGCTTATGCCTTAGCAGGAACGAAACCTACGTCGTCAGGATGCCTCACAGCGACAGACATTGACGAGATCACAGTCAGAGAAGGAGGAGTCAACGTTATGGCTACAGTAGATGAACGGGTGAAGAAGATTATTGCGGAGCAATTGGGAGTCGAGGAAGACGAGGTCACGGCCGAGGCCAGCTTCGTAGAAGATCTCGGCGCGGACTCGCTCGACACGGTCGAGCTGGTGATGGCGCTTGAGGAAGAGTTCGGGATTGAGATCCCCGATGAGGACGCAGAAAAGATCCTGACGGTCGGAAAAGCGCTGGACTACATAAAGGAAAAGGCATAAGCGGCGGAACATAAAATGGCGGATCGTCCTATCAGACGCATCGTCGTTACCGGCTTGGGTCTCGTCACCCCGCTCGGGACCGGGGTAGAGAAGACGTGGAAGGCCGTCTGTGCCGGCGAGTCCGGTATCGGCCGGATTACAAAGTTCGATCCCACCGGATACGACGCTCAGATCGCCGGCGAAGTCAAGGATTTCGATCCCGCCCAGTTCATCGAGAAAAAAGAAATCAAGAAAATGGACACCTTCATCCACTATGCCGTGGGCGCAGCCCAGTTGGCCGTGGATGATGCGGGTCTCAAGGTTGCGCCGGAGGAAGCGACGAAGGTCGGTGTCTATATCGGTTCCGGCATCGGCGGACTCGGCTCCATCGAGCATTACCACAACGTGTTGAAGGAGAAAGGGCCCGGACGGGTCTCTCCCTTCTTCATTCCGATGACCATCATCAACCTTGCCTCAGGGCAGGTCGCGATCCGATTGGGCGCCAAGGGACCGAACTCCTGTGCGGTCACCGCTTGTGCGACCGGCAACCATTGCATCGGCGATGCGTTCCGTTTGATCCAACGCGGCGATGCCGACGTCATGGTCGCCGGAGGGGCCGAGGCCGCAATCACGACGCTCGGTGTGGCGGGATTCGCCGCCTCGAAGGCGCTCTCCTTCCGGAACGACGCTCCGACCAAAGCGAGCCGGCCGTTCGACAAGGATCGGGACGGGTTCGTGCTCGGCGAAGGGGCGGGGGTGGTCGTTTTGGAAGAATTGGAACATGCGCGCCGGCGCGGTGTGCGGATCTACGCGGAATTGATCGGATACGGCATGAACAGCGACGCCTACCACATCACCGCCCCCTCGGAGGAAGGCGAGGGCGCCGTGCGCTGCATGGAACTGGCGTTGAAGGATGCCGGAATCGTCAAGGATGAGGTCGGCTACATCAATGCCCACGGCACCTCGACCATGGCGGATGCGATCGAGACGAAAGCGATCAAACAGGTTTTCGGGGAGCGGGCCCACCGCATTCCTGTCAGTTCGACCAAGTCGATGACCGGTCATCTCCTCGGTGCCGCCGGAGGGATCGAAGCCGTCTTCAGTATCCTTGCGATCCACCATGGGGTTCTGCCGCCGACGATCAATTTGGACAATCCGGATCCCGAGTGCGATCTGGACTACATTCCGCACAAAGCTAGACCTGCGGCCATCCAGGTGGCGCTGTCGAACTCGTTCGGCTTCGGCGGAGTCAATGCCTGCCTTTTGTTCAGAAAGCCGAACTTCTCATAGCCTGGTCCCGAGATCCCTTCGTTCCCATGGCCCCCTCCCTTTCAACCGAACCGCTGCAGTCGTTGTTGGACTATCGGTTCAAGGATGCAGGGCTGCTTGATGAGGCGTTGACGCATACGTCTTACGTGAATGAGTTGAAGGGCGCTCCGGTCCACCACAACGAACGGTTGGAATTTTTGGGCGACGCGGTCCTGTCGTTGGTCATGACGGAGTATCTGGCCTCCCGGCTGCCGGATAGTTCGGAAGGAGCCCTGTCGAAGCTCAAGGCGAAGCTGGTCAGTGAATCGTCATTGGCCGGTGTGGCCAGGCGCATCGGTTTGGGGCAACATCTCAGGTTGGGCCGCGGGGAAGAACGTTCGAGAGGGCGGGAGAAGGATTCGCTCCTCGCCGACGCGGTCGAGGCGGTGATCGCTGCCATTCATCTCGACGGGGGATATGTCGCCAGCCGCGCCGCGACACTGCGCCTGTTTTCCGAGGAGCTGCAAGCGGCCACAGAGCAGGGGACTGCACCGGGCGCCGACGATTTCAAGACGCAGTTCCAGGAATGGAGCCAGAAGCGGCATGATGCGCTACCCCGGTACGCGATGGTGCGGGAGAGCGGGCCGGACCACGATAAGATGTTTGAGGTTGAGGTGTTGGTAAAGGATGAGGTCATGGGGCGCGGGACTGGCCGGAGCAAGAAGGAAGCGGAACAATCGGCCGCCAAGCAGGCCTTGCAACGCGCCGGTCGGTAGGCAGGGCAGTCATGGTATCATGCCACCGTGGCTGCGGATCAATCGCGACGGAGGAGGAAGACGATGCAGGGAATGATGAAAAAGGGTTGGATGGCGATGTGCACGGGAATGGCGGGGCTGGCCCTCTGTGCGACGGGATTCTTGTCCGCCTCGGAGACGGCGAGGGCCGAAGGGGGAAAAGCCCCCAAAGCGATCATCAAGACCAAGTTCGGTGACATGGAAGTGAAGTTTTATCCCGAGAAGGCCCCCAAACACGTCGAGAATTTCATCAAGCTGGCCAAGTCCGGTTTCTACGACAAGACGATCTTCCATCGCGTCATTCCAGGCTTCATGATCCAGGGAGGCGATCCAAACACCAAGGATCCGAGCAAACCCGAGACCTACGGAATGGGCGGACCTTCTGAGCGGCTCAAGGCGGAGTTCAACGACATTCCGCACCGGCGGGGGATCCTGTCGATGGCGCGAACGAACGATCCCAACAGCGCCGGGTCGCAATTCTTCATCGTCGTAAAAGATTCGAATTTCTTGGACCGACAGTACACCGTGTTCGGTGAAGTCGTCACCGGGCTGGAGGTCGCCGACAAGATCGTGAATCTCCCGCGGAATGCCCGCGATCTTCCCGCCGAGCGGGTCGAGATCACAGTCGTCATCGAGTAAAGAAGAGAAGGGTCCGTCGGAGGCCAGGGTGTCATGACGACAAGAAGGCCTTTGCTGACGCTGGCGGTGCTGGCGTTCGGACTGGTTGCGGCTTGTGGAGGGAACCCACCGGCCAAGCCGGCTTTGCCCCAGGACCCTGGGCCGAAGGCGATCATCAAGACCAAATTCGGCGACATCCACATCAAGTTCTATCCTGAACTCGCGCCGAAGCACGTGGAGAATTTCATCAAGCTGGCCAAGTCGGGTTTTTACAACGGCACGATTTTCCACCGGGTCATTCCCGGCTTCATGATTCAA